>Ga0307947_1000779_pt1 | contig 23644 bp, 27 predicted proteins | sample OrgLakmetagen232_FD_201840 | JGI IMG/M metagenome (GOLD analysis project Ga0307947, IMG submission 201840) | Saline water microbial communities from Organic Lake, Antarctica - #232 | ecosystem: Environmental > Aquatic > Non-marine Saline and Alkaline > Saline | place: Antarctica: Organic Lake...
TCCATTTTCTCCCATATACGGTATATATGGAAATACGGCGTATATACGGTCATATACGGCGTATATACAGTATATGGGAATTCCATGTACGGTTCTGGCCAACCCTATTAATAGCGTGTCTCACCTAATTACTCCTCCTTTTTCATTTTTTATACGTTTGGGTAGCATGTCTCAACTCTTCTTCTTTTTTCTGCCTTGTTCCTTTTCTAAGCCTGCAAAGTAGGAGTGTGTGTGTGTTGCGCTGTGTGGCTGCAAGTCACGGAGCCTGGTCTCTACTTTTAGATACTTGCCCGTGCAATGTGCTTTCCTGAGGCTTCTAGATTGAATGTGAAAGTCTACTGCATCAACAAGTTGAAACATGCATAGAAGCGGTACCTTGCACTCTTGTACCGCCGTGCTTGCTCCGTCCCTTTGCCTTGGCACCCTGATTACCACAACTGCTCAACATCTTCTCCTCCAGGCAACCACCCTGTGGGCGCTCGCCCCATGCATCCTCAGCAGCAGCTGCAGCAGCAGCAGCAATACGTGGACGGCACTGGTCGTGTGCGTGTGGGGTCTGGTACTGCAGGTATGGCTCCACTGCCAATTTCTGTCTGCTAGCTGTTTACGGCTCCTTGCTGCATGCTTTAAGCATACTCAAAATACTCCACCTTGGTGGATTACTGACTTGATGCAGTGACACTAGTCACAATGCAACCGACCTGGTCCTCTGGGATTTCATATCACTTCCTATTAATGAACACACATAGGCATACACATACACTCACTGACATACACACACAGGTGGTGTGAAGCGTGAAACTGTCCCACACGCACACACAAACACACACACGTACACATACGCTCACTGACATACACACACAGGTGGTGTGAAGCGTGAACTTGTCCCTGGAGCAGCAGGGGGCTCCCGGCACGTAGTACCCCGTGGATATGATGCACCCGATGCCGCCACCGCACGCACGGCTATGGCAGGCCATGCAGGGGTGCAGGGAGGGAGGCCCTACCCTGGTGAGTGTGGAAATAAAGAAAAATGGCAGGCCATGCAGGGGTGCAGGGAGGGAGGCCTTACCCTAGTGAGTGCAGAAACAAACAATGTAAGCGCACACGTACAGGAAAATACTCTGTGGTTTCAGACGTATTAGGAGCATGCGTGCGCTGAAGAGTGCAAGCTTTCATCAGTATGCAATGCTTTGACGTGTACATGAGCATGTACACGTGCTTTGTAAATCGCAAAGCATGTGCCCATTGTTTTCCAGCGTATGTGCTGACCACAAGGAGAGCAGGCCTTAGCAGCAGGTTTGATCTTTGCAAACGTGTGAAAATGTGCCACACACAACACAAATCAGACACACAACAGACGCACACAACACATGTATGGGTACAAATTGGATGCTACGTAATAGCATAGGTGCACACAAAGAAACCTGCACACGCAACACATGCACACACACATACACTAACAAACAAATACATATATGCAGGTGCAAGTACTGGTGCTGGAGGTGGCCGCATGGTATCTAGTCGTCCAGGCTTTAATGCCAAGCTATTTGGGGACGCAGAGGGAGGCTACCATGCGGCGCAGGTGGGGAGACTGTGTTTGAATGATGTGCTGTGTATCTTACAACAGTGCATCTTAGAACAGATCTTAGAACATGTTCTGAATACGTTTCTTGTACCTGTGATCCGTTTCAAAACGTGCTGTATGTCTTTGAAACAATCATTGACAGGACGGCAAGCTGCGTTTCTTGTGACTGTGGAGCACTCGAATTACACGCTGTGTTCTGTGATTTAGGAGAGGGGCCAAAGCAGGACACCACAACACGAGCTTGTGCTTCACAGTCATGCACACAGGGATAGGAAGGGAAAGGCTTGCATGCAGACTATCGTGGGGCATACAAGCATGCAGCATTCATAAAATGTGGCAATCCCTTGCTGTGTGCTGCACGTTGCGTACAAGGTGCATCATGGTGAACAGGATCTGTACAGTGCGCACGATCCGCACAGCAGCAACACACTCACAAATTGTTTATTAATCACTGCACCTGCACAGGCGGAGCAGGGCCGGCAGTATGGAGGCACACATGCACGGGGGGGTGGGTTTGCAGGCAGAGGCAGCGCAGCAGCAAGGGGGAGCTTTGCGGAGGGTGGTGTGCCCGGCAGCAGGCCCTTTATGGCTGCCGGGGGGGGCATGGGTGGCCGGCCGTTCAAACGCATGCGGCCGGATGCAGCGGCAGCTGCAGCGGCGGCAGCAGCTCATGGGGAGGAGGGGGAGGAGGGGGGATGGCAGAATGAGGGGGGGCGATGGGAGGTAAGACTCAGCTGTGTGAGTACCAGCCACGCTCTTGCACACTGATGCTTCTTGGTACGGTGTGCCCTGCTTGCTCCTGATGCATAAGAGCTCTTCTATAGAAGAATTAGACAAGCAGGCAGGCGCGGGGGCAGGCAGTCAAGAGCAGGCTGACTGGCAGGCAAGCAGCCTCATTTAAGACAATATGTAACGTGCTCTGCGCCACTCATTGATTCACACAGGATGGGGAGGGTGAGGAAGCAGAGATGCCTGTGCCCGTACGTTCGCATGGGCCGAGTAGCAGAGCACGTGGACATGGCCCTGGCTCTATGGGGAGCATGGATGAGGTAGGTTTTGGGCCTGTCGAGGGGATTACGCACGTTATGATGAACTGGGCAGCCAAGCATGGTGGGATTGCTGTTGTTCTGTGATGTGGCATAGATTGTGGCAACATGGCAACATTTTTGCGCACGGGAAAGGATGCATGGAATTGTGTCCTTGGAATGATAAAAAGGATCAACACAGGCAACAAGGCATAAACATTTAAGACCGTGGGATGAATCGTGGACAAGCTACAAATAAACTAGGAACACAAGTGAAACAAAAACGTGCGCCTGCGACAGGTGTGTATGCAATTGTTTCGAAGGCTGAGGATTTGCTAGGTACAAGTAAATTTGCAGTGGCAGCAGTCAATCGTCAGCTGTTAGTGTCATGTTTCGCCTGAAACAAGGTTCAGAAACTCGCATCATACGTTGCTGAGAAATCTCTCTGGTAAATCTGGTTGCAGGGCACAAGCATCATACTTTTTGAACAGTTAGGTTGCTGGGCATGCAGCAGTGATCAACGATGGACGTGCAGGCCAAGGTTTGACATAAAACGCGTCTTATTGTAAAATGAATTGCAGGGCATGCCGCAGCAGTTCTTGGCAGCAGTGCAGGCCATGAGCAACCACCCCCTCATGGCGGCCGCTTTGAGTGGCGGGGGTAACGGCGGCCCTTCTTTGCCTTCGCCCGAGCTCATCCAGCAGCTCATGGACAGCGTCATCATGCAGCAGCAGCGGCAGGTGTGGGGGGGGGGCTAGCTGTAAAGAGCCAGGTTTAAACATTGTCAGGAGCAGTAGGCTTGCAGTTCCAAATGTTTGTCTTGCACGATGAGGGTGTATGAGCAGCGTGGTCACAACTTAATCTTGCATGATAATGCCCCTCTGACACGCATTAATCACCACCAATACCCATACAGGTCCAAGCTCGTCGCTCCAGAGCGATGGCTGCTCGCCTTGCCAGTGGAGCCGGTGCAGCAGGAGAAGCCGTGCCACTGATCCCTCCAGCCGCCGCAGCCGGTGGCCTGGGCATGGCACATGGCGAGGGTGGCGAGGGTGGTGGCGGGCAGCAAATGATGCAGCAGATGATGGCCATGTTTGCTAACATGCAGCGTGCAGGCGGGCTGCCTCGGGGGGCTGGTGGGGGCATGCGGCCCATACGCATGCCAGGCTTCATGCGGGGGGGAAGTGGAGCAGCCATGCGCGGCGGATACCACAGTGGCAGTGCGCGTGCACTGGCTGCTGCTGCTCGCCATGCAGGAGGTGGGGAGGAAGCAGAGGAGGGGATGGAGGGAGGGATGGATGAAGGAGGGGAGGGTTACGATGCTGGAGGGTATGGTCCTCACTATGAAGAGGAAGGGGGCCCTCCACCTCGTAGGTCTGGTCAGTATTCTAGGGGTGGAGGCTTTCAAGGCGAGGGCGGCAGTAGCCGCCGGCACTACAGCCAGTCAGGCGGTGGCGGCTATGAAGGTGGGAATGGAGCGTTGCTGCTAAGGCAGGACGGCATTGCACAAGTTGCACAAGCAAGGTTGCACACACATGCACGCACACAGGTACCCACAAATGTACACCAAATTGCACGTACATGTACATTGTACATACACATATGCACATACTCATGCACACACACACATACACACACAAACATGCACATGCACATGCATGCACACAGGCCAGGGTTGGAGTGGAGGCAGCGTGCGAGGAGGGAGTGGCATGCGTGGGGGAGGGGCCTGGTCGGCAGGGGGCAGGGGCTCCTTCCGAGGTCGATCTGGGGGAGGCGGCTGGCACAGTGTGGAGTTTGGGGGAGGCAGGGGAGGGGCCATGGGTAGAGGGCGAGGAGGAAGCTTTGGTGGTGGAGCTGGTGGATCTCAGTACCACAGCAGTCACGGGGGTCCGATGCGCGGCGGATCAGGGGCTGGCTGGGAGGGAGGGGGCAGTGGTGGATTTGGGCAAAGTGGTGCTGGTGGCGATGGTGACGCAGGGGGAGATGGATTTGCTATGCCCCCGGTGAAGCCTCTGTCTGCAATGGGGGGGGATGCTGGTGAAGGGGGCGGTGGTGGGAGGAGGAACTAAACTTGTTGCTGCTTCGGCTTCATGTGCTCCTGGGCTTTCGGGGCGCACGGTAGACATGTCGCCTGATAAGCATGCCTTTAGTAAGGTGTTTTGGACAAGGAATAGAAAGTGCTCGCTCATGAATGCTTCATTTATGCACAGCAACGTCGTAATGTGCCTGTCAACCATGTCAAGAATACCGTCTTAATGCTATCTAGGTCTGTGGGCTTGTGCATCAACATACCGCTTGTCTCCACATTTTTCATTACTTAGCTCCGTTTGCGTTGTGAACCTTTCCCATTACTTAGCTGGCTTATGTCTGCACCATTGTGGTCCCTCTTTGTACTAGCACCCTTCAGCTTTACAGGGTTGCTCTTTTCTTATTTAGTACTCACCTTGATTGCGATTCCGTGTCTCTCTTCATTCGCTCGTTGTCGTGACAGTTGTAATGAATAGTTGCAAGAAGAAGTTTGTGGCCTAGCGACGTCATGGTAATTCTGCCAGGTCAAATCACCGCCACACCAAAGGAATATTGCTATGTCTCATACTCACAATTCATGCTTTAGCTGGTACCATGATTTGTTGTGACGAGGTACTACGGTGAAAACACGCTCCCTTGGGGCCCCAAGGAGCATAGGTACCCTGCGCTAATTTTGGCAGTAGGGGGTTAACACCTCCAGCAGAAAACCAAAGCCTTATTTCACCTGACACTACTACTGGAGTTCCCCTTTATGTTATCTGAGTCTAACCTGGCAGTGATCAGTACATTTAGTCAAAACATGCAGCATACTGCACATGCTGCTAGGGCTGTGAATCAGAGCTCCAATGTGATTTCCTACTAGGAGAAAAGCATACGCTGTCCGGTCAAAGCCCTGCAAAACAGACGATGTGGTTCATTTCATCAACTGCTCATCCCTTGGTCTAGTACTTCAATACTTCTAGGACGCTATGCGTGAGATCTGAATTACGGGACCAATGGTACTTTTGTTCTTTGAATTACACCATCTTGTCACGGGCACGCCAGATTAGTGGCAGCAACGTTAGTGGCAGCAACGTGTCACAGTGACAAGCAGTTAGTTGGTTAACAGCTGAGAGTTTCTGTATGTCTTATTTAATAAGCTGGACACGCCAGTCTTATTGATAACTTTTATTTTCTTGATTTAAAGTTTTCATGTATTGACTTACAACTAATTAAAGACAGGGGCAACGAAGCAGGACAGATGCTGCAGCTGCCGCTACAACCGCACCATTAGTACTACATAGGAGATGATGCGATGATGCATATACCTGTGTATTGCCCAACTGCTCACTCCTCTGCTAAATAGTTTCCCCACCTTGGAGGCCTTCCTGGTCCAAAGGCTACCCAGGCTAGTTATTGTGCTGAGCCTTATTCATTGCAGTGATGACAGTGATTTGATCTGGCATATGCTGTCTTATGCAGTCTTATGACAATTGCGCAGGCAGGGTGGGCGGCGAAGGCTTGTGTGAGTGCTGATGTACTGCACAGTTGCTAGGCCAATCAAGGCATCGCTCAGCTGGTAGCTATGGCAAGAAAACAATTCAACATGAATAATCTTAGAGAGCAGGGCCGGTTGAAGTAGGAGAACACAAGAAAGCCTCCAAAGATTCAGCTGAGTGGCAATGATCATGTTTCCAATGCAACCTGACCTGTGCGATGCCCTCCCTTGGGAGACCCTCATCACAGCCCAGGCGGCATCGTCCTCAGCGCAGTCCTCAGCAGGTGCTCTTGCTACAGGGCCTGCTGCAGGTCCTGGATGAGAGCTTTTACGCTTCTTGTAGCCTCTATGGTAGAAGTCAGTACTCTCAGGCACAAACAAATGTGCAGGCCTAAGCAAACGGGGACAGCTGGGCTAAAAACCTCTGTTGCATTCTTCATTAGTATAATAATTATTATCAGTTTAACTTCTAGTTCTCAAGTTGTTACCAATTCACCGGGAGTGTAACTGCGTTCGCACACAATAAATGTAACTTTCTATTGAAGCAAAAGCCTGAACCACCTGCTATATAGGAATGAATCGCGGCAAATTTCTCCAGGTGAGACTACTTGTGCAAACTGCTTCATGTGCATGCGTGCGTGTGTGTGTTGCGTGTGTGCGCGTGTGTGTGCGTGCGTGCATGCATGCATGCAGGCATGCGTGCTTCTGGGTTGGAGTCTGCATGTGTTATTGCTTACATCCACATAAGTGCTTACATCCATAAGTTCATTTCTAAACACTCTGCGCAACATGTAGCTTGTTGCCATGCGACGTGCCAAATTCCTCGCGCTTGAAAAGGAGTTGATGAATGCTCCATCAGAGGAGCCTGCTTATGCAAGGAATGCAGACAGAGAGGAAAGGTACGATAATTTGTTAGGCCGCAGCTTGCTTGCAAACTCACACACACCAAACACACACACACAGACACACACACACACACACACACACACACACACACACACACACACACACACACACACACACACACGCGCGCACACACACACGCACACACGCACACACGCACACCAAACTCACACACACACACACACAAACACACACACAAACACACACACACACACACACACACACACACACACACACACACACACACACACACAAACACGCGCTTGCACTCACGCAAATATGCGTGCACATGCACACTACACTCTGACATACAGTGGCCTCCTTGCATAAGCCTGAAGTAGTGCATTACATGTCGTGCCTACAAGCACTTTGCAGACATCGTAAGAAAAGGCGGGAGAGAGAGCGGCTAAAAGAAGTTGAGCGGCTTAACCATGAAGAGCTACAGCAAGCAGCAGGAGAGAAGGAGGCGTTGGCACAGCAGCACGCCGTACTCGTTGCTCAACTTCAGCCCTTGGAGAAGCTACGGAACGAGAAGGCTGCTGCCCTAGCAGTAAGTATAATTGCTGTGCCACCTTTGCCTTACTTGCAATATGCAGTTGTCACTCGCAGCGTACGCGTCCTTGGCACACAAAATGTGTTCGGTACTCAGCAATATGCAGTGAATACTTGGAACGCATGCATTCTTCCTTGCCACAGGGATTATAGGTCACATGGCCAACAAATGGGATCCTACCTGTTCGACCACTTTGCGCCCGTCTATGTCCAGGACATTTGCTTGAGGTGTTTTGGTTGCAGTATACACACTGCAAGCCAGGATGGCACACACCAAGTGAACTGGCAGCCAGTCTCGCTAATAAATAAAAATTATACTGTAATCACGAAGACAGACATATAACCTGTTATATAGTGTCCAGTCAATTAATTTGAGTGGATCTCAACCAGTCGTAACTTCTCTGTTTTGCACCTTAAAAATGGCAAGTGAGGGAGCGTCGCTAGCGACGCTGAAAAATTGGCGAAGCCCATCACGCGCGCAGGTTTGTGGCTTTGACGTCAGGGTGGTCTCTTAAGCCCATATTCTTTCTGCCTTGGATAGTCTGACACAATCGTATATCTACAAACAGAAGCTGCAGAATTGTAAGCCCATTGATCTCAGCGTTTTTTGCCGGATACTCATGGAGAGAAACATAGTAATGGACAGAAAATAAAAAAACTACGCAGGCATTGAAAACCTCCCCACCTCGATCTAAATGAGCTGACATGTTGCCTGTACCTTGATATCTCATCCAGGAGCTGCATGCCCAGAGGCAGCGTGCGGAGAGCATGGCGGCTGCACCCACTGGAGTAGCCGAGGGGTTGACCAGCACGTCAGATGAGCAAGGGATGAAACGAAGCAGGAGCAGTAGGGCAAGTGAGAAGCAGCCTGTAGGGAAACGGGTACGGGGTGACCCTGACCGGCAGCCGTGGGAGAGCTTGGCGCAAGCCAGTTCGCAGCAGCAGCAAGAACAGTACCAGCATCTGCAGCAGGAACATGAGCCGCAGCAGCAGCAGCAGCAGCGGAATCATCAGCAGCAAGGTAGAGAGGAAGAACAGCAAGGAGAGTGGTCGAGGCAGCAGCAGCAGCGACAGCATGAGGTGCAGCAAGGCCAAGCAGGTCTTGAGGAAGGGCAAATGCCGTCGCATCCAGCGTTGGAATGCCAAGTCCAGCAGCAGCAGCAGCAGCAGCAGCAGCAGCAACAGCAACAGAATCAGCCGCATGTAGAAGTAATCATTAATGAGCCGGACGTGAGCGAGGAAGGGCAGGTAGGAGCAGCTGGTGGCAAAAACAAGGAAAGAGTGGAAGAGGAAGGGGAAATCTGGGAGGAGGGTGAGGTCACGTAACGTCTTTTTGTTTGTGTGAGGAACTTTCCTTTGACTCACAGTGTATAACCTGGTCAAGATAGGACTCTGTTTTCCGCAAACCCTTTATAACACTTTCTGGCCTTTTCGAAATCGTGAGCTTGTTTTGACAGTTTGAGCTCTTCCCAGTGCACCTCTTGCTGTAATTTATTCAAGTGGAGAAACACTGAGGCCCAATGGGGGTGCGTTTACTTGTAAAAAGTCTGCACCCAAACCGAAAAATGTGCAAGAAAAATCAAGAGAAAAGGGCACTCAGCTATAAAAGAGGCAACACCAATCACAACTGGTGGCTCAGAAAGGTCCTCAAACGAGGTGGGCCATCCTCATACTGAGGTGGGAAGACAAGCTGGTCGTGCGGTGTGTGAGGGCTGACAAGATGTTCATGCAGACAGTCCAGCAAAATATGTTTTTCATTCTCAACAGAGTTCCTCATAAGGCCTTCTGACCACATTAATTGAGAAAAAAGAGTCGTTTTGGCAACGGGTACCATGGAACTCCTCCCCTATAGAGACGAGAAAAAGGATAATCATATCATGTCTAACAAGAAAGCAAAGGTGTTTTCCCCCTTCTTGGTGACAATCATTCTGGTGACGATCATTCTTCTTTTAACATGGTGAACTTTAACCAATTATGGGCGCCTGTGGGATGCAGGCTTGCTGTGCAGCGATAGCTAGCTAGGGATTTGCCACAAAAGAAGCATACTCGCAGCGCAAGAAGCAGTAACCTGGGGATTAAATGCACCTAAACTAGAGGCGTTGTTTGTCATCTTGGACGTCACACAATCACACCAGAAAAAGAAGCATCACACACTTTAATTCAACTGGGCTGTTCAACTCTGAGTGTGTATAAACGGAGCCAAAATATTTTTTCTCGTGCAATTGACTGTTTCATTGGAAAAGATAATAGAAAGGCATTATGGCACGGAACCAGTTGAATTGGTTCTTGCACTTGTCTGACGTTGTTTGGAGTTCATATAGGAAAAAAAGGAGACCACAGATAGTGTTAGCACTACCGGCATGGATATGCAAAGGATGTTTTGTTTTCTGCACCACCCAATGGATGCAGAGGCTTATTACAACATGCTACCTGAAGAATAAAATAAGAGGAGCTTTTCAGTGGGAATCAGGTGGTTGGGGGCAGAAGTCTGCACACCACCAGGAGTATCGCTGAGATATTTGTGGGGGTTGTGTTCACTCTCGTTTCATCTGTATGATTTTTGTTGCAGATCTGATTGAATGTAGGCTAGATGCAATACAATACTACACACAGACAAACACACCAAAAGGTTTAGCCACATGACAGGTCCTGCCACCTGCCCTTTGTGCGGAGGATCAGACAGTGCTCTACACATGCTTCTTGGGTGCAACAAGAACCAAACTCTGAAGAGAATGCACATTAGCCGACACCACCACGCAGTTAGCCGTTATGATAAAGAGATCAGCAAAGGCAACTTGCCTTGAAGCTGGGATCATCAGCAATCGTTACAATGGATGCTTACAGCAGTGAAAAGCTGTCTGACCTTAAAATTACTTCAATGAAAGCAACACATTTCCGGTTGATTTTTTATACAACAAAACTTTTCAACTACAGTAGTTGGAAAGTCTAGCTAGACATTAAAGCCGATCAGGTCTGGCGTGTTAGCCATGCTCATTGAAGCAAGAGGCAGGTATTTGGAACCCAAAGAGAATCCCCCAAGGGACAGAGACATACATCTTGTAAAATGAAAGGCTGCTCAGATATAAACCCGCAATAGCTTAAGATCTATGACAAACGTGCCTGGCACTCTGTTCAGGACGAGGAACACATTTATTTTGCCGGACTGTCCGCATGAACATCTTGTTAGCCTTTGCAAACAGCACTTCCAGCTGGTCCTCTTACCTCTAATCTAATATGAAGATAGCCCAACTCATTTGAGAACCTTTTTGAACCAGTCTGATATATATGGTGTGGCTTCTTTTGTGGCTGAGTGCCTAGCCCTTTCCTTTTGATTTTTTGTAGCGCCTTTGTTGGTTCGGTACTATCAGAGCAAGGGCTAAATCTGAGAAAAACTGCCAACAAAACACTGCCCTCTTGGTTGCTACCAAAACTAACAGCACATGCTTTAACAGCCTCTTCTCGTCCTGACGCCATCCTATTTTTACCTAGGTAGTACCATGTGCTCCTCTCGCGTAACCACCCGCAACTTAGATTATCAACAGCTTGCTAAAGACAAAAATTGAATCCAAACCAGTGGGAGGTTCACCTGATTGAGTTTAATTTTTGTGAAGACACTAGGCCTGATCCCCAATAAAAAGCAAAAGCACAGCACAGCATGCGTATGCATACCTAAACAGACAAGGATACAGGGAAGTCAAGCTTCACGTGATCCTCGTTGCAGCTATGGGGACTATCTACAAAGACTATACAGACAAACCTCTGGCAGACCTTAATCTGGATTACCATAAGATAAAAAAATTGGCACACAAATTGAATGAACACTCCATCAGACATGCATATGCACTCATAAAAACAATGTATGCAATGCAATATATAACAAGCAACAACAGTCAAGGTTTGGGTCTGGGTGCTATGGCACACAACCTCCTGACCCACATTAATCTCTTTTTGATTGTTTGCGCGGTGGGGGGTTGCCTGGTGCGGGCACCTAAGTAAATCCCTCCCTAATCATGCTGGCGCGCTGTGTCATCACTACCAGCAGAATCTTTTCTTTTCTTTTGGAACCCTAGTACCTAGGGTACCTATACCTATAGAGGGACGTAAATGACATGTGTATATTGGAACCAGGAAGTTAAATACAACATCGTTGGGGCACCATTCATTTCGGCCACTTGTTGTTGTGATGACGTGTGTTCAGTGCAAGCGCTGTCCGGGATGGAGAATGGCAGGTTTCAGGAAGTTCCAACAGCCATCTTGCATCACCCATATTGGAAGTTTTCATACACCTGTCATGCCTTTTCACACAGCAAGACTTGCTGATGATGACTTGCACGACCTAGGGTTCCCTAAGCGCAGCGCCACTATTCTTTCTTTTCTTTTCTTGGTTTGGTTACAGGCTTTTTCCAAGCTTACGCTCAGATGCCCCCCAGAGGCATATATAGTGATGAACCTCACCTTACCTTATACCCGCAACAGACATAAGATAAAGCATACAACCAACATCTACCTCTTATCAAGCGTCTACGAACAAGGAGCCTCCGAGGCATCTCACGAAACAACGAAGTCACACTTCACGTCTTCATGTTATACTCCTTGGAGTCGGGGGCAGAATTAGTGCACAATAACTCCTCCAATAAACTTGCGCATCCCCCTGCCTGCACAAAATACACTAACTAGTTACTAAACTACACTGCCATGCAAACGGCTTAAACAACATCACAAAAACAAGACACAAGATACACTGCAACAACGACAACAGTGATAATGAGGGATCTGAAAGGGGGGTTACTGGTAGATAGAGCGGCTGGCTTCAGCAGCCTGCAGGAGAGCTAGGCGCAGGCTGGATCGCATGGCTGACAACCCGCCAAATCCTCATTAGTATATGTTGTTTCTCATTTCGGTTTTTGGTGAGGCTCTGGCTAGTGTGAGCACAATTTGAGACCCTTTCCTTAATACACGCTGGTGTTCCGCCAGCGTCGACTTTTATTTTTACTCTTTTTTAGACAATTTTTCTGAGTGCTGTGGCTGAAGGCCAGTAACTCCGAGGCTGCGGAGTGGGTTCCTTGTGTGGCTGCTGTAGATAATGCCTGTTGCTCCTAACAGGATGGTGTGAATGGTTTTGCAGTGTTCGAGGAAGCGAGGCGTTACCCGCTTAAGTTGTTCTCGTGCCTTTTCTGCTTTTTGGGTAGGGGAAGTGTCTAGTATTTATTTTTATTATGCATGTCGTGGTTGTCTCTTGGTATCATAGCCCGGGGGTATGCATTGGCAGCGTCATCTGCTAGGTTATACGGGCAACTCTTCTTGCATTATTGGCAGACCAATTTTGATACGTATTTGTTGGGTTTTGTTTGGGGCGTGGTTGCCGAGTCGGAGTAACTATGATTGCATCTGGCTTACTTATTAATGTCTGTTGCTGTTGCGCATTGAGATTGGAAGGTGGGAGCCAGGTTGGAATCATTCCTATTTGTGTCTCATCCGAAGAGAAAAATATATTAATGCCTTGTTGTACCATTGTTGCAGGACCGCCTACGTCTGCTTGTGCTAGCAGGCAGGCACCCTTAAGAGAACTATTTCAAAGCTTCATGTGATCCTGTCAAATTGTCCATACCTCATGCTCCCCATTAGTTTATTCTGGTGGAAAACTTTTACGATGCTCGATACCAAGCAAATGGCTCCTCTTCCTTACCTAATATGGTGAGTGGCTTTTTACTGCCTTGCTGGGTAGCGTTTCTTTTTTTCTTTCAGAGGGTTTACTAAGGGTGGGGATTGGCAATCATCCTTCTTGTTAGGCTAATGGGCTTGCGTACTTTCGTGGTTCAGCCGTTGATAAAACAAAACGTAAAATACAAAGCAAGAGGGGGTAATTGACCTCAACCCACAAAAAACATAGTGCTGAGGTAAAAATAGACCGATCCAGCCAGTTACACTTGTCTAAAGTCCACTCCAATGATGTAGGCAACAGTGCTGCACGTGCATAAAAAATTGCTGGCCTCCCTTAATCCCGTTGCACTTCCCCTTATATTTACGTGGCGAATAAGGTTGGGGAATTTGGTACAAAAGTGGCTACCGGTCAAATATAAGGAAAGCTGGTAATTGATGATGAATACTAATGGTTGATGGGTTATATTATTTAATGAATTCCTGGTCATTAATAACCTTCCGTCCTTAACCTCAAGCCTCAATCTATCAGATAGTATGTTGCAGCACACACCCCCTGTTTACAGGTTTACCTTTGCAGCATACCAGGTGCACGTGGGTTACACCGTAAAATTTTCCCACCAGATTAAAAAGTAAAGGGGATCAGGAAGTATTTTTGCCTTGTCAAAAACAAGGACTTGGTCTTTAGAGGTTTGTTGTTGTAGTATTTGTACAAAGCCCGCTTCTTCAGTCAGCACCACTTCGATAAAATGTGTTTTGTTTTGGTATGAGATCAATCATGTTAGACCCGTGGCTTTGCTTTACTGAATTATATCAAGTGTCCGTCTGTTTGGATTGAGTGCCTTGTTTATCACTAGCTTTTCCAATTCTGTACTACCCGTGCGGGAGGGGGGGGGTGGATGGGCATGACAACAAAACAAGGGAACAAGGCTTTTATATCCTGCGCTACGAGGTCTGCCAGATCTCAGCGATGCTGGCATTGTCCTATTGTCCTGCTTTCTGCTGCACGTTTGTAAGCACTGCCAACATCTGAATCTCGGCACTGGCTTTCTTATGTCGTTCATTTATTAAAATCATCTCTTTGCTCAGATGCCCCCCAGAGGCATGTATAGCAATGTAACCGTACCTATCTCTTTGTGTTTACAGCCCGAGAGCATGTGCTGCGCGCTGTTTGTTTTGTGGCTTTGCAAGATGTCACGCCCAAATGGTATAAGTGACAGAGTTAATTTTATCTGTATAATTTGTATTTCATCCGTGCAAATACCACGCAGTAAAAACCATCCCTCTTCCCCACATAAATTTAGGGGTCAATTTGATAACTGGTACTGTAAGAAAGTAAATGTTTAGGTCTACGATCTGATAATTACACGCACACGTTAATGATGTAGATATTGCGATGACTTGCAATTGAAATGTATCCCCGTGCAAGATGCCCATTCACCGGTGACACTCGTATGAGAAGCAGCAGCCATGTAAAGTCAATCAAAAAATGTAAGAGGTGTAATATTCTAGTATATTTGTCGGGTAAATTTTTCTACCAATCTAACCTGTTCCTGCAGACTATCAGCAGACTACAACTAAATATGCGTTGTGTCGTGGGAAATCCTATGTGAAAAATACAATGTCTGCAAGAATACAATGTGTGGAAGAATACAATTTCTGACCCTGCGGCGTGCTTGTTATATGTGTCAGTCAAATTCCACGACCCCTACTTGACATCTTTCAATTCACACTCCACAAATAAATGGCCATTGAACAGGAACTTTTCTACATCCTCTGCTGACTCAACATCCACAGAAAACAAATCTCCCAATCCCCGACCAATCTCACTAAGCCAGCAAATCTGGCTATTACCACGGATGATACAACTGCCATCATTCTGCTGGTGGCTGAAGAGATAAGTGGCTTTGACACCTTCAGGCGCAGGGAGCGGACCATAACTGGCAGGGTGAAGGAAAGCACCAAGCCTTCTAGTGGGCATGTACAGCTGCAGATGCAATTTCTAGTAGAAGCCTCCGTAGTAGGAGATGGGGGAGTAAATATTGCTGACATTACCGCTCACCGTTGCCTTAAATACTAAACCCATTGTCCTACTTTTCGAAAACCCATGCTTAATCATACAGCGCTCATTAGCATCATCAATGAGTCCACCACGTCTAGCAGGAGCAACCCATGCAGCAGGAAAATCTTCTCCCAAGTCTTCTAACCCTTTATCAACCATCAGGGAAAGGGACAGCAGAGAAGGACTCATATCAAGAGCAGAAAACCATCCGAGCTTGGGAAGCTGGAACGTCAAAAAAGAGCATGACAGCTGCTTCAACCGGAGCAGTGAGCTCAACTCTCGCTTCTCAACCTCAGCAAAAGTTTTTCCATCACACCACAAAGTAAGCAACACGGCCACGTTGTTCTCGTTGTATACTGCTAGATCATCCAGTCCGGCCCATACTTTGACCGCAGGAAGCTCAAGACCCTTGAAGGATTGCAGGCACACATCAACAACAATGACTTTGTGCTCATCATGATACTGATGAAGCAGCCACTTGCTGCAAATGCCCAGCAGCACCTCATCACACGTGTTTGCAGACAACCAACAATTCAGGTCTGACACCAGCAAATGACACAGCAGCTCCGGATCGTCTGCGCCGCCCTTCTTTCCATCAGCTACAAACCAAGATGCCAGCAATTGCACCCTGGATTCACTGGCACTGGCTTTTTGTGCAAAAAGCTTGACTGCAGCCAGGCTTAGGCAAGTGAAGCGAGAGAGCAACTCATCTGTTCTGACGGCAGGCTCGCTGAAAGAGAAAGACAACCACCGCAAACACGTGCCTGTCACCTTGCCAAAGGAGGGCAGACTGCGGACAGCTTCTGGCAGGTCTAAAATACAGTTCACATCACTGACTTGCAGAAGGCTCAGATCTGCCTTGGACAGTCGGTCCAAACAGAGCTGGAGGACATCAGTTGTGGCCCCCACATAGTCTGCCCACCTCGTCATCTGCAATGTGAGCGTGTACAGCAAGTGTACAGCAGCAAAGTTGGGCGCATCTGTATGAAAGAAAGCACTGATTGAGCAACAAAAAAAGCAGGTTCTGATGACCCTGATGTTCCCTAGAACTGCAAGTACTGTGCATGTCCACTTCCTTCCTGCTGCTTCTAGATGCATAATTTCACAACAGCTCACGCAAGAGTACGTTTTCAACTCGCAAACAAAATCCATGTTGTCATCATACCTTTGCCAGCAAACGCGCAGGCAGAGAAGCCATCCGGTCTTTGGTCAGGGAGTCTAGTGGCATGGCAAGGTCGTGGAGCAAGCCCAGGACAGCTTTGCTAGCTTCCATGTCTTCCTCATCCTGAACCTTGAGCTTGATGACCTGAACGACGCACAAAGACGCAAAGTGAGGGTATACCCAAAGTGAGGGTCGATGTTTCCAAGGCACATTTGTAGTCTTTTGCAATGAGGAAACAAGGGTAGGATCTGGTGCTTCCCTAATTCAAAACAGATGTCTCTATAGAGTCAGCATATTAATTCACCTGACTGTCCTCGCAATCCAGTGCATCTCTGAAAAACGTGCTGCGGAGGGACAGCAACAACCCAGACACAGGCAAGGGGGCCCCGTGTATACTGCCGTCACCTGTACGGTGCACACAAGCACAACGATAACACAAACCACAAATATGATTCAAGCAATGAAGTTGCAACATGCATATTTAGGGAACACACCAACCACAAAGCAGACTCGTGTGTCATGAAAGTTTGTGATGTCAGTTATTGTCAGCCGAGGCAATTTTTGGTGTCTTTCCATTAACGGTGCGTTTCCAATAGGGTGATTAATGATTAATTGAAAATATAAAAAATTAATTAATAGCGTTTTGCATTTCCAATGGGTGATTAATTTCCGTGATTACTTGGTAAAAGGTGATTAATTCCGAGTTAACCGGGGGGGGGGGGTTGATTAATGATTAATAATTGTTTGTGATTAATTCCAGGTTGTCAGTATTAAAACTAAAAGCAGTCATCCTTCAAAGACGGGGCTCTAGAGATAGTGACCCTGAATATATCCCACCAGTGCAACAAATAGGCCTCCCAGAGCAGTGCCTGCACCTGTGCGTGATGCAAGCCCAGGCTTCTCCTCTGCCTGGCATCTTGCGAGGCGACTCGAGGCCGATAGAGTATTGAGGCACCCGGTACCGTGAAATTCGGTGTACCAGGCGTGGATGGTGCATGGCTCACGAAGCAACTGTTTTTTCTCCGGTCCCAACCCACGACGAAGTGAACAAAGATTTAGGAGCAAGCCAGTAACACAACTTTGTGTTTGAAGTTGTCGGTGCTTCATTGTTTTTGCAGGCCCTGATGAGGGGCCTGCGGAGGCGAAAGTCCAGAGATGATGTTTGTTACATCGGTTGTTTTTCCCACCCCCCCCCTCAGCTTGTGTGCTTTGACTTGTGGGTGTTCCCATCTGAGCTCGCTTGTATCTGCAGAGTATCAGCTAACTTATGGACTTGGCACTTGCTTCTTTGCGTTGTTTTGCTTTTGTGAGGGCCTGCAGCCCATTTTTGGTTTTGATCTCCCTCCACGGCAGCTTGGTGTAAATGACAAAGCCTGCAGCGAACTGTAGCATAGAACTTTGCAAAGCGTGAGCTGTAGTGCCAAGACAGTTTGAGATCTCACAGTTTGACCACCACTGCTTTTTTATGACGGAGGTAGGGTAAACACAGCGATCGGGTAGACAATGTGTGCTTCGACATGCAAGACATGATGCATGGCATGGCACACATGACATTTAAAAGTGAGCCCATGTTGGGCCTCCGTTGGCCCCCTCTTATTATGCATACGTTCTTTTACAACAGGCTGAAATAAAGTGCACGTCATGACGTCATGACTGTGCGAACTTATTGACAATAACTAAGTTACTTTTAGATCCCAAATCAGTAGTAGGCAACCAACGACAAAGTAGCCTGAGGTCAAGAAGATTTTGATCTATCTATAGCTTGTACTAACGAGTAAGTTCAACAGAGCTAGCTAGACGCAGGACAAATCACACGGCTGATAAGCCACCGGATCCGCATTCGCCTCAGTTGTTTCTCGCTCTTCAAATCTGCAAGACGGCTTTGGCCAAGTGCTATGAGCACTAGTTGCGAGTCTTTCCTGCAATGCCCACTGATTTAGCACCTTAAAGCACCACATTGCCAGGAATCAAGTTGTAGACCCACATAATCAGGACTAGGTGGGTTGTTTGCAGGAGCATCCAGACCCACACCTTGCTGTAGCAATTGCTGTCCTGCAAAGAGGCATACTAGTATACTAGATATAAGAGTTCACAAGCTCGGATGACTGCCTAGTAAATTTTCATCTGAGACGGGCTGTTTTCTGTGTAGATGGCGCCGTTACTCCAAACGGTACCACTTGAAGTTTCACCTTGGTAAGCCTGGTGGGGCAGTTGGATTGGGCATGAAGACAACAATGCCAGGACGATTGGAGGCTTCGGGAGCCTGTGTTGTAAAACCTGGCAACAGCCACGCTGGCAGCGTCTGTTTGGCTGCTGCTGCTCGTTTTTTTGCACTTCCCTCATCTGAGTAGGCAATGGCTGCACTACCACCTATCTTTACAGCATCATATAGAATGACAACAGCTTTATTATGGCAAAAAATAAACATCTGTCCGTTTACAGCATCTGTGTGCTTTGCACTGTCTGTTTGGAGGCTTGGCAAGCGATTCGCGGTTGACACAAAACCAAAGCGCATGGCATACATTTGGGCATTTGGGTGAAATAGTTTGTGCAATGCCTAACGTTTTGCCTGTGACAAAATGTATGATAAGTGCTATTCCAGAGCGGCGGATAGTTTTGAGTTACCCTTGGATCAACCTTCTATTTGGATTCATCACCAGGCGCGCACTTTCTCTTCAGGAGCCGGTTACAGGTGAAGCCTGCGACCCTCCTAATCCCCTTCGACCTCTTTCTTTTCCTTTGCGGTAAAAAATTCTTACAGTACCCGGTACCAAAGTGGCTTCTTTTCCTTCATTAATGTGGGGAGTGGTTTTCACTGCCTGCGTAGTCTTTGCAGGCCATGGTGTAAACACTTTTGGCATGGATTAGGAAAGAACACTGTTATGGGCTAAGCCACACAGCATCCGACCATGTCAGACAAAGGAGAGAAGAAACACAAAGAGTCTCAGCAAACAGCGTTGAGAGACCAGTGTACACACCATTGCTGCACACGCTGCTGCGGTAAGAGGGGAGTGTTTGACCGCTAGACTGGTTAAAGAATATCAGGATAGGATCATCCATCTTAACAACTTGCTGCAAAATTTGGAGGTTCATGAAAACAACCAAGTTGCGGTGGTAGGTGCAAATGCATGTGCTGCATTGAAACGTACCTTGCTTGTGATCAGATTCTGCTTCATCCATCCTTTCCTTGCTTTGGGGTGTCCAACAGACTTTGCAGCAAGGATCTTGAAGATCCTTGCGTGCAGTTAAAATTGTGCTTGCACATTTGAAGAATGCTTGTACGTAGTTAGGGTATATTTGGTGATTTCCCTGCCAAAAATACCGTATATAAACCGTATATAGGTATATGACTCTGGCCAACCCTGTACGTGGTAGTTAAGTGCCCACTTCTTGGCACTAGGTCTTCAATGGATCAGGTATTGTTCCTAGTATGCTGGTGTATGTGCAAATCACCTTGAACTCTTGCCTTTTCTTGTAAGCGAGTGCTTTGCCGGTCAGTTCTTATAGTGTCATTGTCAATATAGAACTCTGGATGCCCTCGACTTGTTTCCTATGTTATTCGCCTACTCTTTCTTGTATTGCCAGAGCACGTCTGTGGAATGTGATGGACGGGAACGGCCTATTCTTTCCTCTTCATCCGACGCTTGTTCTACATATAAAAAGCGTCCCTTTTGGTTAAAAAAAAGCGAAAAGGCTACGCTAGTAGTGGCGTCCCTTTTAGTTTGTAGGTGGTTGCATTTCTTGGGCCTTTGTTTGTGGAGGTGCTGAGGTGTTTTGATGGTTATTAGGGAGGTTTGGGGGCTGTGCATAATTAAGCTGGTAGTTGGCATGATTGCTCTTGTTCCCTTAACCTGCCTAAATAGTACGTGTTTGGTCCTGCTAAATGGCCTGCATTTGGGGCTGGTTTTTGTTCGATTCCGCGCTTGGAGCTCAGAGATATTTTTTCATGTCCAGGTGACAGACAAAGCATCTAGTGTGCTGTTGCTTGAGTCCAATGCAGTTATCTGGGCAGTGTTGGTATTAATTATTAATGAACCTCAATTCCTTCCTTTTCTTCAGATGCTTGTGCTTCTACATAGAGGAAGTGTCTAGGTCTTTCCGGTTCGGAGATGGGGATGGTTCCTGGTCACTTGCTTGGTATTAATGAACCTCATTTCCTTCCTTTTCTTCAGATGCTTGTGCTTCTACATAGAGGAAGTGTCTGGGTCTTTCCGGTTTGGAGATGGGGATGGTTCTTGGTCACTTGCAGGGTGTGGAGATGTTTTGTGGGTCATCGGTGAGAACAGGAGGCTGTGCTTATCCAGGCTGGTTATTAGTGATAAGAGATTCCAATATTGCTCTTGTTCTCTTGGCCTGCCTAAATGAAATGCGTATTGGTCCCGTGGCCTGTATAAGTGGTATGCGTTCAGGATTGATTTCTGTTGGGTATAGGACTTGGTGTCGGAGCTCAGCAATTTTTTCCCATGTCCAGGGGGAAGATTGAGCATCTATGGTTGATCGGGTCCAGTGCAGTGATCTTCTTGCCCCCCCCCTTTCCTTTTCTTTTAGCCTGCCTCTCTTGCTTGCTTCTGCCTTGGCTTCTTGTTATCAGCCTCCTTGGATATTACGTACATTGAAAACGCAATATATCTTTGTTGCAGTTTGGAAGGAAATCTTGGTAATAGCACAAGTGATACCTGTGCCATCAACTACAATTATAGTATTGATCATCCCTTGCTTCAGAGTGTACGCACGATTCAGCATTGGTTGACAGTCCACCCCTGCGCCTAGTATGAGGTTTAGGGTCTTGGCTGCCTGTGCACTCTAGTCTATGTTTGCACATGACGTTTAACGGGGGTGTTTTAATCAATAAGCTTCTGTAAGAATAAATGTCCGCATCATTACCAATGGCACGCAAGCGGGCCAGACATTCTGTCTTCCCGCTGCTTAAACCCCATTTGCATTAGCTGCAAAGTTTACATGAGTTGCAAAGACGTAGCTCGTGACCAAAAAGGCCTTAGCAGAAAAAGAAGAAAAGAGAAACTACGCAGGCAGTGAAAGCCACTCCCCACATTAATAAAGGAAAAGGTATTAATTGATTTGGGGAGTGGTTTTCACTGCCTGCGTTTTTTTTTTTTAAGGATAAGGAGCCACCGAGTCCCGTAAAGCTTCTCCACCGCGAAAAGGGAAGGAAATACCATTGGTAATCAAGAGGATTGCAGGCTTGGCCTGAAACCGGCTCCTGATGAGAGTTGATAACAGTACTGGAAAGGGCACGTCTGGTATGGACAAGTTTAGCAGCGAAGTTCACAGAGTGCACATGGAGCTTGGAGGCAAGCTTCTTATCTCTTTGAGAATCAAGACCCAATTCCTTGAAAGGCTTCAAAGTGTGAGTGTTGTAGATTGTGCCACCCACACCCAAAAGGATGATGCGGAGAGTAACGGAGGCTCCTTGGAGAATGTTGCAGAGATCTGTGTGCTGTCCTTTGCAGCGTTCAGCTGGTTCTGATGTCTGGTGTCCTCACAATACTTGATCTCGACGAGGTGGATGTCACGTAGAATCTTGCTGAGGTCTCTGGGTCAGTGCTGTCTGGGGTTGGTGGCTCTGCTGGTGGCTGGCGGTGCTGCTGGGGTGCTCCCGGTCTCCCTCAATTGCCCCCTGCCACTTCGAAAAACCCACCCCCCTACATTAGTTTGTCGTTTTTGTGTTTTTGCAGCGATGGGAGTAACTAGCACAAAATCTGGACGGCGGGAGGTAAATCTGCCTTTATCTGAGAAGCGGGGTGGGAAGAGCCATTTGGGAACAATTCTACTTTCGGCTGTTTCAGGAATCTGGTGATTCCGCATGGTCATCCGTTCGTTGCTGCCTATATTCATGAAGACAACTCATGACCCTAAGGAGCCTGTTTTGCTGATAGCTTAAAGATCATGCGGCATGCTAAGTTGTGTCTTTTGGTGATCACCCAGAAAGGATGTGTAGGGCACTGTTTACTTGTGGGCAGAGGGGGGCAGGTTTGACTTGTTGAGAGTTTGAACAATACTGCATGTTTTTGATTATAAAGGGTGCCTGTTCTGTATTTTATAATGGTTGGTCCTAAAGGGGACATAGGATGATGTTAGGTAAGCATTGCTAATGGCTCCATTGGCATTACCGTTCTTTATGAGGGTCTGGTAGTACGCATGGTAGTTCGCTTCAGCTTTGACATTTTCCAGTTTAAGCAATATTCTTCCCGTGTCCTTGGATATGCATTACGTACATTGAGGCTTTTGCCAAACTTCCGCTGAGATGCCCTTTGAGGCATATATAGTGATGTAGCCTTACCTTACCTTACGCAATATATCTTTGCAGCAATTTGGACGTAAATTTTGGTAATAGCACAAGCGATACCTGTGCCATCAACTACAACTATAGTATTGATCACCGCCTTGGTTTGACGCCCATTGCAAAGAGAAGCGACGTTTGTTTAGGACAGCGGTGCAGGATGGTCAGGCTGTACATGCGTGCAAGTTTGCTGAAAAAAGTGTACCGTGTGCAAACGAGACGTGCTAAGCGTGCGTATACTAAGTACCAGAAGGCTGCCTTTCTGGACAAGTTATTCAACATAAAACCTGAGCTACACGCTATGCTACGTCAGCATAAATGCACGCAGCCAACGCCACTGACGCAACCAGCCTGGAATGCTTATCTTAATCAACATTTCCGTCCATCAGCAGCAAGAGGTGTGCAACCGCGAGGTCTGGGGGTGGGGAGTGGCTTATCAGCTAGAGACATGGTGGTGCCGCGTGGACGTAACCCCCCCCCCAGAAGTTTTGCTACAACAACATGCTCAGAATGATTGGATGCCTGCTCCTGACACTATTGATCCCCCTAGTAGCAATACCACGCTTGCCTTGGTGGCTGAGCAAATAGGAAAAATGAACGGACGTGCTTCCCCAGGATTTGATTGCGTGGCTGCTTCCTTTATTAAGAATGCTGCAGTGGTTCGGCCAAAGCCTGATGGGCGTAGTAGTGAGCGTGTTAACGTCGTAGCACCTTACATTGCTCAGTTGTTCAATCTGCTGGATGACAAGGCTTGCATCCCTGCTTGCTGGAAGCAAGCGAAGCTTAGCCCTCTGTATAAGAAAGGCCCCCTTTTGGACCCCAACAATTACCGCATGTTGGCTGTCAGTGGCACTATGTACCGTATGTATGCCAATGTTATTCGCTCGTTGC
>Ga0307947_1000780_pt1 | contig 23637 bp, 25 predicted proteins | sample OrgLakmetagen232_FD_201840 | JGI IMG/M metagenome (GOLD analysis project Ga0307947, IMG submission 201840) | Saline water microbial communities from Organic Lake, Antarctica - #232 | ecosystem: Environmental > Aquatic > Non-marine Saline and Alkaline > Saline | place: Antarctica: Organic Lake...
AGGATGTGACGGAGCAAGAGGGGGAGGGGGATGGCAATAAGGGCGAAGAGGGTGAGAGTGGGGAGGGGGGGGGGCATGAGGAGGGGTGAAAGGCGTAAGAAGCAGCCTGGGAGGTTACAGGAATAGTCAAATCAGACGCATTGGTGGTGTGTTAAGCTATGGCTCATGTCTCTATCTCGAGAGCCAATGCGCGTGCACATGTGTAACCGTTTGTAGGTGTGGGTGTGGGTGTGTGTATTTATGTTTGTGTTTGTGCATACTCAACAACTTATAAGGGCAGCTTTCCATGTTTCCTGAAAGCGTGCGTGCGTGTGTGTAATTGTGTTTGCATACTCATGGAAGGCGTGTGTGTGGTGTATTTATATTTCTGTAATTTCAACTAAGTAGGGCAGCTTTCCATAATTCCTTGAAAGCGCGCTTTCCATTTGCAAGCGCGCTTTCTGACCTTAAAGCGCGCTTTTCATTAGTGCTTTATACGAAATTAAGCACATTAAAGGCGCTTTCCAGAAAGCGCCCAGAAAGCTGTCACGCCCAATCGTTGGCAGCGACGAATCGTGTGACAGAGCAGTTAAGTTGGTTGGCAGTTGGAGAGTTTCTTTATGTCTTGTTCAATAAGCTGGATGGCCAGTCTTATTGATAACCTTTATCTTCTGGATTTGATATTATTGTTATCAGTAGATGTGCTGAGTCTTATACTTTGCAGTGACCGTAATTTGTTCTGACAAAGCGTCTGAAAAGCGTCTATAAAGCGCCCCTTCATAGGGGCAGTGTGTGACATCACTACCAGTGTAGTTCTTCTTTCCTTTTCTTTCCCCTCTTCTGGACTCTTTTAACTCCTCTTTGCCACACAAAGACTGTTAAGCTGTTTAACTGCTAGTGTGCACCACTTGGTTATGGAGCGGACTTTTCTCAAGACAATGACTCATGTCGGAGGAGAGGCCAAGCACGCACTGGCTTGCTCTAGGCCTGTCCGTATGAGCGTGATCTCTTCCAGACGCGGGTTGTATGATGAGCTTTGAAGGATGTGGACCTTATTGTTTGAGGGAGGTGGCATGTACATAGCAAATGCCGGCACTTTCAGCTGGAGTGTTGTTGCATCAATCGTAGGGCACAGCACAACGTTTATACAGACACGGAAGCTTTCCCACATTAAATTTGTGCATACAGCACAGGGTGAGAAGTGTGCACCAAACTGCGTGGCACATGTGTGTTTTGAATTAATGAAATAAAAACAGGAACACTTTCTTGCTAAAAAAACAGATCTATTTTTCCCGTTACATTAACTGGTAGTGAAGAAGGGCAAGCATCTTCATGAAAACCATACTCAATGGAAAAAAAGCATCAGGAGGTACTCATTCTCGCGTCATCCACCTGGCATTCTGCTTCGGGCTCACACGTTTGCACACGCACACCTTCAAGGTGCCTTGATTAACCAATAAGCATTATCGAACACCCAAAACGGTAGCGCTTTCAGCTTTATTCTACAATTGTTCATTTTTCATTGAAGTCCAGTTAAAAATGTTTTCACATTCGTCTGGCTTCCCAGCTCCACCCTGCACGCAAACCACCGCTTTTTCATTAATGTCAAGAAGTTATCATTGGCATCCTTGTCGCTTACACCAGGGCAGTACCTCGAAGGGACAAACTCTGCCTCTTTCACCCTTTTACAGATCAAACACTCATCTTTCACAGCTCTAGTAATGACCCAAATATGGTCAAAGTAATGGCACAGCTCACCCACTTTATGCCGCTGCTCAGAGTACTTGCAGCTCCTCATCCCATTCTGATCAAAAGCTGCTGCATATGCGAGACAATTGCATCATCCACAGAAGCATCAGATAGCAAAAAACTGCACTGGATTTTTGCACTGGGTGTTACCGGCAGCGGTACATATTCTTCATCTCTAATGGGCTTCTTCACCTTGAACCCAGGCACCGGTTCAGTGCGTGCGCTCGGGTCTAGCAACCGAGGGAGTAGACTCTGTGGGGTCAGCGTCATCACTGAACAGATACCATCTGGTCAATGTAGTAATCTGCAAGCAACAAAGGTACATGTTGCATGAATGAGGTGTTTCTACGAAGAGCTTGATACACAGACAGCAAAACACATTGCTGCCCAAATCACACATCTTGACCCACTCTGAACCCGCCGCATATCCAAAGGATACACAATTTCTTTTCCATCAGGTACATAATGATCGCTCACGACCAGTTTGTCAGGCTGGTCAAAAGAATCTATTTTTCAGGTTTGTCAAAGGATTTTGGCAATTTTGCACGTCATCTGCAGTTTGTTTGCAGTTTGTCATAATTTAAATTTTAGCCAGTTTGCAATTTGTCTGGTGACCCCATAATTATTTTCTTGTTGACCTCAAAATTACTTAATTAACAAACTGGTCGTTTATGAATTGTACTGTCCTCTGTCACCCTGCAGGATGAAAATGATTTTTGATGCAGTATTGGGCATACTCTGCCCAGAAGCGAGGGGCTCTGGCCGCATTTTGCCTTTCATTTGCAATTGCTGCTGAGCCTATTCCTGCCTGTTCATAATTGTTTGTCACCAAACACTTGCGCTTTCGTCACAAACATGCATGTCATGCGCTCATCCGCCCGCCATCTAGGGCCCAACAAGAAGAATTTCTGTCAGTCAGCGAAGGGCGCACCCATCCAAGAAGAGAACCCCAGGGACTCCAGCTGCTGTGGAGACAACTCTGGTGGAGGCACCCTGCGGTTCACGTAGAAGGCCTTGAAAGAAGGCCACAGTGCTGGACTCAATGGGAAGTCCTCAGAGGGTGGAGGAATGTCGCTCTCAGTGATGATGTCACTCTGCCCTGCCTGCAAGGTCAACAGGTGGGTTGTGCAAGTTGCTCAGGCAAAAAAGCTGGTCCAAGCACAATTCTGACACAGAATGTGCATTTAGAGTGGCAAAATGGGCAGGCAGCTATAAACAGACCCAGCAGTACACAACGACATAATAAATGCGTGCCGACCTTACCTTCTCATGCATGAACACACACACGCACGCACGCACGCACACACACACGCACGCACGCACGCACGCACGCACGCACGCACGCACCCACCCGCCCACCCCCACCCCCACCCCCACCCCCACCCTCGAAGGTGTTGCGGGAGGTCCGGTTTCCTGGATGCAATCAGAGGCAGATACTGCATGAGCCGGGTGCATTAGTCAGCGCTCTGCTGGGCAGTCCTTATATGTGTGCTGCATTTGAGTCAAGGAAGAGAGTTTATTAAAAACAGATCAGCGATACATAAATTCGTCTAATTTCCCGACCCGTGTACGTCTAATTTTCTGTTGTTTTTATCCGTTGTACGTCTAATTTTATGTTATTTTTATGAGATACTCATTCACGGAAATGAACTACTGATATGCGACGTTCACAAGAGCGATGCCTCAAACTCGCCTGGAAGCACAGGTGCATACTCGTTTTCTTTATCGACAAATTACCACCAAAAAAACGGTGGCAGATAGGTAGCTAGAAAGAACGGCTAGCAAGTCACCATGAAACCGTTCAGAAGTTCCAGCTTTTCTAGAGACTGCACTTGCCTCAAAGCACAAGTGTGTAACCAGCACGTACTCATATGATTAGCACACCCATTGGAAAAAGGCAAACAGTCGCAGGAAAGTCAAATAAGTCCTTTGTTTTCAAAGATGGAGTAATAAGGGGAAGCCCCCCAACCCTACGAAACATTGTACTTACCTCCAAGCTTTGCAATAACTCTTTTAATGTTGATGTGATTGAAATAAGTGCCGCTAGGAATTTGCTGGAAAGTGGCTATCAAGTTGCTAAAAGACACTTAGGGGTTTCTTTCTCTTGCAGAGCTAGAATTCAATCATAAAGACCATGGAGGGCTTGGACATCCGCTTGAGCTACTTTGAAGACGGCCACATGGAGTCAAGGGATTGCAAAGAAAATGCACTGGACCGATGGGAACTGCACGGGAGTCATTTTCTGACTGTTAACATGGCAGGAAAAACCATTGAGCTGATTCAACAGGTGCAGCACCCGCGTGACCCAATAATAAGCAAAAAATATTCCCAAACAAACACGGAGGCACGCGCGTACACACACGCACACTTACGCACTTAAACACACACGTGCACACATGAGTATGCACGCGCATACGCACATGCACACACGCACGCACGTGCACTTACGCACACGTATTCACACAAACATTCATGCACACAACCCAGTGGTGCATCCACACACTTACACATGCATCAAACAAACACATATACACACACGCAATCGCATACACTCGTGCTTACAGAGGCACGCGCAGACGAACTTACACATTACACAATATTTATACACATATACACACACACGCACGCACACACACACACACACACGCACACACACGCATATGCACACATTTATCTGCAGCCCCAGTCCATAAAGGCGTCGTCAGTCGGAGTGGGAGCTGTCTTGTGGGAGGGAGAGCTGTTGATGGCTCAGTATTTATCAAAAATGCCTCATCACCGCTTCATAGGTCAGTGAATGTGCTTGCCTGCATACTTTCTTGTTTTCCCTTCTTACTTCCGCGGCTAACTCTCTGGCGGTTTGAAAAGAGAATAAAGCAGCGAGCAATAAAACTTGAACAAAGGCATCCCTCTGTAGCCTACCTATCCTTTTCCTTTTCCTTTCCATTTTTAATCTTTCTGTTGAGTAGCCCTGCCCTGAAAACCTAAAAAAAATAAGGTCAGGCCAGACATGCGTCTCTGCACACATGTCTGTGCACATTCTCCCAGGGGTAGCAGGCCTATGCCCTTAAATCATTGCCTGTGCACACGTGTCTGCACACACGCGTCTGTACAAACATGTCTGTGCATACCCTCAGAGGTAGTAGATTTAAGCTTTAAATCATTGTCTGTGCAAATACGTCTGTGCAAACGTGTCTGTGCATACCCTCAGGGGTGGCAGGTTTAAGCCCTTAAATCATTGTCTGTGCACACGTGTCTGCACACACGCGTCTGTACACACGTGTCTGTGCACACGTGTCTGTGCATACCCTCAGAGGTAGTAGATTTAAGCTTTTAATCATTGTCTGTGCAAACACGTCTGTGCACACGTGTCTGTGCAAACACGTCTGTGCACACATGTCTGTGCATACCCGCAGGGGTGGCAGGTTTAAGCCCTTAAATCATTGTCTGTGCACACGTGTCTGCACACACGCGTCTGTACACACGTGTCTGTGCACACGTGTCTGTGCATACCCTCAGGGGTAGCAGGTTTAAGCTCTTAATCATTGTCTGCGCACACGTGTCTGTGCACACCCTCCCAGGAATAGCATGTTTTAGCCCTTAAACCGTTGCTTGTGCGAACACGTCTGTGCACATGTGTCTGTGCACACCTTCAAGGGTGGCAGGGTTAAGCGCTTATATTGCTTGAGTTATTATCACCGCTTGCGTAAAATTGTATGCCTTACCTGAAAGCCTTCCTCTGTGAATCTGTAAGGTTGGCCAGACCATGTGTGTGTGTGTGTATGTGTGTGTGTGTGTGTACTCCTGTTCGTATGGCACAGGCAGCACGGACCTCTACTCTTTTAGATTTGGTTCAGGCAGCAGATGCATTCTTAGTCTTGTCCTTTTAACATAGGCAGTACAAACTTGAACTGGTAATATTATCTGTATGACGTATGACACAGGCAGCACAAACTTTTAACTTTTAATATTGTCCGTGTGGCACAGGCAGCAGGGTGATTGAACTTTTGACATTGTCTGTATGACACAGGCAGCACAAACCTGATCTTTTGATGTTGTCTGTGTGACACAGGCAGCACAAACCTGAACCTTTGATATTGTCTGTATGACACAGGCAGCACAAACCTGAACTTTTGAGTCCGTGTGGCACAGGCAGTACAAACTTTAACTTTTTATATTGTCTATGTGGCACGGGCAGTACAAACCTGAACTTTTGACATTGTCTGTATGACACAGGCAGCACAAACTTGAACTTTTAGTATTGTCTGTATGACACAGGCAGTACAAACCTGAATATTTAGTACTGTCCGTATGACACAGGCAGCACGAACTTGTCTGTGTGGCACAGGCAGCAGGGTGATTGAACTTTTGATATTGTCTGTGTGGCACAGGCAGCAGGGTCGTTGAGCTGGGCGCAGGGCCTGGCCTTCTTGGCCTGTTGATGGCAAAGCTGGGCGCAGAGGTGGGTACTTGTTTAGGTGTGAGTTACTGGGTATTTGTAGGGTTGGCCAGAACCATACATTTTTAGGTATATATGGTGTACGTAGGGTAGTTTTAGCAGGGAAATCGCCATACATACGGTCATATACGGTGCAGATATACGGTTCTGGCCAACCCTAAGTATTTGTGTGGAAACACTGCTTGGCCTGTTGGTGGCAAAGCTGGGCGCAGAGGTGGGTACGTGTGTGGTGTGAATTCCTGTGTGTTTGTGTGGAAACATTGCTTGGCCTGTTGGTGGCAAAGCTGGGCGCAGAGGTGTTATATTTATAGGTGATTATATTTATTATCCTGGGTACTTGTGTGGTGTGAGCATGTTTTGCTGTCACTCTGTACACAGCGCGACTTACCTGGATCTGAACACACGCTTTGGTCTGGCAACTTTAACGTCAGCTTCAGTTTGAGCTAGACGGGTTCCAATTTGAAAGAGTGGGGTGTGAGTGTTTGGCCCTTGAATGCAAAGAAGGAGCATGTTGTTAGCGCTCGCTCATTAAACCTCCTCGGGACACTGCTTGTATTTTTCACATGTCCCTCTTCTCACGCTCCTTTTTTGTGTTGTGCTATGTGTGTGTGTGTGTGTGTCCAGTTCTCTCGCATGTATAGAGCCGACCAGATCATATGTATACGTTCATCAACACTACCCCGGCAAAGCTAGACGCAGTGGTATTGCACTCAATTCTTGCACTTGGATGCGTGTCGGGTGTAGAAAAGAAAGAGAGAAAAAAATTACGCAGGCAGTGAAAACCACTCCCCACATTAAGCAAGGAAAAGGAGCTGCTTTGGTACGGGGTACCATAATACTCCTCCACCAAGAAAAAAGAATAAGAAAAATATCAATAGGGATCGGGAGGGTTGCAGGCTTGACCTGAAACCGTCTCCTGATGAAAGTTGATAATAGCGTTGGATAGAGTACGTTTGTTGTGGACAAGTTTGGCAGCGTAGTTAATTTAGATGTACATGGGAACCTTCAGCCAGACTGCTCGGCTGATAGTGGTACTAGAAAGTGCACGACTGGTATGCACAAGTTTGGCTGCGTGATTGAAAGAATGAACTTGTGTAAACATGTCGCGTGTAGATGCAGTGCACGCTCATCTGCACCTTCTGCATGCAAAGCTGTGCACAGATGCACCTGCACTCATTGCTGCAATGGGAATTATCTTGCGTGTAGATGCAGTGCACGGTCATCTGCACCTTCTGCATGCAAAGCTGTGCACAGAGGCACCTGCACTCATTGCTGCAATGGGAAATAACTTGCGTGTAGATGCAGTGCACGGTCATCTGCACCTTCTTCATGCAAAGCTGTGCACAGAGGCACCTGCACTCATTGCTGCAATGGGAAATAACTTGCGTGTAGATGCAGTGCACGGTCATCTGCACCTTCTGCATGCAAAGCTGTGCACAGAGGCACCTGCACTCATTGCTGCAATGGGGAATATTTTGCGTGTAGATGCAGTGCATGGTCATCTGCACCTTTGCATGCAACGCTGTGCACAGATGCACCTGCACTCATTGCTGCAATGGGAATTATCTTGCGTGTAGATGCAGTGCACGCTCATCTGCACCTTCTGCATGCAACGCTGTGCACAGATACACCTGCACTCATTGCTGCAATGGGAAATATCTTGCGTGTAGATGCAGTGCACGGTCATCTGCACCTTCTGCATGCAAAGCTGTGCACAGATGCACCTGCACTCATTGCTGCAATGGAAATTATCTTGCGTGTAGATGCAGTGCACGGTCATCTGCACCTTCTGCATGCAAAGCTGTGCACAGTTGCACCTGCACTCATTGCTGCAATGGGGAATATTTTGCGTGTAGATGCAGTGCATGGTCATCTGCACCTTTGCATGCAACGCTGTGCACAGATGCACCTGCACTCATTGCTGCAATGGGAATTATCTTGCGTGTAGATGCAGTGCACGCTCATCTGCACCTTCTGCATGCAACGCTGTGCACAGATACACCTGCACTCATTGCTGCAATGGGAAATGTCTTGCGTTTAAATTGAGCTTGCAATGTACATTCTATTTCATCTTGCAAAGCCACAAGGCTCCCCATAATTAATCAATGCAGTCAGTGCATACACGGCATGGACATGGCACGGACACCTCTCAATGTGCGTCCATATACAGTTTGCAAGTCTACATTTTGTTTTGCACACACGCACACACACGCACACACACACACACACACACACACACACAAACACACATAAACACACACACAGGGCTCTCCATAACTGTGCAATGTAGTCGGTGCATACGCGGCATTGTATTGGCAGGGAGACCTTAAACGTTCATACGCTCATGCATATGGTTGGCCGGAATCAAATATATACGGCGAATGCACGGCATTTTTGGGGGGAAATCACCGACTATACGGTTGTATACGGTGTACATATACAGTTCTGGCCAACCCTACTCATACACGTTACTCATTTCACGCACGTTGCTCATTTCACACACATTGCTCATTTCACACACGTTGCTGATTGCACAATTCTTATTTCTGTGTTCAGTGCAGGTACGGTGTGTTTGCACCATTCAGGTCAGCTATTTCACATACGTTGCTCATTTCACGCACGTTGCTGATTGCACATTTCTTATTTCTGTGTTCAGTGCAGGTACTCTCTTATTTCTGTGTTCATCTCTTATTTCTGTGTTCATCTCTTATTTCTGTGTTCAGTGCAGGTACGGTGTGTTTGCACCATTCACGTCAGCTTGCACACACGGCCTTGCCCACCTCACAGTTCTTGAACAACGGGCATGTACGATGTGTATGTACAGTTCTGGCTGACCTTTAGACAAGGCAAAACACACTGCTTTCTTCACTCTTCTGAAAATGTAGGGACATGTACAATGTGTATGTACTGCTCTGGCCAACTTGCACATGATTGTTGCTGAAAATGCGCGGCCAATATGGACGTGCATGTACATCTGCAGGAAATTTGCACAAGGCAAAATCGAACATGTTGCCCGATTTATCACATACAGATCCAGTGCGTGCATTTGTGTACGTATGTGTGTGTATGTGGATGTGGATGTGGATGTGTGTGTGTGTGTGCAGTCCTGACCCCTCTATACACACGGCAAAATCGACCACCACCCTACGCCATCCGCGTCACAGGTGGTCATCTCAGACAAGGCGTCAGTCTTGCCGTTGATTCAGAGGAACGTTGAGAAGAACAACTTAAGCAGGTGCGCATGCTGTACGAAAAAGAGAAAAAGAATAACTATGCAGGCAGCACGAGAATGCAATACAGGCAGTGAAAGGCACCCCCACGTCAATCAAGGAAATGCACCTGCAATTATAACCAAGGAAAAGAGCCTGTGCTGTTACCATCCATTACAGGGCATTTCATTGTTCGGCTGTTGTGGCTCAAAGGCTTTATAAAGGGGGCTAATGGCAGCCAAGCAGGGTAGGCTGGTGAGCTTATTGCCTGAAACAGCTCACACATAAACAGGGTTGGCCGGAACCATATATATACGGTGTATGTACGGTATTCTTTGCAAGAAAATCACCGAATATACGTCGTATACGGGGTATATAAACGGTTTTGGCCAACCCTACACATAAACCATAGACAGCAAAAGATAATGTCTGACCCCAAGCAACCGCACTCTTCAGCCGACTGGTTGTTGGCCATCTTTCATATTTGCATCCATGTTCATGGTTTTGTACCTTTAAAAGCCTTTAACAGCACGGCTGCTGAACACAGCTCTTAAAACAGCACAGTCGCCAAACGCAGCTTTTAAAACAGCGATTTGCTGTGCTGTGCCGCAGAGATGTGAGTGTGGCAGAGTTGGAGTGGGGGAAAGAAGGGTATGAGCAGCGTGCCATATCTCTGGCTACCACCTCCCCCGTCGACTGGGTGCTGGCCGCCGACTGCTTGTACATTGACAACGTGAGTGGCACCTGGTTTGGGTTACAAAGGCCTGCGTAGAACAAGGCACTGATGCTTGTACGTTAGCGCTGTGTAGTTGCACCTAGTTCGGGTTTCAAAGGCCTGTGTAAAAAGGCGTTGATGTGTCTTATGATTGAGACTTTTTTGAGTTCAAGAATTGCTAGAGGTGTAGTGTGATGACTAGGGTTGGCCCAAACCATACATACATACATACATATATACGGTATGTGTACGGTATTTTTGGCAGGGAAACTACCATACATACAATCATATAAGGTGTACATGTATGGTTCTGGCCAACCCCAGTTATGACACCTTAGATTGGGCCCTCTGGCTTAAAATCTCTAGATTTAGGTCGCCTTAATTTGGAAACACTCAGGCCTCCAGCCTAACATGCCTGCTTCACCTGTAAGAGATTACCCCCCCAAGTTTATCAGCCAAAAATATTGACAGCTGAGTCTATATACAACGGCTGTATTTTGAGTCCCTGTATTTAAGTCCCTGTATTTTGAGTCCCTGTATTTTGAGTCCCTGTATTTTGAGTCCCTGTATTTTGAGTCCCTTTATATTGAAACTGTATTTTGAGTCCCTGTCGAGGTTGTACTAGGGTAGCTGCCCTGAGAGCCTAATGGTCCATGAGCTGATCTTAATGATCCATGGGCTACCCTGAGAGCCTATTGGTCCATGGTCAGGCCAGGCTGAATGTCAGGTGGCATGAGTGTGTGCAAGGTTGACCTGTAGGCAACTTTGGTTTCCAAGCAAGCAGGGTAGACCACTCCCTTCATTATTTGAACCTTGTTTTCAAGCAGGCAGGGAAGACCACTCCCTTCATTATTTGAGCAAAGAGGGCTATGCAATTACTGATTAGTGTACAAGCAAAGCGCCGGACACATGACACGTGCCCTGTCAAATAATCATGAGGTTCTGTCATCATGCAAGGGGGGGTTCACACTCTGTTGTTGGCCAGGGAGATAGTGTCTTTGTGTGTGTATGTTTGTGTGTGTTCGTGTGTGTGTGCGTGTTCGTGTACGTGTTTGTGTGCGTGTGGGTGTGGGCGTGGGTGTGCGTAAGTGTGTGCATGTGTTTGCATGCGTGAGAGTTTGTATGTGTATGTGTGTGCGGTTGCGTGTGTGTGTGTGTGTGCGTGTGTATGTGCGCGCACTCCCTTTCTGTGCAATTGCTGGCCCCTAGTTGATTGATAGTCTGTACAAGTGCTACTCCTAGTTCATGGACTCCTGATGAACTAGTCCTGAACTAGTCCTGAACTAGTCCTGATGAACTAGTTGATTGACTCCTAGTTGACTGATCCCTGTACAAGTGCTACCCCTGGTTGATTGATCGTTGTTTCATTTACTACGCAGCTGGTCTTGCAATGTTTTTTGTTCGCTGCTGCCACTGTTTGCTGCTGTCACTGTTTTTTGTATGCTGCTGTCACTGAAAGCCTTTATACTCTATTGCGCACACTACAGGAAGGCCGGAACCATATATATAATACATATGGTGTGTATGCGGTATGTTATGGCAGAAAAATCACCAAATGTAGGGTCATATACGGTGTATATATACGGCTCTGGCCAACCCTACGTACATTACAGGAAGGCGTAAGCCCAAGCATGCCTATACTGTATTGCGTACACTACAGGAAGGCATAAGCCCAAGCATACCACATTTCGTCCGTGCGTGCTCTCTCCTGTGCTCAAGCAAGTGAGTAATTCATTGCGGTCGTTTGGTCCTGGCAGATGCTTGTTCTTACGGGTTTTAATCCAGAGGGGGTTGACTGAGGAAATGCCTGAATTTGTGCCCTTTTTGCGAACTCACAGATCAAAGATACAGAGGAAGGTGTATGCATGTGTGTGCGTAAGTGTTGTGTGTGTGTGTTGGTGATGGTCCACCTGCAAACCCACGGATCAAACAGGCAGAGCAAAGTGTATGCGTGTGTGTTTGTGTGTGTGCGTGTGCGTGTGTGTGTGTGTTTGTGTTTGTGTGTGTGTGTGTGTCAGTGATGGTCCACCTGCGAACCCACGGATCAAAGATACAGAGGAAGGTATATGCATGTGTGTGCGTGTGTGTGCGTGTTGGTGATGGTCCACCTGCAAACCCACGGATCAAACAGGCAGAGGAAGTGTATGCGTGTGTGTTTGTGTGTGTGTGTGTGTGTGTGCGTGTGTGTCAGTGATGGTCCACCTGCAACCCACGGATCAAAGATGCAGAGGAAGGTGTATGCATGTGTGTTTGTGTGTGTGTGCGTGTGGTGGAAAAGGTTCATTTGCAACGCCATGTAGGGTGGGACCTACAAGACACAGAGGGAAGACAAAGGCGAAGACAAATGTGTATGTTTGCTATTTGTGTGATTGACTGCTTATAGTTGGAGCCATAATAAATATTCGCTTGAGAGAGGCAAATTGTCAGCGGAATCCAGGTATAAGCATGTGGGAGAGGCAATGGCAATTGGAGTACGCAAGGTATCTGTTCAGTCGCTCACAACATAAGACAATTACAACATCACAACACCAAAGGGCCAACTAGACACACTACCTTGTCTATATTAGGCAATGCCTCATGTCACATGTTTGGACATATCCTTAAAACACAAAGGTCACTACCCAACGTCAATCAAACAGATGCAAACCACGTTCAAACGAAATAGACATGTTCTTTTAGTCCTTCAACTGCATGCATCAAAAAGCTAGCGCAAACCCAACGTCATTCAACCCTTGTTCAGACAAAACAGACAAAGCTTTGAGTCCTCCAACGCATGCATTAAACACCTAGCGCAGTCTCTTTCCTTCCACGTAATAAACAGCAGGCGAAGCCTATCCACACTTCCAAGTACGGCACACACCTTATGCCACGTGCACGGACATCCTTGCGTAGTTCCCAGTCTCTCTCCACGTCGTACAGCCGCACCCTTTGATCCTATTTGTTTTGTATACAAGTATGTAGGGTGAGCCAGAGCAATATATAAACGGTGTATACCTATGCAGGATATTTTGCCAGAGGGGGTTGACTGGGGAAATGTCCCAATATGTGCCCTTTTCGCACTCTGAATCCAGCCATTTACTGCCCACTCAGCCAACTGACGCCATTCTGGCTTTAAATGAAAGCTGATATTGTAAGCTGCACGAGGATGTGCTTATATCTATGTAAGTCACAGTGTGCGCAAATTGACGGGAGTCAAAGCTCACCTTGACTGCCCAAACCCTAATTTGGTGCCTTTCTATGGCAAAACAGCACATGTTGAGCCACATCACCATGCACTTCATCTTTTCACTTGATTTTTTGTAATCATATTTGTTTATTACAACAACTCCATACCACACGAAAGTATGCCAATTGGTGGAGTGGGTGATCTGCTGTGAAGATTTTGTGGTGGAAAGTGGGGTCCACGCCGCGGAAAATCAGACACGTGCGCCGTAAGTTGCTATGTTCAAGCTCAGGTGCTGTCAAAAGTTTAGAGCAAGGGCTGCCTCTGAGTGCTAAGCTTTAACATAGCAAACTTTGGCGCCCATGCTCAATCCACTTTTTAAAAAACCCTTTTTTTTGGCTCAGTCAGCCCCCTCTGGTTTTATTCAGTGCGGCAATGTCACAAACAGCGTTGTGCCTTTTTTCCCTTTCCAGGGGTTTGTTTGTAGGTGCTACAAGTCTGGTGCTACAACAACGATTTTTCCAATTTTTACATGTTTTACATACGCAGCCTAGCAGTCGCACATTTTGACTGATGGCTTACTCTGTAAACTTGATAATCGCTGTAAACTGTGCTCAAGGAGGTGATTAGGTAAGAGCACACACACACACACACCTTAAAATATGGACTGCCGTACCGTTCATTTGAGCTAAGTCGATTTCAAGTGAAGAAGTGTTTGTGTCTCTCCTGTATTTGTCTTCACAATATGGCAACTTTCACTGTCTGCACAATTTTCCCCTTTCTAGTTTGTTTGTTGGTCGAAGACAGAAGTCTGTGAGTAGCCTAACAAGCCCCTCTTGTCAGAAAACCAGGTGCAGCTAGTGGCAAGGAGCTTTACAGTTGTGTTAAACCGATGTTGATGAAAGCGTTGAAATATCTTCTGTGTGTGGCTCCTCTCTTGTTTTAATCCAGGACGAAGTGCTTGGTCAGCTTTGAGCTGAGGTCTGAAGAGGTGAAGCAGCAGTTTCTGTCAGCAGCGGCTGAACACAACTTCAAGGTGTGTGTGTGCGCACTTGCGTGTGTGTGTTCATGTGTAGGTGTGTGTCTATGTTGAGGCACCAGACTGTTCTCATGCTTTGGTCTATTCGTTAGAGCGATTATAGCTGCCTGGCACAGTCGCTAATTTTTAGTGTCGAGGTTTATCACCCTGCGTGTTTTATTAGCAAACCAAAAGACGCTTTTGTCCACGCATTGGAAGCAGGTATTTGTGCCTTTGCAAACACGTAAAATGTGTCTTATAAAAAAGCTGCATTGTCCCATTGTAGACAGGCTCGTTGGGTCTTTACGTTCCAATACATTCATTGTGTCTTTTGCAAACATGTATAATGTGTCTTTTCAGACTTGCACATGTGTCTTTGCTTACAGGCACATGCATCTTTGCAAACATGCACACTATGTCTTTACAGACTTGCACATGTGTCTTTGCACACATTTGCAATGTGTCTTTACAGACTTGCATATGTGTCTTTGCTTACAGGTACATGCATCTTTGCAAACATGCACACTACGTCTTTACAGACTTGCTCATGTGTCTTTGCACACATGTGCAATGTGTCTTTTCAAACGCAAACTTTGCGTCTTTGCTTGCAGGTACATTGTGTTCCACGGAGTGTGCTCCCTGTGGGTTGCAGAGTCGATTACATAGAGCTGTATGAGCTCACTTTGAACAGTTAGGAGAGTTAATTTCTAAATACCTAGTTAGCAGAGTCGACTACATAGAGCTGTTTGAGTTGGGTCAGTACAAGTAAGTTAAGGATATGGTATGTCAAATATGCCACACCCTTGGGTTGCAGAGTTGACTGCGTAGAGCTGTATGTGTTGACCCTAAAAACTAAAAAGTTAGGGTCGGTATACTTCGGCAAATGTTATGGTACAGTATGTGACATATGCCACGTACAGTAACAGAGTGGTTTTTAAATGGAGAAAGGCTGGAGATTTCCACTCGTATGTATCCATTTATATGGCATGTTTCAATGTTGCAGTCTTGAAACTCATCGGCAAGTATACCTCGCTCACTGTGGTGCTACTTAACAGCTACTCTTCTTTTGTTTGTGTGTAGCAATATCTATAAGGTTGTTAAGGTTTCAGCTGTGATTTACAGAAGGAGGTTGGGATATTTGCTTTGAGTAACATACAACATACAATTTAGAGTAACATTTAATGCATGCTGCTTGCATCCAGCCATTTTGGTAGAGGAGTGTCTCGGTACCCGGTACCAAAGTGGCTCCCTTTCCTAAATTAATGTGGGGAGTGATTTCCTCTGCCTGTGTAGTTTATCTTTTTCCTTTTAGCAGTAGTAATGCGGTTATTGTGGGTTCAGCTGTGATGTACAGGAAATTGGAATATCTACATTCAGAGACATACAGTATACATAGGGTTGGCCAGAATCATATATATACGGTGTATATACAGTATTTTTGGCCGGGGAATTACCAAATATTCGACCGTCACATACCTCCTGGCCAAACCTAAGTATATACAGTATTAAAGTACCGCCTTCAAGTTAGTGCATGCTGATTGCATTTAACCATGGAATGCAGCCAACCCAGACCGTGCTTTGCTAAACTCAGTTCTGGCTAATGATGCTCTCAAGAGACTCAGGCCTGCTCAACACTCAAGAGACAAGGCCTTTGAAGTAATCTGCAACACCTTCTCCTCCAAGTTCACTTGTTTCTCTATTTGCCATCCCATATACCATGGAAACACCATGCATCTAGCAACAAGGCATGCTATTTACTCTGCTGCCCTTAGCACATAGGCAACTGCTACCTTCATGTTTCCTCCCTCATATATTAAAAGGATGCCATGGGTGTATCCGGAAATGATTGTGGCTGCTATAGCTAGCTCTGCACGTGAGATGGTGCTGGTTATACCTACACCTCTTAGGTTCACAAAATGGGATACGTTTAAGCAAGGGTGGTAGACGCCTGATCTTGTTTCTTGCCCTTCTTCGTGTTTTTTTTTTGATTTCCATCAGTGGCCCATCAGTGTAGGTAGGTCCAGTCCCGCCAATCTTGTACTTTACAGATCACGTTTGGGCTGGAGCTCTTTTGGGTCGCTTCGTTAGAGCACTGTGGTTGGTCCAAGGCACTTGTTTCATCTTGGAGGCCTTGTGGGGTTTGACGAAGGTGGTTGTTGGGTAGTTTCCTTATTTTACTAAGGCCAGGGGTCTCTTCAGTGCTAAGTGCAGAGGGGTAGGAATCGTTATGGATGCAATTGATTTCTTACTTTGCCTCGGGAATTACTTTGGCAAGCTCTTTTAGCCAATTTTGTTGCAAGCATTGAGGCAGTTTCTGCCTTCAGTATTCCACATGGCAATGATATGCACTTTTCAAGTGTGTTCGGGAAGGGGCGTTTGTATACTGTTCCAGAAGAGTGATTCTGCGTATTAAAATTGGTCTGATGGTATTGAGCCCAAGAAATTACGTAGGTGCGGGAATCTGCGGTAGAGCGATTCGTAGGGACTTGTGGTCACTGTCTATGTGGTATAGCCACAGATAGCCTAAACTCAATGGTATGGTATGGTTTAACCATACCATACTAAAGTCAATGCATCAAATTAAAAAGTAGCAGCTGTCACACCCAAACCTCCACCGCCACCACATCCAGGGAGATGTCCTCCGATCCATTGCCAAAGCAATCCACCAGTCACTATCGCCCATTAATTTCCACATTGTCAAATCTCACGCAGGTATAAAAGGCAATGAATCTGCTGACGCTCTTTGCTAGAAAATCACTATATATGCCTCTGGTGGGCATCTGAGCGGAAGCTTGGAGAAAAGCCTGTAATCAAACCAAAAAAACGCTAGAAAAATCAAGGGAACAGGTTTAGGCACTTGGCTAGCTACAAAAGAGGCAACACCAAAAATATCAGGCTGGTTCATAAAGGTCCTCAAACTGAGGTGGGAAGGTAAGCTGTTGCTGTGTGCGAAGTCTGACCAGATGTTCATGCGGACAGTCCAACAAAGTTCCTCATCCTGAATAGTGCGCCAGTCACACTGTCACAGATCCCGAGCTCATAAGGCCTTCTATTCCTGTCATCTCTGAGAATAAGGACTCATATCTTCTGCGAAGAGACACTGTATGGGGGTGCGTGCAGTGGAAAATAGCATGCTGTTCATCCTGGACATCATCAGTCTTACACAAACCACAGGTAGGGGAGGAGCTACGGCTCCATGTTGCGGTCTCAAAACGAAGGGTGTGGACACGCAGTCTGAAACGGGCAACACTGCAAATGACATCTTGTGGGAGGTCAAGGAACGTGTACTTGGGAAGAAGGCTGTAGGGAGAACGAGTAGCCAGAGCCTTTTTTAGGGGCAGTGCACACCATCTGTTATAAGTGAGGATTTTGCTGTTGTGCTCTCTTGGGCCATCAGAGTAGGGTGTCCAAAATTTCATGTCTCTCTCTGAGGTCCACAACAAAACGACTGAGGTCAATGGGTTCACAGTTCCGCAGCTTTTCTTTGAACGTATGCTCTTTTACCAGACCAGTCATAGCTGAAACAGTATGGGAAGACCAGACTCACGTCCACCACAGCAGCGTGCTGATGAAGACCTGTGCCCCTTGGCAACCTCGGTGTCTGCCTGCTATTTTGAGGAGATGTAAATATTTGCAAAACAGGAAGGTACATATCAGCAGACACGCACAGCAGAAATATTGCGCAGCAAGAATAATGCAGAGTAACAAATACGCAAAGCAGATGAGCACAGGAGAAGTAGTGCAAAGCAATCCTCTCGTGAAAGGAGCATAGGTCTCCACAGTAAGAAATGTTTAACAAGATTTCCAGTGTATCAGCATTTAATGCCAGTAGTATTTACACTCTGCATTCAGTGACCAAGGATATCTCTTTAATCCAGTCAGATAACTGGATAAACTTGGTGCTGTACCAAACGGCTTCCATTGTTTGGGCGTGTGCCTGCACGAACGTGTGCTTTGTTTTGTGTGAACATGTGCGCACACACACCTGTGTGCGTGTGCGTGTGCGTGTGCGTGTTGTGTGATATGTGTGTGTGTGTGTTTTCTACAAATCACTTTCAAACAGTGTCACAGTGTTATAGTATAGACAATCATCTGACATCTAGCCTTAAATAAGCTTAGCACTGGTCAATACCGGCAAGCAAGGACTACCAGGAGCACATTGTCCCCGTCCACCCACTGAAACTGCTTGCCAGCTCAAGCTTTTTGTACAGCTCTGATCAAAGCTGTACGAGAAGCTTGTGCTCATGAGATCCTGCATAACAGCACAAAACGCTGATTTTGAATTTGATCTGACGCAGTCGATCTTGTGTGTTTGCATTCTTGCCCAGAAATGATAGACCCTCTCTTCAAAACTCAACTCCACTTTCAGAAAGTGTTGGTCTGCAAGAAGTACGATCAGCAAATGTGAGAGCCAGGGGCACTGTGTGCGTGTGTGTATGTGTGTATGCGTGTGTGTATGTGTGTGTGTGTGCATGGCAAGGGGTGGTTTTTGGGTGGGTCCTATTGACTCATTCATGATCTGGGTTTAGGATTTTTTTACGCAATCAGCAGACACCTACATCGAGTATGAGTGTTAGGGTTTGCGACATCCACGACTGTGCTATCTGCCTGCAGGGTGGGCTGGTGCAAGAGGACTATCTGTCTGTCAGGACAGCGCTCTGGTACATGGTGGTAGTTATTACGACAACCTTCGATCAATAAATTGGAATTTTTGGATTGATCCAACACACACACTCACACACGCACACACACACACACACACACACACGCACGCACACACACACACACACACCACGCATCGCACACCACGCACCACGCACGCCAGAGCAGTACAGCACTGTGCTGTTGGCCCGGCAAGTTTGAGATAAGTTTGGGCAAACTTGCTCAAACTTGAAAAGCTTCCACTCCAGATTGGCGTCACTGCTAGCCCCAACATGTATGATTTGCTCAAATGCCATCGTATAAACATTGTCAATATGAAGCCAATGGTCTGGGAGAGCTCTACAAGGATTTGGCGGGCGTCGCGTTTGGTGATGCAAGTAGTTTGCTTCCTAAACTTGTGTCCAAACTTGTGTCCAAACATGTGTATAGATGTCCAAACGTTGCAGTTGATGATCTGAGGCTGAAGCTCAAGTTTATTTCCCACGATGCTTTGATGACCTGATGTTGCACGGCGGCACTTGCATATCCAATAGCAACAAGTTTGGACGCATTTCAGGTCAACGCAATTCTTTGCTTGTGTCCATCTTTGCATTCATGCCAACTTGAACTATTTCCTCACTCTCTTCCTTTGATTGAGAAGCTACGCAGTTTGTGAATGTAAGATATGGGTTGGACTTCAGTCATCTTAATTTCCTCAGGCCTTTACCATAAAATACTGATGCTTCATTTATATATCATCATCGTTCCGCCTCATTATTTCTGAAGTATCCACAACCTTCCTGGCAATTATTTTATCAACGTTGTGAAAATTGATGCATTTAGCATTTACATCACAAGACGCCGGTGCACTGGCGGGCACAACAGGTCAACTCCCTTTACAAACTCTGAATTAACCGCACCCCCTTAGCAAACTCTGAATTAACCACACACCCTTTGTGGCCTAGTATAGTAGTTACAAACTAGTGACAAAACAAATTACTTTTTAAAGCTTCGTTTTTCGGCTCAATATTTCTACCATGACTCCGAATCTAGCAACATTTATTTCTACGTTCCATCATACGCCGATGAGATAAAAGAGCAGAAAGCCAGCTGTCGTGCCCAACACCCCCTTATGTCCAACTTCAATTATATGTTTTTACGACGCATCTACTGAAAAATTCCTGGGAAATTCTTGCGCCTGTGCATGGGTTTCTCAAGCTAGATGGCCAGAACCCGGCAATGGTTGCGTAGAAATGAAAAATTACCAAGCGAATTTCACGCAAACAGCATCAATCATAAATTGTCAAACATGAATTAAAATGATAAAAAGATCAACAAACAGTACGCGGGGCTTGGCATTCTGCCTAAGTCATGGCCCATCATCACCTACCTAACCTAAATGCAGCCACACATTCTTTTGGGAGGGAGCAGCATAAGATCCTGCTGCGTGTGTGCTGTGCAGCCAAACCAGGTGCGTGTGCATGCCCAAACACGAACACCGTCCATGCAAGCAGGGTGAAAACATGCTCTGCTGCCGCACATAAGCAGGTGAAGCCACCTGCAACATTAGCCAGCCCGCACGGGAAAAAATTCAAGAAAAAGCCACCTGCTACGTTCTTCCTGGGCCGCAGTCAACGCAGAAAAAAATTGGGTGGGGAGGGTTTACCCACATACAGCAGCAGCAATAGCAGGAGCAGGAGCAGCAGCAGCACCCACACACAGCAGCAGCAGCAGGAGCAGCAGCAGCAGCACCCACACATAGCAGCAGCAGCAGCAGCAGCAGCACCCACACGCAGCAGCAGCAGCAGCACATCCGCAGCAGCAGCGCCCACCACCAGCAGCGCCCACCAGCAGCAGCACCCACCACCAGCAGCAGCGCCCACCAGCAGCAGCGCCCACCAGCAGCAGCGCCCACCAGCAGCAGCGCCCACCACCAGCAGCGCCCACCAGCAGCGCCCACCACCAGCAGCAGTGCCCACCATCAGCAGCGCCCACCACCAGCAGCGCCCACCAGCAGCACATCATCATCATCATCATCATCAGCAGCAGCAGCAGCAGCGCATCAGCAGCACATCAGCAGCAGCATCATCATCATCATCAGCAGCAGCAGCAGCAGCAGCACCCACACACAGCAGCAGCAGCAGCAGCAGCAGCAGCAGCAGCAGCACCCACACGCAGCAGCAGCAGCAGCAGCAGCAGCAGGATTTCAAGCATGGTACACCGCAGGCTGGTTCTTGGGGAAGCCTTGAGCAGGGAATGCTGCCTCTCAGTCCGTCAGAGGCAAGCCAGGAGCATGACCATGGTCTGTTGCCTCCTGTTTTGAATATTGGCTCAAAAGCAGAGGCATTAAGCTCAGCAGCGAGCATGGCTGCAATCATGAGCCCCAGGAACGAAGGAGGAGGCCGCACGCACCGACGCATGGAGCAAGATGCGCTGAAAAGGATGCTCACATCCGACATCAGCCATGCTCACAGCCTGTTAGAGATGGAGGCGTTGATGGAGCAGCACGGGAGCAGCATGAATGTCATACACATCACTGCCTTCCTGTCTAGGTGTGCGAGCTCGCGCGTGTCACCCCGCATGTGCATGTGGCCTGTCATTTTTGAAACGGGAGTGACTTGTGGCTTGGCACACTTCTTTGAACATGCGCGTGCTCAACTTTTCTGCACTTATTTCTGCAAGCTGCGCACCTGACCGCATCATACCTGGTGCCAAAAACTTGTAAGCATGCAAATCGAAGAAGAGCCTTGTGAAAGCTCACTCTCAGGTGTACTTTATTTAGGCTAGGCTTCAACTAGGTATCATGTTGCACCAGCTAATTGCCGTCGAACGAAGGCAGGCCAAAACCTTGCGCCCGTCGTAATCACTTGTACATGTATTTCAAGTAGGCTAGGTATCATCTTTCCACCAGCTAAGGCCACGTGACAAAGGCAGGCCAAACCCCGGCTCTGCTCCTGGCTCAGTGAACTGTTACACACACACACACATGCTCACAGGCTGTCCAAGCTGCTGCACGAAAAGTACATCCCTCCTGCACAAACCACGCTGCACGCTCCCGCTGACGGACAGCCTAACCCTGACAGCGATGACAGCAACACCAACAACGCACCAGATCACGCACTGGCAGCACCCCCATCTCGAGCTGACATCCTGCTGCTGCCCCCAGAAGTTCCAGCTGCCTTTGACAGCAGCAATGCCACGTTTTCCACACAGGCTCAGCACAGCGTATCGCCCACTCGTGCAGCGCGCAGCACAGTAGCAGGTCATCTGAGTGGTCTGGGTACAGATGGACAACAAGGAGCGGGCTCCCCAGGGGACATCTCAACACCCCCCATGGGCAACGACTCAGAAGGCGGGACTGAACAACACGAGCAGCTGTCGTTTTTCCAGGAAAAGGAAAGAGGGAGAGGGAGAGGGGGGGGGTCGAGTGGACGGGAGGGGAGCCGCAGCAAAAGTGGGGGAGGGGGAGGGGTGGGAAAGGGTGGGAGTGGAAGTGGGGAGGGGGAGGGGGGAGGGGGTCAGAAAAAGCGAGACGGGAGCAAAGGAGGAGGGAGGGAAATGGGAGCCGGGGTGCGCACAAGGAGAGAGGGTGATGGTACAGGCACTCGGATTAGGGCAGGAGGTGTTGAGGAAGAGAATAGCTCTAAGCCCCTTCACCAAGCTCAGCATGCATCCTCTGCTCACGAAGTAGAAGGGAGTGGGGATAGGAGTAGGGGCAGGGGGTCCTCTGCTCACGCAGCAGAAGGGAGTGAGGGCAGGGGCAAGGGTGGAGCACCAGCAGCAGCAAGAGCGGCAACAGCAGCACCATCTTGGATCAACCGTAAGCACGCACACGAGCTGGCACGTCGTGCGCTGCTGCTGCTGCAGCCGTTGATCTTGGAGGTGGGTGTACGGAGGAATTTGTCGTAAAAACATTGCCCAAACACGCTGGTAATAATAGGGAACTGCTTGAAAATGCTGGTGATAGGGAACACGCTGGGATAGGGAACTGCTTGAACACGCTGGTAATAATAGGGAACTGCTTGAGCACGCTGGTGATAGGGAACACGCTGGGATAGGGAACTGCTTGAACATGCTGGTGACAGGGAACACGCTGGGATAGGGAACTGCTTGAACATGCTGGTAATAGTAGGGAACTGCTTGAACATGCTAGTGATAGGGAACACGCTGGGATAGGGAACTGCTTGAACATGCTAGTGATAGGGAACACGCTGGGATAGGGAACTGCTTGAACATGCTGGGGACAGGGATCTGCTTGAACACGCTGGTGATAGGGAACACGCTGGGATAGGGAACTGCTTGAACACGCTGGTGATAGGGAACACGCTGGGATAGGGAACTGCTTGAACATGCTGGTGATAGGGAACACGCTGGGATAGGGAACTGCTTGAACATGCTGGGGACAGGGAACTGCTTGAACACGCTGGTGATAGGGAACACGCTGGGATAGGGAACTGCTTGAACATGCTGGTGAGGGAACTGCTTGAGCACGCTGGTGATAGGGACTGGTGATAGGGACTGGTGATAGGGACACGCTGGTGATAGGGACTGCTTGCAAGAGGGCTGCTGCTGCTGCTGCTGCTGCTGTGTGTGGGTGCTGCTGCTGCTGCTGCAGCCGGCGGTTCTGGAGGTGGGGTAGGGAGGGTGGTGGTGTAGCGTTGGTGTTTGGGTAGGTTTGTGACAGGGGCTGCTTGTAGGCAGGAAGGA
>Ga0307947_1000781_pt1 | contig 23628 bp, 26 predicted proteins | sample OrgLakmetagen232_FD_201840 | JGI IMG/M metagenome (GOLD analysis project Ga0307947, IMG submission 201840) | Saline water microbial communities from Organic Lake, Antarctica - #232 | ecosystem: Environmental > Aquatic > Non-marine Saline and Alkaline > Saline | place: Antarctica: Organic Lake...
GGCCCCCATTTGGTTTTTTGGGCGGTTCTGGAAATTTTCGAGGGGGTCCCTAGAATTTTTCTGGGCCACTTTCACGAAGTACTATATATATGTATATATTTGGAATCCTAAGCTCAAACCCCAGTCGATTGGCACCCTTGTTGGGTGGTTTGATAGAAGGGGGGGGTCTGGGTGCCTGATCATAGAAATGCATGGAATGCCCCAAAGTAGGCCGTGGGGGTGTGTTCAGGCAAATTACCAGCAATTGATTCCAAACTTGCAGATTACGCATTACATAATGCCGCATTAGTTGCATGATTGAGAAATTGCTTTGGCAAAGGTTCTGGCTGGATTTGTGCACTAGGTGGTCAGTGCAAGAGCGTGTACAAACCAGTTTTTGCCCTATAGCTCATCAGGTAATGCATTATTCGGCATGAGAACTGTGCAGGCAGATAGCTGCTTGAATTCTGAGCAGATTGACACCCTTTTTACTTATGTGGGGGGTCAGGAAGGGGGGTTTGGGGGGTGGGTGAGGCCCAAAAATTGGACGTGCCTGTCTACGATTTTTTTTACGCCTCCTGTGATTTTTTGACTTTGAATGAAAGGAAAGAACAGAAAAAAGAATGCAGACAGCAGACAGTAGACTGCAGGTGTCGTATTGAGTCCTACGTCGCTCAAAAAGGTCATGGGTCATGGGCAACTCTTCTTGCATTATTGGCCTAGTTTGGTACGTGTTTGTTGGGGTTTCTTTCGGCGCGTGGACGCTGGCTGGATCGAAGTAACTAAAATTGCATCTGGTGATAAATTTCTGCCGTTACTGCGCGTTGAGAGGTAAGAGGTCGTTCCTAGCATCTACGTCTCAAAAAAGGGCGTGTAACGCCGTGTGGTGCCTAGGGGGGAAATCCGCAGGCGGTCAAAACCACTCCCATTACGTCGGAAAAGAGTGGGCTGTTGTAGGCGGCTTGAATCAACTAGAATTAACCACGAAATTGCCAGTTGTTTTAACACGGGGTGCGAGTACAAAAATGGTTATTTCAACCATAGTTGATTTTAATTTGTTTCAACTAAAAAAAATGGCTGAATCAACTTCGGTTGATTTCTGGATGAAACAATTTGCTTCCATCTCTAGTTGATCTCTGGTTGAAACAAGCCTGATCTATCTGCGATGGTTGATTCAACTATGGCTGTTTCAACACGGGGTGCGAGTAGATTTCTGGTTGAATCAATTTATGGTTGATCTCTGGTTGAGACAATTTGCTTTCATCTCTAGTTGATCTCTCGTTGAAACAAGCCTAATATATCTGCGATGGTTGATTCGACTATGGCTGTTTTAATTCGGGGTGCGAGTAGAATTCTGGTTGAATTAACCACGGTTGAAACAATCTGCTTTCATCTCTAGTTGATCTCTGGATGAAACAAGCCTTAGTTGATCATTGATTCAAGCGGAAATCAACTGCTGTTCTGGTTGTAGTGTAGGTCCAGCCCCGCCAATCTTGCACTTTACGGATCAGGTTTGGGATGGCGCTGTGTTGGGTTGCTTCGTCAGAGCTCTGAGGTGGGCCCAGGGTACTATCTTTATCTTGAGGCCAGGAGTCTTTTTAGATGTGAAGTTCAGAGGGTGTCGTTAAGGATGTAATTGAAGGGTCGTTATGGATTTAATTGATTTTCCACTTTGCCTCACGGATCTATTTGGCAAGCTCTTTTAGCCAATCTTTATTTTGAACATTAAGGCAGATTTTGTCCACAATGTTCCATATGGCAATGATCTGCAAATCACAGGAGTGTTTGGGGAGTGCCCTAATGGAGTCCCCCCTCCATACGTACGGTATTTTTAGCAAGGGAAACCTCCTTAAGGACCTCCTCATCTTTCCTAAGGACCTCCCTATCTCTCTTTGCAACTCTTTAAGGACCTCCGTATCTTTCTTTCTTGCAGGTCTCCAGGACCTCCATAATTTTTAGGCCCTGGTGATCTGGCACCCTTTTAGACCCAGATCAGGCACACTAACTCAGATCACAACCCTTTTATTTACAGTGACTGATCAAGTGCACTTGCATATACATTTAGGCATTTAGGCCAGTAACCAAAACATCAGAACTGCAGCACATAACTATTAGTAGTACTTCAATTCCCAAACCTGCAAAACACCTGTTCAAAACAAAAAACAAACCAGTAATAACAAGAAGTGCATGGCATCTGCCAAAATATCACCGCAAATGAACAATTAGCCATAATCTGAAGAAAACAACATGTGCTAAAAATAGGTTGAGGAAGCCAGTTTCATTTTGTTTGCAATGTGAAGGGCGGTTTATTATTTGCAGGGATCGATCACAACTGCTCAAGAGCTAGGATCCTCACTCTGCAATCAACGTAGGGTAGCTGCCCTAAAAGCCTAGTGGCCCGTGGTCAGGCCAGACTCTTCAAGGTCGCGGGTTTGAATCCACCTGGTAGCGTGAGTACTTCGCTGTCCGACAGCAACGTCTCCGTTTCCATAATCCATGCTTGTGGTGTTATCACCCTTGCGTAGCTTTTCTTTTTCTTTTTATTCTTTTCCTCACTCTGCCCAGCAATTATTTTCCTTCACCAATCCTAATTTTGCAAGCTCTACATCCGCACGATAGCCCATCTACATATATATCATACAGCATATGCTTCTTCACAATCTTCACCGTCAACTTGACACTCAGTTTCGGTTTGTTTTCCGTCCGCTGGCTTGCTGCCCCCCTCCTGTTGCCTTAACCCTTCCCCTTGACCTTCCCTTTCTCTAGCCTCCCCTACCAGCCTCGCACCCTGTGTCCTTTCCTGCTTGCTCAACTCTGTGAATGACAGTTCAATAGAGAGATGTATTGAACACACATACAGATATTTAGCACAACTTGCGATTCCTGTATTCAAGTAACACAATTGAAGCTGTTGTAAGCATGGCCTGAACCCAGTCAGCTTCTGAAGACCTGGTGACTCCACAACAAAGCTGAAAAAATGGATACGAAGCTTGGTGACAAGCTCTTTATCTCTTAGAAACAAACCCAGAACCAGCGTGTCATAGGCTATGCTCGTAGTAGTAACACATCCAGCATTAATAAAGAGCGGGAGCATTTAAATGCCACCAAGTTAAAGCCCCCAACCACCAAAATAAAGCATTAAGCCTCTTGAAGATTCTTGCATGCAGTTGGATTCTTGCTTGCACAATTAAAGGATGCTTTTATATGGTATCGAAGGGCCCATCTCTCAATGGCACTAGGCTTCCATTGGACCAATTACTGCTCCTGGGATGTTGGTATTTGCCAAGCACTTTGAGCCCTTGCCTTCTTTTGGGCGGATCTTTTGCCAGCCAGTTATTCTGTTAATGCCGTTGTCAAACTCAAACATCAAGTCTACAACTTTAATGCCCCAAAGTTGTTCACTAACTTTTTTGCATACTCTCTCTCTCTCTCTCTCTCTCTCTCTCTCTCTCTCTCTGCCAGAGTACGTCTGTGGAGTGTAGGCATATGATGGACAGAAGTTATGACGCGTTCCTTCCTATTTATCAGACATATTTTAACCTTTGGGCAGTATCCTGTCACTCGGAGGTCCCAAAATTGGTATGCTGTCTGTATTTCAGCATATGGTCATGTGTCTTGTATTGTATTATCTAACCAAGATGGTTGTTTGTGATGAGTTGCTGCTGCCTCTGGGCAAGGAGAAAACGTATTGCAGTTGTTCCAAATGTGAGCCATTGAGTAGCTGTAGTCATGTGGCTAATTTATGATTGTGGCGGCTGCAAACAGCATGGCATAATAATGATCAATAATACCATATGATAACACGGATGTAACAACGTACGTATGCAAATCTTTCTTTATCGCATATTACTAACACTGCAGCAATATGTGATTAAATATGCGCGAACGGTAGATGCTCTCCTCAGGCCGGGTATCAGAGACGTCAGGGAAAGACCAACTAAAGTCTCAAAACCCGTTTTTAACTGGAACACTGTTGCCACTCTGCAGATCCTTAACCCGATCCAAGCACACTGTGCAAAACACATTTACACCACCCCATATCTTGCTTATGAGCGTGCTCTCTCTCTCTCTCTCTCTCTCTCTCTCTCTCTCTAACTCTCAAATACTGTGAGAACACTAGACCTCAGAACCAGCTGAGCGCCGCGCAGGAACAGCAAAAAGGCCTCTGCTCCATCCTTAAAGGAACCTCCATTACCCTCCACACCATCCTTTTGGGCGTGGGTGACACCATCTACAACAATCACACACTTGAGCCTTATAAGGAGCTGGGTCTTGACTCTCAAAGAGCTAAGAAACTTGCTTCGCTTACATTCTGTCAACTACGCTGCCAAACTTGTCCATACCAGGCGCACACTTATCAGTGCTAAAATCAACTCTCATCAGGAACCGGTCTCAGGTTAAGCCTGCAACCCTCCTGATCCCCATTGACCTTTTTCTTCTCCTTTGCGGTGGAGCGTTTTACTTCAACCGTTACCAAAGTGGCTCCTTTCTCTTGATTAATGTAGGGAGCGGTTTTTTACCGCCTGTGCTTTTTTTATTCTTTATCGTGCTGGGTAGACAGGTCTGGTTCTCGTTTGTTCAGCCATGTCAAAATGTCTGGGATCTCATGACCAGTTCGCTCCAGGGCATCTCTAAGAATGTATGCGCCTTACGGGAATGGCTCCTCGTCTGTTCTATACAGCTGCCTTAAAGGCAGAGGGGGGAAGCACTCATATTAAGGAAAAGTTATGTTCAGGTTTAATTTGTGCACGTGCTTTTGCAGATCTAGAGTGCCTTTGCAATAACAAATCAAATACAGCAATTATGTATTGCTTTGACGCAAGATGTTTTGTTTGCATGCCGATAGGTTTCTTGCGCCCCTCCTACACACTTGGGGATGATTGTTAGCATTCAGTGTGCAACTACGAAAAATGATGCAAATAGCTCGGGGACATGTATACCCAAGAAGCTATGCGTAGGTCTGCAGCGGTTAGTTACCCGTTGTTTTCGAGATGTTAATAAGCTTTCTGGCTTGTCTTATGTACAAGGTACTGAAAAGATGGCAGTCATTGCTTTGCATTTGAGGAGTGGGTGAGACGCACAGGATGAATAAGCACAGGAGAAGGAAGTTTTGCTATACGAGTGAGTAGACCAGGGTTATTAATCACAAATTACAATTGTACACAGTAGTGGAGTTAACCTAACAGATTTTAAGTGGGAAAACACAATAGCCTATGTAGTCTCTGTCACTCAAATGATATTATTGCGTATATAGCAGTGACTTTACCCTTTAAAGAGCCTTTTGCATGATTTTGTGGAACGTTGTATGGCTCAAACCAAAACAACAGCTGCATGCTGTCCTAGTCTATGTAAGAGGTGTAGACATTGTGGGGTTAGAACAGTGGGCAGCTTCCCATGGTCTACTTAGGCCTGCAGCGTACCTCCCGGCATGGCTGCTCAACCTCCTCCCTCCATGCCCACTGTTTAATCGTCTCGTTATTATAAAACTACAGGATTGCTTTTGCGCCTTACACATTATTAGATGCAGGGAACGCGGCAAGTTCACCAAGTAGACTTACTCTGTCTAAGACACGATTTCCTCATCCTGAAGGAGAAGTTACGGCCCCTGTGGCTGCTCCCGTTGTTTACCGTTTTATTGTCGCACGAGGATCCTCCGGAACTACAGGCCTGGAGGGCTGCTGCTGCTGCTGCTGCTGCTGCTGATCAGCAGCAGGCTCGTGAGCCTGACAGGCAACCAGCAGGGTTGAGCCCGCTGGTGCTTCAACAAGGTGTACTGTAACACAAGTTTTAAAAGGCATTCTTGAGCGGTTCGATTTGGAACTGTATTCCTGTAATCGTTACATCCGTTCCACCCTCTTGTGGCTGACGTCCTCATAAACAATTCACATTAACCTCTTAAAATTTTGCCTCCAAGGATTCTATATGAATGTCCTTGACTGCACTTCGGGACGATTATGCAAAAAATTGTGTGCGCCCGGGTTGAACCGAGGACTTTGCGCTGTGCGGTCCGCCGGGTCGTTTTGTCAGGGCTGGTTATGTCTCGGGGGCCTTGTGGGGTTTGATGACGGTGGCAGTGATTGTAACATAATAAAAGGGTGGTTGATTTGATGTCAAATCTCTGTATTATCAGTACATATACCGTAATTAACAATAATAATATAATAATCAATATTGAGGCAGTCTCTGCCTCTAGTGTTCCATATGGCAAACAAGGAAATGACTCTGTTCAGCATTGACACGTTATTGTTTGAGTTGAGCCTGCAAATTGGGTGCATCCTAATTTGCAGTGCTGTGACGGGCGAGTCCCTGATGCTTAATAATTCCTGGCACGCCATGTTCGGCCTCCGCTCCTACGGATCTGAAATGATCTGCGGAGTGCCTTCCGTGTATTTTCTTTTCTGGAACTGGGTCTGTAGTTTTTTATAAAGCGTGATGCTGGAATTAAATCTATCGGATTGGCTGCAGCACAGCAAAGGCCTGCAAGGCCAATCCCTGCAATATTAATAAACAGGAGGAAGCACCGTGATGTTTTCGGTAAGGAGATTTAAAGGTGCCAAAGGAAAGGTAGGGGCAGTGGTCTTCTCTCGAAAAGAATTTCCTACTTAATTGGTCCCATCTCCAGCACCCTGCCTGCACTAAAACTCACAGATTAGCTCAAATAGTTGGGAGATGATGGGGAGGAAGGCTATTGAATAGCTTTGGGAATGAACTACTTTTACCCAAATTTCTGACAAGAAATTTGTGTGCTGGGGGGGGGGGGAGTTAATAAACCAATTCGGTTGGACGGACTTTGGGCCTGAATAGCTCCGCGGCCGGGCGTTTGCTCCGCGTAAGTTATGATTTTTTATGCTAGGGGCACATTTTAACAGCTGTGCCGATATTCGCGGCGAGCTGTGAGGGTCGGACTTTTGACGACGAGAAGGGCTGGAAGGCGGCACGTTGTGACGACGTCAAACTGCGGAACTTATTGGACCCTAGGGCTTGCTAGAGAAACTGAGAGCCTTATAGCTTAGAAAATGTAACATGCATAAGTAAAGTACGATTTACTTATCGCTCATTCATCCGGTTAACCATTTTGGCCACTACGCTACATTTTCTGATTACCTTTCTCCAAAAACTTTATCAGCCAAAAGCCAAATCGAGTAAGAAGCTCATGCTGAGAAGGATGGTGCTTTCCGATTGGCGTTCGACGCCCTGGTTGGCAACCATGGTTCGACGCCCTGGTTGGCAACCATTTTTGAGCTCCTCGATATAAAAATGATATAGCTGGACAGAAGACTTAATTTTAAGACATACTGGGCCTTACCGCATCAAATGGCGATGCCGCGAAATGCAAGCCTGGTTCACGAGCGGAGTTATGTTTTTGCATGTTTGCAATGAGTAGGAAGTTAAACTTAATATCGCTGCAACATACTTGCATTCCGGCCACTTGTTGTTGTGGTGACGCGTCGCGCGGAGAGGGCATCTACCCTGGATTGAGAACGTAGATTCAGAGTGTTGCAAAGTCTCTGCCCCATAGAGCCGTCCTCTACTACAGGCAAGGGCGATAGCAACAGGCCTGCACCAGCCATCTTACTTGCTTTGCACTTTCTTTGCATGACACTAGGCACACACATCAGGTCAAACACAGGATCTTGAGGATCTTGAGGATGCAGGTATGCATTGAGCACCAGCATTGGGCAAACGCACTTGTGCATTTCCTCAGCATTTGCACATGCAAGGCTAGCTGGGATGAGCAGGGACCTAGTTCCAAGAGCCCTCTCTTTGCACACAACTCTGCTTAGGGCAGCCAGAATTGCCAGGCATAGGAATAGGAGACCATGCCATTTTGGAATTCAATAAAGGGCAAGAAAGCCCTTGCTCATTGCAGACCTTTGGCTGTCACGACGAGGTTATGGTATCCAACTTATGCATGGAATGCAAGTATGGGCTATGATGGATTGCAATTATGGGCTATGAATCCAAGGTATCTGACCTGTTTCTAGAGACCTTAAGCACAGCGCCAGAATAAGCTATGTAAATTGAATGGACCTAGGGTCCCCAAGCGCAGCGCCACTATTTTTTCAATTCTTACGTTCAGGAATTGTGCAGTTATCATGCGCCGTGATTTCCTGTGGCTGCATGGAGACCGACGAGGAGGGATTTTTGGCCGGCCACTATTATGAATTTTTATTTACAGCGAAGTTACAAAAACTTAACTGGATTTTTACAAGCTCTGGCAGGGACGGCATGCAGAATTTGGCCTGGAGGATTAAAGCGTCTTTGCGTGTTTTAATAAAGATGCCTGGACTGTTTTGCGGCGTTTGATAGGTTCTAACATTAAAGGGAGTGGAGCATTGTGCAAAGGTCTTCAGGGTTGCACAGACAGGCAATGAAGGCATGTATAAAGGAAGAACAAAAAAAAAGTGAGTGCTTCTTCGGATCGAAATTTTGGCAACCTTTATGTTAGATGTGAGTTTTTGCAGCTTAATTAAGCCTTTTCTTATACGTGGATGGTGGCAAACACATCACATTAACACACTCACACACACACACACACACACACACACACACACACACACACACACACACACACACACACACACACACACACACACACAGAAAAAGCAGAAAAGAATCAAAATTGGAATGACCAAGAAAGAGAGAGAAGAAAAAGGAAACAGATAGCGTAAACACTACTGGCATGAATTAGGAAAGGATGCTGTATTGTGTTCTGCATTCTGCACATCTGCACCACCCACTGGATGCAGAGACACACGACATCCTACTTGGAGAATAAAAGAATTGGAGCTTTTAGTGTGGATCAGGTGATTGAGAGGCAGAGGCAGTATTGCTCAGAGATTCTTGGGGCTTGTGTTCGCTTGACTCTGAAACATCTATTTTTTGTTGCAGATCTGAATGCAGGCTTAATTTTTTCATGGTATACCAGTGTACACCAGTAACTCTGAGGCTGCTGCTGTTGGAGCTGGTGGGTTTCCAGCCTTCTGCAGAAGGCACCACGACAAGCGCTACCGTGAGGAGTGCTCCCCAACGGGAACGAACCTCATCTTCCGGAGGGCAACAGCCACGCAGCCTGCTCTCAGAGCTCCTTCAAGCGGCGCTGAGCGCAGAGAGACAGGCCGGAGCGGACGGGTGGGCACACCCGAACGTCCAGGGAGGAGCTGAAAGTGGGTGGGACATGGAGGACTCGCATAGTGATGAGGAGGACGACGATGAGCAGGACTCAGAGATGGACGAGGAGTCTGACCTGGAGTTCTACGCGTCCTGGAGTCCTGCCCATCGCTCCGAGGCCGTGCCCATCCCAGCCCCGCAAAAGTGAGCAACTGCCAAGTGCAACGTTGTCTTTCGTGCCGCCTTGCCCTACACACTAACTAGAGGCTCCGTGCTTGCGCACCCTCTTTTCCATTACTCCGCTGTGAGGAGTTTGGCGCTGTTATCTGTGAGCTAGGGCTTCCGGTGTCGAGGGTTCCAGGGATCTGCCTATACGCACACACGCGCACACACAAACACACGCAAACACGCACGCTCCTTGATTTGCAGGCATGCGAACCAACTGAAGCTGCAGGCAGCCATCCAGCAGGCCCAACTGGCACAACTACTCGCGCACCATGCTGAGCACCAAGCCCAGCTCGCCGAGAACCTCGCCGCATGCCAGCAGCAACAACAACTCAAGCAGCAGCAGCAGCAGCAGCAACAACAGGTGCGACGAAGGACAAGAGCTTCATTTTCACAAGGGGTGGTAATTTTCGAGACTGATTTGTTTTCCCTAGACACACACACACACACACACACACACACACACACACACACACACACACACACACACACACACACACACACACACACGCACACACACGCACACGCACACACACACACACACACACACTCACTCACACTCACACACACGCACACACACTCTCACACACACTCACACACACTCACACTCACACACACACACACACACACACACACACACACACACACACACACACACACACATACACATACACACACATACACTTACACGCACACGCACACGCACACGCGCACACACATACACACACACACATACATGCATATACACATACACACATACACATACACACACATGTGTGTGTACATACGACACGCACTCACAGGCTGCACATTCTATGGTCTGGTCCAATTTACAAACTTGCCAAAATGTGTGATGCTGCCTTCTTGACATTCTGGCTATCTGGAAGGGTGGACCAGACCGTTTTGGGAATGTTGGGAAGGGCTTGTATCCTTGGTTGAGGACTCTACCCCCTTTTTTTAGGACAGTCTTCAACCAGTTCAACCAGTTTTAGGACAGTCTTCAACCAAAGCGTGCAAACCCTTTATTCTATGCCCGGCCTCGTGAGTTGCGGTGTATACACACCCCCTCACATGGACACACATGTGTGTACATACACATGAGCACACATGCACACACACACACCATATACACACACGCACATAATCACTGACACCCGCATACAAGTACGCATGCACGTATGCCTTCCTTTGCAGACAGTCTGCAGACCCAGAGCGGTGCCTGGGGTTCGGCACCGCAGGCTTGTGCACAACACATCGGCACCTTCTGCACTAGGCCGTTATAACTTATGTTTCTGTTGTTCTGTTTTTTCCCTGCAGATGTACTCCAACATCACAGTTGCGCAGCAGTACGGCTGCTAAAATATTAGGTTGGGACCAGCTGCTGCTCCATTGATGCTTTATCGTGGTGCGACACTTATACTTGACCAGACTCCCCTCGTGAGTGAGTCTTTTTTTCTCCTTTCTGGTGCCCGTGTGACTGGTGGGCCCAACAACGCATGATAACAGGCATCGAGGCCCGCCAACTGTGCGCAATGAATTTAAGAACTTCACGATTGACATTGCTGAGTGACGACTACACCAAGGTTGTGTGAGCTGTGGGGTGGCAGCTCTATCTCCTATATGCCGGGTAGTTAATTAGCCTGGTCAGGGCTTTATATTTAACACATCGTGTGCTGTGTTAATACCAGGGGGGGTGGCCCATCGAAAGCCTGTTGTGGCTAGATGTCATCAATATTGTGACTCAATTAAGAATAATTTAATGTTAGGATAGTTTTCAGATGCCTTAGCGTACGTAGCTTTTGAGCGATGCACTAGGAAAGTGAGCAGCCAGTAGCCAACTGCGAGAAGGCAGGCTTAGGAAATGTATTTGGCTACCTAAATGTACTTCCATGACTTCATTGTTGAGCCTGAGTTCAGAGGAGCGTTTCAGATTGCACATCACTTATTACAGTCCTAGCGGTTTAATATTGCGGTAGGTTGAGCAGGGGCTGCTGAGAAACGCTGCCGCCATGTTACTAATATGTCTCTTGTGCCCTACTATTTTGTACAAGTAGTTTGCTCCCTGTTTTTTCAATTTGTTTGTGTTTTTGCTAAGTGCTCATCATCTTTTTGCTCAACCTAGGTTTTGGTCAGTGGCCAGTTCATGCTGGCCGATTCGTGCCTTGTTTCATGACTTAACTCTACTTTTTGCTCGCACACGATTTGTGTCCCGTTGTCCGCCTTGCTTTAATAGCCTGTGAATCAGCAGTTCGAGTTTGATATTTCAGGTGTAAACATTCTTCCGACGAGATTATCACCTGCTGCCCTCCAGCTGGACATATCTAGTGTCATCACTGACGCAGTTGGGGAAAACTTATAAGCATCTGCCTTTAAGATCAAATTATCGATACTGAACTGTAGAATACTCAGCACAACAATTAGTCGTGTGTGTGTCTATCTCGCTGAGTGTCAAAATGGTTACAATAGGGGGTGGACCTTGAAGGCCTTCAGCCTTCAGCCAGGTTGTTTGGCTGATCAGTTGCTGACTGTCTCTCTCTCTCAGCCAACCACAAATGATCTATTAAGGTTTACAACATTTAAGGTTTACAAGAATATTGCCTTCAGTCAAGAAAGTTTAACATAAAAAAGTAAAGCCTACAATCAAAAGGTATGACTGCTCGCCTGTCCATATAGTAGAAATTGTCCATGAAGGTTAAGATAGAGTTTGTTATTTATCTGGTGGAAAAAACGTAAAACTGGTGTAAAAAAGCAGACACACCCTGGGATCATGCCCATGGAAAGAAAATTGCGGACTTTCAGAGGGTACATGCAGTAGATGATAACATATTTTTCACCCCGGACATCATCATTAGCCTCACACAAGTCACAAGTAGGGGAAGATGTGGAATCCCAAGTTGCTGTCTCAAAGCAAAGCCTTTGCTTTTTGAAGGTGCCCACACATGTGTAAATTCCTGGGCACCATCCCATCAGACCAACTCCAGTAAGCGAAAGTGCCCTTCTGGAAAAATATACAAATACCACTTTCCAAACTCTCCTGGGAATTGCAGGTCATTGCCATATGGAACACCAAGAGCAGGGTCTGCCTCAATGCTCACAACAAAGACTGGCTAAAAGAACTTGCCAAAGAAATCCCTGAGGCAACGTGGGAAATGTAAAACATACATAACCATCCCTACTGTCACGCCCAATCGTTGGCAGCGACGAATCATGTGCCAAGCAGTTAGTTGGTTGACAGTAGGGAGTTTCTGTGTCTTGTTCAATATGCTGGATGTGCCAGTATTATTGACAACCTTAATCTTGTCAGATTTAATCACCGTCACTGCAAAGGAAAAGACTTGGCACATCAACTAATCGCTCTCCCCCCTCCCTCCTACATCTTCTGCACTACCAGGATTTGCCCCTTCAGAGTTCACAGATAAAGCCGTCAGTCAAAACTGTGATGTGCGACTGCTAGGCTGCGTAAGTAAAACATGTATAAATTGTGATAATTTGCCCCTTCGACAGCTCCAACATTCTACGTAAGTAAAGTGCCACAACCATAATCGAATCACACATCAGGAATGGCTGCAGTAGCTGCTGCGCTGCCACAGTTAAATATCAGCGCAAATGAAACCATTGGCGGTACTTTTTATACAGATCAAATAAAGTGTTGCTCGTTAGAGATCTGGAAATAAAGATACTACAACACCTACATAGTTCTAGCAGACCTCCATCTTACATTCTATTGAATTACAGATTCCCTTTACAGAGGAAAGTGTCACCGGGGTACGGCTTTGCTCGCACTAGGCAAGCCATTACACAAATGAAGATACTGACAGCACAAAAAAAGGGAGTACGATTCAGGCATTGCAGATACAGATCCTGTTTGAGGGAGTGTTGCCGTGCAGGCAGGTGCCTTAATGAAGTTGATAACACGACCGTAGCAAAGCAAACAAGCCTTTCTTGACCAGGGACAGTACAAATTGACCACTCTACAAATCTTCTTTGCTGTAAATCCGAAGCTCCCTGCATGTAGGATTTGCTTATGGTTTGGTATCCGAGGTTAGGTGCTTGAAGGTTGGAATATCCAAGTACAAGTCTATTTGATCTTGACAGTTGATATGCGCCTTTTTACTTCTTTTGAAATGCGTGTTAGAGCACATGGTGTGTGTAGATGTGAGCTCACACAGGGCCGCCAATCCTACTGACAGTAGGTACTTACTATAACTTAACAAGCACAGGAGGAAGGTACGACGGAATGGGTGGCCAAGCTAGTTACCTTTTGTAGGCACGTATTGCCGCTAGAGCTGCCTTCAAGTGGCAAACAGGAGCAACACAAAATGCAAAGCTTTACCTAAGCATCCAGAGTTTTTGGACATGCAGATAAGATCAGCGCAATATAGTAGTCTTCCCGAGATATTCCAGATGCTTTCATACACACATGGAGTGCAAGGTACGCATTCACCATAAATACAACGCATTAACCTACACCAAGCTGGCGTGTGTACATACAACGCACTACACACCATCCACTGCATCCTTGTACATACCCTCGGTCTCCTCTTGTGACTCTTAAGCTAGGCCCCAGGTGGACCACTTCAAACACTGCTGAGCGTAGGCGCTGCGGTTTGAGCCATAAACATGTGTGTGTGCAAGCACACGATTGTGAGTCTAGATACACAGAGGGTATGAGCTTTGATTTGAGTTCCTACACAGGGAAGGTGCCTGTGCCTCAGCCACTCAGCCATATCGATGAGATGAGTAAGTCGATCTGGCTGCACTATCACAAATCAGTGACGAATCAGGAAATTATGATAGCAACAAATGGACGTATTTACAACAAAATTGAGAGTTTGAATCTTCCAAAATTTGTTTCAACATTTACTTAATTCCTTGTGGGAAACTGAGTCCTTGCCACCCCGGCTGAGTAATTTTGTGGTCCAAACTGCCTACCTTTTGCCACCATCTTACATCCCCCACAGGACGGAAGGCTGTTAAATGCTATAACAAGCACTACCCCTTAAAGTTTGATTTGTTTTCCAAAAAAGTGGGAGTTGACACAAGGAGCTTTTATAAATAGGGAACCACTTGCCTCAGGGGGCCGCAAAAATTCTGGCACGGTAGGCGTGGCCCATTTGGGCAAAAAGGAGGGCACAGTTGGCCCTACAAGCTCAGCCCCAGTGTCTTGGAAGACAATCTGCATACAACATGAGCAGGCAGACGTGCATGTGCATTTTGCGCCACAAAGTAGGAAAAGTGGCTGGTCAGTTCTAGAGAACAGGACACAATTTCCCCCCAAAGAGGAAAGGTTTTCTAACGTGCCTTGCACAATGCAGCGTGCAGACCTTTGCTATCAACGCAACCTTTGCTTCAGCTAATAACGCAGATCACATCAGTGCCCAAAATCCACACGTGAAAGAAGAGATGAGCATCTTAAGCACAGAAATGATCATTGTAGTTCAATGGTTTGGCTTACCGCAAAAAAACTACCGAATGCCTTTCCAGGGGTTGCCCAGGAGGCGCCAGAAATTCGTCGTGTGAATGTGTTGTGTGTGTTTAAGAGAAAGAAAGCAGGATGAGAGCAGGAGGCGTCAAAAAACAATTCATGACAGTCACGTGTCAATTTTGGGCCTCCCCAAACCCCCCTTCCTGACCCCCCACACTCATAAAAAGAGTGTCAATCTGCTCAGAATTCAAGCAGCTGTCTGTCTGCACAGTTCTTGCCAGATAATCTAATACCTGAAGAGTTATAGGGCAAAAACTGACATGCGCACGCTTTTGCACTGACCACCTGTTTAGTGCACCAATCTAGCCAAAACCTTTGCCAAAGCACTTGTTTACTTCATTCATGCAGCTTTTGCATAATGCAATACGTGAACTGCAAATTTGGAATCAATTGCTGGTAATTTGACTGAACACACCCCCGCGGCCTACTTGGGGGCGTTCCATGCATTTCTATGACCAGGCACCCAGACTCCCCCCTTAATTAAATCGCCCAACAAGGGTGCCAATCGATTGAGCTTGAGCTGAGGATTTTAAAAATATATCTATTACTTGCTGGAAGTGGCCCAGAAATATTCTGGAGCCCCCCCCCTAAACTCTGAGCCCCCCCAGATAACCGCTTTCGGCATCAGGATTCCGAGTATGTAATTTGTAATTTATATATCAATTGATCACGTGATGTCAAAAAGTTATGATCCTTAACGCCTCCTCGTCAAGGTCGCCTCAGGGATTTCTTTGCAAGCTCTCTAGCCAGTTTTTATCATGGGCAATCAGACAGCCCATCATGCCGTTTATGTCCATAGCAGCAATGATGCAACTCCCAGGGGTGGTTTTGATATGATATTTAACGTTACGTTCTTTTTAAAAGCACTTCTGCACATTGGAGTTGGTCTGCTGGGAAGGAGCCAAAATTTTACATATGTGCGGAAGTTAGCTGCAGAGCGATGCGCAGGAGTTTGCGGTCATCCTTTATTCCAGGAAGGGAGAAGAATACTGATGCAGTTTCCTCTGTGCTGAGGGCAGCAGAGTAGATGGCGTGCCTTGTTGCTACGAGCATGTTGTTATCATGACAGGGGTGGCAGAAGCAGAAACCAGAAAATTTGGAGAAGGCATTGTTGTTCACTCCACAGACCTTGTCTCTCGGGTGTTCACTCCAAGTGGGGAAATGTGGGGGCATGGTCAAGGGGGAGTGCCTTTTTTCTATTGGAACTAGGGCTCGTTTGTTAAAGCGGTGGCGATGTGGGGATGAAGCATCTGTGAGGATGAGTCTGGAATATTTTGGCTTGTGTATTTGGAGGTAGAGACGTCTTTACGTGCGATACCTTTACGTGCACTTAACATGTACAGACAAAGCTCAACCTTAAAAAGGCAGTGTGGATACCAGCGACCTCTGGCCTGGCAATTCTACCTTCTTTGTCTCCTGCTTCTCCTGCCTCAACTTCCACCATCATACTTTAATGGGCCAACACGTCTGTTGCCTTCTACAGAGCCAGCAATGTAGCCCTTGGAGCAATGAAAACAAAAAGACGGAAATGTTTGTTTGCATCTTGCGCAGGAACATGTGAACTTAGTGTCCTCACCTCTACTTTGTTTGAGCCAATTATCCTGTAGTCGTGTCCAAGGATAAGCCTCAATGCTGGAAGCGAATTGTCTGGAAGTAAAGGCAGCCGAGGCAGGAACTCCACAATGTTGTCCAGCTTTCCCTGAAACCGAGGTCGATTAGCGCGTAAACCCCTTCATAATCCATCGTTGTCAGGGTTAAATGAGTTCCAGCAAATTCCAGACAATTCAATTGGCTCAGGTACTTGCACCAAGGGAAGACTCTGAGAGCTCACACCGGCCTGAGCCTCACCAAGGAAACAAAGCACAATACAGAGAAAGTTTATATTAACAAAGATGACAGCATGCACAACGGAAAGATTTTAACTAGTGCTCACACCCAGAGCACCAAGGAACCACAACAAGAAACAGAGAGGCTTAGATTCGGCAGATCCTTGGCGTTGCGCTCTGGCCTACGCCTTACCCTCCGTCTCGTGCCAGTTGAAGAGCCTAGGTTTGACTTCTGTAGAGCTTTGCTCACAGTTTGCGCCACACAACTCATCTCGGGTAAATCGCTTGAGTTACTCGTCTCCTGAACCTCCTGATGCACTCTTAAGTATAACCTTTCCCCCTGTCAGGTGCCATATCACTGTTGTTACCGACGTGTCTTTCTGACTTGATTTCTGTTTGTAGCACGGCAGAACAGCTTGGCAGGAAATCGGTGCACTTTGTGGGCAGGGGAATGCTCACGTTTAGTGCAGGAGTCGTGGTGTACTGCTTTGTAAGAATAGGACTGGAAAACACATAATACGACATGGGATATAGGTCGTAATATATGGCACACAGCGCACATTATGAATGGAGCGCTCTGTGTATTGTTTTCCCCCCTCTTGTAGACCACACACACTAATACATTACAGCCATAAATGTAGTCATGGACGCACCGTAAAGTCATCTATTCGCTGATATATCGGGCCCAGCACAAAAGGAACAATGTCAGCTGGAGGCCCCGGCCTGCTGCCTCCGAGGTTCCCTGAGTTTGCATTTATGTGCGCACGTATGCACGTGTGTGTATGTGTGTGTGCATTTGTTTGTTTGTGCACGTGCGTGTGTGTGTGCATGTGTGTGTGCGTGCGTACGTACCTAATGACCTCTTTCAAGCAAAAACTCGGATAATAACCCAGGAAATTCCAGTTTAGACGGTACTGGCCTGAGTGTACTGCTTTTCCGCTTTTTTGGTACGACGCACAGCCTATAATGTTCAGTTCCACGTAGGTATCGCTAAATTCCAGAGCTTATATGCAATATACGAGTATACGTGCAGCCCTGTCTACGAGGCCTGCCACAGAAACACACCTGAATTGAAACCAGAAGTGTAAAGTAGCCTCCACGAGCCCTGCGTGCAAAGTGCACGTTCTTTAGAGCCTTTTGCCTTCCTTGAAATACAATGTGAAGCGTGGTAACTGCTTTCACGGAGGCAAAGCACAAGCAGGGCAGCGAGGCACAACGGCACATGGCGTTCATCACTACCTCTTCTAATTTCCCTACCTTCCCCCTCAAACCCAATTAAATCAATCCATTTAAGGTAAATATGGACGGGAAGGGGACTAGTAACCAGGCGTGACTCCTCGCCAAATGTCTGTTCAAATGTGGGGCCTCTAATCTTGCCTTTCCACAGATTCACGGCTCCTGTTCCCACTTCCCTCCATTCAATTTCTCTGAATCTCTCAAAAAAGCCTGGGACACTTACAGAGCCGGGAGAGAGGAGACCGTACTAAACCATCAAAAATATCCGGTTCCTAATAGCTCACTTGTAAGGCAAGCGGGTTAGCCACTAAATCGGGTGGACCTGACTTGTCTACCAACTGTTGGCAAAAGCCCTCAACACTTCTCGCCTGCGATGGCTGCCATGTAAAACAATGTAGGAGTGACCTTACTTAGCGTGGATGCATTGTGTCGCGTGCATTTATATGTATTTATGATTTGTGTATTTGTGTATTGGTACATTTGTGTGTGTGTCTGCATCTGTGTGTATGTGTGTGTGTGTGTGTGTGCGTATGTGCATATTTGCATATTTGCATGTATGCGTGTGTGTGCATATGTGTGTGTGTGTGTGTGTGTGTGCATATTTGCATATTTGCATGTATGCGTGTGTGTGCATATGTGTCCAAAACTGAGTATTTGTGTGTTTGTGAGAGTTTGTGTGTGTGCCTGCGTGTGCGTGTGCGTATGCGTGTGCGTGTGTGCGTGTGTGTGTGTGTGTGTGCGCGTGTGCGTGTGTGTGTGCGTGTGTATGTGCGCACGTGTGTGTGTGTGTGTGTGTGTGTGTGTGTGTGTGTGTGTGTGTGCGAGCGTGTGTGTGCATATATATGTGTGTGCGTGTGTGTGCATGTGTGTGTGTGTGCGTGTGTGTGCATGTGTGTGTGCATGTGTGTGCGTGTGTGCATGAGCGTGTGTGTGTGCGTGTGTGTGTGTGCATATGTGTGTGTGTGTGGTGTGTGTGTGTGTGTGTGTGTGTGTGTGTATACATGTGTGTGACTCCTACTCACAGGTGCTCGTAGTCCTCTATCTAGTTGTGGAAGGAGTTCAATCATGTCAGCAATTGCTCCACCACCTGCCGGCTGTTGTTGGCTTCTTAACTTAACACACCTTAAGTTCTTACTTGTCATTGGGCGGACTGCATGCCTCGGAGTGCTTATGACCCTTGACATGTTTCCTATTAATTTGGGGGGTTTAAATTTCCTCCAATTTTTAGTACATCTCCCAAGTCTTTACTCGGCATCGGAGTTTTGAAAGTTAAGCAATGGCCTGAATTTCAAAGGAAAACTGCGCTAATTTTTTTATGAACAGCAGGGGTGATAGGGGTTGGGGTTAGGGGATAGGGGACGGGGAGTCTGGCAAGAGCTCAAACTGTTTTGGGACCAAATCTGCTCTATATAAGCTCTGATTGAATATGAAATTTCTAAATAAAAGCAAGTGACGAGCCAGCCAGCCAGCCCTTCTGTCACCACTATTAACGTGTCTTAATTTTGTACAGGCACCGGTAGAACTTCCCCCACCACAATTGTGCTGAGGAACTTCGGCATTTTTTTAAAAATAGAGGAACACGCATCACCTGGAGTTAACGATCCGGTCAACACAAAAGTATGATGAAATAAGATGAATGGCGTTTAGCCGTCATCTTTCAAGAAAGGCCCAGACACTAGTCCGTCGTCTGGAGTCACCACCACTACTACGCCCACTTCCGCGCAAATATCAAGTAGCCTGTGTGCCCTCGTGCCGATTGGCTAGGGCACGAGCTCACCATCGTGTTTGCCTGTAGCTGCCAGCCCGGGGCCATTCCTCTCTGCTGCCCCCCCAGCCTTCCTTTGGGGACCGGCTGCATGGGAGCCTGCCCCGTCTCCTCCTGTCCTGGTCCTTGATTTACCGTCTCCATCTTGTCCCCCTGCTTTTCGACCTCCTTACCCCCTGCTGCCGACGGAAGATCACCGGCTTCCCCCCCATTCAAAACATCCACTGCTGCATCCACATTCTCATCTCCGGTGCTCCTGACATGATCTGCAAGCATCAACAGCATTTTTATAAGGCAGCTGCATGCACGCTCGTGCCATCAATCCTGTTCATTAAGTCTGCACGTTCAGAACAGACTACTTTGGAGGCTGCCTGCCTGCCTGTCCAAAGCCCGAAGATGTGAAATGGTAAGAGATCTGAAAAGAGGGCGATGCATCTCTACCTGGATCCTGCTCCTCATCATGCTGCCACTTCAAAGCACGCTCCGGCTGCTGCTGCTGCTGCTGCTGAGGAGGAGGAGGAGGAGCTGGCATGACCAAGGCGTCAATACGCTCAGCTCGCACCTCATGTGAGCGCAATAGGCACTCCACTGTCTGAGAGGCGTGCACAATTAAAGATACAGGAACATTAAAGGACGAAGCCATATCATGGATGCTGCAGAGGAGAATGATGCATCGTGTATAAACTAGAACTTTGATACACAAGTGTAGCTGACCGAAAATCTGTTGTACACTATTGCATGTTTGCAGGCCTGGGTATTATATCAAAGGATTGAGCTGAGAAGGGTACGGGCAAGAACCATCGCACTTTCATAAAGTTGCCATCTTTGTTCAGGCCCGAACCTGTCAGACGGTGTACCTTTCCCTGGCTAGAGGTGCAGGCAGAAAAGAACAATGCACCGAATAAAGATGGTCTTACGCAGGCAATGAAACCATCCCACATCGCCAATAAAATGGAGGCACTCATGCTACATCATCCAGCCAGGGCAGCGCACCTGAAGATCTGTGAACCCAGCCAGCTCTAGAGCTCTACACACGTTTTGGATCTGCTCAATGCACGGACTGAACGAGCAGATCCTGCAAGCAAATACAAATGCAGCTGCTTGAGCTATTACATTCAAACGCTGCACAATCGATATGTACAATGCGCTCGCCCATGAGATGCTGGCCACCAGAATCCTAGCACGGTGTTTGCTTACATAATTAGCAGCACAGCTAATGACCTTCTTATTTGACATATAGCTTAATCAAACTCACCTGCCGTTAGGCTTTAAGCAAATGGCTGCTGAAGGGATAGCCTGCGGAGGCGTAGGAAGAGCGGGCACCAGCGTGTACATTTTTGTGCACTAGTACGTCAGTAAGTCATTCAGAAAAGGGGCAAGCACGAATAAGTTATTATAGTTGGTGATTGTGTTGACTGGGTGACAAGCCTAACATTCTGATGGTATCAATTGTGTGTAGTCGATGGTGGACGATTGATGATGATGATGATAAATGATAAAACAAGAAAGAAATCCAACACATTTGAAAAGGCTGCATAACAGGGAGGTCCGTTCTGACAGGGTCGCAAATATGCTCTTTTGCACTTCCAAGACAGGCTTGTTCTGACATCTGCTTTAAACCACACCCATTTTGTGCAATCCAGAGCTGGTTGAATCCTACGTCTTGCTTTTGTGCACATATGAAGTGGAGTGTATAAAAACGCTTCTTCCCATAGCCTTGCACACATCCACCTGCTGGCACTCTCACACCACCTCAAGACGGCCTCACATGCTTGAAAGTACCGAGGAGCGACCCAACATTTATAGTACATTGCACCTGCAACCTCCTGCTAAGAGTTTCTCACACAGAATGAAGCCACATCCACACACCTTCGGAGGGGCAGGCAGGTCCAAAAACACAGCATCTGCAAGCCCAGCCAGATTTAAATCATCTTTTTCCACTTCACTGGGACTGGCTTTTACCCCATCCCCATCCTTACCCACACCCGGACCCCCACTTCCACTACCCTGCTCTGTAGCAACACTGACTCCCAGACCCTCCCCGGCACCCTCCCCAGCTGTTTTCACGTTGCCTTCCTTCCCACAGCCTGCAACCCTATCTGCCAGCCCTCCACTCGACACAATGCACCTTTCTGCCTGCTGCTGCTGCTGCTGCTGCTGTTGCTGCCCGCAAGGAAAACCTAAGCCCTCTACATCTCTATAGCGTACAGTAACACACTGTCCCAGACCATTGGCCTGAAGCTCTGCGGCTGCCTCACCTGCAGAGACAATGGGGTGGAATTAGCAGTGCCCTGAAGCTTATCATCAAGCAGTTTGGTTTATCACGGCTGTGATATGGGGTGGGATGATTTCGAACGAGAGTTACAAAAGCACCCTCACACTGCTCACAAGTAGTCAAACGAGGAGCAAGAGGCCGTGTTTTTTGAGAGGCAGGCCCCAATGAAAGCTCCATGTAAGCAAGCGCAAAAATGACTGTGTCGGAACACTGCCTCTAAATCAATCAAAAGAGGATGTAGCTGGCACACCACAGGTGTTGCGCTCTACAACTTGGTTATAGTCCTACCATCAGCAATTCATGGCTGAGATTGAAACGCCATACCCAAAAATAGTTGACGACAAGGCAAAGCCCGGAAATTATTTGTTGGCAAGGCAAGCCCGGACCGTAGGTTGAGTACCACTTAATGCAAAGTGCCTCCATAGTTTGCATGACTAGCTGCAAGTCTTTAGGCCATAGCAAAAAAGCATACGAGCTGCAGGAGCCTGTATGTATCACAACTTTTAGGCATCACGTGTCAAATGAAATAGAAATAACATATTCGGAACCCAGACATCGAGAGCTACCGATTGGCATGTAAATGAGTCGATTCTGAGGGGTCGGTTGGTGGGTGGCCATTTGGGGAGGCTTGGAAGTTAAATAAGTATTTGGCAAAAACGGAAATTTTTAATAATTCTCGGGGCCCTCTCCAAACTGAACTTGAAGTGATCAAATTATTATTGTAAGTGGTTTTGAGGGTGGTTCAAAAATGAGCTCCCAGCATGCCCTGGTTGTAAACCCCTGCCCCTTCTTGGAGCCCCTGTCCCCAGCTGAGAGGCTGGCCGCTCAGCACAGGGACCACGAGAAGCTGCAGAGGGAGAGGCAGCTAAGGGAGCTGGCAAAGGCATAGGCAAAGGCAAGGGGCGCGGCTGTGAAGAGGCCCGTGGGGCGTCCATGCATGCTGCTCCAAGAACAAGCAGCCTCCTCTCACAGGCCCTTCAGGCCCTTCCTTTGGGGCATCCACACAGAGTTAGTGGAGATGGCAAGTGGGTAAGAGAGGGTTGCCTCTCTGATTGAGGGAAGCACACGTGCAAGCACTCACAGCTGTCATTCTCCCCATGCAGCCAATGGGCAGTCTGCCCATCAGCCTGCACAGCAGCAGAAGCCAACAGTGGGAAACTCTCAACTTCACAAATAAATTCCCGACAGGGCCTGCCCGAAATGGATTCGAACTCAAAAAGCATACCCCAAACCCCCTCACGAACTATAATCGAAAATTTAATTAAAATGCGTGGTCCCGAAGTGATCGTGAACCTGCGGTATATTTTTGGAATTCACAGCTCAAGCCCAGTCGATTGGCACCCTTGTTGGATGATATAATTAAAGGGGGGGAGTCTGGGTGCCTGATCATAGAAATGCATGGAATGCCCCAAAGTAGGCCGCGGAGGTGTGTTCAGGCAAATTTACAGCAATTCATTCCAAACTTGCAGTTCACGTATTGCATTATACATTATACATAAGTTGCATGAATGAAGTAAAAAGTGCTTTGGTGAAGGTTTTGGCTGGAATTGTGCACTAAACAGGTGGTCAGTGCAAGAGCGTGTGCATATCAGTTTTTGCCCTACAACTCTTCAGTTATTAAATTATTCGGTAGGTGACAAGCCGTGATATGGGGAGGGACAAAATGTGTGTGCGCGCTGAGCATTTGTTTTGCAGCAGGGTGAAAGGAGGTTGGGTGGGTGGGTGG
>Ga0307947_1000782_pt1 | contig 23593 bp, 25 predicted proteins | sample OrgLakmetagen232_FD_201840 | JGI IMG/M metagenome (GOLD analysis project Ga0307947, IMG submission 201840) | Saline water microbial communities from Organic Lake, Antarctica - #232 | ecosystem: Environmental > Aquatic > Non-marine Saline and Alkaline > Saline | place: Antarctica: Organic Lake...
CCTGGGCTTGCACCAACCACCCTCCAACCACCACGAATTGTCCCCCCAGCCTCCAGAACATTATAATGCCTCCTGGTAAAGACCCTGAGTGGCATCGTGTTGTTGTTATGGGACAGAAGTGGCAGATACGAGATGCCAGAAGCCGGATGCCAGAATTCCGAGATTTCAGCAGCGGTGCCCCCCGCATCCGCGAGCACTTCATGAGGCAGAATCCCAGCGTAGGTGTAGCAGCATGCAAAGCTGACCCAGCAGGAATCCTCAGGGCGTAGTCGCAGCGCTCGCTAGCAATGGGAGAAATTGCCGACGCTAGCGCTCAGAGGGAGGAGCATGCAGGAAACGAGAGGCGCCTGCACAGGACTACAGCAAGCACATCAGCAGCAGCATCTACACAGTCATTGGACACCTGCAGCAAGAGGGCAGTGACCAAGGCTTGTGGATGCAGCTGTTGCACATTTCATCTACGCTACAGGCTCCACCTTCCGGGTTGTGGTAGCAGTAAGCAAGTGATCATGCTACGTTCTGAGGGGCTGGGAGTTCCTCTGGGGGGCTCTAGAGTGCTTGGAAGTGCCTCTGGGGGGCTCTAGAGGGCCTGGGAGCGCTTCTGGGGGGCTCTGGGGGGCTTGTGGCTGCAAAATTCGGAGCAATTTGAAAATTACGGTTAAATACGTGATAAATACGATACGACGTATGACACGCCTACGCCGTATGACCCATCCCTGCTAATTTGTTATTGCCAAAAACTTGCCGTTCGGCTCTGTCAATTGCACTGCCAAGCTCGTTCATAATGTACGACGACATCGTACGACGAAAGCTCTCATCAGGAGCCACCTTCCTTCCAAGCCTGCAGCTCATCTGATCCATGTTAATTGGTTGCTTTTGCACTGAAGGAGTTTTGCGGCACTCAGTCCCAAAGCAGCTTTGTCAGTTTTGCTTATTCTGTTCTATCTGTGCACACCAAACTAGTCGGTGGAATTACTGGACCATACTTCTCGCCACTCTGGTTTTTGCTTCGCAGTCTTACAAAGAGGACCTGGCAACCAAATTGTGGGATGTGTCGGCTGAAATTGCAGGCGTTCCATCGAAGCCAGTGGTTTAGCATGTCTCTTTTTGGTTGCCTTCTTTTTCCTTGGAAGAGCATAGATTCGCTTTCCAAGGATAGTCAAGTTGGACATACAGGAGAGGAAGTTTTGATAATCCTTTTTTAATCAATATTTCCCTTTCTGTGGTTTCATTTTTTCTTTTCAGAATTGGGTGCAATCAATGTGGGCATGAAAGACGAGTTAAAAACATCATTGGCTTTTTAGAGTTTACAGATAAAACCATCAGTCGGAACGTGCGACTTCTAGGCTGCGTATATAAAAGATGTAATTATATCTACTGTGATAATTGGGTAGCACCAGACCACCCATGAAGGGAAAAAAGGCACAACACTGTTTGCGACATTGCAGCACTCCATTTTATTTTATAAGTTATTACAATCAAGCATATGCCAGGACCAACCGACCGACCGCATTCAATCTCAAAGAGGGGGAATCATGTGTTTTGGGCACTTGAAAAGATGCACTAAACTTAGTGCTTTTCCAACCTGGCAAAAAGCAGCGATCAGCCTTCTTAAAATGCCAGTTTCGCGTATTGTTTCAGCGTCGAATTCCGGAAACGGTGAAATCAATTATAACATATATTTTACAAAAAATCAAGTTTCTGTGATCCCTGACTCTCTGGGAGCTGATGTGAGCTTTTGCACTCCTGTGTCACACATGGGGAGGCCATTCAAAGTGTTCTTAAACAGTGAGGGCTCCTGTAATTCCTGCTTCACTTGGTTCCAAGTGCCTGCTCTGCTTCTATCGTGCACTACTGCGTATGCAATGCATAATACTCTCACCCTTCCTCTTCTTGTCCAGGCCCTAAAATATATTGCTGCGCCACATGCAAGACCCATGTAGGTAAGTAAGTTGGTGTACTGGTTGAGGTCCTGCTTTTGTGAGGTGTCACAAGTTGGGACGAATTCTTTAATACACGTCTCTCCGCACACCTTGCAGCTGACCATGATGACGTTGTGTCCAAGGCGTTCCAAGGTGTGTGTGCTTGTCTAGTATTTGTCATATAAACTAGGTTTTCCTCTCATGCGTGTAACTAAGGGTGCTTGCCAGAGGGTGAGGCCCAAAAAGAGGTGTTTTTCGAACGATCCCTGAAGTTGGCTCCCGAATTCGGTAGACTCCAGCTAGGCGCCAACATTGGAGTCCAGAAAGTAAACAAAGTTAAAGGCAAAAGAAGTGGAGTGAAAAGATACAGTAGTCAGAGGTATGCAATGAACATGTCATGTCTTGAAGAAAGCACCAGACTGTGGTATAGGTGCAGATATGTACCGTGAACCTTTGCGCAGGGCAACTGAACTAAATCTAAGCACAAATTTTGGCTTATGGCTGTCAACTTTGTTTGAAGCTAGATTGTTTTCAGTTTGATGGCGTGGTGTGTGAGGACTTGCCCTTTGGCAATGCGGATGCAGAAGAGGAGCAATTCCAGGCCCTTGCTCAGTCCACACCTTCTGGGTGATTGCCTTTACCTTACTCTTGCAAAAGAATATATGTGTGCCGTTTTGTTTTTCCAGGACGACACGGGCGGGCTTACCTCTTTACCAATGTGTAAGCACAGTTCACGAAGCTCCTTTAGTCCGCCATTGAAAGAACATTAAAAGAAGAAATCTGCTTCTTTCTTTGTCTCAGTGTCAACGCCACACCAGGCCAGAGAGAGCAACGGGTACTTATCACTGGCCTTCACGAAGTTGCAGGTAGGCATCCTTTGTTTGCAAGTGTTCGTGTGTGAAGACTTGCGGACACGTTGTTTCAAGCTCGCGCATAAACTTCTCTATCTCCTCTTCTGCAGATATCTCTTGCATATGCTGTGCAAGCGTCTTGGGCTGGAAATATGTGAGTGGGATTTTCATTCAACCTCTTAGCGTAGCCCGCATGCCAGTGTCTGAATTTTTACTATATTAATTTTAAAGTACATGCAATAATTATCCAGGACTTGATGAATCCTACGACCTCAATTACATTGCAACCATGACTTGTAGGAGTACGCGGCCGAGGAAAGTCAGAGATACAAAGTGGGCAAGTTCATTGTAGAGAAGGCGCGTGTGTTGAAGGAGGGCAATTGGTAATTGTGCCGCCTGCTATACTCTGCTGCCGATGTCAGAAGAAGAAAACGGCAAAATGTATTGCCTCCGTTTGTTTATTATTAACACATTTCCAAAGAGCGTTCTTTAGGATAATCCCTGTCCGTATTACTGCGTGCCACTGTCTCGTCCTTTTTTACTCGTAACAACATACCTCATGTACATCGTCATGCAATCACAGCAGTGAGAACGCTGTCCTGAAACGCTTCACCCGTGTATCTAGCTGTACAATACTCTTTCCTGTTGCTGATAGATTTGTAGATCGCTCCTCCTGATTCGTCTGTGTTCTACTTTTGTACCTTTGTTATTGCTCCATAACCTTGTGGAATTTTTGCTTCCTGAAATATGAGGAGTCTATCTTGCAGGAAGTTTCCCTGGACTGGCTGCCTCAGTGATTGTTTGCTGCTTTATTACGCTACTGGTAGCCAGTGAAAAGCTATTTGTTCTAGCTTTTTTACTCCGCTGTATTTGAGCTTTAAATTCCTGGTATCAATTTGTGCAGATCAGTTGATTGTATTTTATTATTGGCGGTGATTTAATCTGACCTGTCGGCAGCCGGATCTCAAATTGCACGGCTCCGTTAAAAACTGCCCAGGCCCTACACCAAGTAGCTGAACCCTCCTATACCATACCATAATGCTTGAACAGGCACCATGAGCTGTCGCGTTCAGTTCAAGTGCTAGTCAGATTAATGCGGATTTAATACTGCGGCAGTAAATAGTGCGCTGCAGCTAGGGCGTGTGACAGAGCAATACTCCTGGGCGGTGAAGTGCAGGACTCTCGCCCGCACCCCCCCCTCCCAACAATGACCACCCTCGTTCAATAACTGCATTACCAAAGTACTTATGAGCTTAGGCTTCAATGGCTTTCACAATCTCACGTTAAAAGAGGGCCACATCATCACTGGGAAACAACTTAAAAGTAAGTACTCCCAAGTTTTCAAGAAGTACAATGTGGCATTTAGCAGGCTTGCAGCCATCGCCAACATGCCAGAAACAGAAGAGCTAAGCACTGCCTCCATTACACAACTCCTTCAAGGCACAATTACAAGTCAAAACACCCTGCTTGTCCGCCATAAAACAAGAAATTCCTCCTTCACAGGCCTCCTGGACACACATACCATTACATTGACTTATCATGATGATGTGCCCCCTGATGGGTAGCTGCCCTGAAAGCCTAGTGGCCCGTGGTCAGGCCAGACTCTTCGGGGTCGCGGGTTCGAATCTGCCTGGTAGCGTGACTACTTCGCTGTCCGACAGCAACGTCTCCGTTTCCCAAATCCATGCTTGTGGTGTTATCACCCCTGCGTAGTTTTTCTTTTTCTATTCTTTTCTTTTCTAGCTACCCCCTGATTCCACAGGCACTCAACCTCAACAGAGTGTGCCCACCAACGCAGCACCTGCAGTACAACCACGTTCAGCAACATAATACCGACATCCTATTACCAACCATTGAATAACCTCATTAGACGGCCACCTCTCACACACACAGATCTAACGGCAGATACTAGGCGATTTAACCAGACTTCTGTGTTTAAACCTTGCTCAGAACCACATATATCCCCTTCTCCCGCCGGATGTCCATCAAAACTCCAAAGACATGCCACCCAAAACGCACCAACACCTACATCAATACAAACATTCCCTCCAGACGCCAATGCTTCCAATTGGCCCAGGAAACGCACAGCATACAACAACATACCCCACACAGGGCCCACTCAGGCACAACACCATCCCACCACAAATAACGACACCAGCTGCCCCTCCATCACAAAATCCCACCCACACTCACAACGCTTCTCACAAAGAAGCTCCAACCTAACTGAAAGGGGCCACGACTCTATAGGCTCGTTATCTAAAAGAAAAAGAACAACTATGCAGGCAGTGAGAACCACTCCCCACATAAATTCAGGAAAAGGATCCACTTTGGTACCGAGTACCGTAAAGCTCCTCCACCGCGAAAAGGAAAGGGAAAATCAATGGGGATCAGGAGGGTTGCAGGCTTGGCCTGAAACCGGATTCTGATGAGAGTTGATAACAGTACTGGAAAGGGCACGTCTGGTATGGACAAGTTTAGCAGCGGAGTTTACAGAGTGCACATGGAGCTTGTAGGCAAGCTTCTTAACTCTTTGAGAATCAAGACCCAGTTCCTTAAAAGGCTTCAGAGTGTGGATGTTGTAGATGGTGCCGCCACACCCAAAAGGATGACGTGGAGAGTAACGGAGTCTCCATGGAGAATGCTGCAGAGATCTTTGTGCTGTTCCTTTGCGGCGTTCAGCTGGTTCTGAGGTCTGGTGTCTTCACATTACTTGATATCGACGAGGTGGATGTCACGCCAAGGTTTGCTGAGGTCTTTAGGTCGATGCTGTCTGGGGTTGGTGGCTTTACTGGTGGCTGGCGGTGCTGCTAGGGTGCTCCCAGTCTCCCTCAATTGCCCCCTGCCACTTCGAAGAACCCACCCCCCTACATTAGTTTGTTGTTTTTGAGTTATTGCGGCGATGGGAGTAACCAGCACACAATCTGGGCGGTTGGAGATAAATCTGTCTTTATCTGGGAAGCGGGTTGGGAAGAGCCATTTGGAAACAATTCTACTTTCAGCTGTTTCAGGAATCTGGAGATTTTGCATGATCATCCGTTCGTTGCTGCCTATGTCTATGGAGACAACGCATGATCCTAAGGAGCCTGTTTTGCTGATAGCCTTCAAGATCATGCGGCATGCTTAGTTGTGTATTTTGGCGATCATGTTCCTTATTTGCGTGTGTTGGCACCCAGAAAGGATGTGCAGGGCACTGTCTACTTGTGGGCAGAGGTGGCAAGTATGACTTATTGAGAGTTTGAACAATACCGCATGTTTGATTATATAGGGTGCCTGTTCTGTATTTCATAATGATGCATTTGGTCTTAAAGGGGACATAGAATGATGTTAGGTAAGCATTGCTAGTGGCTCCATTGGCAGTGCCGTCCTTTATGAGGTTCTGGTAGTACGCATGGCAGTTCACTTCAGTTTTGGTATTTCCCAGTTTATGGAGAAGATGCAAATGTGCTTGAAGGGCGTCACGGTGGTTTGGTAGGTACCAAAGCTTTGGGGAGGAGAATGGGCCATGTTTGTTGTATGGGTATGATTATAGGTTTGTGATTGGTTTTCTATGTATTCTTTTGCAAGCCAGTGGATGCATGTTGTAGAAGGGATTTCCCTCAGGGCCTGCTGTTCTGATGGAGGTGTCTGCAATGTCGGAGTAGGTGGTGGCTGACTTTTTAGCAAGGGCGTCGGCATGTTCATTACCGATAATACTGGCATGGGAATTTACTTTGAAGAAGTGGATGGGCGATGGTGATTGGCGGATTGCTTTAGCAATGGATTGAAGGACATCTCCTTGGATGTGGTGGCGATGAAGATTTGGGTGTGACAGCTGCTTTTTGATTTGATGCAGTGATGTAAGGCTGTCTGTGGCTATATGTGAGTAGCCATGTATGATTGCAGCTGCTATAGCTGCTAGCTCTGCACGTGGGATGGTGTCGGTTATACCCATGCCTTTTGGGTTTACATAGTGGGAAACGTTTAAGTGAGGGTGGTATAAACCTGATCCGGTGTCTTGCCCTACTTAATTCTTTTGGAGGCTGCCATCAGTGTAGGTCCAATCTCGCCATCTTTTACCTTACGGGTTAGGTTTTGGCTGGAGCTGTTTTGGGGTGCTTCATCGATATTACAACTATGACGTTGGTCAGTGTTAATCAGGGCACTTGTTCTATCTTGGCTATCTAAGGCTTGAGGGTTGTCATCGGGTAGCTTATTTATTTTGTTGAGTCGTGAGTGCTGTCCGGAACTTAAGGCTGTTTGGTAGGGATGGTTATGGATGTTTTGAATTTCCCACTTTGCCTCAGGAATTTCTTTGGCAAGTTCTTTACCCAGTCTTTATTGTGAGCATCGAGGCAGACCCTGCCCTTGGTGTTCCATATGGCAATGACCTGCAATCCCCAGGAGTGTTTGGAGAGTGGTATTTGTATGTTGTTGTAGAAGGGCACTTTCACATACTGGAGTTGGTTTGATGGGATGGTGCCCAGGAATTCACACATGTGTGGGCATTTGCGGCAGAGTGATGCATAGAAATTTGTGGTCATATCTTTATTCCAGGAAGGGAGGAGCATGAATGTGGCTGTTTCCTCTGTGCTGACAGCAGCAGAGTAGATGGCGGGTCTTGTTTCTTAGAGCATGGTGTTTTCATGGTAAATGGGATGGCAGGTGGAGAACCCAGAAAATCAGGAGGAGAAGGCATTGGTGTTTGCCCCAAACACTTTGTCCCTTGGGTGCTCACTCCAGTAATGGGGGAATTTGGGGTTAATCAAGTCAAGGGGGAATGCCATTTTTTCTTGAGTGACCAGGGCCCAATTTTGAAAGGCGGCGTTGCTGTGGGAGGTGAGTATCTGCACGAAAGAGTCTTTGATTTTGTTGTCCGTATGTCTAGAGGCAGAGATGTCTTTAAATTTACGTGCAATGAGGCCTACAAGTTCTGATGCAAAGCTAATGGGAGGAGGTTGGACGTGATTGTGTAGACCGCTGCATTTTGCCCTGCTAAAGGCCTTTCGTAGTATGTTAAGGCGCTCGGGAGAAAACATACCTTTACGCTTTCCGTCGACATTGTAAATACAGGCTACTGTGTCTGTGTACACTTCAGGAAGCATGGTGTCATCTGGGGAGTATAGGGTACTCTTTTCTTGATACTTCATGAGATCAATGGTTTTGATCCAGTACTCACAGTGCCCGCCCTGTGGCCATAATGTCAGCCTGTTGGTTGGTGGGTTGGATGTCAAAGCTAACTTTGTTCCAAAGATCGACATTGTAGGGTTGGTACGCATTGTCCTCTTGGGTAACAGAGAACCCTTGTTTTTGAAGATCATTTAGGTGTTCATCTGGTGCAGGCTGAGATAAGTTTGGTGCGGCGATATGCTCTTCAAATTTATTGAGGCTCTGCCTGAAGCTTACACACGTGTTTTGTAGATCTTCTGGCTCCCAGGTTGGTTTCCATGAGACTTCCACAATCTCTCTTTTCTGAGTGGATACGACTTTCCTTTTCGTTTTGGTTCAGATTGATACAGGCAGGGCAGGCCCATGAATCATTGGCATCAATAGCTTCCCTTTCAGTGGCGTTGCAGCAGCTTGTTTTAAGCAAGCATTGCCAGTGGTAGGTACGGCTGGAGTTGTCGCAAATATACATGTCTTTAAAAGGTAGGGAGAGGTCTGGAGATTCAAGTCCTAGATGGTAGGAGCAAATTTCACAGCTTGCGCACTTAATTTGGCTCCGGGCAACAGTTTTACTGGATTTGGGCACTAGTCCAACTGATTTAAAGAGGGGTAGGGCCCATCTTTCAATATTCATGGGGGCATAATAAGTGTGGTATTGTTTATGTCTTAAGGGTGTATCATCTCTGATATTTCCTTGGGAGCGAAGAACCTCCAAATATCTATGTGTAGGATGTCCATATCATCATAGTAGAGTGTGTTGATGGCCTCTGTGGGTGTCGATGAAAAGACCTTATCCTTCTTGTACGTCCAGAGTTCCTGTTGAATGTGCATGGTGCGCAAGGGGATCAGGTTTAGGCTAGGAAGGTTATGGGGTATATCGAGGATCTCACATCTTCTTTTCCTTGGGGGTCTGCGCTGTGATGATGGTGCTGGGTGATCTTCAATCTCAAAGGTTGGGTTATTGTGTATATGGTGAGTTATCGGGTTGATGATATTGATATGCTGAGAAAAGAAAAGAAAATAAAAACTACGCAGGCAGTGAAAATTACTCCCCACATAAGGTTAAGGAAAAGTAAGCCACTTTAGTACCGAGTACCGTAAAACTCCTTTACCGGCAGACAAAAAAGGCCCAGTCAAAGAGGTCCAACTTAAGGTTTAGGGTTTTGCGGGATTTCGGGGCACCTCTTCGTGAGCAAATATGTTAATTTGTGTGTCTAGGAGACCTGTGAAAGAGGAGTTGTTTATTTTGCGGTGATTAAGTAGGATAGACAGTTTTGGATTCCTTTCTTGGAGTATTTGTGCAATTGATGTTGGGCTTAAATCTTGTGTGTAATGGCAGCAAGCCTATTTGGGGCTATGATGTGCTTTTTGAAATCTCGAGTGTAATTATTTATGAGTTGTTTCCCAGAGACAATGTATTTTTCGTTAGCTGATGTGAGGTCATGGAGGCCAGTTATGCCTAGGTCCATAAACGGTTTGGTAATGCAATTTATGAGGGTGGCTAATGTTGGGGGGGGGCTTTCGGGTGGAGGTTGAGATTGTCTAAAAACATGCTGTTTCCTTTCAAGGCTAAGTGGAGCTTGCTGGCGTGGTTGCAAGCGAGTTGACGTGCTTGCATATGTAGGTTGAGTTGCTGTTTTATTGGTAGCGACGTTCCTTCTTTTGTGGAAAGGAATGTAGTGGCAAGGGCCTTGAGTTGGGTGACCTGGTGGGTCAGGAGATGCATGGTCACAGATTGGTGACGTTCAGAAGATTCTTCTAGGCTTGTCACGAGTGCCACTGCTGAGCGCCTGTGGTATACCACGTAGATGGAGGGGGCACCCAATCCAAAACTATGGACATCTTCACGGATCATGGCAGTCAGTGTGCTTCGCCATAAGTTGTGTTTGCTTTTGATTGCCCTTCCAATCATTGCATCCCACTTATCCAGGTCTGGGTAGGAGCATGGTGTGACCGCAAAAGCATAGGCCAGACTAGGGATGATTGCTGTGCGTATTATGTTTAGTGTTTGCCGTGGTGAGGCATAAGAGCCTTCAAGGGCGTCAAGCTTTTGCTTTTGGTTTTCGTCCGTGTGCCTGTGCTGGTGCTTCCAATTGAGATCCATCGTCAGTGTGACTCCTAGATAGAGGAAGGGGGAGCTGGGTGTGATGTATTTTGTTGCCTGGTTTTGAACCAGTATGTTGTTGTTGAGTTGATGTTCGAGTGCTTCAGACAGTGTTAAGCCATTTTGGTCTTTAGAGGGGGACGCATTTAGGCTACCCGTGACTTTGGTTTTACTGCCAGATATTAACAAGCCAGCCCAATTAGAGTAGAGAGTGAGTTTATTTGCTTGCACTTTTAGGTTTCTCAGGTTACCCGTGGGGCAGAGGAATTCATCTGCAAAGGAGGCACTGCTAATGTTGTTGGCCAGATGCGTCTAAAGCTCGTTTTCTTTGGGGATGCAGGTGTGGACGTAGCCGCGCCCTCCTACATGCAGCCATTGCAGGAGGGGTTCCATATAGAGAAGAAAATGAAATGGGGAGAGGGTGTCTCCCTGGCTCAATATCTAAACCATCCCCCAACCAGCCCGAAGGAGATGCGAGCTCCTTGATGTAACCCAATGCCTACCTAGCCTGAGCCTGATGACTCCCTTGCGCACTACCCACATCCAACAAGAACTCTGGATGTACAAAAAAGACAAGGCCTTCTCTATGACACCCACTGAGGCCATGAGCACGCTTTATCATGATGATCTGGACGTCCACCACATAAGTTATTGGAGTTTTCACACTTGCAACAAAGAGACGCTGGCCCTCCAGAAAGACAGAAGCAATACCATACACACTACGCTCCTATAATTATATTAAGATGGACCCTATCCCTATTCAATGCAGCTTTCATTTGTGCCCAAAACCATTTAAGCTGCTGCTCGCACTGATATTGCATGTGCATCCTGTGAAATGTGCTCCTAGTACCTTCTAGGACTTGAATCACTGGATCTGTTCCCTCATTTTAAAGACATGTACATATGCGACGTCTGCAATTGTACCTACCATTGGCAGTGCCAACTAAAAACCAACTGCTACAATGCTAATGAGCAAGAGGCTATTGACACCAATGACACATGGGCCTGTCCTTAACCTTTATGAATATAAAAAAAGGGTTAGATCTCTCAAACAAGATTTGGTGAATGTCTCGTGGAACCCAATATGGGAGCCAGAAGAACTGCAAAATACTTGTAAAAGCTTTAGGCGCAGCCTCCAAATGTACAAAGAGCATATCACGGCACCAAACCTTCCGCAACCTGCTTCAGACACACACCTTGATGATCGTCAAAAACAAGGGTTCTCTGCCAACCTAGATAGAAACTCTAACCAGCCCTATGACAATGAACTTCGGAAGAAAGTCAATTTTTGCATCCATTCCACCAGCCCTCAAGCAGACATTGTAGCCACTGGGCGCTGTAAATACTAAATCGCTGAAGTTGGTCTGATGAAGCACCAAGGAAACGACACCAAACCTCCCTCAGACAACCCTATACTCCCAGAAGTGTACACTGGCACAGTAGCTTGCATCTACCATTCTTAAGAAACATGAAGAAAGGCTAGACACAGGATCAGGTACATGATACCACCCTTGCTTAAACATATCCCACAATGTGAACCCAAGAGGTGTAGGTATAATCGATACCATCTCACGTGCAGAAATAGTAGGCACAGCAGCCGCAACTATTCACGGCTACTCCCATATAGCCACAGATAGCCTAACCTCAATGCACTAAATTAAAAAACAGCTCTTACACTTAAGCCTCCACCGCCACCACATTCAGTGAGATGTTCTCCAATCCATTGCCAAAGCAATCCACCAGTCAACATCGCGCATTCATTTCAACAAAGTCAAATCCCATGCATTATTGGCAAAACAGCTGGTCCTGCAGGAAATCTCTTCTACAACATTTATTGGCTTGCAAAAGAAAATGAAGAACACCAGATCATACAAAATCACCCAAGCACAGCCCAGTCACCTACCTTAAGGCTCTGGTACCTATCCAATTACCATGACGCCTTGCAAGCACACATGCACCCCCTCCACAAACTAGGAAATGCTAATTCTATAGCAAACAATCATAGAAACTATCAGACCCTTATCGAAAATGGCACTGCCAATGGAGCTGCTAGCAACGCTTAACTATCAGCGTCCTATGTCCCTGTTAAAACCAAGTGCACCATTTTGAATTACTGAACAGTACCCTGTACAACCAAAAACATGCAGTATGGTTTAAGCAATCAATAAGCCTAACTTGCCCCCTCTGCCCTCAACTAGACAGCGCCCTACATATTCCTTTCTGGATGCCAACACACGTAATAAGAAATGTGATTAATGAGAGCAAAAATTAGCATGCAGCATCATCTTCAGAGCCATCAGCAAATGAGGCTCCCTAGGATCCTGCTTTGTCTGCATGGATATAGGTAGCAGCGAACGGCTGGCCATGCAAAATCTTCAAATTCCCAATACAGCTGAAACTAGGATTGTACTAAAGTGGCTCTTTTCACCCCGCTTCTCAGGCAAAAATAGGTTCACCTCCACGTCTGGATGCTGTACTGGTTGCTCCCATCTCCGTGAAAACAAAAAAGCAACAGACTAGCAGTGAAGGGGGGTGAGTTCTTAAGAGTGGCAGGAGGCAACTGAGGGAGACCAGGAGCACCTCAGCAGCACCGCCAGCCGTTAGCAGATCCACCTTCCCCAGACAGCACCGACCCAAAGATCTCAGCATTCTTCAACGTGACATTCACCTCATCAAGGTCAAGTACTGTGAGGACACTCAACCGCAGAACCAGTTAAGCGCCGCGCAGGAACAGCATAAAGGCCTCTGCTCCATCCTTCAAGGAGCCTCCGTTATACTCCATACCATCCTTTTGGGAGTGGGTGGCACCATCAACAACAATCACACGCTGGAGCCTTTTAAGGAGCTGGGTCTTGATTCTCAGAGAGTTCAGAAATTTGCTTCCAAGCTTCATGTTCATTCTGTCAACTACGCTGCCAAACTTGTCCATACCAGACGCGCCCTTTCCAGCACTGCTATCAACCAGAGTTTGATTTCAAACCCAGCTCCTCAGAATGTGTCACAAACCAGCTCATCAGAACCAACATCAGAATACTGTTTTATTTCAAGCCTGCAACTCTCCTGAACCCTTAATCTTTTTCTTTCTCCTTTGGTGGAGGAGTGTTACGGTACCCGATACCAAAGTGGCTCCTTTTCCTTAACTAATGTGGGGAGTGGTTTTTCATTGCCTGCGTCTTTTTGTTGTTGTGCAGGCCTCCGCCTCCCAACCACCTGATCCCCATTGGAAGCCGCTCCTCTTTTTGTTCTCCAGGTGATGTTGCGTGGCTCTGCATCCTCCCTTGGGTAGTGCAGGACACAAAGCAACGTCCTTTAAGAGGTTACGGGTTAAGCCATCAGTTGATAATGCGACTGCTAGGCTGCGTATGTGAATAAGGTTAAAAACGTGAGGAGTGTTTGTTGTTGTAGCACCAGACTTGTAGCACCTACAAAAAAACCTTGGAAAGGGAAAAAAGGCACAACGCTGTTTGTGGCGATGCAGCACTGAATAAAACCAGTAAAAACAATCAAGCATCTGCCAGGACCAACCGACCGCGTCAAATCAGAGAGGGGGAATCATCATCTGTGTGATCAATCAATCAACCAGTAAAAACATCCTTTCCCGATCGGTAGTGTTTAAGAATCAAAAGCTGAACAAGCATGTAAGTGCAAGTTGCATGCTCTCGCTCTTGCAATTCAAACTATAACTATATTATGTCACCACCTCCTTCTGTGTGCTAGATTTGGATTGAGATCTACACCGGGGGGGCTTCAGCCAGTCTGTTTGGCCGATCGGCCTGTGACTGGTCATTACCAGGGGTGTTACGGGTTTGTGTGTAATGTGCATGTGTGCTTTTACAGCAATGAGATCTGAGAAAATAGAGAGCCTTTCTAACGCAGGTAGCGATTGGCAGGTGTTAAGAGTTTTTGGTAGGTGGACTGGGGGATAGTCTGCCATCCTTGCTGGCCAGAAGATGGATGATGGATGGGATGGGTGTCAGTATATATGTGGGCGCCATGGACACTTTCATTTCCGCAGAGCATTTTGGTATATCATCAGCACACTTGTTCCCAAGGATGCCTCTCAACCGCCTGATCCCCACTGAATTGCTTCTCTTAGTTTTACTCTCCAGGTGGGATATGTGTGTCTCTGCATCCATTGGCGATGCAGAACACATAACAACATCCATGCTGGTAGTGTTACACTGTCTACATTCTTTTTTAGTTTATACTTTTGACTTGAAATTCTGGCACCAGGCAGTCTGGTGAGAGCCACAAGGAAAATACCCTTTTTCCTGTTTCAAGAAGCCAGTGGCATATAACAATAAGTTTGCTTCGCTGCATAGAGGGGCTACTGACATCCGTGCTCCTATTGAATTGCCAGAGTATTTGAAGCCAGCTCTGAGTAGGAAAGTCACGAGGAATGTAACACGATTTAGGGTACGGATTCATATGTGAGACTGGTTTAAATGTTATATGGAATAGGTCCAGACAGGAGCGCTTGGGTCTGTAAATCTCACGATAGCGGGGATCGTGTTCAAGATTAAAAACACATCAATTTTTCATGCTTGGGCATATAACATCTACGACTCTGTACGCTTACTAGAAAACGTAGTCTATCATGCTCCTATTTATGACTGATATAACACCTAGAAGAAATCCAGGCATGAAGGGAAGTGTCACACACACACGAAAGTAAACCATTCGGCCAAGAGACATCGGATTGATAAGCGGTAGGAAAGGGGTTTGGCCACTAGTGCTAGTAGCACAGCACTAAGAACGCCAAACTGAATTAATTGAAAGTATTGAGAGATTTATAGAATTGAATATATTATAAAACCCTGAATATTAAAGGAAAACATAATCACGCACATACAGTGACCAAAAAAGCAGGTATTCTAATCTCACAGGGATCACAAAAGAAATGTTGCTTATGTTTACCCCAACAATGCTGTGTGTGGCGTATGGGCTTCCTACAGGTTCGTTTGTAGCTTAGTTTGATTGCTGTTGTATGTCCTATACCAAGCTTATATCGCAGGACCTTGTGCATCCATCTTAGATCATGGTGTGCCTGCCAAATTCCTAAACATGACAGCGAAGTACATTAAGCCTTCCCAACTTGTCAGAGTATCAATTTAATACCTCTCCTTGCGTTAACATGCACGGGTTCACTGCCTGGCTCAGCACAAAGCACAAAGCGTGCAGCAGCACAGCAGCACAGAACATGCAGCAGCACAGAACATGCAGCAGCACAGAGGCGTAAAGGCACAAGCAGCTAGCAGCTTAATCTCCTTTGTGTCAGCTCATCAAAAGCCTCCCGGCACAAGAGGCACAAGAGGAGGAGCTTGGCCACCTCCCAGAAAGGGGTGCTGAAACAGCAGTGCGTGGTTTCGAGGTGGGGCACCAAGGAGTGGCTCCGCTCCTCCCCCGTAAAAATGGGCGTGCGTTGCACCTTGGACAAGTGTGCCCGCATTCAAAGCCTGCAGTTTGCATACAGTTAACCACTTGTTGATTATTCATGGTGTTTGCGTGTATATATCTGTGTGTTTGTGTGTGGGTGTTTGTTCGTGTGCCTGTGTGTGTGTGTGTATGTGTGTGTGTGTGTCTGTGTTTGTGTGTGTGTATTTGTGCGTGTGCTGTCCATCAAAATCAAGCTGCATCCAAAAATGTCGTTGGTGCGCGTTTAATAAGTACTTTTGCCAAAATTTGGTTTCAATATTTACACACCTGCTCCTCATTCTCTGGAGCGCTCCTTTGCTCGTCCTGCTGCAGCTGGGTGCTGGATCTGCTACTCCCATCTGCATTTATGAATAAAGAATAAAGAGAGGTTGTCAGGATTTGTGCACCACATTCCAATAGAAAAGGAAAACTACGCAGGCAGTGAAAACCACTCCCCACATCAATCAAGAAAAAGGAGCCACTTTGGTATTGGGTACCGTAAATCTCATACACCACACAAAAAAAGAAAAAAATTAATGGGGGCCAGGAGGGTTGCAGGCATGACCAGAAACCAAGCCTGAGGAGAGTCGATAATAATACTGGAAAGTGCGCGTCTGGTATGGACAAGATTTAGTACTACTAAAAAAGAAAGTAGTACTTTGGCGCTGCACCGCTTGGCTACTGGCCATAGCATGCCAGGTGAAATGAGGACACGAAAAGCACTTGTATAATGCAACCAAAATTTTAAAGAGAGAGAGAGAGAGAGAGAGAGAGAGAGAGAGAGAGAGAGAGAGAGAGAGAGAGAGAGAGGGAGAGAGAATGAGAGAGGAAGATAGAGAGAGAGGTGTATTGCTGCGCAAGCCTGTTTATCCTTACAGTTGACCATCTGCCTTAAATAACGGTTGGGGTGCTAATAACTAAAAGGCTACTCTCCACGAAGACCTACCTGGAATGTTTGAAACAAGCTCAAGGAAAGATGCAGCGCTCATTTCAGTGGAGACTTCTTGTATGTAGGCCTGCAGCAGCGCAGATGCAAATTAATGGGGGGTTTGTAATTTGCAGTTGTTTGTTTGCTACGGTGAATGAGTTTCGCAGTGGCTTCTTGTTAATAAATGTGAGGACTGGCTTTCACTGCCTGCATAATTTCATTCCTTATCTTGGCCAACGCAAAAAACCATACCGACACCATTAAAATCAATGTGGAGTTAACTCGTCCTTTTGTCCTCTTCCTATCGATTGATGCAGCGGTATTTATAATAAGGCTCACCTTCAGATTCCAATGCCAGAACATTTTGCCACAAAGGCAAACAAGAGGGGCAGTGACGTCTTTCAGGTTCAATCGTTCAGCAATCCTGATCCATCTGATGGCTGCTTCTCTTCCTTGGTCACTACGCAGTGAAAATATAAAGCTTGTTCCTTTCAAGAGGACTGATTAATGATATCATAAGCTGCAATTAAAAGGTATTCAGGCATGTATCTGGCTTTGCAAGGTTTTTAAGCTTGTATTTGTGTACACAAATTAGTGAGAATGATGACAGGCAGGGAGCTCGCCTTTTTTGGCTTGTATGCTAGATTACTTTCTTCAAAGCTTGCATACATAATAATAAGATACTGCCTTACCGTGGTGCTGCTTCCAAAGCTGCAACACCATCAGTGGCCATGAAGCGCGCACAACTCTGCAATAGGCGCGGGGCGTCAAACCTGCACCAAGTCATGTACGAGCAAAAATTGTACACATTTGCACACATGTACAATTAAGTGGCATATTCATAAGTAGCAATGGGCATGAGTGTGTTTGTGTGTGTGTTTGTGTGTTTGTGTGTGTGAGTGTGCGTATTTGTATGTGTGTGTATAGTGTGTGTGTTGCGTGTGTTTGTGTGTATGTATTTGTGTGTGTGTGTGTGTGTGTATGTATGTGTGTGTGTGTGTGTGTGTGTGCGCATTTGTGTGTATTTCTGCATTTATGTGTTTATGCATGTAGTATGTATGTGTGTGTATCGTGTTGCGCTGGCGTGCTTGCATTTACAGTTAACCGTACGTACGGCCTTACTTGTCGGCCATTTCTAGCAGTGGTGCTATGGCTTCCCAAGTTGCAGGTGTGCTCTCCTCTTCCTCCAGGCCTGCATCAAAGCGGAATAGAAGCTAGGGTTTGAATGAGTCGTCACGTGCAATGGCTGCTTGCTTGCTGCCCTCGCTCACCGTTACTTTCAGCAGGAAGAAAAAGTCCCTGTCCGTAGAGAGCCCGCACTAGAAGCTGGATAGACAAGAGTGATGTGCCAGGCAGAACAATTTGTTTAGGCTCATCCTCTAGAGCGGCCCCTTGGATCTCCAGGCATGTCTGAAAAACCTTGCAAGAGTTGCTTAGGAGCCAAAGATGCACCAAAACCCCCTGACCAGGGTCCTCGCCTGAAACAAGCTTGACAACTTCCAATCCAACCATTTTTATAAAATTATAAAATAAATAATTCAAGGGCGGATGTTGTTTTAGGCGAGAGGAAGCGTGCCGGCCGTTATAAATCAGTAATTAATAAGTTGGACCGTTTGCAACACTGGGTTCAGATTAACGATATTAATAAATCCGACTTGCAATTTCCATTGGCGGTAGATTTTGTAAAATCTGTTTGCCTTCAACAAAAATTTAAAATCAGGTCAAGCTCGCATGCATCGTCCGTTGTCACTTTCTTCAAAACTCTCTTCCTTAAAAATGTGCTAAGACAGGCTCATCCTCCAAACAAGTTGTGGATTTTGAGCATCTAAGACCAAAGGTAAACACAATGTAACAGAGGGGGGACACTCAGGCCCATAATGGGTATACTTTTTGCATGCTCCTAGGGTAGGTGGCCATTACTTGCAGGTTTCAAGCTCAGCCCTGCTATGCACTTCAATGCAGGTGAGTTTGAAACCTGCAAGTTACGGCCACCTGCCTCAGCAGCCGCGGCAAGAGCCTGAAAATGCTACTTTTTGAGCAGCCATATGCTGCATCTGACCAGCCAGAGCACCAATTTGAGTGATTTTTAGTTTTTTGAAGTCCTTATAATAATTTAAGATCATTGCAAAAACAATGGAGCAAAAAGAGCAAGTGGTTGGCGAGATATGCAAATCTATGTGCCATTCCCCCTGGAAAGCACCCATCCAGGGTACAGGTGCAAGACGTGTGCCTTTAGTCCTGTCGTTCTGTACGCAGGGCGACTTGTCTAAATCTGAGCACATGCTCGGGTAGCTTATAAAGTCAGCATCAGTTTGAAGCTAGGTTGGGTCCAATTTGATGAAGTGACGTGTGAGTAGGTGCAAAAAGGAGCATTTTTGGGCTTTTGCCCAGTGTCCCCCCTCTGGGATTGTAAACCTTTTGTTTGTATGACGTTCCCAACGCACCTATCAATGCCTCTTTGGTAATTCTCGAGCAATTAAAGTTTTCAAATTTCCTTAACTTAAAACACGTATTGCACACAAACGTTTGGCGTCAACTGTTTTAAATATTCATTAACCTTAACCATTAACCAGCCGTTAAAATACGCGTTATTGTTTTTATGATGGAATTATCACGGCTCTGTACTTGGGCAACGTTAAAGGCAACCTTAAAGTGCAGCCAGAAAATGGTCATGATCCTGCCAACATGTAAATACAAGTTTGCGTCACGCACTGAGGAAGTGTAATTCCTCTGCCAAGTGACTCAAAGCAGGGCTCTGTTTCCAACCTTCTTGTGAACGAACCTTCCAACCTTCACGAACCAGATCCTGTGTGATGACTCAGCCTTTAAGTCTTCTACATTTGTTAAATGCTTGGGGGGGTTGACGTTCATCTCTTTGAATTGAAAGAGCTTGCAATACAACATTATTACAGAACGAGTTTTATTCAGTTGTTGTATTGTTGCTAAAATTAATATGCCAGTCAAGTGATGCTGAATTAGTTAGGTATTGTACCTTTACTGTGCCTTGCTTTGTGGATATATAAGTTTTTTCTATTTTGTAGGCTTAAAGCAGTTTGCGCTTGGATTGAAAATAAAAGTGTGGTCCTTTTTCTATGTTGCCCAAGAATTTGTCCAGGAATATGTTCTAGCTTCTTCGATTTTGCCTCTTGGATTCTTGGCGTTTTCCAAGATGGAATTGTACGAGCAAAAGATCGAAACTAAGCAGGCTCACCTGGCATTCAAGGAGCAATTACACACTCACACACCACTGTGTCCAATGAAAGCAATCTAGCTTCAGACTGAAGCGGATTAAAATGAGCCGCCCTGTGCAAAAATTCACAGGAACATGCTCAAATTGGACTCACATTATCTGCCAACCTGCATACTTAGAAAAAAGAAAAAACTATGCAGGCAATGAAAACCACTCCCCACATCAATAAAGGAAAAGGATCCACTTTGGTACCGAGTACCGTAAAGCTCCTCCACCGCGAAAAGGAAAGGAAAAATCAATGGGGATCAAGAGGGTTGCAGGCTTGGCCTGACACCGGCTCATGATGAGAGTTGATAATAGTACTGGAATAAATAGTTGTTTCATATTTATCTCTTTTGCAATATAATTTAAAATACACAAGGACTCTATACACAAAACACACTCAAGTTTGGTGGAGAAGGGGGCCCTAACCCTATCCCCATATGTTATAAAGAAAAAAGGTTGCTGGCGACGTAAACACCTCTGGCATAGTTGAGGAAAAGATTTCGTTTTGTGCCCTGCACCCAGTGGATGGAAAGTCACACATAAATCCCACCTGGAGAATTATAAAAACTTTTAATGGGGATCAGGTGGTAGGTTGCAGGTAGAGAGGCCTGCACACCGCTAGGAGTATTGCTCAGATATATTTGGGGGTTGCGTTCGATGTCGCATCTGATTTGAAAGGCTTTTTGTTGCAATTATCGTACGTACGTGCAGTCAATCAGCCTAAGTCTGAGCTCAACCAATTTCATTGGGCCATTTCATTTTTGGCATGTCCAGGTAATTAAGGATAAACAGCAGTGGTTGTACAGTGCCATTGCGGATCCATCCCGCACCCCAAATTTTTGCAACATTCAATTTGAATCCCGCACCTATTCCGCACCCCTAAAATACGTTTTGCCCTCCCCACACGACCCCGCAGGCCCTTTAGCCCTTTACAGCAAGAGGGGAAGGGGGGGGAGCGGGGGACCTCTCGCCACTCATGACTTGCAGCGACCCAAAAACTTTATTTTCATTAATTTTGTACAACCCTGTACAACTGGTGAATGTAAATACATATAAAAGCTCAACAAAGTCACCCCGCAGGGTCAAAAACAATATTTATGCGGGGTGACTGGCGGTGGGGGTGATCTAAAAAAGGTGCGGTATAAAGAGGAAAAAGAGATGAGAATGCATTTTACTCACGCATATGCATAAGTGGAAGTCCAGATTATAGATACCGCCAGCATGGAACAGGAAATTGTTTTGATTATGCAATGGGCACAAAGCCACACGACGTCCTACCTGGACACAAAAAAGAGAAATTAACGAGTACACAAATCCAAGCCTGCTAAAAAAGAAAACTACGCAGGCGGTGAAAAACCATTCCCCACATTAATTAAGGAAAAGTAGCCACCGGGCACTGTCAAACTCCTTCACCACAAAGGAAAACAAAAAGATCTATCAGGAGATTGGCTGACCTTCATTATCTGGTTGACCACCTCTCAGCTTAGTTCTGGTGTTCACTCCATCATCCATTATAAGGTATGAGTGCCAAATATGCTTGTGTGCAACGCAACGAAGCAGCAGTGTGTGTCACACTTACATAAATTTATTCGGTTTGCAGATTGCATTTCTTATTTTATTAAAAGAATCCATTTTATAAAAGAAACTCATTCACAAGTGACATCACACCTCACACCTCACACCTGAGGGAGAACTTTCAGAGTTTTTCATAAATCAGGCAGTTTCACGCAAGGTTAGAAAAAATGGCGCAGATGCAGCAGCTGTTGCAAGGAGGGCGGGCTTGCGGTCTACCTCGCTCTTTGGGCGCCATGCCCCTCCCACGAACGATGCAAGTTCGTCCACTGCGATCCAGCAAACAGGCGGAGAGCACCACATCCAGCCAAGACAGCAATGTAGGACGAGTGTTGTTGCCACGTCCAGATGCGTCCCCCCAAAATCAATGACCCTTCCGTTCTCTTTCTCTCCTGCTTCCCGCCCCCTGTGTGTTTGACAAGGACGAGTGTGGCTCAGAACAGCCTTCGCTTGTTGTGCTTGCAGGTCGTCGTGCCCCTCCACACCCAGCAACACGAGCTTGCCCACTCGGCGCTCGTGGCCACGACCGCAGCGTCCACTCTCTTTGCAGCAGGAAGTGCCAACGCTGCCTCTGAACTCATGGACATTGCCGCCCTGGACAGCAGGGCGGCCCTGCTCGGCACGCTTTTCGTGCCTGTGCTGGGATGGGTGGGCTTCAACATCCTCCCTGGACTCTTCAACCAACTGCAGGTCAGTCTCAGCAGAAGAGGAGGAGAGTTCTGCTCATCCGCAGGCTCAGTACGCAATGACAAAAACGTTCTGTCTGTATATTACACTTCTGAGGCACGGTCAAGCAGTTGCTTGCATGCTGTGCGCTTGTGTCCCTACGTGATTTGACCTGTGGTTCCCATCTCACTTGTGTGGCTGCAGAGAATGGGTGGCAAGGCACAGGGCGTCGTTGGCCCCACCATCGGACTCACGGCTGCCTCCCTCCTAGCTGCCCAGAGTGCTGACGCTGCCACCCAGCTGGGCGACATTGCTGATCTGGACAAGCGGGTTCTCCTGCTCGGCTCCCTCCTCCTCCCCGTGATTGGTTGGGTGGCCTTCAACATCCTCCCTGGACTTTTTAACCAGTTAAAAGTGAGTCAGAAGAAAGGAACGACTGAAACGTGTCAGAATAGTGCAACATGCATGATAGATTCTGGCACGCTGTACCCTGTACAGAAGTAGAGGTGTGTGTGTGCTCATTTCTCAGGCCCTCATTATCCCTATCTTATTCCCTTCAGTTCATGAACTGTAGTGTCTACGCTTTTTTACTGCAATGAACAAAACGCATATGCTCATTATGCTTGCAGAGAATGTCTGACAAGACACAGGGCGTCGTTGGCCCCACCATCGGACTCACGGCTGCCTCCCTCCTAGCTGCCCAGAGTGCTGACGCTGCCACCCAGCTGGGCGACATTGCTGATTTGGACAAGCGGGTTCTCCTGCTCGGCTCCCTCCTCCTCCCCGTGATTGGATGGGTGGCCTTCAACATTCTCCCAGGACTGTTCAACCAGTTACAGGTGAATAAGGGGAGAAAGATCAAGATGTGTCATATCGCTGTATGGAAAACACGCTTTGTATAACGTCGTGTATCTTCTTCCAATGTGCGAGTTTATGTGTGGGTGTTCAATTCTCAGGCCATTCACAGCTACCGCCAAGCGTACCTTAATCGCATAGCATACCGCTCGCTTCGCACACCAATGCTGCAATTCACAATGCGTATGTCATATGTCCATCGTGCTTGCAGAGGATGGCTGACAAGAAGGATGACTGAACTCCGCAAACCAGACAAGCCACTGGCTTTCTAGCTATTGTGATGTGGCACATGGTTGTGGCACACAAGAACATGTGTCTTTGAACAATCGAACAATAATGGTGTGTTTCTCGATGCACGGCAATCTCTATTTTTGGTATTGATTTGGTTCTTTGGTCCTCACAAGCTCTTCATCTTCAGTGCATTGTTCTACCCTTGTGTTAATGCTTCCATTTTTCCTGTGGAATTGGTTGACTGGAGCTAATTCATGACCTTCCCCCCTGTAGGACTACTGCAGGACAGATTGAGATGAGACTCTCATGCTCGTATACATAGGCATGAGCGTCATATTTTGCCAAATGCATTGGAGTAGCCACGTTTTTGTTTTAAAGTTTTTTTTACCCATTTCTTACCCGTGCCTTCTCCCTGGAACCATCATTTTATTGTAAACTGGCCTGCGTCTTTCCTGATCTGATTTGACACGCAAGCTCCCAAAAGTTGCTATGACAGCAAATTTTGGAATCGCGATGTGTGTCAGCAAATTGAAACGAGCACATCATGGGTAAGGGTAAGGGTTACACAGCTATATCCGCCAGCGAGGGCAGTTGAGCTATAGCATAAAAAAGCCAGCTTCAAGAAGAGAAAGAGGCCAGACTGAACAAGACACCAGAAAAAGAAGCTAGAAT
>Ga0307947_1000784_pt1 | contig 23586 bp, 20 predicted proteins | sample OrgLakmetagen232_FD_201840 | JGI IMG/M metagenome (GOLD analysis project Ga0307947, IMG submission 201840) | Saline water microbial communities from Organic Lake, Antarctica - #232 | ecosystem: Environmental > Aquatic > Non-marine Saline and Alkaline > Saline | place: Antarctica: Organic Lake...
AGAGGAGAGAGAGGAGAGAGAGAGAGAGAGAGAGAGAGGGAGAGAGAGAGAGAGAGAGAGAGTGAGAGAGAGAGAGAGAGGGAGAGAGAGAGAGAGAGAGAGAGAGGGAGAGAGAGAGGGAGGGAGAGAGAGAGAGAAGGAGAGAGAGAGAGAGAGAGAGAGAGGAGAGAGAGAGAGAGAGAGACACGTGCACGTAAAACACACCGCGTCTTACCTCCTGAAACAGATGCTCATCGTCTACGCCGTTATTTTCAAACTCAGACAGCACGCCATACACAGACTCCATCGCCTCAGTTCGGCGCCGAGCAAAGCTGGAAAGAGGTGCATTGAGTGAGAGGAGAGTGTCAGTGTAACTGCATGTTTGAATGTGTGTGCGTGTGTGTGCGTGTGTGTGTGCGTGCGTGTTTGTGTGTGTGTGTGTGTGTGTGTGTGTGTGAACAAGACGCCTTTCCATTAAACCTTCGACCACTTGGTCGTGCACAGCATGAATCACGAAATTGTGCTTCTGTGCATATAAGCACAAACACACACACACACACACATACACACATACACTGCAGAGAGACAAAAGTCAAAAGCACAAGAGCAAGCAGCAGGGAGACAGCATTGAGTGGATCAGATTTGTGTGAGACTTCCCACGTCTTTGCAGGCACACGAAGCCTGTTTGACTTTCCCTCCACCCACCTTTTGATCCCTCCCCTCTCCAGCCAGCCCAACTCGCCTGCCCACACACCCTGACACGACCCCCTACCAACAAGCATACATACATACACACGCATGCACACACGCACGCACGCACACACGCACGCACACGCACACGCACACGCACACGCACACACAAATGCACACACGCACGCACACACACACGCACGCACACGCACACGCACACGCAAATGCACACACGCACGCACACACACACACTACCCACCCACCCACCCACCCACCCACCTACCTACCTACCTACCTACCTACCTACCTACCTACCTACCTACCTACCTACCTACCTACCTACCTACCTACCTACCTACCTACCTACCTACCTACCTGCACACACGCACTCACCATCCACACACCCACTCCCACATCCACACGACCCTTCACAAACACTCACATCCACACCCACTGACACATCAAAAAAAGCACACAAAACACACACAACGCCCACCTGTGAGAGCGTCGCTCCGGCTCTGGCGCCCCCATGGAGCCGTACTGGTTGCTGATCACAAACAGGTTGTCCTTGGGACCCATCAGATTCCACACACCGATCCTCCCTGGCTCGTCTGACATCAGACCTGCGTCCAGGTAGGCCTGAGGGGGCTGTGGCAGAACGACCTGCATGATAATAAAAAAAGCAAAGAAAACAATTGATCAGACCTGCGTCCTTGCACACCCTGTGGAGGCTGTGGCAGAACAACCTGCACGTTAAAAACAAGCAAAGAAGCGACGTTATCAGACCCGCGTCCACATAGGCCTGAGGGGGCTGTGGCAGAGCGACTTGCACAAGGGGAAATTTTAAAATACTGGTCGAAGATACGGTCTGGACCATAAAAATGGAGAAGTTGTGCGTTTTTGATCCATCCAGGCTTACATCAGCTGTTCGTTTGTATGCATTGAAAGTTGTGATAAAACAATCTATGCACGAGCAACGAGAAGATGAAGTTCTTGGGAGTGGGAGGTGTCCCATTTGTTCAAACCATCCTGGCTTGTGTGGCTAATAAGCTATGGGCGTAAGTCTGGGAGTCTGTGGCAGGATGATCAAATGAAAAAATGGTGTAATAGCCGTGGGTGCAAAGATCAGAATAGCACTCTTGGTAAGGTGGCACCAACCACCTCTTGGTAACCAACTTGGTAACCAATTCGGTAACGACCTTGGTTGGGTGGCACCAACCACCTCTTGGTAAGGTGGCACCAACGATTTGGGAGTAAGACGCAAATTACAAAGGTGACCTCGCTTTGCCCTCTCAAGCACAAGCATTTAAGTCAGCTCTCCAAGCGCACCGCCCTACCAAAAGTTTCTGCAGTACAACTTTTGGCAGGTTTTATTCTGAATTACATGCAACTCACAGATAGAAGCCAGCACGCGCACTCGCATACTCAGATGCGCACACGTGCATGTGCAAACATACACACACTCGCACACAAACATACATACACAAACACACAGTACACAGTACACGGTACACGGTACACAGTACACGGTACACGGTACACGGTACACAGTACACGGTACACAGTACACGGTACACGGTACACAGCACACAGTACACAGCACACAGCACACAGCACACAGTACACAGTACACAGCACACAGCACACAGCACACAGCACACAGTACACAGTACACAGTACACAGTACACAGTGCGCACACCTTGTGAGGTCCCTGCCAAAATCTGTAGTATGGACGCAAGTTCTGGTTCCAGTGTTCAACCCTAGAGGGGGTGACCAGCGTCGCAAACATCTCAATCAGCACATCTACATTTTCCTGTACGTGTTAAAAAGAACAAGGTAGACACGTAGAGGTAAGTACGGCGTTATATGCTCATGCGGCACTCGTGCAGATTTACGATGCTGGTGCAAAGTGCTCATGTCACACATCAGGTTGGCCATAACTGTATATGTACGCCGTATATGACCGTATGTAAAATTATTACCCTGCTAAAAATACCATATACCATATATACACTGTATATACGTATGTATGTATGTATGTATGTATGGTTTTGGCCGGCCAACCCTACTGATGTGGCACTTGCGTGCTCTTTTTTTACATTGCTGATGCATTGTGCCCTGTGTGGCACTTATGCTGATTTAGGATGCTTTGCTAAAGCGGCTAAGTCCACCTCCCCCCCACCCACCCACACATACATACACACATACACGCACATTTACACGTGCACACATGTGTTCCCCCCCACCCAAATAGCTACAGCATATCAGCCGGTATAGCACCGCATACCGTGGATGTTTCTGACCCCCTTGCCAAGTGTCACGACCCCTTAGTATAGTTTGACTAAAAGCGACTAAAAGCGACTCATAAAGTTTGCATCGAATTCCTTGTTCTAAACACCCCAAAGCGCTTTTGCTCCCAGAACGCACCTTCCTGATCGTTTGCTTGTCAAGGCATGCTTACTTTTGCAAGCGCCTTGCTTATGTCCATGCAGAGACCTTCCTTACTTTATCCGGAAGTGCAAGATAATCTCGCATAGGCTCGCATTGTGCTTATGCTTATAAGTTGTTGCCTCCCTTGTAGGGCTCGCATTGGGGTTTATCAAATGGGTATTTAAAACCTTGCATAATTTACGCTGCTGTTCGGTTAATGTTAAAAACACTCATGCACAAATTTGCGCACCCAATGACAGGACGCTGACATACAGTGACCCCTACTAGCCACGATGCAATTCCATGTGCAATCCCACGATGCCACCCCAAAATCCAACCCTACAATGCAACCCCACGATGCGTCTCTCTGTCTAGCCCTGCCCTGCCTACGATGCAGCCGCACGGTGATGCAATCCAACGACCTTACACCACAATGCAACCCCATGATGCAAGCTCCATGATGAAATACCCTGCCTATCCCTGCCTACGATGCTGCCACACGATGCAATTTAACGCCGTCACGCCACAATGCAGCCCCACGATGCGTCTCTCTGTGTAGGCCTGCCTACGATGCAGCTGCACGATGATGCAATCCAACGGCATCACCCCACAATGCAACCTCCATGATGCAATCCCCTGCCTACCCCTGCCTACGATGCAGCCACACGATGCAATTTAACGCCGTCACACCACAATGAAGCCCCACGATGCGTCTCTCTGTGTAGGCCTGCCTACGATGCAACTGCACGATGATGCAATCCAACGGTATCACCCCACAATGCAACCTCCATGATGCAATCCCCTGCCTACCCCTGCCTACGATGCAGCCACACGATGCAATTTAACGCCGTCACACCACAATGAAGCCCCACGATGCGTCTCTCTGTGTAGGCCTGCCTACGATGCAGCTGCACGATGATGCAATCCAATGGCATCACCCACAATGCAACCTCCATGATGCAACCTCCATGATGCAACCCCATGATGCAACCGTTCTGTCTAGCCCTGCATACGATGCCACGATTCAACCTCCTCGTGCCTCCACACACATCGTGCCTCACCAAGTTGGGCACTGCTTGCATGGAAGACATCAAAGGAGGGCCCACGGGAAGCAGCCGACCTCCCACTTCTTGCATGGCCTGCGTTGAAGCATATGTGGATGGGCTGCTTACGAGGAAAAAGAGAAGCAGATAAGAGAAGCAGATAAGAAGCGAAGTGGGGCAAGAAAGTGAGGGCCCCCGTAGACAGCAGCTGAGCCTGGCGTCTTGCATGGCCTGCGCTGGTACGTACAAATGTACTGCTCGATAAAGATAGACAGAGCGGTTTAAGAGGAAAGTGACGACCTGCGCTGATACGTACAAACGGACTGCTCAATGAAGATAAAGACAAGAGTTTTTGAAAAAAAGAGAGGGCCCACAGGAAGAAGTTGAGCTTCACGTCTAGCATGGATTGCATTGATACGTACAGATGGACATTTGAAAACAATAAGGACAGAGGGGGGCAGGGAGATGAGGGACCTCGCAGGCAGCTGTTGCGCCTTACATCCTGAATGGCCTACGTCGATAAGTACGGACTGGCTGCTTGATAAAACTAGGTAGCAACAGAACGGCTACACTCCATGTCGTGCACGGCTTGCATGATCGTAATTAGGTGAAGCAACGTATAGATAGGCTGCTTGATAAAACTAGGTAGCAACAGAACGGCTACACTCCATGTCGTGCACGGCTTGCATGATCGTTATTAGGTGAAGCAATGTATAGATAGGCTGCTTGATAAAACTAGGTAGCAACAGAACGGCTACACTCCATGTCGTGCACGGCTTGCATGATCGTAATTAGGTGAAGCAACATATAGATAGGCTGCTAAGGGAAGCTGGGCACGATGACACCAAGGCCGGCACACTGTTTGCCATACCGGTTCTATTTCGCTTGCATCATGAGATGCATAGGGTTCTGTCATTATTACCAAGGAGAACACAACAACTCAGAAAAACCGGAGGAACGGGAGAAAACTAAACACTTAAATATAGAAAAGAGGTGAGGGAGGGGGGGAAGTATGCTAAAGAGAGAGTTGTGTTCTCCAAGGAATAAAAAGAATGGAGAAGGGAAGCAGAAACCGGAGAAAAGCAGAAAATGAGAACATCTCACTTTATGCTACACTTCAAGAACCTGAGTTCAGGTGTTTCACACTGAACTCATAAGTTCCCTCATGTCTTTATATGGCATGTATTTATATTTCCGTACATTATGCCTGCCGATACTTTGGAGCCTGGACCCTTCACTTCCTTCCAGCTGGGGTACAAGCATAAATCTCTATAAAGTGAACGCATGCATGGATACCAGTACGCTCCCTTGCAACGCACATAGGGTTGGCCAGAACCATATATGTTTGGTGTATATAAGGTGTTTTGCAGGAGAATCACCAAATATACGGTGTATAGATTCGGTTCTGGCCAACCCTAATCATACGTCAGAAGCAGGCAAGCTGTGTGTGTGTGAGTGTGTGTGTATGTGTGTGTGTACTAGCTTCTGGCTCGACAAAAAAACGTCAACTCAACAGCAGCATTGCCAATAAATAAATTGTGAAGCAATGTAGGCGCATTTAATTATGTGTCAAAGCATTTCCACCGGTAAGGGCACCGACGTTAGCATTTCATCTTTATATCGCCCTGAGTTTAAAGGTGCTCTTTGCAAATATGAAGAGCAGCCTGGTTTCGGTAAGCGACCCCTCACTAGAGAGCTGTAGCTATGATAAATTGGCTACCCTGATTTTGGTAGGAGCCCTCCCTAAAGCTGTAGCTTTGATAACTTTGCAGACACCCTTCCACCAACTGACATGCAAAACAAGCTGCTGTGAATCACACACGGCGGTCCCTCATACCTGCTACACTTGCTGCGGCAAAGATGGTAAGCATGGATTGTCCAGATCCACAGTTGTAATACATAGGGTTGGCCAGGACCATATATATACGGTGTATATACGGTATTTTTGGCAGAAAAATGACCAAATATACGGTCATATACGGTGCATATATACGGTTCTGGCCAACCCTATTAATACACCGTTTGTGACTCCAAATTTGGACACGCCCACTGCCAAAAGCACTGATTGGCCAGATTCGTACTCATTCGCACATACCCACTTCCAGCGCAAGAAATCCCGTGTGATTACACGTATATTACCCACGACAGAGGGACCTGGCCAACCATACACATACATGATTCTGACTAGCCCCTGTCAGTTCGATAACTCTCACTGTCATTTTGGGCAAGTCTGACCCAGGCAGTGTACTTTGGAACACGCATGCCCCCTTGCTACAGACATGGGGTTGGCCAGAACCGTATATGTACACCGTATATGACCATATGTATAGTAACCTCTGTGCTATGGACACCGTATACACGTATGTATGTATGGTTTTGGCTAATCGCGTTCAGACAATAAGTGCACACCCTCGGATTCTGCCCCCCTCACCTGCTGCTGTGGAGCGCTCGCTGCTTGGAGCATCTGCTTTTGGTTCTGGATGCTCTCTAGGTCGCCTTCAAACGCCTGCACGTGAGCAGGAATGCACACACACACAGGGCATCATTACCTGACAGCAATGCGCAGTGCTTGAGCAAGAGAGTGCAAGCACACACACACGCACACACATGCACACCGAACACATGCACACACACAACACACGCATGCGCGCACACACATACGCACGCAAGCACGTCCCCCCCCCAAGGTATGCATGGTTACGCATAAGTACTGGACAAACACACAGCGCACACAGACATAAGTTGCAACCAGCAAGAACGCACCTCCTTTGCGAGCTTTAATGTGGTGGGCTGGACTAACTTTTTGGACTCCCAGACGGTTAGCACTTTCTTGACCTGCAGCCATTCACAGTACAGGGCTGGGTAAGACAGTACGTGCATGATTCTGTGAGGTTATTTGTGTGTGTGCATGTGTGAATGCATGATTATAAAGCATGCATGGTGTATGCATTCTAAGAAAACAGCGCTTTCTTCTGAGATGTGAGTGCGCCCTCATCAAACAAGCATGGCTTGTGTGTGTGTGTGTGTGTGTGTGTGTGTGTGTGTGTGTGAGAGAGAGAGAGTGTGTGTGTGTGTGTGCGTGCGAGCTTGCAATGTACATGCAAGTGTGGCGTGTGCACAGGGTTGGCCAGAACAACACACACTCACACACTTTCTTTTTTGTTTCGCATAAATTAATAAAAAAAAAAAGGTCATTCAGACCCTACGCTTATGGTATTCTTGCACAGGTATGCACACAGGTCCGCACACAGGTATGCATACAGGTGCGCACACAGGTATGCACACAGGTGCGCACACAGGTATGCACACAATTATGCACACAGGTAAGCACAGGTATGCACACAAATACGCACACAGGTGTACATACAATATTTATAACAGGTATGCACACAAAAGTGCACGCAACATCTATGGCACGCACACAGACCTGGCCAATCATTTGCTGCATATACATGATTAGTGGTGCATGTGTACATTGCAGAGTTGTTCAGTTCGATTTTTGGGAGCAAGGGTTCGTTAAAGTTCGTGAAAGCTCTAGAATCCTCGTCCTAGAACCTTATTATAATATATCATTAGTAACGATTCATTACACAAAATTATCAGAACGTTTGACGCCCATTTAAGGCTCTTTCCTGCATTTTGGGCTGCAATTTTGGACTCACAAGTTCAAAAAAAGGGCATAAAGTTCGACAGACTTTTAATAGCTAGCAATCGACAATCTCAGGGTTAGTTAAATGCGTAAAAATTCGCGAACCCGAACTTTCGACCGAACCCAAAACTAAACAACCCTGATACACTGTGAGTGTGATGTGCATTTGCAGGCTGTAAGAATAGAGTAGAGTTTGTCAACTTGCTCAACATAAGAAGATTAGGTGCGCTGAGAGAAGGGGGAGGAGGAGGAGTTAAAAAACAGGCACACACACATACGCACACACGCACACATTAACGAACACGCACGTACTCATACATTTACACGCATACACACACATATAACATATACACACATACACAAACGTATACACACACATATACACAGAAATGCAAGAGAACATGACATTCAACAGCATCCCCAAACTGCACATGTCTCAGCCAGGAAAAGATAAAACCAAGTGCGCTGGTGAGTGAATACAAGTAGTTCGGCTCAACTGGCCAACGTGGTGCTGGCACGGCCTAGTGTTGGAATGCAACATTCTTTTTTGTAAAGACCTTCACAAGGCATGCTTCAATCCTCACCTTATTTTGAAGGATTGGGTCGATGGCAATGCCAGAAATGAGCTGCTGGATGGCTGCTCCCAGCTTCAAAGGGAACTCTTTTAACGCAGTGTGCCCCTCCTCTGGGTTCTCTCTGTAGATCTTGTCGATTTTCTGCGTGCGTGCATGCGCACATGCATACATGTGCGTGTGTGTTTGTGCGTGTGTGCACGTGCGCGTGCGTGCGCGTGTGCTTGTGTGTACGCACACTTGCGTGCGTGTGTGCATGCGTGCGTGTGTATGTACGCGTGCATGTGTGTGTTTGTGTGTTTGTGTGTATGTACATGTGCATGTGTGTGTTTGTGCGTGTGTGCATATACAGTCAACAGGCCACACACACAATACCAGTGCAGGTACCCTCAGTATCTCAGGGTCGTGCCAAGCTAGACGCGCTAGCCCTCTGCTGGAGTGTTCGATTTTGGTGTGCTACGAATTGGGTGCTGAAACTTGAACTTGAACCCAAACCCAAACTCTTACTCAAACTTATACCCAGAGTTTTCAAATTTTCCATCTTACCCCAAATTTAAATAAGTGATGCATATTTCACGATAAAATAAGTAATGCATGACCAATATTTTGAGCTGTACTCAGTGGTGACGTCAGAAATATAGTGCAGGTGAAGCAGTAGATATGGAAGCAGGGGGCGGCCAAGTTCTAAAGTGAAGCCCTGACACCTGCCGGCATGAGCAACGTCATGTCATGCAGACTTTTCTCAAACCTGAGTTGCAACAGACTGAGCATCATCCCACGGCGTTTCTTTCAACGAGAATACTTGCCAACTCACTCTTTGCTGAACATGTGACTTGTGCAAATATCTTATTCTGCAGCCAGATTCCTGATGTTTCCACCTGACAAAGTTAAGCAAAGTCCCACCTTGTATTAATTTCACAGCTTCCCTCAATCAGTGTGCACCTCCTTGTGCTGTATCAACAGACTGCAGCATCTTCACACACATGACCTCCTTTGGACACACACACACACACACACACACACACACACACACACCGAAAGCGTGTTGTCGACCAGGTACAGCAGGTGCAGGCGCTCTGAGCTTGTCTTGCTGTGCCGCAGCTGGGTGGAGCGCTCTAGTATGCATCGTGTCACAGCAGGCGCCCCCAAGGCCTGCACAGGCATGCATGCATGTGTGTTTATATATGTGTGTGTGTGTGTGTGAATGTGTGTTTACGTGAATGTGTACTGCTTGTTGTATGTGTGTGTTCTGTGTAACCTTTGGGCATCCTTGTTCTTTGCGAATGTGCGGCAGAGGAAAGGAGCGCTTTACGATGCAGCGAGTTGGTGCCTGAGCGGAACGAATGGGCACATCTGTGTGCCAAAAAACGGTGCCTTTGCTTTGTCAGGAAAACGGTCAGAAAAACGGTCAGAAAAACGGTCAGAACGAGATTTGCGTGATTTTGCGCACGAAAAGCAGGATGGGCGTGGGCCAGAATGAGCGTGGGGCTAACTTCATTTATCGCCCGTGGGCGCATGAAAAGGACGGGCGTGGACAGGATGAGCGTGATGAAATCTGCATCTGCTCAACATTGTTGTGAGGCATGTTATAACTCATACCAGCGAGGCACAGTCATTACACCACAAAAAGTCACAACACCACAAAAAGTCACGACACCATAAAAGCACAACCCCCACCATTTTCCGCGTAACACTCAATGTGTGTGCGAGAACGCACGTGAGAAAGCGCACCTTCATAGCCTCAAGCACCTTCACTGCCATCGTCTTGATACCATCATTGCTTAATGTGAGTCGAGGTAGAAGGGCCTGCAACTCTGAGAGGGAGGGCTGCCCATGGCCCTTTTCAGCCACCTGTGTGTGTATGTGTGTATGCGTGTACTTGTGTGTGTGGTGTGCGGTGTTTGTGCGCGTGTGTGTTTGTGTGCGTGCATGCATCTGCGCATGTGTATACTTGCATGCTTGTGAGCAAATGCGTGCATGTGAACGGGTTTGAGCGTGTGCATGTGTGTCAGTGTTTTTTTTAAGGCGACATACCATGTCGATCGACATGAAAACATGGATTTCCGACTTTTGAAATCGACATGAAACCAAGATTCTGGGGGTGCCAACGAGCCCCTGTGTAAAACGACGGATGTGCTAAATGGAGGGCCTTCGAAAGCCCTCACGCACCACAAATTCCAAAAAAATTCCAAATATTAAACTATCATGTTAAAATAAACGACAAACCTCATCATAATAGCCCAAAGTTGCCATGGGAAAAGTGATGGGAAGTACTTAAAGGCTCGTTGGCCCACAAACAAGTTCAGTGGTTTGAGCATCCAGCCTCTGAGGGACAGCCCCAGCGCAAGGACTGGCTGAGTAAGGGGGGGGGACGAAAAGAATTGGTTTCCTGAAATCACTGCAGCATAACCCCCCTTCATTTCTATGTCAGCATGCTTGAGTACATCTGTGACCCCCAGCGCAATAGGCTAAATGCGCAGCACCTGACGTGTTGCACACAGGGGTTTAAGAGCTCAGCATTCGGCGTGGTGTCCTTCCCTCATCCAGAAGCTGGCTCAGGCTAAGAAGCGCTGTGGTATCAAATATACAAACTCACACAGTTAGAATGAAGGGGGTTTTCAGGCCCTACCTTGCAAATTCAGACAAACTTCTGTTTTAAAGCAATTGCTCCCAGATCACCTACACACTAATTGCATACACCATTTGCCGGGAGGCCAAAGGCCTCCCGGCAGGCTGGGGCAGCAAAATAATATCGACATGAGAACCCAATTTCTCAAATTGCCAGATTTGGAGGAGACATGAAACCAAGGTTTTCCCAAATCCTTAAAAAAAACACTGATGTGTGTGTATGCGTGTGTGTATGCAAGCGTGACATTGTTTGCGTGTGAGTGTGTGTGTGTGTGCTTAAATGCATGGTTGCCTGTATTAGCTCACGGGTGTGTGTAGTGCTGCCAGCAAGCTGCGCAGCAGATACGCCAACAATAAAACTTGCGATATGCCAACAGCTGAGCTTGCATAAAGCATGGAAGAAGCACAAGCGTCTGATGAGATGACGTCATCTTGCGACAACAGCATTCCATACTTTCAGCAATCATGGACACCAGACACTGAGCGCTGTCAGCAACTAAAACAATGCAACCTGTTTTTAGTTGCTTGATTGCTAAGCCAATTGCTAAGCAATCAAGCAACAGAAAACAGGCTGTTTTAGTCGCTGAAGCGTTCAGTCCCCAGTGGCAATAGATTGCTGAAACTATTCCTTACAAAAAACGTTTCCTTACCTGCTGCTGTGCAGAGGGAGAGGAGCCTTGAGGCTTGAGGGAGATGGGGCGAGATGCACGGGCCTGCAACATCAAAGCATGCGTGCGTGTGTGTATGCGTGTGCTTGTGTGAATCTATGTGTTTTGCTGCCTATGTTACATACAGTAGAATATATACGAGATACACAATACAGAATCTGTGACAGATTAAAGCCTTACACCCGCCAGAGCAAGTGTGCTGCCCACTTTCAGCTTGAGCGTGCGTGCGTGTATGTATGTGTGTGTCTGTGTGTGTGAGAGTGTGAATGTGTGTAAGTGTGTGTGCGCGTATGTGTGTGTGCATGCGTGTGCATATTTGAGTTCGTATGTGTGTGTGTGTGTGTGGTTATATGTGTAAGCAAGTATTGGAACAAGGTTCATGCCTTAGAGGACAAAAAGTGAATACTTGGCATGCGTGTGCTCTAGGTTTTGTCGGAAGCACCACGCTCCTGTGGTGTGAGTTTTCTTTCGGCACGCGAGCGACCACCCAAAACCTGGTCCTGAAAAAGGCAAACAAGCAGTCTACAAAAAACACTGCGCTTGCATTCACAGTTGCGATCCAACGTAGATAGTGTCGTTTCCTCTGTGGTAGTACATCAGGAGAAGCATGAGAGGCTGATGCAATGATCACCTGCGAAGGGGGCAGCTTGGTGGTCTTCACACGCGACCCGCTGCCCACCAATGTGCTTGTCTGTCCGGTTTGAGGGCCCGTCTGCTGCTGCTGCTGTAGTGCACGTGTGCATATGTGAAGTGTGTGTATTTTGTGTGCACGCGTGTGTGTGTGCATGTGTGTGTGTGTGTGTGTGCATGTGTGTGTGTGCACGTATGCGTGTGTGTACATGCATACACAATGTGTGCGCCCGCTTTGCATGGGCTCCTGCATACATGAGGGTACACTAGATGTGGATAGGCTTCTGCACTAGATGTGGACGGGCTTCTGCAAACATGAGGGTACACTAGATGTGCATGCGCACGTGCGGTCTGCGTGAGGCCTGTGGGAGCCCAACAACTGCCTGAAACCCAACCAAGCAGTCAACTCCTTTCCACACCGTCTGTTTATGACCCCCCCTCTCTTTGCCTTGTCACCCTCAGTAAAGGCATTCAAAAACACTGCCCACCCACCCACGCACCTGCTGCTGTAGCTTCATGGCTAGTGGCAGGGTTGATGCTGCGCTCGTGCTATTAGCAGCAGGGCCACCACGCTCCTTGTCTGCTCCCAATGCACGCCCCTCTTCTTTCACGCCACCCCCATTCACACCCGCCACCACGGTCTGCTGCTGAGGGGCAGTAAGAGAGGGGCCACCACCACCTTCGGCCCCCCCAGCTGCTGGCGGGCTTCCTTGTCCCTCGCTGCTGTGCCGTTCCTGGGTCCCACCCATGATGCTGCGCAGCAGGGCCTCTTGTACAAAGCCTTGGTGCCCACCTGTGCGAGTTTGCGCGCGCGCGCGAGCGTGTGTGTGCATGTGTGTTTGCATGTATGTGTGTGTGTGTGTGTGTGTGTGTGTGAGCGCATGAGTGTGTGTAAGCTTGCGTGTATGCATATGCCTTTGTGCACGTGTGTGTTTGCATGCTTTCGTAGGTGTATTTGTGTGCATGCGTGCGTGTGCATGTATGTGTATGAGCCGCATGCATGTGCGTGAGCGTGTGTGTGCGCGTGCGTGTGCGTGTGCATGTGCATGTGCACACAACATGTGCGTCTGAGCATGCACGTGTGTATGAGCATGTGTGCAGGTACGTTCATACCTGCTCCTGCTGTGGAGTGGCCTGCAGACCCTCCCCCATGCTGGGGCTGAGGTGCTGAAAGACCTGAAGGAGAGTAGGTAGGTGACTTGGAGGGCGTGGGCGCTGCGGCAGCAGCAGCAGCAGCAGTAGCAGCAGAAGAGGCTGCTTGCTGTTGGAGTGGCGGCTGCCGCTGCTGCTGCTGTTGTGGTTGCAACTGTGACCCTCCCCCCCCCTCCTGCTGCTGTTGCTGCTGCTGTTGTTGCTGCTGCTGCAGCACCTGCTGCTGCTGTTGTGGTTGCTTGGGAATGGGGGCGCCTGCTGACACTGAGCGTGCGAGGTCTAGACGTACGGGCTTGCCCTCACCCCCGAACGTCATGACCTTACTCCTGGGAGCGGCACCTGTGATGCCCCCACCTGCAACATGTCATGTGTGTATGTTTGTGTGCGTGAGTGCGTGTGTGTTTGTGTGTGTGTGCATGAGTGTTGCTGTGTGTGTATGTGTATGTGTGTGTTTGTGTCAAACATGATGTATGTGTAGGGTTGGCCAAAATGCACGAGTGTTGCTGTGTGTGTATGTGTTTGTTTGTATTTGTGCCAAACATGATGTATGTGTAGTGTTGGCCAAAACCGTACCTGGGATTTCCATACACCTACTGTCTATACACCGTATATGACTGTGCCCCTGTACGGTTTTCGCGGCGTGAGTGACTATTTCCGAGACCAGAGCAGCGTGCGAGTATTACATATGCCGTATGTGCAAGGAGAGACCGGTGGGTTGCGCGAACTATGGCGTTGCTACAGTGGTGTGTGTGTGTACGTGTGTGTAACCGTGCACTGTGCAGCGTTCGCATTTGCGGTGTCACACAACTTGCGATTTGACTCTGACCATCCTCAGTCAACAAAAACACACATGCACACACGGACGCGTGTATGTGCACACGTACTGTGCAGAGACTGCATTTGCGGTGTCACACAACTTACATTTAGATGCTGACCATCCTCGGTCAACAAAACATGCACACGTGGACGCGCTTATTTGCACACATAAAACACACACCTGCGCGTCCAGCACTGCCTCCCCCTATGCCTTTGTTGCCGCTGCCGGATCCGGGCACTCGAGCCTCCTGACCAGACTGATCAAGCATCAACACCTACGTGTATGTGTGTGTATGCGTGTATGTGTCTGTGCGTGCTTTGGTGTGGTTGTAAATGACACATGTGTCTTTTGAGTCTCGTATAATTATGCTTGCACACAAGCACAGATTCCAAGGACGATCCCTGTGCACAGGATCCCGGTGTGTGTATGTAGTACACAGTGTGTAAATGTGCCATTCTTGGAACGTGTGGAAAGACCTTACACAGGAGGAGCATGGAGGCAACTGGTGGTACATGCAGAAGCGGTCACGCACACGTGTGCTGCCACAAAAAGCAAAATTGCCGCAAGGCAAGCGCGCCCTCATCACAACTTTAGCTGGACCGCCACCGCCCTCTTCCTTCCCACCTGCCGTCCCTCCTGCTTAACAGATCCTGGATGCTGCACCGGGGTGCGCAGCTTTCCTGCACCAGGAGTTGTAGCAGAAGAAGGCGTTGCAGCCCCCCCTGACCCCAGCCCCCCCACACTAGCAGGCTTGACACCGTCCGTGCTTATACTGTGTTTGGCTGCAGTGCCTGTTCCAGCGCCTGGCGCCGCTCCCTTACCCCCACTGCCAAATCCACCCCCACTATGGCTTCCACCGCCACCATCCTGACCCGGCTCCTCCTTTTTAAAACCCCTGTCTTGCATCTGCTGCCCCTCTCCCCCCTGCTTCTGCTTTTTCCTCTGCGGCGTCTGTTGCTGCTGCTGCTGCTGTTTGGGAATTGCACTCTCCCCTCCCTCCTTGCCACCGCCACTCTTTGCTGCTGCACCGTCCGCTTTAGTATGACCCCCTGCAGCCTCCCTGCCACCAGGAGCACCCGTAGCTTGGGGTGCCGGTGCAGCAGAGGGAGACTTGGAGGCAGATGACGCGCCCTTACCCATCCCGTGCTGCTGCTGCTGCTGCTGCTGCTCCTCCTCCCCCTCCTCCTCCTCCTCCTGCTCAGGCCCAGGAGTCGTCGAGGCAGACGAGGTCCTTGGCCGCTGCTGTGTGCCTGCCCCCCTGCCACGCTTTGCCGCAGGCCTGTCAGCGCCCCCTGCGCCTGCACCCCCCCCTCTGTTGCTACTCCCCTTTGGGCGGCCTCTGCCACGTTTCATGGGCGTCTCACACACTGGGAGCGCAGCAGGTTCGGGCTTGCCCATGGTCCAGCGTATAGGGTGGACCTCCCCTTTCACAGCCATCGCATTCCACCCGTTCTGAATGTGAGATGAAAATATAGTGTGTATTTATGCGGGTGTACATGTGTGTGTATGTGTGTGTATGTGTGATTGTGCGTGTGTATGTGAGTGTGTGTGTGTACGTGTGTGTATGTGCATGTGCATGTGTGTGTACGTGTGCGTATGCGTGTGCGTGCACATTTGGACTACTGCCCGTGTATGTACTGTTTGAGAGCACAAAAAACAAAGCAGCTGCTTAAGAAATGTGCGTATGCCAGGGAAGTACAACCCGTCCGGGGCCCGAAAATAAACAACAAAATTTTGGGCTGCCCCGGAGGGGTTGCCCAAAGCTGGTCCAGGTACCCCGGAAATTTTCAGGGATGACGGCCCCTGCAATTCTGGGGAACCCGGTAAAATTATGAAAGTAGTTCCGGGTAATTTGCAGTGAATTTTGGAATTGACAGTGAGAATGACACTGTGAGAATGGGAAGAAGAGGGAAAGGTCAGCCAGCAAGGGGAGAGGGAGCCATCCCAGCAAGAGGCTCCCCCTCCTGACCAGGCCCCCCTACGAGTGCTGGGCTTGAGTGCTTGCATCTTGTATGGCAGCATGCAAGCACCAAACTGACTGAATGAAAATCTTTCCAGATGGAAGTCCCCCGCTCCTCCTCCCTCTGCTCCCCCCCCTCCCCGTGCCCCAGGCCCTGATGAGGCCTCAACTAGCAGCCATGCGCGAACCTCAAGCGATGTCAAGCACATGCGAGCACACACACATACGAACAAAGCGCACACATACACACATGCATACACACACAAACATGCACGCACACACACGAGCATGCACACAGGCACACACAACCACGCACACACGCACATACACACACAAGCACACACACATACGCACATACACACACATACACACACATAAACATACAAGCAAATACACACACAAACACGCACAAAGCGTACACATAACTCACACACAACACACAAATGAACGCACACACTCACATCACACATCACACACACATGCACGCACACAAAACGCACACACACATACGCACACACATGCACACAACACACACGCATAAACACACTCGCACACACACACGCAAACACGCACACGCATACACACCCACATGCACGCACACACGTACGCACACACACGCACACACACACGCACACACATACACACACAAGCACGCACGCAGGCACACACAACCACGCACACACGCACATACAGACACAAGCACACACACACACACACACACGCATACAGACACAAGCACACACACACACCCACACACACACACTTACACACGCACATGCACGCACTCACGTATGCACACACCAAAATGCACACACACACACACACACACACGCACACACACAAGCATGAATATCGTGCTTGGGGCCGAGGGGGACAGCCCCCGGCCCGGGAAATATTATAACACCCTGAATAATTTTGAAAGCAGTTCCGGGGAATTCTGGAAAATTTTACAGGCTGTTCCGGGCCCCCCTGAATAATTTGGGCACCCAGTGTACTTCCCTGGCGTATGCGTGTGCGTGCGCACTTGGACTACTGCCCGTGTACGTACTGTTTGAGAGCACAATAAACAGAGCTGCTTAAAAATAGCGCCAGCAAGGACATTGTTGGCACCCTGCGTGGGCTGACCTTGATTCTTACGATTACCTGAAATTTGCCTGATGCTTCTTCACCGTCGTCGTAGCGGACCTACACAATGACAGCAGACACGTTATGGTCGACAACTGTCGGAATGCCGTGCTGTAGGTTGCCACATTTGTAAATTACGCGTCTGTTCACATGTTGTTGAGTGTGTAGTGTGCGTATATGCCTTCTTCAATCAAACGTTGTCCTACACGTGCGTGGGCGGGCGTGTGTGTGTTTGATGTGCGTTTGTATGTATGAAAGCATGGGGCGCTTTATATTGTGTGAATACGCGAGGATGCGTGTAGTACGTGTATGTGTGTATGCGTGTTTTGTGCGAGTGTGCATGTTCTGTGTGTGTGCGTTTGCGTAAACACGTGCGCGTTTACTTACATGTGCAAGCATGTGTGTTTATGTACGTATGCATGTATGTAGGTACGTGTATGTGTATGTATGTGTGAGTGTGAATGTGTGAGAGTGTGTGTGCGTGTACATGCGCAAATATGTGTGTATGTATGTGTAGTTTGTGTGTATGTGTGCGTGTGTATGCGTGCCTGTACATGTGTGTGTGTGTGCTTGTCTGTTTGTGTGTGTGTGTGTGTGTGTTTGTGTGTGTGCACGTGTGTAATTGTGTGTGTGCGTGTGTATGTACGCGTGTTTGTGTGTGCATCTGTGCGTGTGTTGTGTGCGCGTTCGTGCGTGCATCTGTGTAAGTGTATGTGTGTGTGTGTGTGTGTGTGTGTGTGCGCGCGCGCGTGTGTTGTCTCTGTGTGTGTTGTGTTGTGTTGTGTGTGTTGTGTTGTGTATGTGTTGTGTGTGTGTGCGCGCGTGTGTGTGTCTGTGTGTGTGTGTGTGCGTGTGTGTGTGTGTGTGTGTGTGTGTGTGTGTGTGTGTGTGTGTGTGTGTGTGTACGTGCTGCTTGATGGTCGTCCGGTCGCCGCTCATAAAATCCAAAAATTTTCTTGCAAATTGTCACGCTGGAATCTAGGGCCGGGCCAGACTCTCGCGGGTCCTGACCTTGAAGGGGAAGGCCTGAGAGGGATTGAACGAGATGACCTTGCCCCCATACCACTCCGAGTCCTCTTTCCAAAAGGCCTGTCCAGAGAAAGGAAGGGAGGGCCAGAAGAGAAGGCACAACCGTTACAGGAATGCTCTCTTGCACCCTTGAGTGCCCAACAAACTGTACGGACATGCATGCACACTGCTTGCACACATACCTGGAAGGGCTGAGAGTACACCTCATCAGGGAGAGAACCAGTGGGACAGACCCACCCTGCCATAGCAGGCAGAAATCGAAGGGGAGATTACTCTTTGTCAGACATTATTGCCCGTCAGCGTCCCTGAGTTTCCTCGCAATTATACGAAATAAATTATTTATATGGTACCTAGTCACGATGTGGTCCAGGTTTTGCCAGCTGCTGAAATTCACCTCCTTTCAATCGCATTTCCTTCCCTAGCCTCTCCCCACCCTCACTCTCTTTCTTACGATGAATCCAAACCAGGTGCTCTCAGCCCCGTATCATGGTGCCTACACCCTCATCTGTTAGCAGCTCCATTAAGATGGAGTGCCGGGCTCGCCCATCAATGATATGGGCTGCTCCTATTCCTTGGGCAAGGCACCGTATGCAGCACTCAATCTGTGACAGTGGAGGGGGTACAGTACATTGTTATTATTGGGATTTGTCGATGAAATGCTCAAAATAAAAGTTGCTGCGCACACGAGGCACCTGTGGTGAGCAGCAAAATTCGATCAGCAGCGGCTCCGCTCAGCTTGTTCGGTTGCAACCTAATAAATGTGGCTGGCCTAAAGGGTAAAGATAGCAACCCTTAAGCAGTAGGGCACAGCATTTGTTTCACAGTGAAGACAGAGTCATTTTAGTTCTAGCCTCAAATACTTGAAAGTGGCAATGAAAAGGACGGGGCAGGGTACAAACTCCTTGAGCTGCTCCAGATCACTCCTGCTTGTGCTGTCTATAGAGATTCAAATAGCAGCAACAAACTAGTCGATAGGGTGCCCAGAAGCAACTTGCAATCCAACCTGCCCTCACACAGAAAGTCCAAATCATCTGGTTGATCTAGCGCTCTTGCTCATTCTATTTTTAAGTTGCACCTTACTGCAAGCGATACAGCAGCTTCTTGGCGGCACAAATTTTAGCATTTTTGATTTCCCGACGAAACCTTCCTCAGTCCCTTGAAGTAAATCTTTTAGTAGAGGGAGACAATTCTACTGAACACGCTTCACACTGCAAGTTAAATGATCTGTAACCATTACCTGACCCTGCTTAACCATTCAGACACAAAACACTCCCTCGAGCACATTTGTATTTTTGAGCACATTTGTACTTGAAGGCAGCTAGAAAGTAGAAATGAAGAGCTTTGTACAACTGCAGTAGTAACTGTGTTTGACACACAGCCCCTGTGCACTAGATAGTACACATACCACTCTGTCAGAGTTGTCATACGGATTCAAGTCATTTCCTATAAACACAATGACACCATCTTGAGGGAGAAGGTCTTGCACTGCCTGATGTCACAATCCATTAAAAAAACATACTGTGACCCACCTTTGGGATCATTCCCCCACTGATGACACCCTCTTGAATGAGGGTCCTGCATTGCCGAATGTTGAGCTCCAGGATCTTGGTGCTGATGTCTTTGGGATCACGTAAAACACCAGGCACGTCAGTCATCAGCACCAGCTTCTCTGCCTTCAGGGCCGCCGCAATCTAAGAGCCACAAACAGGGGGAGAACGGCTGCTGACAAGGGACCAAAATGACCGCAATCGGTTGCACTTCACTTGCATTGGATCAAATGCAAAGGCAAAAATCAGTGCAGTTTTTTTACTCCACGTGCAGCAATAAGGGTCACAGGCGTTAAACCAAATGAACAGAGACAGGGATCATGAACGCACCTCTCCTGCTGCAGTATCTGCATTGATGTTGAGGGCTTGACCCTTGTCGTCCGTTGCTATCGTGGCAACCACGGGCGTGTAGTTGTTGTCTGCGGCTATCTGCTCGGACCAAAAGCGACACAATCAAACAGGCAAGACAGGAAGGGCGCTCCTACAAAAGACTTAGAGGCTCACCCGGATCATCGCATTGATCTTAAACGAAAGTCAAGCAATCCATTTGATTTTGGGTTCTACTTATTTTTTTGGTTATTCATTACTATGTACATTTCACCATCGCCTCCAGTAGACACAAATCCTGAACTGAGCATTCAAAAAGCACCCTTGTGCATTAAAGCTTGTGCTTGAAGCTTGTGCATTATGGCTTGTGCATTTAAGAACACACCCTTGTGCATTAAAGCTTGTGCCTTTCAGATTGTGCATTAAAAGGAACCCTTAGCCTGCCAGGTATTAGTTTCAAGGGACACCGAGCATTTAATGATTATGACAATAGCAGGTCTGCCCCTTTCTTTCTTTAATAAAGACACCCTTTAAGTCCTGCTGATGACATGATAGTAGTGAGCTGAGCAAGCGGGTGCACAAATTACCTTCAGGATGGTAGGGTCCACTTTTGTTACCTCGCCCACAAACCCAATGTCCTTCTCAATCATCTGCGAGCAAAGGTTGAAACGGACGGGTGACAGGTGTTAGCCTCTTAAGGACATAACATCATAGGTCACAGGTGACCTGCACAAGCAAATTTATCTGGCATGTGCACTTTCGCCGGAAACTGGATTTTAAACCATAATTACGGTACCGACCGTAATTGCCCCATACAGTACGGTCCAAATTACGGTCAGCCAAAATTACGGTGTCAGATTGTACAAGATGGTGCCACCGTACAGTACGATTTGGACCGTAATTTAGTCGTTTGGCTCCAATTTCAGCCCAAAACATTCTTTCGTTTATGAATAAACACGATTTATTAACCAGGAATCAAGTACTGCGTCTGACTTTGAGTTTCCATGCAAGCCATTGCTGGGTCCTTCCCCCAAGCTGATGCAGCCCCAAACCAGCCTCAGGGTCGTTCAGGGAAGCAATTCTGTGGCGTCAGCACGTAAGAGGAGCAGGCTGGAGGTGGAAATGGGAAGTGTGGGGCCGAGATGCCTTTCTGAGGCCATTCTTGCACTGGCAGTGCCAGCTTGGCGCCATACCGTATTGTACCATCTAAAGGGTAAAATACGGTCGCCAAATTTCGAAAATACGTTGTAATTTACATAATTACGGTACATACAATAAAAAGCAAACCGTACTGTACACTGTACAGTGCACAGGCCTGGCGTTTGTATGGCAATGACAAGCTTTATTGCATTTACAAATACACTTATGCTTTAGGTTGGCCAAAACCGCAGCTGAGCACCATGTCTGTCACATTGGAAACTCCCTACCGTCAGCTTCAATGTGCAATTTTACCTTCAATTATGGTTCTGCCAATCCAACGTATTAAGTTTGTACACACTCTACTACACACACAAGTCTACGGCATAGTTAAAGTGAGGACTGACTCACACGCACACATACACACACGTCAGCCACACCCCGCACCCTCACCTGTCGCGCCTTAAGCAGCCCCCCATCTTTGCCGCTCAGGCCAATGGCATGACCACCGTTCTGTTCTATGAGGGACACCAGGCTCTTGTTGACACGACCCCCCAGCACCATCTCAACAATCTCCATAGTGCCAGCTGTGTGTGTTTGTTCGTGTGTGTGTGTGTGTGTGTGCGTGTGTGTGTGTACATGAGTGTCACAAAAATTACAGGCAGGCACGTTTGTGAAGAAGGTAAAAGGCAGGACCTCTGACGCGAACATCACAATGCAGATTTACTGTAACTACAGCAGAGCCGGATCACTAAGTGCTTTGGATGGCAGACACAGAGCAGCAGCATCTGCACTCCTCTCCCTTCTAGCCATTCAGCCAACACGGCCAGCTAATCACCCCGCCAGTGCCTGGAATGACCCTCACCATCAGTGACGCGCAGTCCATTCTTAAATTCTGGCTTGATTCCAACTTTGTCCAGCCAAAAGTTGATTTCTGGCCCACCCCCATGCACAAGGACGCACTTGATGCCCACACACGATAGCAGCACAATGTCAGTGATCACACCCGCCTGCGTTAACGTGCGTGCAAGCAAAGGAAGGATAAGGAAGTTGATCATTTTCTCACCTTACTTGAATGCATTGTAGGCGTTATCAAATATGCGGGAGGGCGCATTTATTTGTGTGTGTGTGTGTCAAGGGTGGAGCATTATGGGTAGGAATGGCCTTAGGGTTTAGGTGCGGGTCTTTTGTAACCCATTGCGTAGATGTGTGAGCATGTGCAAACGTGCGTGCGTATATGCGTGTGTGTGTTTGTGTATGTATGTGCACGTGTGTGTGTTTGTGTATGTATGTGCACGTGTGTGTGCGTGCGTGTCGTGTATGTCTGTGTGTGTGTGTGTGTGTGTGTGTGCGTGTGTGTGTGTGTGTGTGTGAGTGTGTGAGAGTGTATGCGTGAGTGTGTGTGTATGAAGGTGAAGGGTTTGCAATCCCAGTAGTTGCAGCAGTGTGTCTGCTTACGTGCCTTGGCTAGTTAAACGAGAGGAAACTCAGACCTCAGACCTTGAGAGCAGGATCCTTCATGGCAGCTCCTCCGTACTTGACCACGATGGTTTTTCCTCTGAACTTTTGCAAGTAGGGCAAGGCTTCAGACAGGATGACAACCTTGTCCAGGTTCGTGAGGTTGTGCGTGCCCTTGCGCGAACATGTGACATGTGATTGAGATTGGTGGGGGGAATTTGGCAAGACTCACACACACGCTGTACTTATCACCTTTGTCAATGCATTGGGGATTTTGGGGTTCACCTCTGCCGTGCCAATGGACGGGCAAATCAAGGATGATGCTCTATCTGCTTTGCTGCAGCTGTGCTTCCTCCTCGCGCGCGGGCAAGGGAGCGGCAGGGAGGGGCGTTGGGGCGCGAGAGTTTTTGAAGACGGAGCACATATTTTTCCCGCAGTTTGTGGCTTTTGCAGCAGCATAGTTGTTGATAATTATATTATTTTCGTGTGTATTCCAATGTGATTTACCATGGGCATGTGCTGCAGCCGTGGCAGAGCGAAAGAAAGAGGGGTTTCCATGCCTGTGGAAGAAGGAAATTGTGTTGGGTTGCTCAATGGTGGGATGCATATGTACACACACACACAACACACAAGCACACACACACACACACACACACACATACACACACACACACACACACACAAATGCACACACTCACACACACCACACACACACACGCACAGAGACACACACACACACGCACA
>Ga0307947_1000786_pt1:2500-23565 | contig 23565 bp, 25 predicted proteins | sample OrgLakmetagen232_FD_201840 | JGI IMG/M metagenome (GOLD analysis project Ga0307947, IMG submission 201840) | Saline water microbial communities from Organic Lake, Antarctica - #232 | ecosystem: Environmental > Aquatic > Non-marine Saline and Alkaline > Saline | place: Antarctica...
GCAGCATGTGGCTCATAAGAACATGCAAGCAGTGAGTGTTGGGTACTCACATCAATGGTACCCCAGAGACAGTCTGCCCTAATCAGGAGCAAACAAAGTCAACACGAGTAAGCTGACCATTCATCCGTCACAGGAAGCTGAGGAGGAGCAGCTGCGGGCCGAGCAAGAGGCCGCTCAACTTCGCAGCGAGCTGGGTACACTTCAGTCGGGAGGGGTTTCAGGGAGGGAGAAAGGAGAAGACGGCAGCATCAGTGGCAACCTGCCGCTGCAATCAAGGCGGTACGCTGGGCCAGGATCAGACCAGGTAAGACACACAGGCTGGTGTGTCAGGTGCATGATAGGTGCAACGTTAGGGCTTACACGGGCTGGTATCTGAGGGCAAGGTGGGTGGCAGGAGCAACGTTGGGGTTTACACAGGCTGCTCTGATGTGTTAGGTGGGTAGTAGGTGTATCGAAGGGCTTTAGGGCGTTAGACCAGGGCAGGGTGAGAGGAAGTGTAGGAGTCTGTTTCAGAAGAGGATCAGTGTCCATTTCAGGAGAGATTCCAAAAAAATGCTCACACTAGCCAGGGCCTCATCAATTTTTGACTTGCGTCTGTCCACGGACGAGGTAAGGAGCAAGCCTGCAGTCGCTCTGGGCCAGGCAGTTGTTTCAGGCCAGGGAGATGATAGCAAGTTTGTTAAAAGGAGGTACCCAGTGTAATTGGTATAAGATTATGAGCATATAGGTAGTATGGCAGAAGGCTGGTGGGTTTTTTAGGAAAGGAGGCGGAGGGGGCGAGCGTGTTTGCAAGCGTTAGCTCCTGGACTCTCCATGAAGTACATGCTCGAACTTGACACTCGACGTGTCAATACCTCTCGACAATCTTCTGCCTGAAAATCAAGGAGTTCTGTGTGTCTGCCTGCTTGCTATTTCTTCCCCAGCTTAGTCGCATGCTGATCACCCCCCAACCAGTTTACTGTGTACAACTTCACCCTTGAGTATGAGCTCTACCACCACGTTCAATGCACTCTTGGTATTGTAAGCTGCTCAGAGTAATTGATCAATATGCCAGTGCATGGTCGTACTAATTGTGTTTTAAGGTGGCCGTGGAGGAGGCTGTACGTGCTACCGAGTATGAGCGCTGCCGGGCAGAGGCACTGCTCGGTCGGCTCACAGCTGCCGAGGAAGAATTGGCCACAATGAGTCAGGTACAGCTGCAGGCTGCTACGTGAATGTGATGCGCTGAGCATGTTATCTGTCAGGACGGTTGAGTCAGAAGAAAAGACAAGGTTGCACTAGTATCACACATACATAAAAGCACTAGTATTGCACATACATAAAGTATTAAAGTATTACACATACACTATAAGTAATAGTCTATTATACATAACTCAAAGCATTACACATACAAAAGCACATGTACACATACCTTGAGAGCCCTCTTTTCCTGCTTTGCACGTCATTGATCTACCTTGTCTGTAACTGGTCATGGGAATGTTGTTATCAGGCTCGCAACGGACGTTGTTCTGACTTGACGGTGCCCTGCTGTGCGTGCCAAATCACACGGTTGTCATGGGTTGCGCCCTGCATGCCAAAGCTGCTTTGTGCATAGGTATACAAGACAAATGCTAGCTATAGAGCCGGCCAGATCCTTGCGAATGCGATGTGTGAGCAGTACACGTGGCGGGAGATCCTCTAATACACGGGCATATGCTGTGTAAATCAATCATTCTGTCCATATTCCTAAAGTGTATGCTTTGAGCAGGTGCTCATATCATGACTCATGAGTCATCGTGCCATGGGTGGCGCTGATGGTGTCATGAGTGGCGCTCATTTCATGAGCCGTGGTGTCATGAGCCATGAGTGGCGCTCATATCATGAGTCATGATGTTTGAGTGGTGGGTTTTATACGCCAGTGGAAACCTCTATGTTTCTCTGCAACTAAACAAGCAGATGGTAGCAGCAGCTGCTTTCTCTACCATATTGCACAGGGTATCTATAACCTGCTTTCCGTTTGTATATACTGTATATACACCATTTCCGTTCTGCCGTTTGCAGGAGGTGCAGCAGATGGAAGAGTTGAAGGTTGAGTTGTACAGCGTACGCCGTACTTTGCACCATTTACAGGTAAGCGGTGCAGAGTGGTGAAAAGTAAAAAAGGAAAGGAAAAAACTACGCAGGCAGTGAGAAAACCATCCCCACATTAATTAAGCAAATGGAGGCAGAATGGTGGATCTGCTCCTGTTATTCTGATGCAGAGACTGCAGCACGGCCGCTTCCTTGCCGAGCGAACACTTGGTGGCTGAACAAGGGTGACTTTCTTTTTTATCACCAAAGTGCATGTGTGCTTGCTCTGTTACATAAGAAGAGCCAAAACAAGCGATCTGATAATGGCCGCAACTCCAGCTCTCTACCTTGCAGTAATGATACAGTACCACCACCAAGGGGCGGCCAATCTTATAAATTTCACCGCCTTGCTTCCCTTATGACCTGGTGCCCGCGTCTGAGCGGGAACACACACTCCTGCTCTGCGTCGTGCCCGTTCTCACGACGCAGGCGGAGCAGTTCCATCAGCAGCATCTTCAAGAATCAGGAGCGCAGCAACAAATCTTGCTGCCCCCCCAATCTCTTCCACCCGAACCACATGGACAGCAACGGCTAGAAGGGAAACAGCAAGCACAGGAGAACGGGCACGCAGTTGCCCCAGCAGTCCCTCCCCTTGTGCACAAAGCAGAGTTGGAGGTGCTGCAAGCGAAGGTGGGATGGCTGTGTGTTAGATGGTGCTGGTATGTAAGTACGTACGTACGTACGTACGTACAGATGCAGATGGTGCTCAGCCTTCTCTCCTCTCTTGCCCAACCCTGCCATTCGAAATATTTGTGCAAACTAACGATGCCCACAGTTTCATGTATGTTTTGCGGCGAGCAGGTTGCGTGGAGTTATGGAACACGCTGGCTCGCACATGCAGAACATTTGTGTGGCACTATTTCCTTGCAGGTAGCCAAGCTGAAAGCCAGCAGAGACAAGCTGTTGGAGCAGATCGATAAGCAGTGGGAGGAGCTAGATCGTGTAGGTCTAGAGTCCAAGGCTGCCAACGATGAGCTGGCAAGCATGCGGCGGCTGGCAGCCAACTGGGAGGCGCAGGCACAAGACAGCTTGGCGCATGTGGACCGCTTGAAGGTGGGCTGTTGTGTGGACATGTGTGTTGTGTGCTGTGTTGCGAACATGTGCTCTGTGTGCTGTGCAGGCTTGACCAGGACTTGGGTGCTTATACACCATTAATTTGACCGTTCAGTTTTTGAAGTTGTTCTAATTTTACATATACCGTACCTTCTCGTATCCTTCCCGGTGCCTAAATTCCATAATATTAAACGTAACCCCGGGTAACTCCAGAGCCTCAAAATATATATTTCAGCCTTTCCCGTATGAACATCGGTGGGCATGTATCCCAGGCAGTGCGTGTGCGTGTGTGAGTATGCGTGCACATGCGCGTGTGTGCGTGCGCATGTGTGTCGTGCTGTGTGTGTATGTGTGCTCACGTGTGTGTGGTGCTGGGGCGCATGTGTGTCGTGCTCCAGGTGTTGTCCAGGAGTGTTGTGCTCCAGGTGCTGTCCAGGAGTGTCGTGCTCCAGGTGCTGGGGCGCATGTGTGTCGTGCTGCAGGTGCTGGGGCTGCTGCAGGTGCTGGGGCAGGTGCTGGGGCTGGTGCTGCAGGGGCTGGGGCGGGGGCGGGGGCGGGGCCTTCTCCACTCATCACTGTTCACTCACCCACAAAACTGTGTTTTCGCCAATCCCGGGCAACCCCGGATCCTCAAAATAAATATATATTAAACGATACCGGAACCACCCCGGAGGGCAAAAAACGTTATTTACCCGGGATGATATCGGAATTGTACGGTACCCCATTTTAGTACATTATACAAAATTCTAGCCACCCCAGGGTGGTGTCTTTTTTATAGCACTTGGAAGATTAGGTCTTGATGCTTTGAGCTTACTATCCTCTGTACCTTTAACCTTGCTTTGGAGAAAGAAAAACTTGTGCAAGCACTTACATTTCAAGCACATTTCCTTACGAGAGCGTCAAATAGAAATGCATAGAAAGCTTTACACCGCAGTCCTGTCCAATGCTGTGTGACATGCGTAACACGGAATTAAATTTCACAACACCAATGTTTTCATTACTAGCTTGCTTAATTCTTTGCCAGGGCGGTCCTATGATGCACATTTGTTTTGCACGATGCAAATGTACAGTACCGGCCAGCGCTGCTCATCTGGATTCATTCACCTGTAATGCAGCATCGCGACAAGAAAGGCTTCAAGATGCAAGTTTTGGTAGCACTGTCTTTGCCTGTACTCGCAGGAGATGCTGGAGGAGGCATCCACTTGGGGTGAGCAGCCAGAGCCGGCTGTCAGCATTGAGAACGGGCCACATCCGCAAGGCAATGGAGACGCAACAGGTCAGTGGCCCTGGAAAGAAAGCTGCTCGCTGGCTGGGGTTCACACGCTTAAATAGGACAGTGATGCAAGCACATATCTGGAAGACCTGTACGTACTGTTTGGTTTGCCTCCCATCAGTCTGCCATGTTCCCATTTGGTGTTAACAATTATTTTGTTTCAGCACACATCGTACATGAGATGGGCCACTCATTCATATCATCTCATCATATGAAGAACCCTTTTGCTGATGCAGGCACACATACAGCTGCAGGGGCAGCCCTCCTCCAAGAAAAGGCCCATAGCGCTGAAATGGAGCTCCATGCGCGTGCTCTTGCTGCAGAGCTACTCAGAGCCCAGCACGCCAGCATGTCCATAGGCAAGGCGGTATTGCCCGCACTCAGCGGTATAGAACATCGGCTTCAGAGCTGCTGCAAAGGGTTGCATCTGGAAGGTGCTGCGCGCAGATGAGCCTGGGTTTGATCTATAGAAGAGTGGAATTCGATGAAACTTAAAACTGGATTGAAGAAGGTCTCTGGATATTATTCCACTGAGTGCCACACAAATTACAAATTACATAAAACTAATCAACGACTAAGGATATCTGAGAAAGACATAACCCCTACAGACAAATGCAATCATATTGGTGAGAAGAAATGCATGTTGCGCTCTGCCACACTGATTTATCATACCAAACCTGTTGTTTACTTTACCGTTGATGAAAGGAGAGATGCCCTTAACCTAGCAGGTAGCCTTGAAATCCATACAATGAAGGTGAGGGACAGCCAAATCCCCGGTAAATTTGGACTATCGGGTAGATTGAAGTAAAATACTGTGTATACACTTCACCTACCCAATTAGCAGAACAAATACAAGAACAACGTAAGCTGCTGATACCTCGCTTGCTTGGACACCGCTATCCCTTTCACACCATGCTTGCTAGGTATTCACACATGTAATAAGGATCCCACTCCACAGCCTCAGACTAACTGATCTAATAATAAATGCCAGCCCACAGCACTCATCATTTCAGCTTCCACGCAAAGATCTGCAACAAAATTCATACAGAGTAGACAAGACATTTAACACGATCAAACACAATTTGCAACCCCCAAAGAATTAGAGCAATGTGACTCCTGGTGCAGAAAGCCCTAGTGTGCGCATCCAGTGATTGGCACAAGACATCATGTATTCTGCCATTCTGCCCTATTATTGACCCGTTCTGGTATTGGCATACCTGATTGGTATCTGCGTATCTATCAGTTCTTTACGAAGGTGCGAAAGCGGAAGCAAGAATAAACCAAGGCTTTAAGACGACGGGAGGCAATTGCTATTTCAAATTTCAGATTTTGACAAATACCGTAGACGCCCAGGTTTTCATTTTAGGCTTTGGGGGTTTTGGACGAATTCGGCCGCTCGGCCTTGAGCCTCATAAGCAATTGGTATTTTAATAGATAAAATTCATTTGCATCAACGAAAGCTTAGTACTTGCTCTAAGAGTTTGCGAGGTTGGTATAAGACTTTTTTATGTATATTTAAAGGATTAATGTATGTTAGTTTGAATAAGTCCATCTGATGGCGATTGTTTGGGACGCGGAGTTTTTCCGTTTGCAAGTTTGACCTGGATGGCCAACAACAGCTTTGATGCCCCTTCATTCTACAGCCTCTTCTGGAATGTAAGGAACGTATGACTCCACGCATGTGGGATGGCTTACGCATGCACACCATCACAATATGCAGGACAAAGGCATTAAATGCAAGGTGAACATCCCGGACACTGTTTTATTTCGCTTTGGGCAGCTTTCTGCATGGTGGGGAACGACAAAGGTACGTGAGCGATTGAAACTGTACGTGTCCGCTGTCCGTGTTCCTTGTGCGTGTTCACGTGCTGCAAGCAAGTGCACATGTGCGTGTGTGTGTGTGTATGTGTGTGTATGTGTATGTGTATGTGTATGTGTATGTGTATGTGTGTGTGTGTGTGTGTGTGTTCAAGCATGTATGTGTATGAGTTTGTGTATGCTCCTGTCATTTATACCAATGTGTCTTTCACCCTTCTAAAGGCTTTCTCCTAGGCACATTTTGGAGTAGCTCGCCTTGTTATTGCTGAAATGCTAGACCTAGCATTTTATGATGGTACAGATGGATTTGCTTTTGTCGTGCCTAATTACAGGATGGATATGTACAGCGCCATACCAGTCAAAGCACCTGCATGGAAGCAATTCGAAAGCAATTTGTATATTTTGCCAAGGAGGATGAGGCCAACTACTCCCAATTCGTGGCAATCTCAAGGCTTGGTGAGATGCATGGGCAGACAGCAGTGTCAGTTTGCAATTAAGCTGCACAAACAGTGTAAATGTTGCTGTCAAATGTAAATAAGCTGCACATGCGTAGCTCCAAGGATTGGGGGCGTGTACCTTTCAATTAAGCAAGCAGTATGATCTGTCGTGCCTTCCACGTTGCGTTCGTGTGCAGGTGATGGAAAGCCACAGCTCTTACGGCTCACGGCTTTCAACCAGTTGTGTGAGCTCTTGTCTGACCGCTTGGTAAGCAGATTTCCTCTTTTTCCAACTGAAAAATGCCCTCGTTAGCTATTTTCGCTAAGCAATGTTGCGGCAAGGGGATGCCTATGAGTGGCCTAGTGACTAGTGATCACCGTGGAAAGCAAAGCGTCTGAATCATGTGATCTGGCGCATCAAGGATCTCATTCAAGTGTCTGGGTCAAAAGGCTTTTTTCCACCTTGATCGTCCACCCCAGGAGTCTGGCAGTGCTGACGACGCCCCTGAGATTGAAACCCCAAGCGTGCTTCAGGCATTTGTGCAGCCCTTCGAGGATCTGCGGTACATCACAACCTATGTGAACTCTGGGACTTCAGTGACCTGTCACACCTTCCAGCGCAAGTTCAGCAAGCGCTACACACCCATGTCTGCTGCCAGCGCTGCCCAGCAAGACACGCGCGACGCAGACATCATAGCAGCCTTGAGTCCGCAGGTGAGAGCTGAAGGCGCTCAACGGAATGAGCACATCCTGTCTGTGTACCCAATATTACCTCCATGACAGAGGATATGACATAGAATATGACATATGGACAGGTAGGCACAAAGACGGTCACAGTACATGTACCAGAATCATTGCCAAGGCATGTCACCAGAAATTGCGTGTTCCGCCTGTTCCAATTGCGCCTGATCCCGCTGAGGCTCCAAAAGGGTTGCACCATCGTACTCTGCACTGCTTTATAATGCCGTTCAAAAGTTAACATTTGGCATCAAGGTTTGTGAAAGGTGCTCGCGGCATCGGCTGAAGCCACAAAAGCCTTAGGGTGTACGTGGAAAGTACGTTCGGAGGTTTGAGCAAGGAAACCTCCAAGTGTACGGCCGTATGGTGGACGTAAGCAAATTTGGCTAAGGCTAAACAAATAGAAAGCTCATGAAGGTAAAAGAGGGCACTTACAGCTGCCCTTGGTCAATGTTGGATGTCGTCCGTGAGCACACATTCCTAGTGTTGGCCAGAATTGTATATACGGTGTATATAGGGTTGGCTCAAACCGTATATGCATGTGTGGGATCTCCATATTTTATATACTGCATGTACACCGTATATAGGGAAATTTGGAGTCACAGGATAAATTCAAAAGAGATTTATTCTGCAGCTTTGAAGAGCTGGTCACGCATGACCCAATCATTTATACAGTATCATACCCAAAATTAAAGGTTGGGGAGCTACGCCTGCTTTAAGCCAAAAAGACCCCAATATGGCCTTTTCAGTCCAATTTGAAGTTCAACTACCATAACCAACAGTAGGAAGATTTATTGCAAGTACATGCATTCTAGAAAAGGGAAGCAAAGGAAGAGCTCAGTAAAAGAGGCGCCCAAAAAGAGCAAAAGGGACTGCTTCTGCTGGGAATTGAATCTGAGTCTGGAGTGTACCACCTGCAAATACGGCACATATCACATATACGGTGAATTATGGTCCATAACGGTCGGCCAAGAACTGCATACGATCATACGGATACAAATACGGTCGGGAATTCCCAAGAACGGAACCGGTTATACAGCATATCAAAATACGCCGGACCAAGAAGAAGGGCGCCTTCATTCCCTTCACATGTGCACGCACGCACACGTACCCGCATGCACACACACATACACACATACACACACACCTACGTGCATGCACACACCTACGTGCATGCACACACATACGCGCACACACACACACGTACACAACGCGCACACACACACACACACACATACGTGGACGCACACAAACAAACATGCACGTAAGCGCACGCACGCACACGTACGTTCGTGCACACACACGTACCCGCATGCACACACACACACATGTATAAGACATGTATACATATGTATACACACACTTACGTATACACGTATACGCACACACACACACATACGCACGCACGCACAAGTACACAAGTACACAAAGCATGCACGCATGTATGCACACAACCGTACATACACGCACGTACACAACGCACGCTCACACATGCGCACGCACACACACACACACACGCACGTACACGCACGCACGCATACGTACGCGTGCACACGCGCGTGCATACGCATGTAGGTGCAGTTCATAGAGCCAGAAGGCCTTTGCATAGGCTCGCATTGTGTTAATTAATTATGTGTTGCCCCCCTCGCATTGCTCGCATTGGGGCTTATTATTTGGTTTTTTTCAAACCTCGAATTGGTTACGGTACCCTACGGTATATACATATGGGGTTCTGGCCAACCCTACACATTCCTGTAACTGCTTAGTCTTGGGCTTTAATTTGTGCACACCTGCAACCCAGTCTGCATCGACACAACTCAGTTTGGTGCCTCAAGTTCCTCACCCCCACACGTGAACAGGCGGCTAACGACGATCACCAAGGGATTGTCGAGCCGGCTCTCAAGATGTACTTGCGCAAGACCACCAGCCACATCGTGAATTACATCCAGCGTGCTCACGGCTTGGTATTGGGAGCACTGGTAGTAGAGCACGTTCGGAACTTGGATGGCAAGGTAGACATTTTGTGTGTTTGTGTGCATGTGTATGTGTGTGCGCGCGTGCACATGCATGTCACAATTTGATAGGTATGGACAGCTATGCTTGTATTAAATATGTAGTGCGTCTGGTTGACTGCTGGCCACATTGCCTGCCTGCTTTTTTTATCATAAAAGGGCAATTTGTACAAAGGGGAAAGGGGAGGGGGAGGGGGCAAAAAGACCCAGCGTCTGGGATCTGTACATCTTGTTAGGCAAGTAACAATGAGGCACAATATAAGTAAGATCACAACCCCTCCCTCTCTCTCTCTCTCTCTCTCTCTCTCTCTCTCTCTCTCTCTCTCTCTCTCTCACACACACACACACACACACACACACACACGTACACACACACACACACACATACATACACTCTCTCTCACTCTCTTTCTCCCTCGTATCTTTTGCTGCATATATCATATGTACTTTAGGTGTATGTTTCTATGCTCACCGTACGGTTAAATCTGCATGCCTTATACAAAGTGGATACTGAGTTGTACACTCATCCACATGCACGCACATACATACAATACACAGGTATTCCTGCTGTCTGTGCTTCGTACGGAGTGGTTGTCCAATGCCACAGGTCATGGGGCAGGAACTGCTGGGGCACACGCACTCACCACAGCACCCCAAGACATTGACGATTTTGATGTCGAGGGGGTGATGGCTGCTGCCCAGCGCAGTCCGTTCCCCAAGGCGAGTCAGCAGAACATTTCACGTATCCAATCATACAGCACAGAAATTAAAAAAGCACCTGCTGCTCCTTAGACTTCCCTTGTTTGGTGCACACTTCAACACACATTTAAAACTGAAGAGCACTCTTAGGCTTGACTTAGACTATCCTCGTGTCCCTCCCCCATCAGGAGCCTTCACCCCCGCTAGCCTTGCCTGTCGAAAGAGATGACTTTGGAGAGGGAGAAGAATCAGCACCGCAGTCTACGCACAATCCCAAAGACCTGCATGGGCCAGCAGCCAAGATTGGAAGTCTGCAGGAACAGGAGATGCCGGCACAGGAGCAGCAGCAGCAGCAGCAGCAGCAACAGCAATGCCGTGAGCAACAGCATATGGGTCTGCACCACCATCAACACGACCAGCAGCAACAACAGCAGCAGCCTGAGACAAACAGCCGAGCTCCCTCCCCTTCCCCTTCACTGTCTCAAGACGAGGAGTCTCAGTGGCATCATCGGCAGCTGCAGATGTCACAGATGTCAGGCAACGTGGCGTTTGGTTTTGATGGTGGTGGCAGCAGTGAAGCAATGCCAGGGGGAAAAGGAGGAGGAGGAGGAGGGGTGTGGGGTGAAGATGCACGCACTACCTACCTGGGCTCACCAGAAAGTGTGCACGATGCATCGATTGGCAGGGCGCGGGAGAATGGAGGATCAGGGCCTTGGCGGGTGGCCCAGGGCCAGCGGCCCATGTCTGCCATGTCTACACTCTCCCCTTGCAGCGTGCAAAGCACGGGGTATGCACAGCCAGAGGGGGGGGACGGCAGCAGCCATCGCAGTCGTTCTTCAGGCCACCACCCAGCATTAGGAGGAGGAGGAGGAGAAGGAGGAAGAGGAGGAGGAGGAGATGGCTCCCAGGCAACCACTCCTCTATCCTCTCCTCCTCCTCCTTCTTCCTCCCTCTGGAACCGCCCGGCCTCAGCTGCTGCAGCACCTAGTGGCATGCAGCCATTGCGCGGCAGCCCGCACGCCTCACAAGACCGGTCGCCCCTGGCATGCTTCCCTGGAGGCCAACAACGTGTAGCACAGGTGGGGGGTGGGCGCTGTTGTTGCACCTTCTTGGCTAACATCAGTACAAATTGCTACGTGTTGTGCAATTTTAGCAAATGATGTGAGCCTGGTACGCTACGTTAGATGTCAAGTCAGGTAGTGTATCCTTGCCTGCGCTTTTACTTCTTTTTTCTGCAAATGCCACCTGCAACTCTTCTTGCTGCGTGTTGCGCTTGCTAGCTATTAAATTGAGCATACACAAACAAGGTAGAGTGAAACTAAACTTGTACAAGCCTAAACATGTTGACCACTACCCTGCTTTGTGATATTGTTTATTATTAAGATATCTTGTTTATATATTGCGATTTAACTCTCTTCCCCATCACACCTTATTTATCTTATTCATCCATTCCTCCCTTAATCCTTTTGTTTACATTGCACTCACCAGCACAAACACACACACACACACACATACACACACCTGCAGCTCCCCCACCCCGTCGACAACACATGGCCCTCTCTGCAGCACGAGCTGCACCTTCGACCCCACTCAGCTTCCCACACACCTGGCGGAGGTGGAAGGAATTCCCCACAAGGCAATGGTGCTCTGACACAGGCACGTGAACGGGTCATTCCTTGTGCTGTTTGAGCTCATTTAAACTTTTCGAACTGATTGCGTATGACTTACGGGGACTCGTGCGCTAAACCTACTCAGTGACCGTCCAGAATTTAGACAACTAACTGGGCTGCTAAAGGTTGGGCAGAAACTGCATAGCTGCAGTGCCTAAGCGCAGCATGAGAGGCAAGCCCGCCCATCTTACCATATTTACTACAAAAGGGGCAGCCTTGTAAGTCCAACAGATGATGGTACATCAAGACACACCCACTTCCTTGTTCCTGCAGGCCCCCCCGTCAGCCCGCTCCCACCAAACCGGAACACTTCCCCCCTCTGCACCACAGCCATCATATGCAGACCCCCGCCGAGCATCTGCACCCAGGCCCAGTTCCTCACCCCCAATGCAAGCCTCCCAGCGGGCAATGTCAGCACGCAATCGTGGCACCCCCTCTACCGCCAATCCTGGTGTGTGTCCGTTTCTTTGCCACTGAGTTGTTGCAGTGCTTAGGTCTGCACCCTTGCAGCTGACGCTGGCTTCAACTTTATATATATCCAGACTCCCCACTCATCCACGCACTCAGACATGCACATACACACTAACAACACAGGAGGAGCCCCAAAAGGCTTCTTGTCCACCACACACCGTTCCAACCACGTGTCCCCCTCCCGCCCCTATTCTGCCCGAGGTGTAAGCTCCATGCCCCTTGAATTTGCTCCTGTGCCAGGGGGGGTTACGCCACCACCCGTTGGGACACTCTCATTACGTGGGGACCACGTCAATGGTGAGGGACTGAACTGCTTGCCGTGTGCATGAACGTGCTTTTTTGTGTGTACAATTTTGTGCTATGGTGAAAGTTTAGCAACGTTCAAGCCCAAGCTGCTGCATCCCTCTCCACTACCTATTTGCTCTATGCCTGGGGCAGACATTGTTGTAGTAGATGCGCAGATGTAGTGACAACGTTGGGTTTCTATTGCTCCAGCTCTCACATATGACCATGCACAACCATGTGTGAACACAGGCCCACAGAGAGGGGTGCCTCTCTTAGTCTCTGGGATGCAGCGGGAGGTGGAGATCTTGAGGGATCAGCTAGTGGCACAAAATGAGTTGGCAGAGGCCAGTGCGGCTAAGGTGCGTGCGGTTCTATGTGATTGTGCATGCTGGGGGTGAAGGTGATTACGGCAATGAGTGGAAAAGTGTATGCTGTGTTCATACTAAAATGGCGTGGCAACTGCACGCCTAGCTAGGAAACATGCTTTTCTCATTGGCATATATTGCGTGCATGCACGTGCATTCATGCACATCCACGTTTACCCATATCCTCTCTTGTACTTCAGGTGCGTCAGCTGGAGCATGAAAAGGAGATCACTGTGGGCACTTTTGACACCCGCAACTGCGAGCTCATGCACCTCCTAGCATGCACACGGGATGACTTAAACGCCACAAGGTCCACCCTGGAGCAAACTCAGTTACGTGCAGAGGCGGCAGAGACGAGGTGAGTGTGCTTCAGCTGGATGTGTGTGTGCTGCTGCTAGGCGTACGAGTAAACGTGCAACGCTGAGGCGACAGAGCAAGGTGTGCAGAGAGAGACGAGGTCAGTGTGCCTAATTTGGTAGTGCTTGTGTGCTTTTGGGCAAGGTTGCAGAGCAAGTGTGCCACCAGAGGCAACATGAGTGAACAAGTGAGGTGCGTGTGGCCAAACTCATGAGGGCTTTCAGGTGAGTGAGCAAGCATACCCCTGAAAATTATCTGCATAGAGCAGCAGGCAGCACACTACTTCAAGCACACACACATAGTTGGTGTCCATCCGCTCCACTATACCCAGCAGGGAGGACAGCAATGCAATGCTGCTGCTGTACGTGCTCTGCTTCCTGCTGCAGTGAAGAAAAGCTAATTCATAAGATTAAGCAGGCAGAAAATTGCCTTCACAGATCTGATTCCTCGGTTTTAATTTGCTCATCAGAACCTGTCATTCTAAGAGGTTAGACTTCTTGATTCATCACGTCCAGACTGCTTTCTGTCTCAGTAACGGTGTCCTCATATGTCAGTGATTTTTGTTCTGCATACTCGCTATCTGGTAAGACCTACTAGGGGGGCTTATAATTGAGCCACACCTTTTGTCCTTGCAATCACATTGCACTAAAGGTAAGGAACACGTTGTATGCTTGGCGTGTTCATTACCACAGACCAGTGCACTACAATCTGGCACATATCTTTTCACTTCAGCCTTTACGAGATTTAATTCTGGCACCTGAATCTGTGTATCCACCCGACTCTGGCACAACCCACACACTCACAAAGCACCGTTTAGTTTAATATAAAGAACGAAAACCTTGCACTGTCGCATGGAACTCTGGGTGCAGGGGAGATGAGCTAGAACGTCAAGTCCAGAGTCTCACGGGCACAGTGCAGTCAGAGAGAGCCACCACCTTAAATGCTTTGCGGGAGTATCAAGAAAAGGAGACAAGCAGCAATACACGAGTGGAGCAGTGTGAAGCGGAGGTACGTGCGCTTATTCATACGTTACTGTTGTACATTACGTGCGCTCATATATGTAAGTGTGACACAGTGTGAAGCGGAGGTACGTGCGCACATTTATAGGTTACCTATTATTATACATTACGTGCGCTCATATATCTAAGTGTGACACAGTGTGAAGCGGAGGTACGTGCGCTTATTTATACGTTACTGTTGTACGTTACGTGCGCTCATATATATCTAAGTGTGGAGCAGTGTGAAGCAGAGGTACGTGCGCTCATTTATAGGTTATTGTTATACATTACGTGCGCTCATATATTTAAGTGTGACACAGTGTGAAGCGGAGGTACGTGCGCTCATTCCTGGCTCCTGTTTCGCTTTTCGCTTTGCAAGAGCCACGTTGAGTGGAAGAGGCACCTTACCGCATACATGCATGCTTTTACACTCGTACTAATGGCAACAAAGTTCCCTTGCACCATATTACGATGGGTGGGCTTATGGAGCAGGATCTCAAGGCTTGCTCCTGAACAAACAACATTTCACACCCAGGTCCTACGCCTGAGCAGTGCCTTGAAGATGGAGATCACTGCAGTCAACAGCCTGAAGCGCCAGTTGCTGGAGTTCTCTGAGATTGCAGAAAATCACAAGGCCACGCTGAGAGACAGTGAGTGTCTTTTATCGAGCAAGAAGGATAGGCTTCAACACCCTCGTGCATCCTTTTGTGCTGATTGCATGCTAAGCACCGACATGATAATGAGCAGGTCTGGCTCCTTTAACTTGAATGCCACTCTGCTTGTCGCAAGTCCATGCTCCGTATGTGACCTGCAGGTCAGTTTGAGGTTGGAATGATTGAGGTCATGGACCGCATCAAACACCTCTTTGCGGGGCAAACAAACCCAGCCGGAGAACAGTATGCAGTGCAAAAGGTGCGAGGGATGGCCGCACAAATGAATCTCGATGTGGGGGCTGAGGGAGTTATTAAAGTGACAGGCAGACAGGCTTTACCTTCTCATGGTATTCATTTGGAAATGATGCAAGCGCTTGAGCTGCTTTTTTGCAGACGTGTTTTGAAGCAGTACGTAAGGTGTTCGGCGAGTAGCTTGCTGTAAACTTGATTGCACTTCCTATCAGAGCTTATGCTTCATTTCTTCAACTTCTTTGCAGGCATTTCTCACCACACATTTGGCATAACTTCATACCTCAAACTTCACTCGACTTACACACATTCTACTCAACTTACACAGATCTTGAACCACTACCATTCCAACTTGCGAGCGGTCTTCTTGTTCTACGCCCAGCTGGAGGCAACCTTCACGCATCACTGGCCCCCGCATCTGACTTTTGCTCAGGTATGAGCCTGAATTGCCTGAAAAGGCAGACTTTTAAAACATCCTATCGACCTCTGTAAATCATGTGATCATGTGATCATGTGATGTCACACCTCGTTTCCGATGACATCAAGCGCCTTTTGCTTGAGCTTCTCAAGTGAAAAGCTGTGACTCAGGATGCAAGTACGAGAGCTGAGGATGACAATTTGCATGAGCCAACGCTTTGCATGAGCCAACTCTGCCTTTGGTCCGATCCTACGACTGGCTCCTAGGTCCGATCCTACAATTGGCTCAGGATGGGCGACTATCCATTGTATGATCTCCTTCCTTTGCATGAGCCAACGCTGCCCTTGGTCCGATCCTGCGAACAAGCAATCTATCACACATCACACACGCACAGTGGATGATGTTCTGTAAGGACAGCGAGACCAGTGACATCCGCAATGGTGGACGTGGGCGTGGAAGGCAGTTGAACGCCATGCTCCAGCCGTCAGAGTGTGAAGCTCTGTTTACGCAGTATGCTCAGCCGGTGGGTGGCTCTCCATATTTTACATGACAGGGAGAACAATGTAAATGTCCTGTGGTTGTAAGCAAAGCTATTGACAGTTTGCATGGGCCCTTTAACACAGTTTGTGGTGTTCAATAGGCTCTGTTCGCTCCACTTCAGTCACAAAAGAATAATTACTCCCTTTTGCTTTGCCCTACGGCACAGAAGACATGTCCTGGTGGCACTCAAATACCTTCATGATCATGTGCATAGCGCATGCATGACGCATATGCAAAAAAGAGACACCGCGTTCACGGAAATCGATGCTTCCAGGACCCAACAGCGACGCATCGCCCAACTGAGCCCGTGTTGCAGTACGAGGCTTTTTTGGCAGCCCTGGTACATGCAGCAACCAAGCTCCGCCGTCCGGATGTGCCGTATGTCTCTGAAGCCCTGCGCGAGTGAGTGTGAAAACAAGTGTACCTTGGCTTACATGTGTGCGTGACAAGTATATTGCGGAAGCACTGCTTTGTTGCGTGGGCGCGTGGTGTTGGCCTCGTTTGATTCTTATCCATTCACCATACAGGTTAGACGTATGTCTGCATGTAATATCTTCACATCACCAATCTCATAGAATCAAGTGTGGTTGCATATAGCTGGTCCTGACCGTTTAAAGCATATATTTAAACGTAAATCAGTATGTTGGAGGAGGGTATGTCTGTTGGAAAAGCTTGCTTTAGGTTTAGGAAATTCAAATCGAGGGATAACTGTTGACAGGAATGCAAGACGCCTGTCTCCAGGAGAAAAAATTAAAGGTGACTGACCTTCACACAATATAGACACTCATAAACGTGCACGTACAACTGCAGGTATCTGCTCACGTACTTGATGCGTGCTCACAAAGTTGAGGCGGCAGGCTTAAAGAGGGGTGCATTGAGAGCTGCACTGGAGGGGACACGGAAGGGCAAGGTGAAGTGCACGTCGTACAGATTACATCCATCGATGTGTTTTGCTTATTTCAGTGCACGTCGTACAAATGACATCCATCGATGTGTTTTGCTTATTTTTTATTTGCTTGCATTTGATACAAGCTAAAAAAAGAAGAAAAGGAGCACATACATGACCACACACGACACTCGCACGTATGCACAAATGTTCGCTCATACGCAAACACAGGGCTTATCCCATATTGGGTCTACAGAACCTCGCAAGGGAGCAGGTGGTGATTTAAGCGCAGGAGGCACTGGAAAAGGCACAAATGCCTCTCCAGGCTCACGCCCTTTAAGCGGCAGATCAGACAAGAGTGCGGGAGGGATGACAGGCAGTTGCAGGTGCGTGATGTATTAGCAACACACGATTCATGGTTTTTGAAAGTCATTTACGTAAATGACCATAAAGTGGCTTGGCAACCCCTTTGGAGTTTTATTTTATGCCATCACTGCCTGGCCATACACCTACGCACGTGCATGCTTAGGTGCTTGGGCCATACACACATACACACATACACATACATACACACATATTTGCCCATATTTGCACAGTGAATGTGAGGGCAGTGGAGGCAAGGGAAGCCGGCAGCGACCGCTGTCTGGGCATGGACGACCAATGTGGCGTAACCCTCAAGCAACCAATAGGCCTATGAGTCCTGGCTCTCCAGGTACATGATTAAAGAGGATGCAATTAGCAATTGCCTTTTGCCAAACAGGTAAAAACATTCCAAGCTGCTGGCTATTTCTTTATTTAAAGAAGAAATCCTGCAGGCAGAGCTGAGAGGTTCAGTGGTCTCAAAGGCTGCTGGATTTTAATCTAGGAATGAAATATTTCTATCTATCGATATACAAGTTGCAGGCAATAGTTGCAGCTCATTAAACATAGCATTAATCACACAGCTGCTCTTAATTCATACCAACCAATTACAACTTACCTTTTACAGGGGGATCAAGCTCACCAATACGCGGCGCACGTCTGTTGCACGAAGCAGGTAGCTCAGCGGTATTCCAAGAGCTAGCAGCACTTTCTGGCCAGCCTTTAGGCAACGACGTTGTGCGCGCAGGTGGTGGATTCATTTAACAAATCAAACACTGCATCAAGTTGTAAGAAGAATAAAATAAAGGACATATTTTTATCCACCTGCCTTATTGGAATTTCATATTATGCCTCGCAACGATGCCCCATGGTTGCATGATTTTGGTGTGTATTTTCAGAACACGAGTTTATTAATCGAGATCAATGCGATAAGGAACGGAGACGCCAATTTCATGGATTAGAAAAGAAGAGAAAACTACGCGGGCAGTTAAGACCGCTCTCCACATTATTAAGGAAACGGAGCCACTTTGGTATCGTAAAACTCCTCCACCACAAAAGGAAATAAAAAGAGGCCGATGGGGATCAGGAGCGAAGGCTGCGTGCTTGACCTGAAACCGGCTCCAAATGATGAGAATTGATAACAGTACTTGAAATAGGCGCCTGATATGACAAGTCTACAGAATTTACAGATAAAGCCATTGGTCAAAACGTGCGACTGCTAGGCTGCGTATGTAAAACATGTAATATTTGTGATTGTTGTTATAGCACTTACAAAAAAAATTGAAAAGGGGGAAAAGGCACAACGTTGTTTACGACATTGCAGCACTAATAAACCAGTTTAAAATCAATCAAGCAAGTGCCAGGACTGACCGACTGCATTAAATCAAAGAGGGGCAATCATCATCTGTTCTTTGGGCACATGAAAAGCATGGACAAGCTTAGCAGCATAATTAACAGAATGGCTGCACATGGAGCTTGGAGCCTAGTGCCATTGATAAATGGGCACTTATATACCACATGCAAGCATCTTCTAAATGTGCAAGCAGAGTGCCCATCGCACATATCCTTGCTTCAAAGTCTGTTGGATACCCCATAGCAAGGATAGAACGGATGAAGTAAAATCCGACCATTTAGCAAGGGTATGGTTCAATGCAGCACATGCATTCGCACCTACCATCCATCTCTAGGTTAAAGCTCATATTGCTTGGCATCCCAGAGAACGAGTGCGCTGATGCCATAGCAAAATGTTTTCTTCAACTGGAAAGTCACAGATGGGAGTTGTATTACAAACATCGAAATGGATCTTAGTCTATTGGAGCTGAAGTCTACCACCCTCAATCCAATGCAACAAAATCATCATAGTAAATCCTGGAGGCGGGACAAGCATCAACAAAACTATAAACAGAGCCGAGCTAGCAGGAATTGCTGCTGCTTGATAAATGAACACACCCATATTGCGACAGGCAGCGCTAATGCACTATGGCAAATAAGAAATAACATCCTCTACCTCCAACGCATGAAACGGCATAAATATGGCAAACTCCTAGAAACCATCGTACACCACATCCATTTATCTAAAGACACCATCCATTTCTCAAGAAAAGAAAAAACTACGCAGGCAGTGAGAACCACTCCCCACATCAATTAAGGAAAAGGATTTACTATGGTACCAAGTACCGTAAAGTTCCTCCACCGCGAAAAGGATAGGAAAAATCAATGGGGATCAAGAGGGTTGCAGGCTTGGCCTGAAACCGGCTCCTGATGAGAGTTGATAATAGTACTGGAAAGGGCACGTCTGGTATGGACAAGGTTAGCAACGAAGTTCACAGAGTGCACATGGAGCTTGGAGGCAAGCTTCTTAACTCTTTGAGAATCAAGACTCAGGTCCTTGAAAGGCTTCAGAGTGTGAGTGTTGTAGATGGTGCCACCCACACCCAAAAGGACGACGTGGAGAGTAACGGAGGCTCCTTGGAGAATGTTGCAGAGATCTTTGTGCTGTTCCTTTGCGGCGTTCATCTGGTTCTGAGGTCTGGTGTCCTCACAATACTTGATCTCGACGAGGTGGATGTCACGCCGAGTTTTGCTGAGGCCTTTAGGTCGATGCTGTCTAGGGTTGGTGGCTGTGCTAGTGGCTGGCGGTGCTGCTGAGGTGCTCCCAGTCTCCCTCAATTGCCCCCTGCCACTCCGAAAAAACCACCCCCCTACATTAGTTTATTGTTTCTATGTTTTTGCAGCGGTGGGAGTAACCAGCACAAAATCTGGGCGGCTGGAGGTAAATCTGTCTGTATCTGGGAAGCGGGGTGGGAAGAGCCATTTGGGAACAATCTTACTTTCAGCTGTCTCAGGAATCTGGAGATTTTGCATCGTCATCCGTTCGTTGCTGCCTTTATCCTTGGAGACAACGCATGATCCTAAAGAGCCTGTTTTGCTGATAGCCTTAAAGATCATGCGGCATGCTAAGTTGTGCCTTCGGTGATCATGGTCCTTATTTGTGTGTATTGGCACCCAGAAAGGATGTGCAGGGCACTGTCTACTTATGGGCAGAGGGGGCAAGTTTGACTTGTTGAGAGTTTGAACAATACCGCATGTTTTTGATTATATAGGGTGCCTGTTCTGTATATCATAATGATACATTTGGTCTTAAAGGGGACATCGGATGATGTTAGGTAAGCATCGTTAGTGGCTCCATTGGCAGTGCCGTCCTTTGTGAGGGTCTGATAGTACGCATGGTAGTTCGCTTCAGTTTTGGCATTTTCCAGTTTATGGAGAAAATGCATGTGTGCTTGAAGGGCGTCATGGTGGTTTGGTAGGTACCAAAGCTTTGGGGGAGGACAATGGGCCATGTTTGTTGTATGGGTATAATTATGGGTTTGTGTTTGGTTTCCTATGTATTCTTTTGCAAGCCAGTGGATGTTGTAGAAGGGATTTCCCTCAGGGCCTGCTGTTCTGATGTAGGTGTCTGCAAGGTCGGAGTAGGTGGTGGCTGACTTTTTAGCAAGGGCGTCGGCATGCTCATTACCGATAATACTGGCATGGGACTTTACTTTGAAGAAGCGGATAGGCGATGGTGATTGGCGGATTGCTTTAGCAATGGATTGAAGGACATCTCCTTGGATGTGGTGGCGATGGAGATTCGGGTGTGAGAGCTCCTTTTTAATTTGGTGCAGTGATGT
>Ga0307947_1000787_pt1:0-20000 | contig 23564 bp, 27 predicted proteins | sample OrgLakmetagen232_FD_201840 | JGI IMG/M metagenome (GOLD analysis project Ga0307947, IMG submission 201840) | Saline water microbial communities from Organic Lake, Antarctica - #232 | ecosystem: Environmental > Aquatic > Non-marine Saline and Alkaline > Saline | place: Antarctica: Organic...
CGTGGTTTGGGTGTGTTGCCTCTGTCCGCATGCCTAGAGCTGCGTACTTGTTCTCAAATAGTAATATCAATGATTTTTTTTGGCTTTTGTGCTGAGCCTGGTGCTGCTGTTGGTAGCAAAGGCACAGTGAGGATCGTGGTTTGGGTGTGTTGTTTCTGTTTGCATGCCTAGAGTTGCGTACTTGTTCTCAAATAGTAATATCAATGATTTTTTTGGCTTTTGTGCTGAGCCTGTTGCTGTTCACGAGGGCACGGTGAGGATCGTGGTTTGGATGTGCTATGATTTGCCCGCTTGCCTTTTGCAATCATCAGAAATCAGGATTGCAATTGCAATTGCACCCACGTGTATGGTGCTATGGTGCTCTTGCTGCTCAAGCACTGTGCATGGGAGACTGATTTGAGTGCTCTGCCTACTCCTGCGTAACCTTTGTGTGGAATGTCAGCTGTTTGACTTGCAAGCTGAACTTTTCCTGCGTGTGAAGAGAAGGTGAGAAATGGACGCCCAAGCACTTTATTTCCTCTCCTTTTCACAGGCCTCCCCTTTGTCCCTTCATAGCAATTACCCTCCACCCCTCGTCAACGGCTTATCTCTCTCATTCCTCTTTCCCTCCCACACGCAGGCCCTCCCTGCCCCCCTCACAAGCTACCAAGCTCCACCCCATCCTCGACAGCCTCACCAACATGCTCAACTCGCTCATTATCTCCCTCCAACGACGACCATCACAAACACCTCCTCAATTCCTATGCCCCCCCCCCCCTCAAACCCCATCCGACCCACATGGCCTGCCGTTTCCAAGAACCTCCGCCGCCTCCTCCTGCTCTGGAACCTTGGCTGCACATGTGTTTGCACAGCAGCAGCTAGTGTTTGCAGCGCAGGCGGCATGCCATGCGCTTGCTGAAGCTGCATGTGATGCGTCGGTGGCGTCGGCTGTTTGTGGTGGGATGCAGGATGAGGAAGTGCTGTGGGCCGTGCTGCAAAGGATCAAGGGATGTGAGGGGTGCGTAAAAATGTTGAGTTTAAAGACGTTGAGCACAAGTGGTGATAGTGGCGCATGCATTAATTGTGTGAGTGAGGGATGTGTGTCAGATCAAGTGCTCTTTCTTACATTTCATGTCAGATCAAGTGCTCTTTCTTACATTTCATGTCAGATCAAGTGCTCTTTCTTACATTTCATGTTAGAGCAAGTGCTCTTTCTTACATTTCATGTCAGAGCAAGTGCTCTTTCACACATTTCATGTTAGAGCAAGTGCTCTTTCTTACGATTCATGTCAGAGCAGTGCACTTTCTTACATTTCAAACAAACAGTCTGCGTGTAAATATTTGCCCTAGGTGATTGTGACTTGTGTGCGTGCGTGTGTGTGTGTGTGCTTGTCTCAGTATCAAATTTGTGCCATGCATGTGCTGTCAAAGGGCATTGCACTCAACCTTATGCCTTAGCCTGATTGACAACACAGCAGTCCACCCCCTTCTGCACACTGCATGGCCTTCTGCTGAACTGTTGGGTCTTCCATACCTTGCAGGACCTCATCAAAGTACTGAAGTTGCCTGGATACTTCTATAACAAAGTACTGGGATTGCCTGGATACTTCTATAACAAAGAACCGGGGTTCTATAACAAAGTACTGGGAGTTCCTGGATACTTCTATAGCAAAGTACTGGGGTTGCCTGGGTACTTCTATAACAAAGAACTGGGGTTATATAACAAAGTACTGGGGTTGCCTGGATACTTCTAAAACAAAGTACTGGAGTTGCCTGGATACTTCTATAACAAATACTGGGGTTGCCTGTATACTTCTATAACAAAGAACTGGGGTTATATAACAAAGAACTGGGGTTGCCTGGATACTTCTATAACAAAGAATTGGGGTTGCCTGGACGCCCTTCTTTAATAACTTGCAGGACCTCATCAAAGTACTCGAATTTTTTGGGCGCTTCTTCTACACCTTCTATACCTTCTTCTATACCCTCAACACCTTCTTCTATACCTTCTTCTAAACCTTCTTCTACACCTTTGTCTAAACCTTCTTCGGTACCTTCTTCTACACCTTCTTCTATACCTTCTTCTATACCTTCTTCGATACCTTCTTCAATACCTTCTTCTATACCTTCTTCTACACCTTCTTCTAAACCTTCTTCTAAACCTTCTTCTAAACCTTCTTCTAAACCTTCTTCTATATTTTCTTCTAAACCTTCTTCTAAACCTTCTTCTACCTATACCTTCTTCTATGCCTTGCAGGACCTCATCAAAGTACTGGGGTTGCCTGGACGCCCTGCTCAGCTTATTTGGTACTGCTGCAGCAAATAGTGGCAGGACCCAGCCTTTGATTAGCATGGGTGATGAGCCTCAGCCTAGGTGTGCCTCCATTATATCCAGCACAGGTGTGAGCTCAAGAGAGGAGGATTGCACTAGTAGCAGTAAGTAGTAACAAGCGTAGTAAGTAGTAACAAGCAGACAAGCAGTTGGCACAGAAAGCGATGGGATTTGTTGATGAACACTCCCCACACGGAGACTGATCACATCAATGACGCTGTTGTGGAAATCAATAGAAGCCTTAGTGGGGGCGTGCCGGATCCATTCCAATACTTACCGCCTTGCTTGTCTGCTCTTTGACTTATCGGGGAGAGGAAAGGGAAGGCTTTGGGTGAGCTGATTCCCACAAATGTGGGTGTGAAAAGAAAAGTACGGTAGTGTAAACACCTTGATTGGCATGGATAAGGAAGAGGCGCCATTTTGTGTTCTGCACCGCCCAATGTATGCAGAGGCTAACATCATCCCACCTAAAACGATGAAAAAGGGAAAAGCTTTACAACGGGGATCAGGTGGTTGGAAAGAGCAAGTTGCCATGGTTGGAGGGGGGGGAGTGGAGCTGGTTCCCGCACTTGTAAGTCAGAAAGAGAAAGTCGCGGATGAATAAGAAGAGGAGATAAGTGGAGCTCATTTCCACACTTGTAGGTCGGAAAGATGAAATTGCGGGTAGATAAAGGGGAGGAAAGTGGAGCTGAATCCCACACCTTTGGGTCGGAAAAAGAGTATGTTGCGGATGGTTAAAGGCAAGGGGAGTGAAGCGATTTCCACACATGTGGGTCGGAGTATGTTGTGGGTGGTTGGAGAGGGGTGGGTGTGGAGCTATTTCCACACGTGTTGGTTTGAAAGAGCAAGCTTAAACAAGTTAATGGTGGTTAAAAAAGTTGAGGGTGGTTGGGGAGGGGGAGGGCTTGTGTGCGAAGGAGAATGTTGGCAATTGCAGTGGGGGGAATTGATAATAAGCGCATGTGAGTGTGTGAATGTGTGAGTGTATGTGTGTGGTTGTGCTTGTAATGTTAGTAAAGGTGAGTGTAAGAATAGTCTGGAAATGTATCTAGGAATAAATGTGAGTCCTGGATGCTGTGACCGCTTGCTCCAAACATGACCACAACAACACAACGAAAACCACTGCCACCTACCTTTCATGCTCCTCATGCTCTTGGAGGGGGTATTGCTTGATGGTCTGTCACAGACATGCCCATAACAACACAACCAAAACCACTGCCGCCAACCTCTCATGCTCTTCATGCTCTTGGAAGGGACATTGCTTGGTGGTCTGTCACCTTCTCTGAAACCCATGTTGTGCCTACACCAATGCGCAGGCCACTGCGGCCCGCTTTTCAAGCTACGTTACAAGCTGCTTCCTCATCTGATGTGTGCTGCTCTGTCAGCGTTGGAGGGAAGAGAGGTTGCCCGCACAGAGGCCACTGCGCTGCTCAGATGCTTGAGGCGAGTATTATTCCTTTCCTTGACTTGATTTACTTGTGCATCGTTTGTGCGGCATGGGTATATACGCAGTGGCCACAATGTTAGCTGCGCCGGCACTGCCATATCAGCACGCTGCCCACCTTCCATCTAATCAAAATGCGGTTGACGATTCTCAACACTGCCATACCAGCATACCAGCACGCTGCCCACCTTCCATCTAATCAAAATGCGGTTGACAACTCTCTACACTGCCACATCAGCACGCTGCCCACCTTCCATCTAATCAATTTGCGGTTGACGATTCTCAACACTGCCATATCTACACGCTGCCCACCTTCCATCTAATCAAAGTGCGGTTGACATTTCTCTACACTGCCATATCAGCAGGCTGCCCACCTTCCATCTAATCTAAATGTGGTTGATAATTCTCTACACTGCCATACCAGCAAGCTGCCCACCTTCCATCTAATCAATTTGCGGTTGACGATTCTCAACACTGCCATATCTACACGCTGCCCACCTTCCATCTTATCAAAATGCGGTTGACAATTCTCTACACTGCCATATCAGCAGGCTGCCCACCTTCCATCTAATCAAAATGCGGTTGACAATTCTATACGCTGCCATACCAGCATACCAGCACGCTGCCCACCTTCCATCTAATCAAAATGCGGATGACAATTCTCAACACTGCCATATCAGCATACCAGCACGCTGCCCACCTTCCATCTAATCAAAATGCGGTTGACAACTCTCTACACTGCCATATTAGCATATCAGCACGCTGCCCACCTTCCATCTAATCAAAATGCGGATGACAATTCTCAACACTGCCATATCAGCATACCAGCACGCTGCCCACCTTCCATCTTATCAAAATGCGGTTGACAGTTCTCAACACTGCCATACCAGCACGCTGCCCACCTTCCATCTAATCAAAATGCGGTTGACAACTCTCAACACTGCCATATCAACACGCTGCCCACCTTCCATCTAATCAAAATGCGGTTGACGATTCTCAACACTGCCATATCAGCATACCAGCACGCTGCCCACCTTCCATCTAATCAAAATGCGGTTGACAATTCTCTACACTGCCATTTCAACACGCTGCCCACCTTCCATTTAATCAAAATGCGGTTGACAGTTCTCAACACTTCCATATCAGCTCGCTGCCCACCTTCCATCTAATCAAAATGCGGTTGACAATTTTTAACATTGCCATATCAGCACGCTGCCCACCTTCCATCTGATCAAAATGCGGTTGACAATTCTCAACACTGCCATATCAGCACGCTGCCCACCTTCCATGTTATCAAAATGCGGTTGACAATTATCTACACTGCCATACCAGCATACCAGCACGCTGCCCACCTTCCATCTAATCAATTTGCGGTTGACGATTCTCAACACTGCCATATCTACACGCTGCCCACCTTCCATCTAATCAAAATGCGGTTGACAACTCTCTACACTGCCACATCAGCACGCTGCCCACCTTCCATCTAATCAAAATGCGGTCAAAAACCCTTTGTATTCCCTGCTACCTGCCCGCCTGCAAGATCAGTGGCCTTATCATTTGAGCTCACATATTGTGCATTCTAGTGTCATAATTTTAACGTCTGTTTCATGATGGAACCAGATTTATTTGCGGCTTGAGGTCTTTTGTGCGACAGGCATAGGTGTCACACCATATGGTTGCCAGCCCCACGTCTTCCTGGACGATATCATATTCAGAGATTCTTAAACCCAAACCCTAAACCCTAAACCCTAACCCTAAACCCTAACCCTAAACCCTAAACCCAAAACCCAAAACCCTAAAACCTAAACTCTGCAAGGCATGCCTTGTACCCAACGTGTTCCTAAGGCTGTCGGCCACACAATTGCCACACATCATTTAATAAGCACAGAAGCACATTATCCTTTGGAGTGACTTGCAGGACATGCCTTGAAGTCCTCGATTATTGTAGTTGCTCAGACACATTGGTGATCATAGGAGGTGCAGTTAGCAATGCGGGAGGGCCTGGTTGAACGCACATTGGCCGTACATCATTGAAGTAGCTGCTCATGGAATCATTTTTCTTTGCTTGCCTAACCTAAAGCCTAAATCCTAAACCCTAAAATCTAAAGAAAACTAAACCCTAATCATCTTCCTTTGCTTATCCTGAGCTCAGGCGTGCATGGACGATGCTGCTGGAGCAATCAGGAGACGAAGCTCTTCAGGTACGGCAGCAAGAGACACATCCGCACTCAAAAGCGTAGAGTGCTTGCAAATCGTTACATTCAACAAATACAAGATTAAAAAATAAAAAAGTAAAAGTAAAAGTCTACGCTGAAAGTCACCAGCGTGCACTGAAGGAAAGGCTCTCAACTAGTGCTCACACTAGTCAGAGCCCATACAATAGCGCAATTGGTACGCTTGTTTACGCACTGTTGGTGTAGTCAATGCAAATTGTGCAGTAATCTTTATTATGCACACGTCTTTCAGCTTCTAGGCTCTTAAACCGAATGACAGAGCGGCGGGAGAGTCCTGGTCCTGTTTATTTTTTGCATCGATACATCGATATAACAGGATAGTTGAACCTGAGTCCAGGCATGTCATGCCTCACATTTGTGCAAGTACGAAAGCTGCCAGGAAAATTGCTCCGTGCTCTGCTCATGGTCACCGTTATGTGCTGGTCATAGCCACAATCATGCACTGCTCATTCTCACAGTTATGTGCTGATCCTAGCCACAAATATGTGCTGGTCTTAGCCACAGTTATGTTCTGATCCTAGCCACAATTGTGTGCTGCTCATAGTCACATTCATGCGCTGCTTGTAGTCACGATTATGGGCGACGCTTCCCCAGGCTTAACGCCACGTGCACTTTCTACTTGGCTGACTGTGGTCAAACTACTAGACCAGATTAGACCAGATTAGAGCAGACTAGACTAGACTAGACTAGACTAGACCAGACTAGACTAGACTAGACTAGACTAGACTAGACTAGACTAGACTAGACTAGACTAGACTAGACTAGACTAGACTAGACTAGACTAGACTAGACTAGACTAGACTAGACTAGACTAGACTACTTGACTGACTGTGGTCAAAAGGTCACAACGCAAATGTTTAGGGTTGGCCAGAACACTAGATATACGGTGTGCATACGGTATTTTTCGCCGGAAAACCCCCAAATTCACGGTACATATATGGTGTATACATACGCTTCTGGCCAATCCTACGAATGATACAGGGCAGTAATACGCGAGGGGAAACCAGTTGATGCCTTTGTTCTTGGTAGCTCTGTGTGATATAGCAGCAAGATGCAACAGACACCCCTTTTTCACTTCTGAGCCAAGTCGATGCGTGGGCCATTGCTACTGTTGATTTTATGCTGTTTATACTTCACTAACTACAACATGCACGACCCCCTGTACACCATTTATGTTATACTGCATCACTAACTATAACATGCACGCCCCCCTGTACACCAATCATTTTATGCTGTTTCACTAACTACAACATGCACGACCACCTGTACATAAATTGTTTTATGCTGTTTCACTAACTACAACATGCACAACCCCCTGTACACCAATTATTTTATGCTGTTTCACTAACTACAACATGCACGACCCCCTGTACACCAGTTATTTCATGCTGTTTCACTAACTACAACATGCACGACCCCCTGTACACCAGTTATTTTATGCTGTTTCACTAACTACAACATGCATGACCACTTGTACACAATTTATCAAAAAATTATATGCAAGGGGTGATACCACCACAAGCATGGATCAAGGAAACGGAGACGGAGTTGTCAAACAGCAAAGTACTCACGCTACCAGGCGGATTTGAACCCGCGGTCCCGAAGAGTCTAGGCTGACCACGGGCCACTAGGCTTTCAGGGCAGCTACCCTAAGTGCTGTATCACTTAACCACAACATGCACGACCCCCTGTAGTACAGGTCCTGTACACCGTGTGTATAACGCATGCTCCCACAAACACACACACACACACACACACACATTAACAAAAAAGCATACCATGCACTAGATATGTCCGCATTGCAACCCATGACATGCAGGTGAAAGTGTGCCAGGCACTGAGTTTGTCCCCAGAGCCAAACCAGCCTACAATTCTGGGCCTCACGTGGAAATTTGTACGAACCGTATGCACCGCAATGAAGTCCTGCAGCAAACGCCAGGCTGCCTTATGCGCTGGTAGGTATTAATTCCCGCTGCAAAAACCAGTCCGGATCATATGCACAAATGTTGTGGCGTTCAGGCGTATATTGGCTTATTCTGGGCCTGGCAAATGTGTCACACACGTTGGGATGGAAATTTGTGTATCAGGAGGAAAAACTATGCAGGCAGTGAAAACCACTCCCCACATTCAATTAAGGAAAAGGAGCCACTTTGGTACCGGGAATCGTAAAACTCCTCCACCAAGAAGTGTCAAATATAAGGGACTCGACCAAAATATACAAAGGAAGGATATGTTGCTCGTCGTCTGCATGCTTTTTCCTTGTTCCTTCTTTTGTGATATAGGGTAAGTTTTCTATCCTGCACTGCCCCCAGTTCAGCCGCTGTGTGTATGTGTGTGCGCGTGTGTGTGTGTGTGCATGTGTGTGTATGTGTGTGCGCGCGTGTGTTGTGTGTGTGTGTGTGTGCGTGCGTGTGCGTGCGTGCGTGCGTGCGTGCGTGCGTGTGTGCGAGCGTGTGTGTGTGTTTGTGTGTGTGTGCGTGTGTGTGCGAGCATGTTTGTGTGTGTGTGTGTGTATGTGTGTGTGTGGTTAGAGGGGGTACGCCTGTAGCTGCCATTCCTGCATGCAATGGCGCCGCACACAGAGTTGCAATGGCCCAGCTTACAGAGTGCCAATGGCGCAGCATGCAGAGTTGCAATGTGCCCAGCTTACAGAGTGCCAATGGCCCAGCATACAAAGTTACAATGGCCCAGCTTACAGGGATACACCAGGCTCCGCTCAACTAACTCAACGTCATATTGATTGATTGTTGAATTTTTGCTTCGCTGTCCCGCTGCTGCTATCAACCACGATGCACTCACCCTCCAATGACAGTTCAAGATCCTTTTGCTTCTCATTCTTTGTGATGCAGCGTTCATCCACACCCTGCTGCCCCCCCAGCTCTTCTCTCCCTCGTCCAGTGCCATCCCCCTCCAGCTACCCCAGCACCCCAAACGCCCCGTGCACCATGAATCTGGGAGGCCGTCAGCATCTGCAGCGGCTGGGCCATCTGTCTTGGACGACGGCAGCTTGTTCAGCTGTCTGCATGGGTCGGACGGTCCTGTGTATTGGGCCTTGAATTGCATCTTGGATTGGGTGGGTGGTGATTTAATTCTTGGCACACGCACATTTTTTGTGGAGAGAGGCCTTCCTGCCTGCAGCCTTGTAGCAACTGCCGATGCCTTTAAATTGAACAGGACAAACATTGACCGGCAGCACAAGAACACAGTGACATATATCAGCTAACCAAGCTTCCTAAGCTGTAGCGGGGGTATGAAACTTTAAGAAGGTATCGAGCATGGCTCTGAAATGCAGGTGCTCAGATGTAAGGAATACGTACGGTTTGGAGTCGCAGGTAAGGGCCGTATACATGTGACTGTATACATGTGTGATCGTATACGTGTGTGACCGTATACATGTGTGACCGTATACATGTGTGGCCGTATACGTGTGTGACCGTATACGTGTGTGACCGTATATATGTGTGACCGTATAAGTGTGTGACCGTATACGTGTGTGACCGTATAAGTGTGTGACCGTATACGTGTGTGACCGTATATATGTGTGACCGTATACGTGTGTGGCCGTGTATATGTGTGACCGTATACGTGTGTGACCGTATACATGTGTGACCGTATACATGTGTGACCAAGAGTTTTGGCACTACTGCTGAGCCTTGGTCACGTCAGCTGCCCCCGAAGCCTGGTACACCTTTGATGTGAGTTAGTGCGTGTTATCCTGCGCGCTTTTGTGTTGGCATGACTCAGTCTGTCCCGTCTGTTCTTTGCGTCTCCTGGATGACCCCCCTCCCTGTCTGTACCAACGTCTTTTCTAAGGCTTTTCTGAAAGTATGGTTACTCAGAAGTTAGCCCTGAGGGTTTTCTGACAGTAGCCCTGAGGGTAACTCTGATGGTGACTCTTAAGGTAACCCTTATAGTTACTCTGATGCTTACTCTGAAGGTAACTCTGATGGTTACTCTGAAGGTTACTCTGATGGTAATGTAACCCTGATTGTAAGGTAACTCTGATGCTTACTCTGAAGGTAACTCTGATGGTTACTCTGAAGGTAACTTTGATGGTAATGTAACCTTGATTGTAAGGTAACTCTGATGCTTACTCTGAAGTTAATTCTGATAGTTACTCTGAAGGTAACTCTGATGGTTACTCTGAAGGTAACTCTGATGGTTACTCTGAAGGTAACTCTGATGCTTACTCTGAAGGTAACTCTGATGGTAATGTAACGCTGATTGTAAGGTAACCCTGATGGCAGCCCTCCCACTTGCTTTGAAATGATGAACAAGTCATTCTCCTCTTCTCTTTCCTTGAATGAATGCGGGGAGCGGTTTTTTACTTCCTGCGTAGTTTTTCCTTTTTTCATTTCAGTCCTTCACCAAACACTATAAAAACAGGGCCTGCCTGCTCATGGGACGTACTTGGGAATTCTCTTGCGGTTTCTTTCTCGGGCGTCTTATAACCTTGACTCTCCCACTTGCTTGAGTAATATGACATGAGTAGGGTTGGCCATGACCATATAGATACGGTGCACGTAAGGTGTTTTTGGAAGGGAGGTTACCAAATACACGGTCATACACCGTGTATACAATGTAAATATACAGTTATGACCAACCCTAGACACGATGATTCAAACACCTTTACAACAACAGGGCCTGCCTACTCATGGCGTGCTGGAAATTTGTAATACTTCCAACTCATTGCTCATAAAACCGTTGCTTACAGGATTGACTCCCTCTCGCTATTTCCAGCACTTGTTCCTCATAGGACCAACTCCCTCTCACTATTTCCTGCACTTGTTCCTCATAGGACCGACACCCTCTCGCTATTCCAGCACTTTTTGCTCTTAAGACCGACTCCCTCTCGCTATTTCCAGCACGTGTTGCTCATAGGACCGACTCCCTCTCGCTATTTCCAACTTATTGCTCATAGGACAGACTCTCGCTTTTTCCAGTACTTGCTGCTCATAGGACCAACTCCCTCTCGCTATTTCCAACTCACTGCTCATAGGACTGACTCCCTCTCGCTATTTCCAGTACTTGCTGCTCATAGGACCAATTTTCTCTCGCTATTTCCAACTCACTGCTCATAGGACCGACTCCCTCTCGCTATTTCCAACTCACTGCTCATAGGACTGACTCCCTCTCGCAATTTCCAGTACTTGCTGCTCATAGGACCAACTCGCTCTCGCTATTTCCAGCACTTGCTGCTCATAGGACCAACTCCCTGTCGCTATTTCCAGTACTTGCTGCTCATAGGACTGACTCCCTCTCGCTATTTCCAGTACTTGTTGCTCATAGGACTGACTCCCTCTCGCTATTTCCAACTCACTGCTCATAGGACTGACTCCCTCTCGCTATTTCCAACTCACTGCTCATAGGACCAACTCCCTTTTGCTATTTCCAGTACTTGCTGCTCATAGGACTGACTCCCTCTCGCTATTTCCAGTACTTGTTGCTCATAGGACCAACTCCCTCTCGCTATTTTAACTCACTGCTCATAGGACCAACTCCCTCTCGCTATTTCAAACACTTGTTCCTCATAGGACTGACTCCCTCTCACTACTTGTTGCTCACAAGACCGACTCCCTCTCGCTATTTCAAACTTGTTACTCATCGGGCCGACTTCTTCTCGCTATTTCCAACTCACTGCTCATAGGACCGACTCCCTTTCACTATTTCCAACACTTGTTCCTCACAGGACCGACTCCCTCTTGCTTACATCCGAGGCACGATGCACGTCAAACACAAACTGTGTCACACACATTCACACACACACATTCACACACATTGCACACACACTGTGTCACACACACACACACACATTGCACACACACTGTGTCACACACACATTGCACACACACTGTGTCACACACATTCACACACTGTCACACACATTCACACACATTCACACACATTTGTTGCAGAGCTCCCCCTCCCCACGCGTATTCTTCTTGCTGTCCAGCCATCTGTCATCCATTCTTCTAGTCAATCCTCAACTCCTGGCCCAAGCCTACACTTCTCAGCTGGAGCGTATACTACTCTATGGTGGCAATGGCCAGTCTGAAGCTTGTGAGTATCTGGTCTAAGTAGGGTTGGCCTACCCCCTGCCCTTCCCTGTTCTGTAAATTGTCAAATCATAACACAGAGGAGAGTACGTTGTGTCTGTGTGTGTGTGTGTGGATGTGTGTGTGTATGTATGTGTGTGTGGGGGGGGGGGAGAAGGGGGTATTTACGCATAGAGTAATTTCCTTAGGACACACGCTGTACCATGTCCTCATAGCACAAAGCTCGCGTCCACACGGCCCTCTAGATCCCACACAGTGCATATCTACCACGTTCTCTGCTACACACACGATGTGCACAGCATTCAGTCACCAGATTGTGCATATGCATGCAAAGGACAAAGATGGGCACCTTGCTCATGAAATGTTCCACCAAGAAAACTTCCGCGCTTACCACTCTCATCAGAAGTTAGCTACAAGCCCAGAAGTTGGCTACAAGCTGAGCCTGCGACAACCTTGATCCCAAATGACTTACGGCTACACACACACACACACACACACACACACACACACACACACACACACACACACACACACACACAACCACACACACACACACACACATACACACATACAACCACACACACACACATACATACAACCACACACACACACACACACACATATATATACACAACCACACACACACACTACCTCTTGCTACTTTATACCAGTGGAGAAATTGTATTGTTCCCAATACCCAGTTCGACCTCTTTCTTTACTATAATGGGAGCAGGTCCGCTGTTCATGTAGAGCTGTTTTGCTTTTCATTCATCTTTCATCTTCTTTCTAAACCATGTGCATGCCGTATTATTATATTGTCTCTTGCTTCTTAGACCATGGGCATGTTTACACATGGTTTGGGGAGTGGTCTTTCTGGCTTGGTAACATTTTGTTTCTGCCATCACATTTTTAAATCACGTGCTCAATCACACAGGGGGCTCACCATCGCCCAAGCAAGGCTTTGTGTTCCCTCGGGCTGCCATTGAGGAGGAGCCGTCCCCCGCTGGCAGTGCATTCATCGATGAGCTGAAGGCTGCAGGAGTGGGTGCACGCGCGTCGGTGCTGTGCGCTCTTCATCAGCTGGCCGAGCAGGTGCGCATGTGTGTGTGTGCGCGCGTGTGTGTGCGCGTGTGTGTATGCAGATCAGATTAACGTGTGTATGAGCAAGTGCGTTGTTTGCTGGAATGGATTTGTGTTTGTCAGGTAGGGCACCAAACTAGTGACGGAGCACCAAACTTACATTGGAGCACTGAACAAGTGACGGGGCAGTAAACTACTGACGGAGCACCAAACGAGTGATGGAGCAACAAGCTGGTGCTCAAATAAGCTGGAGCGCTAAACTCGTGACGGAGCAGTAAACTAGTGACGGAGCACCAAACTAATGATGGAGCAACAAGCTGGTGCTCAAATAAGCTGGAGCAATAAACTCGTGATGGAGCAGTAAACTAGTGACGGAGCACCAAACGAATGATGGAGCAACAAGCTGGTGCTCAAATAAGCGGAGCACCAAACGAATGATGGAGCAACAAGCTGGTGCTCAAATAAGCTGGAGCGCTAAACTCGTGACGGAGCAGTAAACTAGTGACGGAGCACCAAACTAATGATGGAGTAGCAAGCTGGTGCTCAGAGAAGCTGGAGCACTAAACTAGTGACGGAGCAGCAAACTCGTGCTCACACAATCTGGAGAACTAAAAAGTGCTTGAAGCTAAACAGCCAAACCTTTTGTCTTGCTCTGTGGCATCTTGTCTGTCTTCTCTTGTTGTGTGGAGTGTACACCTTTTGTGTTTCAGTCCAGTTGGCAACCGATGCACACCTTTTGTGTTGTTTGCTGGAATGGATCAGTGTTTGTTAGGAAGGGCACCAAACTAGTGACAGAGCACCAAACTAGTGATGGAGCAGCAAGCTGGTGCTCACACTATGAACTCAAGAGTTCATAAACGTGCTTGAAGCTAAACAGCCAAACCTTTTGTCTTGCTGCGTGGAGTTGTGTGGAGTCTTGTTGTGTGGAGTGCACACCTTTTGTGTTGTTGTGTGAAGTGTGAACAGTCAAGTTGGCACCCGTTACACACTCAAAAAGAGACTCTGTCTGAGCTTCGAGTTTTGACATTTGGTGACCCGATACACACTCAATTTGACAATTGGTGCCCCGATACACACTCAAAAAGAGACGACTCTGTCTGAGCTACGAGTTTTGACAATTGGTGCCCCGATACACACTCAAAAAGGGACGACTCTGTCTGAGCTACGAGTTTTGACATTTGGTGACCCGATACACACTCAAAAAGAGACGACTCTGTCTGAGCTACGAGTTTTGACATTTGGTGACCCGATACACACTCAAAAAGAGACGACTCTGTCTGAGCTGCGAGTTTTGACATTTGGTGACCCGATACACACTCAAAAAGAGACGACTCTGTCTGAGCTACGAGTTTTGACATTTGGTGATCCGATACTATCCGATACACACTCAAAAAGAGACGACTCTGCCTGAGCTGCGAGTTTTGACATGTGGTGAGTGTGGACTGTTGGCTTGTGTTGTTGAGTTACATATCGGAGGGTTTACATACCATTGGCGAGCCAGCGCATTTGCTTGCCAGTGGTGTGAAAGTCCTCTGGTATGTACTTCATCATGTATGTTGAGCTATGCTCTGCTGCTTACAGCATAGATACATTGACACCTAATATACGCGCATGGCTTGGATGGGGCTGAGTTTGCCAATGCGTATGCTGCCAGACCTTCTCCATTGGCACTATGAAGGCAGGGCCCGACCACTTCCTCTTCCCCTGTCCATGTGCCTCAAAGCGTACTGAAAGCGTATTGAACTGATGATTTCAATCAGTCATTCCTTGTTGTGACAGCAGGCATACACACGTAGTAAACTTCCTCCCCTGTCCATGTGCCTCAAAGCATACGGAAAGCGTATTGAACTGATGATTCCAATCAGTCATTCCGTGTTGTGACAGCAGGCATACATGCGTAGAAACTTCCTCCTCCCCTATCCATGTGCCTCAAAGCGTACTTAAAGCGTATTGAACTGATGATTCCAATCAGTCATTCCATGTTTTGACAGCAGGCATACATATGTAGTAACTTCCTCCTCCCTGTCCATGTGCTTCAATGCAGGCTGGGCTGGTTTGGCAGTTAAGCACCTCTGACATTGATGACACTGCTTCACCAGTGTCTGTTGGTGGAGCTACTGCAAGAGGCCCTGACCAGCAGAGCTTGGATGGTGGGTGATGATACTTGTCACGGTGTCACGCAAGAAATCTAGACATGCCTGTGTGTGTGACTTTGGTGATAGCGCCAGGCTCAGAAATTCCATAATACATCTCGCAGCATGTAGCATTAATGAATGCACAGTGCCAGGGGCTCTTGCAGCATGCAGCATTGGTGGAGCTACGGTTAAGGATTTGTCAAGCAGAGCTCAGAGGGTGGGTGCTAATACTGGGCACGAGTGAGAACTGGGTGAGCTGTACCTGGCTTTGGTTTGGGAGTATGTGTGTGTGCGTGGTGTGTGTGTGTGTTTGTGTGTGTGTGTGTGCGTGTGTATGTGTGTGTGTGTTTGTGTGTGTGTGTGTGTGTTCTTCAGTGTGTGCACATGGACAGTTGCCGCGTCCATGGCTTGCTGCCCACAAGCTCTCTTGCAAATTACGTGCTTTAATCCTAGTAGATTGCGTGCAATCCAGTTGTGCCGTTTCCACAGTCAGCTGTTGTATCTGTTTCATCAGACCATTTGTTCGGACCAATTCTGAAGTCTGTGTGGTGGCAGCATAAGCAGCACAGAACAGTAAAGCTGCTCCATGTCAATAAGTGAGACTATTAAACCTTCACAAGGGAAAGCGTTTAATTCAGAATGGCGACCATGCCTGCTTTTCAATTGTGCGGCCCTCAAAATCAAGACGGCACTCACATTCAAAGGAAATTAATTTGGCCTAGCCGTACTCCCAGGATTGGCCTGAACCTTGTAAATGCGCCGTATATGATCGTATATTTGGTGATTTACCAGCCAAAAATACCGTATATACACCGTAAATCTATGGTTTGTACCAACCCTTTACTTTTGCTCTAGAGTTTAGCCGTACGCGACAAACTTGTGCCCTCATCCTCAACAAGACATGAACCCAGCAAATGTGCACCCAAATTCTAGACGGCACTCACATTCAAAGGGAGGTAAATTCTGCCTATTATTAGCAGTACACAGCAAACTTGTGCCCTTGTCCACTACAAGCCAAAAACCCAGCAAAATTTGCACTCAAAATCAAGGCAGCACTCAAAGTTAAAGATATAGATTCTGCTTGCTTAATGTTTAAAGTGTACACAGCAAACTTGTGCCCTTGTCCTCTACAAGACATGAACCCAGCAAAATGTGCACTCAAAATCATGGCATCACTCACAGTTAAAGGAAATGGATTCTGCTTGCTTATATCAGCCGTACACGGCAAAATTGTGCCCTCGTCCCCTACAAGCCAAAAACCCAGCAAATTTTGCACTCAAAATCAAAGCAGCACTCACAGTTAAAGGGAGATGAAATTCTGCTTATAAGCCGTACACGGTACACGGCAAACTTGTGCCCTCGTCCCCTACAAGCCAAGAACCCAGCAAAGCTTGCAGAATTGTGTTGTAGGACTCACACACATGTTCGCCTCTTTGCTTCAGGACTGCGTGCTGAGCCACATCCTGACGGCCCTCCAAAGCGCCCTATCATTATTTTTGGGGGGGATGTGGGTGAATGGGAGGAAGTGGGCAAGCCGGCTGATGCTGGCAGTGGTGCTGGCAGTGGTGCTGGTGTTTGTGTTGGGAGTTGCGCTGTCACTGGTGCTGGCAGCGGCGCTGTCGATAAGATCGATAAGATCGACACAGGTCCAGAGGCAGCATTTGGCACCCAGCCAGCTGCAAATCACACAGCACAGCCGACCGCTCAAGCAGCTGCAAGCCACAGCCCTCAAAGCTCCAGCTTGCCGTCCATGTCTGCCCTTAACAAGGGGCTTTCGATGCTGGGCCGCCTTTCAGGAGGGCCTGACGGAAGTCACTGCACCAAGCAAGCCACGCCACTGTCAGGTGCTTCAGCAGCAGAAGCAGCAGCAGGAGAAGCGGCAGCAGCAGGAGCAGCGACAGCAGCAGCAGCAAGAGGTTCGACTACAGAAACTAGAGGGCCAGGGACAGCAGCAGGAATAGCAGGGGCTCCGGTGTCAGGAACCACAAACTCTTATAATGTTCATGGGGTTGCAAGTGAGCAGCAGCAGCAGCAGCGGCGGCGGTGGCAACAGCGGCAGCAGCAAATGCCCCTCCCAGCGCCTGATGTGTGTGTGGTAGAGGGGGGGTACTGTCTGTGGCAGCAAATGCTCCTGGTTGCCTCGACTAGGCCCGGAATTTGCTCGGACAAGATCAAGATCGGCGGGGACGCGCACCGTCTGAAGGTGGTTTACATGTCTGTCGGAATGCATGCACGTACAAGGATGCTACCTTAATTCTGAGGACTGCTGTGCGCTATGCGTGTATAAGATTCGACACACACACACACACGCACACAAACACACACGCACACACACACCACACACACACACACACACACACACACACACACACTCACACACACACACACGCACACACACTTATTGCCGGGAATGTGCACCGACAAAGAGCGATCCGCATGCTTATTGGTGTGCATGTGCGGTTGAGGAAGGTTAGTGCATGCTAGTATTGCCTGAGGGTTTGACTAGACAAGACCAAGGCTGGCAGAGAGCAATTCAAAGGTGTATACATAGGGTTGGCCAGAACCATACATTTATAGGTATGTACGGAGTATATACAGTATTTTTGGCAGGGAATTCACCATACATACGGTCATATCCGGTGCAGATATACGGGTCTGGCCAACCCATGCATAATGCATACATGAAATGCATTCTACGCACAACAAATGTTTTCATAGCTAAACGGTGCTTTCCTTTGGACGGGTCCGCACCGCACAACTCAACCAAAAACCTGGCATGCTTTTGTTTTTAACCTTGTCCAGCCTCTTTTACATGACTCCTCTTTAACATGACTTTTTAAACATGACTCCTCTTTTTCATGAATCCTCTCTAACATGACTTTCTAACATGACTCCTCTCTAACATGACTTTCTAACATGACTCCTCTCTAACATGACTTTCTAGCATGACTCCTCTCTTACATGACTTTCTAACACGACCCCTCTCCAACATGACTTCTTTATGACATGACTCCTCTCTAACATGACTTTCTAACATGACTCCTCTCTAACTTGGCTTTCTAACTTGACTCCTCTCTTACATGACTTTCTAACATGACTCCTCTCTAACATGACTTTCTAACACGACCCCTCTCTAGCATGACTCCTTTATAACATGACTCCTCTCTAGCATGACTCCTCTCCAACAATTTTCCTCGCGAACAAGAACCCAACTCGACCCTCTAACACGACTCTCTAGCTTGACTCTTTAACATGAAGGTGACGTAGGCCCTGGTATTAGGCTTGTCTCACTTCGAGATAAAGAAACTTTGCTTTCGCATTCAAGCCAGATAACTTGACGAAATGAGTTGAATAAGCATTGGTTATAGAAGTGCCAAATGCTGAAAGTAGCCGATGGTAGGTCTGTACAAAGAGTTGTAGCACAACCCCCTTGCTAGGCTAAAGCCTGAGCAAAGTAAGTGACAGCGCTTGCACGTTCACTCAACCATTTGCTCTCAACCACAGGTGCGCGTGTGGCAAAGTCTAGCCGTGCTCACCAGCTTTGTGCACTCCCCTTCTCGGGTGGAGTCAGCCCTGCGTAGTGTGGTCAGTTTGATGAGCGTCAATGACACCCCCAGCGTAAGAATGTACCAGGAGGTGTCAGCAGCAGCCTTGCTGGTACAGCAGGTGTGGCAGACTTTGCTGGTCGATTGCAGCTGCTGTTGCGGTAATTGCCACTCCCCACATAAATTGTAATTGTTTCTTCTTTTCCTCACATGAATTGAGGAAAAGGAAGCCACGCCGAGCACCTTATAAGCTTTTCACCATAGCAGGCAAGGAAGGTCGGCATCATTGACCACCATTTGCTGCACAGATTCTTTCGTGAATTATGGGTTTGCTTACATGGAATATGAGTGGTTGTCGTCAGGCTTTATTTAATACCGTACGGCTATAGGGGAAATCGTACGTTTACCCTCAATGAGATAAAGAAAAGAAAAAACTACGCAGGCAGTGAAAGCCACTCCCCACATTAATTAAGGAAAAGGAGCCACTTTGGTACCGAGTACTGTAAAGCTCCTCCACCTCAATACTTTTACCCTCATTCTTTCCAAATCTATTATATTTGCTCTCATACTTCTACTCTCACACCATACATGATGCATGCGTTTACTGTTACATATGTACGGTCCGTGCCCCTTTCCGTGCATCATTTGTATGTGTGTCCCTTTTTGTGCATCACACGTGTGCCCCTTTCCGTGCATCATTTGTATGTGTGTCCCTTTTTGTGCATCACACGTGTGCCCCTTTCCGTGCATCATTTGCATGTGTGTCCCTTTTTGTGCATCACACGTGTGCCCCTTTCCGTACATATGCATGTGTGCCCCTTTCCGTGCATCACATGTGTGTCCCTCTCTGTTTCACAATCTTGCAGCCCGCTCTGATCAGGGAGGTCGTTATGCCCATTGTCCAGTCCTACCAGAAGCCACACACAGCCATCGGCCCTCTGATCCTTGTCAGTGCCCAGGTACTTGGTTAAAACTGTTACTCTTTTCTTGCTGGAGCCACAAACATTTGTTCATGTCTATTTTGTTATAGCTGAGGACTTATGCACTGCCGACAAGCTGACGCGCCAGCTTGTCGGCAGTACATAAGACCTCCGCTATAAAGTATAACAAAAGCAAAACCCTCGAGGGGGGCTCCAAGTGCTGCATGCTTCCCTGCCTGGGTGTCGACTCCCCGGCTCGCATGGCCTTGTGGGCT
>Ga0307947_1000789_pt1 | contig 23557 bp, 35 predicted proteins | sample OrgLakmetagen232_FD_201840 | JGI IMG/M metagenome (GOLD analysis project Ga0307947, IMG submission 201840) | Saline water microbial communities from Organic Lake, Antarctica - #232 | ecosystem: Environmental > Aquatic > Non-marine Saline and Alkaline > Saline | place: Antarctica: Organic Lake...
AGGCTCTCTCAGCCTCTGGTTTCTTGTTTCTGACCATGCTTCTTGTACAAACTTCCTGAGACATATCAACAGCTTTCTTCTCGTTCTCCTTGATGCTTTCTCTTCGCGCTTCTTCAACACAAACGTCCTCTTTCTCTTTACACTTTTCTCTTCTACATACATCTGTTTCGTGTTTCCTCTATCTTCTGTTTCTTTTGTTAGCCAGGTATAGTTTCAGGCTTTTTCCAAACTTCCGCTGAGATGCCCTTTGAGGCATAAATAGTGATGTAACCTTACCTTACCTTAGAAACACATATACATTTAGGCCCTCCAGTCTTCGCTTAGCATGAGGTCTTCCGTCAGGTGAACGAGTTGGTGCTTCCGACTAGATATTTTGGTGAGCTGCACTTCTTGTGCAATATTGCCAACATTTAGGGGTTTGCTGGCAGTGTCTTCGGAGGGGAGGGACCTCTGCATTTGTATTTTTCATCTGACAGAGCCGCTGTCAACAGAAGAGATTTTTGAATCATACTTATCTTTCAACCTCATTCCCACACAGAAGCACCGAGCAGGCGCAAGCAAGAAAGAGAATACAATGGCTGCTGAACGAGTACACAGGACTATGTACAGAAAACCAACCCAAAAAGAGACGCGCAAAAAAATATGAAGAACGCAGGTTTCTAGTAAGGAAGTGGGAGGGCAAACTGCGTGCCCGTTTGCATAGCGGACACAAGCTGGCCGGAAGAAATGCGACTAAAGGCTAGCACAATTGTTGCCAGGCCAGTAGCACACATTATTGCAAGGCCCCCAAATAAAAGACAAAGGCTGGAGTGGCAGTCATGCGAATCTTTGTGTTTTTTTCTGGCAAATGTGCTTTCACACAACACACACACACACAAAGCAACGCACAATAGTACAAAAAGCAGGCCTAACTTAAGACCAAAGATGCTTCCCCCGAAGCGAAAGACTGTGCTGTTGCCTACTCCAGCAAGAAAAGTATAGAGCTCAAACTCTGCCACTAGCCGTATTGTACACACAACTAGGATCATGGTATACGGGCTGCTTTTGACCTGCTGAGAGCCTTAATATCCAGGAGCAATAAAAGCTGCGGTACACAATGTGCGTTTGCCGACACAGCACAGCATGAGCAAACAACACAGCACACCGCGCAGCAACCGTTGAAAATGGCAGCGCAGCACTCGTGGGAGGCATGCATCACCCTCACCCTTGTCTCACCTCACACACACACAGGCATAGGCGCACGTACACAATCACTCACATGCACACACACATGATCGCACACATGCTGCGCCAGGTTGGAGAGATGCTCACACCCTGCTGCCTCGTGCAAGCAGGGCCTGCTCTGAAATGACCTCCTCCTGCCACTGGCCCAATAAAAACTCGCCCAAGGGACCGAGGTTCTCAACAGTGCGCGTTGGAAGCAGGGCTCCTCCCTGCGTCATGCACGTGTGTGAATGTATGTGTGTGTGCTGCATGTGTGTCACATTTGTCAATTGCATTAGATGTGCTGACATGTTGTGTGTGTGTGTGTGTGTGTGTGTGTGTGTTTATGGTATGTGTATGATGTGCTTGAGCGAGTCAAAATTGCTGGTCATGTTTGTGTCAAAGTGTGCGTTAATGTATGTGCATGTACGGATGTCAGCACATGCATGTGCTAAACAGCAAGAGCAGCGTGCTCTTGTCCATCAACTCTATTCATCCTAGGGATGGCTAAATTAAAACGACCAAATACCCAAATCACCATCCAATTCAACAACTATGCAAGATCTAACAATCTTCTGCCACGCAACGGCCTTTTTGGCAACACACACACCCTCACCCACGCCCACACCCACTTACCATTCCACACCCACACCCACACCCACGCCCACACCCACACCCACACCCACACCCACACCCACCTGGTTATGGTGGTACCCAGCTGGATCACTGCTGGTCAGTAGACTGGAGGCCACGTGCTTGGGTGCTGCTAATGCAGGGTCGGTGGACGACACGAGCTTCACCATCAACTGCTGCAGGAAGTGCGCGCTGCTCCCGGGGAGCTACGTGTGCACAGGGGTTGGGAAGACAGTTAGTTGTGTTCACAAGCAGGATATATCTACTAAGGGTAACCAGTGTGCGCTGCTGCTGTCAGGAGTATAGTGTGCATGGATTTTGAACGCACGCACGCGCTCATGCACGCGCGCGAGCACACACAAACCTATATGCCCCCCTCTCCCCCACTACACACACACACATACACACACACTCCAGCCCTCATGGTGAACCAGCTCACTCACCAAGTAAACCCCGGGCATCAAACTTAGCGTTGGCCAGAAACGTATATATACACCGTATACAACCGTATATTTGGTGATTTCCCTGCCCAAATTTACCGTATATTCACTGTATTTATTGGTTCTGGGCAGCCCTACAGATTTTCCTCAGCCTGCACCAGCGTGGGTTACTTCGCACTTTACAGGTCGACCCTACAAAACTCACCAAAGCCCCGACGTTTGCATTGGACCCTGCCATGAAAATGGGTCATTCAAACTCGACCACACTACGAACGTAAGCCTACGTTTTTACAATACCCACCATCTTTTCCAATTGTGACAGCTGGGCACCGACGGCTTGTGACAGCTGCTGCACTGTGCTGTCGCTGATAGATGCCAGGCTGGCAGTGGTCGAGCGCAAAGAGGGGAGGAGGACCTGGCCTAAAACAGCCATGGATTCTTGCTTAAGGGCGGGGTCTGTACTTCGCACAGCTGCCTGCATGCGTGCATTTGGTCGTGTGTGTATATGTGTGTGTATATGTGTGTATATGTCTGACCAATGTGTGTGTACATGTCTGTCTATATGTCTGTGTGTGTGTGTGTGTGTAGGTGTGTGTGTGTGTGTGTGTGTGTGTGTGCAAGTGTGTGTGTATTCGTCTGTGTGTGTACATGTCTGTCTATATGTCTGTGTATATGTGTCTGTGTGTGTATGTATGTGTGTGTGCATGTACGTGTTTAAGCACTCAAATCGTACCTGTGAGGTGGTTGCTTGTTCAGCTCCTCTGCTGCCTGCTCCTTGCTGACTCAGCTGCGAACCTTCTTTCTCTTCCCGCAAGCTCTGCCGAGACTGCACAGTGGCAAACCTGAGAGGCAAAAGGAGGCAGGCACATGTGAGCGTGCTACTTTCTCAGTTGTGGCAAGATGTAGCGTGTTTTTACAGCATAGGAATCTCGTTCGTTGTTGAGCCCCCCTTTTGTGAGCGATCAAGAAAGGCTGAGGAGGTGGAGGGAACAGTGTGAGAAATATTCTCCCTGTAATTTGGTTGAGAAGCAACTGTTGCTCTAGCTTTCTGTGTGACTAGCTTGTGGAGATAGTGGGAGCATAAGTTAGAGTATCTTTGCAGTGACATTGAATACATACATTCCATACACATGCTCTCCAAAGCGCTTTTTTGTCTGTTTCTCTCATTGTCGCATAAGTACCCCTAACACACCCACACACACGCAAACACACACAACACGCATTCCTTACACATGCCCTCCCAAGCGCTCACTTGTCTGTTTCTCTCATTGTTGCGTAAGTACCCCTAACACACACACACACACACGCAAACACACACAACACACATTCCTTACACACGCTCCCCCAAGCGCTCACTTGTCTGTTTCTCTCATTGTTGCGTAAGTGCCCCCGGAGTCCTCTGAGGTGGAGGGCTGCTCGTCTTGGTACCGAAGGGAAGCTGCACGATTGGAGGTGCCTGCAAATGAATGCAGGCCAGCACAATGTGTGTGTGTGTTTGCGTAGTGAGTGATGAGAGGGGAGGCTGCACAGTTAAGTGTGAGGAGCCTGATGCAGGCACTGCAATGGTGCAGAGGCACTGTGCTGGTGCAGGCACAGCAATGGTGCAGGCACTACGATGGTGCAGGCACTGTGCTGGTACAGGCACAGCAATGGTGCAGGCACTGTGCTGATGCAGGCACTACGATGGTGCAGGCACTGCAATGGTGCAGGCACCGTGCTGGTGCAGGCACTGTGCTGGTACAGGCACAGCAATGGTGCAGGCACTGCAATGGTGCAGGCACCGTGCTGGTGCAGGCACTGTGCTGGTACAGGCACAGCAATGGTGCAGGCACTACGATGGTGCAGGCACCAAGATGGTACGTGCACAATGCTGGTGCAGGCACTATGCTGGTGCAGTCACTACTATGGTGCAAGCACTGTGCTGGTGCAGGCACTACGATGGTGCAGGCACTGTGCTGATGCATGCACTGCAATGGTGCAGGCACAGCAATGGCGCAGGCCATCCAACCAGCCAGGTTACTTGCACTTGCGAGCTTCCAACCACCAGCTTACGTACGTGTCTTGACTCCAAGGTCCATGGCTCCTTCCCTTTGTAATGTGGGGAGCGGTTTTTCTATGTACCTAGCCTAGTTATATGTACCTAATTTCTATGTACCTAGTTTCTATGTACCTAGCCTAGTTATATGTACCTAATTTCTATGTACCTAGTTTCTATGTACCTAGTTTCTATGTACCTAGCCTAGTTATATGTACCTAATTTCTATGTACCTAGTTTCTATGTACCTAGCCTAGTTATATGTACCTAGTTTCTATGTACCTAGTTTCTACGTACTTAGTTTAGCTGTATGTACCTAGTTTCTATGTACCTAGTTTCTATGTTCCTAGTTCCATGTTCCTAGTTTTCCTCCTTTTTGTCAAATAAATGCAGGCCAGGACAGAATGTGGCTTGACCAAAAGGTGGCTTGACCAAAAGGTGGCTTTGACGACGAGAGGGGTAGCTGCACCCTCAAGCATGACTGCCATGACAATGTCAGTATGGTAAGTGCAAACATATGGCAGCACTCTGAGAGACTGCACGTTGAGATGTGCACTTGTCACTGAGACGACAATCCAGTGCATTGGTTTGGTTTGGTGCAATCCAGTGCATTGGTTTGGTTTGGTTTGGTTTGGTGCACTTGTCACTGAGACGACAATCCAGTGCATTGGTTTGCACATCGAACGATGCAAAAGAGGGAGGGGGGAGGCTGCTCAAGTGGATTCAAGGTCACACACCTGGTATGGACACACACCTGATTCATCTCAAGGTCACACACCTGAGTCAAGGTCACACACACCTGATTTAAGGTCACACACCTGACTCATCTCAAGGTCACACACCTGATTCAAGGTCACACACCTGATTTAAGGTCACACACCTGATATGGTCGTAGGCGTGCAGTTGGGAGGTGCACATGGAAGGGAACAGGACGTTGGGAAATGAAGCACTAAAAGAGGCTTGGCATGCGTGGTCTGAGCAAGAGCGCAATCAGAAGGCAGGCACGTACCAAAATTCAAAGGCATATTGTGTGACCACTACAAGCACACGCAAACACACCTACCCACCCACACACACGCACATACGTGAACACGCACACACGCACGTGCACATGCGCGCACAAGCACACGCACCCACCCCCCCACACATCCATGCACACATCCTCACCTGTCAGGGAATGCACTGGCTTGGCAGTGCTTCCGTGGCCCTGGCTGCTACTATGGTCGTGTTCGTTGCTACCGCTATTGACCCATCCGCCCGTGGAAGCTGAGCCGCTGCTTGCCCTGGACGAGCTGTCTTGCTGCTGCCCACCCCCCATGCCACCATTGCTCCCTGCTGTACGTGTGCGAGCAAGAGCAGTGTGTGCGTGTGTATGTATGTATGTGTGTGTGCTTGTTTAATTGTGTTTGACTGTGTGTACGTGTGTATTGTTGGCCAAAAACATTTACGTATTTACGGTGCATACACAGAGTTTTTAGCAGGGAGGTGTGCATACATACGTCCAAACACGGTGCGCATATACGGTTCTGGCCAACCCTATACGTGTGTGTGTGTGTGTGTGTGTGTGTGTGTGTGTGTGTGTGTGTGAGAGAGAGAGAGAGAGAGTGTGTGTGTGTGTGTACGGTCGGAACATTAGGCATAATTTGGGTAACACGCCGCTTCAGGCAATCACTCAGTCCTTCGCAGCCTGTGTGGCATCGTTTCCTGCAAATGTAAATTGCCGCTCATCTCCAACACCACGCCCTCCTTCAGCACAAATTTGGGTGTGTGGCTGGCTGGGACAAATGCCACCTCTGTCGTGCTTTCATTGTTTTCCAGCAACTTACTATTCCTGGGGAAGGACACAGAGGGGGGAAGGACACGACTACCACCTCTAATGTGTATGTGTGTATGTGTGTGTGCGCATGTGTAGTGTGTGTGTGCGTGTGCTTCATTTGTAAGTAACTCGTTGTCCAGCAACTTACTATTCCTGGGGAAGGACACAGAGGGGGGAAGGACACGACTACCACCTCTAATGTGTATGTGTGTATGTGTGTGTGCGCATGTGTAGTGTGTGTGTGCGTGTGCTTCATTTGTAAGTAACTCGTTGTCCCCACCAGCTTTGCCGCCTTTCTGGTGCCCCCCCTCTGGTGCCGCGGCCTCTCCCTGGCCTTGCTCCCCCCAAGCTGTTCTTGAGGGTTGTGGCCGAGGTAGCGGTGCTGCCCCTGCATTCAGACGTGTATATATGTATGTGTCGCCTAGCTGTTTGAGGGTTGAAGCCGAGGGAGAGGCGCTGCCCCAGCATTTGAATGTGCGTGTGTGTTTAATTGTTCCGAAGCTGTTTTGAGGGTCGAGGCTGAGAAACGGTGCTCTGTTTGAGGGTTGAAGCCGAGGGAAAGGCGCTGCCCCTGCATTCAAATGTCCGTGTAATTGCGTCTATGGTGTTTTAGATTGTTCGTGTCGTGTGTGTTTGCGTGTTTGTGTGTGTTTATGTTTGTGTGTTTCTATGTGTGTGGTATCCTGTGCGTGTATTCATGGGTGCGCGTGTGTGTGTGTGTGTTTGTGTGTGTGTGTACTAGGGTTTCGTGAACGCAAGTACATTACAGCTCACACACCTTCACTTGATTTGTGCTGACTGACATTAGAGGCATGCTTGTACACACGCACCCAACCTTGCGCTGCTTGGCCTTTCACTGCACACTCGTCCACATCTTACCCACATCAGCAAGCCTCGACACCAATGTTGCAGCGCGTTGTAAAAGGCATTCATACTCGAGGTGTAAGATTCGGAATTGTATTCCTATATGTACCGTTACATTACCTCCCTACAAAAGCACATGCTGGCAAGCAGCTGTGTCAACCCTGCAGCTCCCTACTAAGTCTAATCTTCACACATTCACATACGCACACACTATCTCACACACTAGTTCACATACATCCATGCACACACACACACACTCACACACCTGTACTGCCCTGCAGTGGCACACTTTTGGCTTGCAGAGTAGCCCCAGAAGCGCACACCATTTCACACACACACTTAATTTCATGCACCCATATAAATGCACACACACACCTGTACTGCCCTGCGGTGGCACACTTTTGGCTGGCAGAGTAGCCCCAGAAGCACCTTGCCACAAAGACGGCTTGTCTTGCTGCTGCTGCTGCTTACTGCCAGGCCCTGCAGCTGCTGCTGAGCTCGCTCGCCTGAGCGCATGTATGTAAAGGTGCATGTGCGAGTGTGGGTGCGTGTGTGTGTGTGTGTGTGCGTGTGTGCAAGCAGGTTTTTGCGTGTGTGAGTGGGTGCGTGAGTGAAAGCGGGTTTTTGCGTGTGTGAGTGGGTGCGTGAGTGCGTGTGCGTACACTTGCTAATGAGCATGGATTCAGGCATCAGAGCAGCAAGCGGTGTTGTTTGTTGTACGATTGCATGACTCTCTGTTGCAGCATTGCGCAGATGCCAGCCTGGGTCAGTTTGCAAGCGCTTTCAAAAGGACGCGACACAGAGAAAAACATTCGTCTTGACACGGTGCTTTAGCACGTGCACGTACGTAACATATCTTTTAAATCTGCTAGACATGCTGAACACGTTGCATGTTGCACACATACATGCACACTTAATAGTGCCATACTCATACCCAAGACACAAACATGTACACTCAAGACGTGCGTGCGCGCTTGCATACACACACACATAATCACACAGACACGCACACACACACAAACACACACATGCATACACACACACATAATCACACACACCTGTGGGGCGGCAAGCCTGCCTGGCTGTTGCTGCTGGTGCCGTTATTGTAAGTTGCGTTGTTGTTGTTGTAAGGGGTGTCGACGGAGGTACTGTCGCTGCTGACATTGTTGGTTTGATGGGCTGAAGAGGCAGCAGCGGCGACGGTGGCCTGTGTGTGCACGTATGTATGTAAGTGTGTATTCATAATTGTGTGTGCTTGGGCGTGTGTATCTGTGTGTGAGTGTGTGCACGCGTGCCTGTGAATGTGTGCGTGGATGTGCCGTGCAAATAGAAGGGGGTGTGGCTGACACCAATAGAGTGAATCCAACATTAATAGAATGAGTAAACCAGACTGAATTTGCGCAGGTGAAAGGAAATGGTGCGATCCTTGACATGCAAGCCAAATAAAACGTAAATGAGACGATTTCAATTACTAGCCATTATGTCAATCAACCCAACCCGTCTAGTCAGTAGACCACACGAATGTTACTTCAAATCAAAAAGCTCAGAACACTCTGTAGATTAGCGGTCATATTTTTCACATGCTGTTGCTAAGACACACTGATAGGCACGTGCGTACACCATATAGACAAGAACAGGCTAGTAGAGTAACACACCCAGCAAGACTAAGGGGATGAGTGCTCAGACAGAGACAATTACAACAAATACACTTGCACATACACACACTCATTCACACACACACAACACATTAACATTTGCGCACACACACATAACGCACGTACACACGCGCACCTGCATCCCATCCACAGAGCATAAAGGCGTGCGCCCGTCCATCGTGCTACAAATGCTGCTCGTGCTGCTCTGCCGTACGGGGTGTGAGTTTGGCTCCGCCCTCTCTCTCCCCGCCCCCTGCAGGTCGGGCATGTTGATGAGTAAATCAATAAGAAGGACAGTGTTGAAAGACACAGACAAGGTAATCAAGCATCCAGAATCGATCGATTCTGCCTCACCCCTCCCCACTCTTGCAAGGCAGGTGACCTCAAAAGCAAGAGCTATGACCACCGCCATAACCACGGACTCGGGCGTGGGCCGGGCGTGAAGAGTCGTCAACTACGATTGCACATACAGGGCGCGTGCACGACCATGCGCAGGGCGTGCTGTGACCGTGGAGTGTGTTCTCTGTGGGTCGTGACATGTGACACATGTATAGGGTTGGCCAAAACCTTGTATGTACACCGCACATACGTATGTATGTATGGTTCTGGCCAACCCTAGACACGTGACTGGTGTGTGTAAGTGTTGCACGGTGCACTGCCACAGGGGGGGAGTGGGTGGTGTGGCCGTGCGAAGGGAGCCACATTTTTTGTGGTGGGGGCACAGGCACAGTGTGAACGCAGGGACGCAGGGCACAGTGAAGCAGTAACAAGGCCATGGGCATGGATGGTGCACACACACACGTCACGATTGGCGAAGGACCAGGCACGACAGGATGCTCGGCAACACTCTGTCGAGCCATCCTTTGCCAGTCATGTGTGTGTTGGCTGTGCCAAGATTCCTGTCATGCCTTTTCGTGCCACATGCTTCAAAGTGACACGGAGCAGGCCAGCCCAAAAGAGGGTTCCAAAGTGATTGATTAATTCCATGTTTCCACATGTGTGTGAATGCGTGAGGCACCTTGGCCAAGTGCTGTTGCAGGTTAGCAGCATTAGCGGGTAGGGTGCCCGTTCCTAAGGGGTTGATGCCACTCCCTGGGTTTTGGGCCTCCCAGGATGGAGAAGGCAAGGGGAGCCTGTCCTCGTCTTCTTCTGACCCCTGTGTGTGCACGTGTGAGTGTGTGTGTGCGCGTGTGCGTGTTGTGTGTGTGCGTGTTGTGTGTGTGTATGTGTGTGTATGTGTGTGTATGTGTGTGTGTGAGTGTGTGCGTGTTGTGTGTGTGTGTGTGCAGCAAAGCATTGCGCGCTCTACCAGGCATCGGACTTTTTTGATTGACCCCCGACACAACAAATTCCATGAGTTGCTCAACAGCATGCCGTTTCAACGTCCGTCCCACGACCATCCAACGACCGCCCAACAACCGTCACGTGCGTGAGCTGACTGCTTAATTCTAACTGAATCTCTACAGAGATGCACGCACACCTGTCCTTGCTGCCCCTGCTGCTGCCACCCTGCGCGCACCCCTCCCATACTCCCGCTCCTCACAGTGCCACCGTAGGGGGGCGGTAAACTCGCACTAGCATTCCCGTTTGAGGTCACCCCTGCCCCTTGCTGCTGCTTGTTCTGAAGGGTCCCTCCTTCCCAGTTTGCTCCTCCCGGGTCGCCTGTGGATGGGATTCGCCAAAAGTGTTTTATGCGTGTGTTTGTGCCTCTTTTAATGTACTCTCAAGCCTCTCACACACATTTTCTGGATATAACACCTGTAGCAAGTAAACAGGAGTGCCACTACAAACAAAAGCATGTGTGCGTCACCTGTAGAAGAGGACAAAACAACAAAACGAGCATATGTAAAAGCATGTGTGCATCACCTGTAGAAGAGGAGTGCAGGCGGCTGCGGTTGCCGTGAGAAACCGTGCCTGTCGCTGGAGTATGAGTGGAGGAAGACGAAGGAGGGGGGAGGGAGTTGTCAGAGGGTCCGGGAGACACACCATTGGTGTAGGTGGAGTTTGTGAAGAGATCACGCTGCAGTGCAGATGCAATGTGTGTGCATGTGTGTGTGCATGTGTGTGTGTGTGTGTGTGTGTGTGTGTCAGGAGCGATAGGTGTGTGAATGAACAACAGGGCGGGAGGTGTTGGTGTAATGGAGGTGCGTGGGTACCAAACTTCATAATACAAGGTGTGTGTGTGCGTATATAGTGAGTATTAAGTTTTAGCGTGTAAAAAAATGGTCTGCTGGTTTGAATGGGCTAGAGCGTTTGTGGGGATGACAAGCGGATTATTTCACTTGGTGTGTGCGTATCCGTGTTAGTACTCGTAGGGCGGTCAATTAGGGGCAGAATAAGAGGGGAGAGACGGGTGTACTCAGATGCCTTTGTTTGTTGTTAAAATATTGGCGCATGTGCGTCGCTACGTGGTTGTACGTAACAACAAGTGTGTTGGCAAGAACAACGTGTGTGTGTACGTGTGTGTGTGTGAGTTTGTCTACATGCGACATGACAGATGGGCTTTGTGCTTAGGTGAGATGCAATAAGGGTGGAGGGATGCCTAGGTAGAGCATGCTGATTTAGAGACATCTCAGTACTTCATGAGCAGAGACACCTCAGTACTTCATGAGCAGTCTCCTGTTCAATGTCTATTCAGTGTCTTTTTTAATTCGTTATAATTACGATAAATGCTCCTGCATAGCACACACTTGCATGATCATCATCATAAACAACGCTCTACGAAACACATGCCTGCAGCATCATGATAAACATCGCTCCTATGAAACACACACGCCTGCATCATCATCACCGTAGACAACACTCCTATAGAATACACAAGTGCATAATTGTTGGCACAAACGACGCTCCTGTGAAGCACACACCTGCGCAAACCCGTCATCATAAACAACGTTGAAGCACGCACATGCATAACTGTCATCATCATCAACGCGCCTACAAACCACACACCTGCACAATCATCATCAACACAACGCTCCTGTAAAGCACACACCTGCATAACTATCGTCATAAACAACGCTCCTTTAACGCACGCACCTGCATATCATCAGACAGGGAGGGAGCTTCCTCTAGGCCCTTGCTCAGTGCGTGGTGTGGGGCCATGCCGTTGTTCTTCACTGTGGCATCTGAGGCGTTGGGTTTGCCTTGCATGTACCTGAGTAGCGTAGCGGAATAAAGAGCGAGCGGCGAGGAGCAGTCGTGTATGTATGTGTGTGCGTGCACGAGAGTGTGTGTGTGTGAGCTTACTTCTGTCACACAAACTCTAGGCACGATCTAATGCTGTGGCAGCTGTTGCGCTAGGCTGGAATACTTGCTTAGCTGCTAATGAGCGGAGCTTGCTGTTCTCATCTGTGTGCTAATTGCTAATGTTACGTAACAATTGGTGCTTGCGCACACGCGTGCACACGGTTGCACTATTTAAGCGCTTCTGCACTACTCTGCACGATTCTATTCTGCACTACTCTGCACGATTCTATTCTGCACTTCTGCACTATTCTGCACTATTTCACGTTTAAGAAACCAGCATACCCTAGCAAACAGGGCACACGAAGCACCGCAGGAAGGCACGGTCTGCACGTGCAAGCAACTGTTCAGCACTTTACATCCACAGCCTGTCAGCATGGCTCTTATTAGAAACATGGAAAGCTGTGGGAACTGGGCACTGCCTCGTTTTGGGAACGCAAAAGCCTGGTAGAAACTGCGCCCCCTCTTCATCTTTTCTAAGCTCTTCCACGGTCTGTGCACTAAGCAAGCACCAGCATATTATTTTCTTGCGACAAGCAAAAGCTAGGATCACATGCTGTGCTCCCCCCTTTACCCTGTACTTGCTCGTGTGCGCTCTCTTGCAGCACACACACGTTACAGCGCACACGGGCTTCCACACTCAAATGCACGTGTCGTGCTAGCCGAAACACACACATGGATGCCCACACCCACACCCACACCCACGCCCACACCCACACAAAGGCAAGCAAGGATTGCTTTGGTAACTCACATCACTACAGGCAACGTTGACTGTAGGCAACGTAAGAACTGACACTGCAGTGGTCAGCATCTCACCCCCTAATAGTGTGAACAACCCCGTCGCCGCCTCAACAGGCTATTTCATGAAATTCGACCGAGCCAAGCAATGTAGGAATACGGTCATGAGGCAACGCGCATTCACACCAGCGCACTGCACCCACCTGTCTACGACGGCAGCCTTCAGCGTGTCGCCCATTTTTTGGGTGGTGCGCCCAAATTTCTTGGTGCCAAAGTCCCAGCCTGGTAGGGTGCCGGAGGAGCAGTCCTGGGAGGCGTCCCTATAATGCGTGTGTGTGCATTTGTATGTGTGTGTGTGCGTGTGCATGTGTGTGTGTGTGAGTGTGAGTGTGTGTGAGACTGTGTGTACCCGCAGCCAAGCTAGGGGCCCATACATGGCTTTGGTACTTTGTCAGACGCTTGTTTACCTCAACCGTTTACCTGCTGTTCACCTAGCTAGCAATCATTGTGCGCTTGCAAGTCTATGTTTGAATCACGCTTTCGGTGCAAGGCTTGATGTCCTTCAACGTGCATATGTGAACAGCACGGTAATGAGCATACTACGCATGCTTGCAATAAGTCCACAAACAGATGCGCATGGACTGGTGACGCGTCTTCAAAAGCAATACGCACACACAAACATGCACAAATCACAGATGTCAAAACACATACATAGCTGACAAAAGCCCAGAGGCATCTTATGTGCTAGGTAAAAGGTTCACGATTGTAAGTGTTTTCATTACTGTTAAAACCCCTTTCAGCCCGCCGTGCATGATGCGTTTTGACGTAGGTCATGTCAAACACTGTCAGCCAACAACAAGCCTTGTGCGCGGTTGACTACAAAAAGAGACGCACACACTCTAAAGTGGGAATCCTAGGCTTGCACGCTAGAGATGAACTCACAAAAAGAAGACGTCCACTGGTTTGAGATGGCCCATAAAAAGGCAAGTTAACAAAATGCGTAAGCATTTCAGATGAGACAGTTGGGCCAGGACTGACTGGGCCAAGAGCTGGGCGCACACAGTGTAATGACGACGATAACACTAGTACAACAACAACAACAACAACAACAACAACATACAACATACAACATACGTACAGCATACAATATACAACAACAACAACAACAACAACAACAACAACAACAACAACAACAACAACATACAACAACGTACAACAAACGTGCCAACCAGTACCACCTTCCAAGCCACCCACACAAATTTGGAACTGAGCTCCCTTTTTCCTTCACACAGCAAGCAAACACACTTGTAGGCTCCTGCATCCCCTCTTTCCCCTCCCAGCACTCTCATACACACACACCTCCACCCTCACAACCACACTGAGAACTTCATACACACACCTGCGCGACGTAACAGGCCGCCTACACCGCGAGAACTCGTGCACCATTTCCCCCAGACCCTCTGGTGCTGCCTCCCCACACTCCGCCACAAAGGGGTGCTGCAGCAGCTCGCTGGCGGGGGGGCGGGCGCTGGGGTCTTTTTGCATGCACCTGTGTGAGAGTTGAGAAAGGCACGGGAAAGGGGGTAAGAGGTGGTGTCTTTCTGCATGCACCTGTGAGAATTAAGAAAGGCACAGGGAAGGGGGTAAGAGGTAGGGTCTTCCTGCATGCACCTATGAGAGTTAATAAGGCATTAGAAGGGGTAAAGGCAGGTGGGATGAGAGGCACAGGGGAGTGAGCTGGCTTCCCTTTTGAGTATCTAGTAGTGCTACCTAAGCAATCGCTTGTGGTGGGGTAGGCAGTGGGGTCTCCGTCTTGTCAAGCAGCTGCATATGTTAGGGTTGGCCACACCATATGCACAATTGCATAAATACTGAATCTATATCCACACGAGCGAGTAATGCTACAAAAGCTGCATGGAGTTTTTGTATGGGGTTTTCGCCTCCTGGTTGCACACCAAGCACACCAAAAGAAACCAAGCATGCGCAGCGCACCTGTGCACAAAGTCCTTGAACTCCGGGCTGAAGTCGCCCTCCAGTTTGGGGGGCGCGTTCTTGGGGATGAGGAACAGCACACGCATTGGGTGGAGGTCGGAGTAGGGGGGGGAGCCGGTGGCCATCTGAGTGAATGAGCCGTGCAGGCATGGTTAATTGTGTGTGCGCGTATGTGTGTGCGTGTGCGTGTGAGTATATGTGGTGTATGCGCATGTGTGGCTGTGCGTGCGTTTATATGTGTGCACGCACGCATGTCTGCATGTGAAATCAGCCTCGTAAACCAAGCCAGTTCTGCAAAGCTCCCCCTCTGTGACGTAAACGTACATACCCAAACAGGCGTTTGCATGCACTACAACAAGCTGCATGCACACAACTCCATGGCATGCGCGACAACAAGCTGCATGCGTACCTCCATGGCCGTAATGCCAAGCGACCAGATGTCAGCTAGCTCAGTGTAGCCCTCCTCTGAGGACTCAATGACTTCAGGGGCCATCCAAAAAGGAGTGCCGACAAAGGTTCTGCGGCGGTAGCCCATGGTCCCACTGAGCTGGCCACTGACGCCAAAGTCACTGATTTTGACGCCACCTGTGTGTGTGTGTGTGTGTGTGTGTGTGTGTGTGTGTGTGTGTGTGTGTGTGTGAAAGAGAGAGAGAGAGAGAGAGAGAGAGAGAGAGAGAGAGAGCCTGCCAAGGTAGCAATGTTACACTGGGCTGTCTCTACACACAAGATAGAGTCTGAGACCTCAGAGCTGCCTACAAAATTATAGTGAGCATACTAGTGCATGCATTGGCACTTTTTCCAGAGTAATTTGGCAATCGCTCCACCTTGCCCCCTTTGTCTGACCCTTGTCTAAACCCCATGTCCAACACCTGCGGCTTGTAGCAGCTCCTCAGCCCCCTGTATTTGAAATCAACCCTTTCTAAGCAATAGCCCGGCAACACAGCTGCCGCCTCGACTCCCTGAGGATGCGGTCCTTGCTGCGCTGGACACTGTAATGCACCCTTTCGAAACGTAGCGGAGACCTTTTTCTTTTACCTGTGGGCCCCAGCAAAATGTTGGCTGCCTTGATGTCCCTGTGGATGCGGTTCTCACTGTGGAGGTAGGCGAGGGCCACCAGCACCTCATGCAGGACATACGCCACAAAGGCCTCGTCCAGTGGGCCATGCTGGACCTGATACAGAGGGAGGACGGTACGAGGGGTATTGACCAAATCGGATGAGCGAACGTGCGTGTTTGGGTGCGTGTGTGTAATCGTGAGTGTGTGTGTTGGCTGTGTGCTGTGTGATGTGTGAGAGAATGCGTGAGTGTACATGAGTATGTGTGTTGTGTGAGTATGTGTGTGTATGCATGGTAAGGGTGGGTGTGCGCACTTTTTTGTATTTCTGTACGTTTGCAGGTACAAGTTGGGTGCATTTATGACGTAAGTGTGAAAGCATGTGGTAGGAGGAGATAGGGATGCCATATGACTCGCCACATCCAAGCAGCACCTACAATTCATTCTGTAAAGGTGAGTGTTTGTGTGCATGTGTGGAGTGTCATCGTTCTCATTGTAACCATCGTAACCATTGCCCTCATGTGCTCATTGTAACCATTGTAACCATTGCCCTCATTGTAACCATTGCCCTTATGTGCGTAGATGTGCATTGAGTGACAAAACCCTTTTGTAAATATTGTACGACCCCTCGACAAGAAAAACTTCGTGGCTGACCGGTATCACAGGGAAATATACACATACACTCCTGTAATTAGGAACGTGCATTAAATGACCCTTGGGTGCAGCTCTTTGCCATGCCGGAAAGCATGCTGGATAATGATTGGGTAGCACTTTGTGCATCTGCCAATTCCTCTGAGCTCTCCATGGAAAAACACTAAGTAGCACCCTGGTCCATTTGCTGCTGCTGTTGCTGCTGCCGTGCATTCCAGCCCTCTGACGCCTCTCTGTTTACTGATAAGAAGCAGGTTTAGAGGCAGCATAGCGCACCAGGTCTGCCACTGAACAAGCCATGAGCTCCATCACAATCATGAGCTCGGTGCTCTTGGGTTTCAGCAGGGACCCGTGGTACTCGGTGATGTTTTTGCAGCGACATCCCGCAAGCATTGTAATTTCCTGCATGAAACGTAGAGAGAAGGGTTGAGTGTGTGCAGCTCAAAGAGCGTGCATACTTGTGCACAAACTTGCGTATTCAGAGGCACATGGCTGTCTTCACGTGTGATGAGGAGCAGTGGCACGTGCCGTGGCATTCGCTTACCTTGTGGATGTCCTCAATGTCATCCTCCCTGTGAGGAGGGGTGGGCAAACAAGCAAGCACTATGAGAAATGTGCCTTCCAAAAGAGCTATACAGCAGAAATTGTAGTACAATGCACTTACACATCCTCCAGGTCAATGACCTTGAGCGCCACTTGGAGTCCCGTCTCCTTGTCAATCCTACACAAAGAACCGGGAAGGGCGACATGAAAGTGGAGTTTGCCGGGAGGCCAAGGAAGCCTGTTGCTCCCAATCCTTGTGCAAGTGCAGGCGTGCTATGTTTATTGCTCGTGGCAGAGAGGGCCCGAAGGGCTTGCCCGCAAGTGCCCAAAATCAGCGAGAACAGTGCACAAAACCGTCGCGACCTCCTTCGCACCCCAGGAATACATCGCCGTAGGACCCTTTTCCAATGCACTCCTTGATGATGTATTTGCCCTCTTGCTGAAGTGCCATGCTGTTGGCTACATTTGCATTATTGGGGAACGGCAGCTATAATTACAATTCCTACACAATACAACTTTAACAAAATTTTGCTCTACAGCAGCAAATTATCCAACCACAAGAAATTTTTATATATATTCACTTTCTAGCCGCAACTGCTACCACTGTTACGCGTGCCATCTCTCTTTTCGGTAGCATGGCCATGCAGTCCACCAAGAACGTGCCCCCCCAGCAAGCTTCAGCATCTGGGGGGACAAACAGGATACATCACATTCGTGCAACCTGCCGAAACAGGAGGACACCAAACCGCAGACAAGGCATGCCAATGGCCGTGTCAGCCACATCACAGCAGCATCAACAGCTGTTGTATCAAATAATGGTGAGCTCACAAATCTGCGTAGAGTGTGTGGCTGAGAAGACTCTTAAGCAGGTGAAAGGCTCAACCACCAGTAAATTCATCTGCAGGAAGATGTTCCTCAAGCGGTGCAGGACGCAAGGCCGAAGCCTCAGGAATCGTTATTGCAGGTAAGAACATTTTCTAGTTCACTCGCAATGCAGCATTCTGTGTACATGCGCACGCGCATACACTCACTCACACACACACACACACACTCTCTCTCACACACGCGTACACTCACACTGTCACAAAAACATACACACACACACAAACACACACACAAACACAAACACACACACACGACACAAACAAACGACAAGACAACAAACATATACATACAAACGTGCAACAGTACGCACACAAACATGCACGCACAACACACGTACCGCCTTAAATAGGCACTAATAGAGCGAGCGGAGGTGGAAGCGCAGCGTTCCAGTAGCGGCAGCGATTATGTGGATACGTCTGCTTCGGATGCCATCCTAGACAGAATTCCCGGCAAGGAGGAACTGACAAGCTTAGTGGCTGGGATCTTGAATGGATCTGAGGCAGCTGTCAGTGGTCTTCAAGGCCTGCTGCAAGGAGGAGGGGACGGGGGCTCGGGAGATAACTTTCAAAAGCTGCTGGTGTGTGTGTGTGTGTGTGTGTGTGTGTGTGTGTGTGCGTGTGTGTGTGTGTGTTCGTGTGGGTGTGCGTGTGGGTGGGTATGTACGTGCGTGTGTTTACTTTTTGTCTGCCTGCTTGCTGCATGGGGATTCCAAAGGAGCACTGTGAATTCAGCTTACTATATTCAGCCCATATGCTTCAACGTCATGCTCCAGGAGAGCCACTTGTAGGTCACCAGGTGTTGCTTATCCGAGGCCATTGCAGCCCTGGAGGAGCGCGGGCATTGTTGCACACAAACACACACGCACAAGCACACACACGCACACACACATGAACCAGGGCTCTGTGGCTAATGGCCTCTCCACTGAGCAGCTGGAGCAGATCTCCGCCACCACGTGGCAGGCACGGAAGACTTTGCAAGGCGTCGTCACCGCTCCACGCGATTTCCTGCAAGGTGCTGTTTCTGGACAGAGCACCGAAGGCCTGGCCCCGAATGAGCTCTTTGGCAGCTTGGAAGCCGCGACAGCGTCTGTGCAAGCACAGTTAGACAGGACGATTCAAGCTGTGGGGGCAGCCATCCAAGTGCCAGGGGCGGCTGGACCAAGCGTCGAGGTGGTGCAACTGCTTGAGAGCAGGTGGGGTGTGATGGAGAGCGAGTGTGTGGTTGTAATAAGACGCTGTGTGTGTGTGTGTGTATGTGTGTGTGCGAGACGCTGAGGCTTTGGAAGAGGTGAGTTGTGATGGAGAGTGTGTGCGTGGTGTCGAATAAGACGCTGTGGCTACAGATGCAGGTAGGTGGGGTCCAACAGGTAGGGGGGCACCCAATAAAATCTGTGAACTGACCTCTCTTTCAAAAACTGCCTAGGAGCTGGGCAAGTATGTTTGTGCGCAAAATGTGGTATGCTTGAGAGCTAAAGAAACCGTGAGCACATTCGTAGACAAGGCGAGGTAAGCAATCAGTGTGTCAGTTCTTGTGACCACTTCTCAAATCTAGTCAAGTTAGATGTCCTTCCTTTGAGAATGAAAGTGGACATCGCTATTCTAGTTAATTCACTCCCTGGCTTAAGTGGCATACCCCCCCTTTGGTAATAATGTGCTTAGTAACACAGAGTTGAACATTTTAAGAGAGTTGGATGCAGGAAATATCGGATAATGCTGAAGAGGGAAAGCAATGCTCACAGCAAGAAGCACTCTTTCCTGCTACCCTGCCCGTTCCGATTGCCTTGTGCAATTCCATAATCCTAAACAAACTTGGCGTCAGTGAGTATAGTTAGTATAATTAGGTAGCTCAGTTAAACTTGGCGTCGGTAAACTTAACGTAAACACGTAAACTTGGCGTCAGTGAGTAAGTTAGGTAGCTCTCATGCTGCCATCCCATTGGTGTATGCTTCCTACCTACCTACCTGCAGAGCTGCCTCTTAAACTCCTAGGCGTAGTGAGCGTAGTATCGGTGGTATGCTCATTAACTGGTTGAGGTGGTATGCATATCCACCCCAGTGTCGTTTCATTAAGACAGGTTTTCTGGGGCACTGTTTTTGCAGCCCCCGTGCCTCAATTTCCCTTGCTCTTGGCTACCTGTGTATGTGTGCGTGCGTGTGTGTGTGCGTGTGCGTATTTCTCTCTCTCTCTCTCTCTCTCTCTCTCTCTCACACGCACACACACACACACACACACACACACACACACACACACATACCATCCAGGCGAGCAGCGGGACACTTGCTTGATCTTACACCCTTGTACAAAGCATGGGCGACACTGCTTGAGCCGTTGGAGGTTTTTGGTGATAGGTAAGTGCATAGAGTGACCGCCCAACCTTTGGGCCTGCAACATCAATTAATTCTTTGATACGTTTTCTCCAATACGGTTCTGTCTGCACGACCATTTGCCTTATCCCGAAGCAGTTTATTGTAGCTGTGTTTGAACGCTCCTGCACCATTCTAGCTAAGTGCCCGTGTTGTTCACATTCTTAATGCGATTGCTGTAAATAGCTCTTAGTACCAACTGCATATTTATCTGCAGTAGATCAAAAAAGTGCACAAGAAACATCACAAATATTCCAGATATTTTTTTGACTGACCAACTTTCACGACCTTTTGCTGCAGGTGGTTGCTCAACATCTTGTTCCTCGCAGTCTTTGCTTTGCTCGGGTTCACGCTGATAGCAAAAACACCTAGGAATTAGATTAGAATTGCGTGTTTTGCTGGCGGGTTCAAAATTTTCTAAAAGATCAATGGTCAGCAAGTTCGTGATATTTTTTGTGTAATGCGTGCTATAACTCGGACGCAGATGATTTTGTTTGTTTATAAATGAACCTCTGCTTGAAGCAAGGTTGCCAGGTTTATAAATGAACTTCTGCTCGAAGCAAGGTTGCCTGCACGCTCTGGTCCCTCCCGACAGAGCACTTGTCAAAGTGATCAGAATTGCCGCAGAATGAGTCTACACTTTGCTTGCACCCGTGCTCACTAGTTCCCCTGCAAAAGGATTTAGGTGAATCAGTGCTTGCTACTGTACATGCATTCAGCAGACAAAATGCATGCATCTCACATTTGTTTTCGCTCTTTAATCGAGAGCTGTGGAATATATCTCCTTAGAATCAGCCACTGCAGAAAAGGAATTCGGGCAAATATCCAAAGTTGTCTGCCTTCATTATTATGCACACCATTAATTTATAATTGAATCGCGTCGAAAAAAAGGCGACGATAATGGTCGAGGTAAGGGGGAAAACAAGCTGGGCCCCTGAACTCAGATGATACCTCGCGATCGCTTGAGCGTGCTCATTTCCTGCACTTGAACTAGGCGTTTGTCAGCCTCTTCTTTTTCGTGTCCCATCCACACGGACCGGCTGTTCACCACCTCGACTCATCGCCTTTATTTGACGTGCTCTTTCCTTGTTCTGATTCACTGCACAGACACGTGCTCAGCAGCAGGGAGCTCCTCTGAAGAAGCCAGGTGCGAGCGTGTTTCAGGAGGGACGTACTCAGAAGATGCATGATCTGATGATGCATCACTACGAGGGTCCTAGACAGACACTTGACCTTAAACACCTTACCACTTTGCAGGGGCCTACAACACGGATGCGTACTATCAAAGCAAGGACGAGGGGTTTGGAGACCTGGGTGTCGGCCAGGTACCTTTTCTTGTTTGAGTCATTGCTGTGTTGTAACAAATCTGGGCCATGCTATCCTTTGTGGAAGGTGCTGTACTCTCTGCAACGTCTTTGAAACGGGACGGCCCAACACAGAATTGAAATGTAATCAGGCCGTATAGATGTTTCTGCAGCTTTCTGCTGGTGAGGGGTGGAAGGATTGCAAAGTTGTGGGGCCATATTTCAGGTGCAATTTACACAATTTTAACAGTGATTTTATGATTTCTGTTCTCCATTCTAATCTTGCTTACAACCTCTTGCCTTGCAAATGTGCGTGCAAGCAGGAGCCTGACACTGGCGCCAAGGACAATCCTGAGGATCCGGAATACACCGCCACCGCCGAAGAGCTGAGGCAAGCTGACACTGCTCGGGAAGCAGAAGACAGGGAGGCTATGACTGCAGGTAACGATGTCAAAACAAATTCTATTGCTGTGGCACCCTGCATTATGTGTTATGTGTTGTCTCCTCTACATTTTGAGCTGAGGCTCCCGGATCTGATGAATTCAGCAAACATGGATAAAGGGTGAAACGCGCACAATACGTTGCGGTTCTGACTTAATGCAATTGACCCCCTTTATGCAAGAGTCCGCCTCCTCTCCCCGCAAACGACGGAACTGCTTTTCGAATTGCCGTTTTAACTTTGTCTCCCTTTAACTTGCCTCTTCTCATCTGTGTGAGTACTGCACGTGTTGTGCTAAACCTTGATCACTACTAGTTTGGCAATTCAATTTTTGCAGAGGAGGAGAAAGCCGCTGAGGAGGAGCAAGGAGAGTTAGCTGACAGGTATTGGTTATTGCTTTGTTTTCTCTAAGATGTTTTACACTTGAACAAAACCGGCCAACTTGAATCTTTTACACATCTTGAGCACAACAACACACACAGGCCTGATACAAGGGCTGACCTGCAAAACCCAAATGAAGAGCCCGTGCCTTTGGTTGAGACAGATGCTGATGGTCGTGAGGGACAGGACGCTCAAGAAGCAGGTATGGAGTAGATTTTGTACAATGCAATCTTGCAGCAATGTATAAGAGGATGAGAGGCAGTTGCATTGTTTTTATTCACCTGCATATTGCTTGAAGACAAAAGAAATGCAATTTGTGCGCCCACCTGCAGAGATGATTAATGCTCTGTTATTTCCATTTTCTCCATTTTGTTTGCAGCGGACGTGCCTGAGATGACCAACGTTGTAGGCCCATGAAAGATGACCTGATGCCGACTTTTCTGTGATGATTGCTGTGTGATATTGAAGGCTTGACTCTCTGACAGACGCAATCAATTGGGCTGACTAGTTTGACATTTACATTGACGAGCCTGAGTGACCTGTACCATCATTTTCTTGTGACATTGCTTGTAGAAGCGCTCAATCTTTCTGGAGTTATTAATGTATGTGTGCTGATTAGTCTACCAGTCATGAAAGCAATCTAGCACAGCAAAGAGGAAGCTTGGGAATATTGCAAGCACACATCACCCTCTTCACAAACCTGACCTAAGCAATGTGCTGGAGTAAAGTACCAACTACCACATGTTCTATTAAATCCTCGTATAGAGTAGCATTGATTATTAGAGCCACCAGCAATACCTAGCTGACACATCTAACATCCCCGCTAAGACCAAGTTCATCATGATGCAATGCAGAGGAACTTTGTACAACCAAAACAGATAGCACCCACGGTAAGGATGGTCATATTCTGACCATCGTAGATAGTCAAATTTTGACCATCAGGCCAATGGATGGTCAGAATTTGACCATCCTCTTTGGCAGGCCTGGACACTTTTTGCAGGCTGGTAAACGCGACGACCTCTTCCTATGGTCCATGATAAATAATTGCCTGAACCTTCCAATAGGTACAAAGGTTCCCCTTTAAGTAGTGAAAGGAACGGGGTGCCTCCTTGCAGCCAGGCCATACCAGCCCCCCCCTGTAAAGCCCAGTAATCGTAGTCTAGGTGGCTTAGAATTTCGTAGCACTAGGTCTAATGGGCCTCTAGTGGCCCTTCGCAGCAGGAAAAAGATCACGTAGAGGATGCCAACAGAAGCAAGCAGCCCCAACAGGCAGAAGTTGAGGCCTCACAGGTGGTTGTACGCGCGTACATACACACACA
>Ga0307947_1000791_pt1 | contig 23545 bp, 22 predicted proteins | sample OrgLakmetagen232_FD_201840 | JGI IMG/M metagenome (GOLD analysis project Ga0307947, IMG submission 201840) | Saline water microbial communities from Organic Lake, Antarctica - #232 | ecosystem: Environmental > Aquatic > Non-marine Saline and Alkaline > Saline | place: Antarctica: Organic Lake...
GGGCCCCCCCCCCCCCCCGGCGGTGGTAGTGGCAGAACCATCAGTGTCATTTCAGATGCCAACATCACACATGCAAGCACGTCTGGGCTGCGGTCCTTTCAGGTCCTGACCACACTTTCCACATCATCTGTCTTGGATTGTTTTTTGCACTCACGCTGTACGGGGCACCCAGGCATGTGCACAGTTTGCACATCTAGTCATATGGCACATGACCAGGGTTGGCCGGAAACATATATATACGGTGTATATACGGTATATTTGGCAGGGAATTCACTAAAAATACGTTCATATACGGTATATATATGTACGGTTCTGGACAACCCTACGCATGACTGACAGTTGCACACAATCAAGCACGTCCATACTCACACACACACGCACACCTCACCAACACTGCTGGAAATCCTCAACTTTGAGTACATCCATACCCAAATGCACACGCACACACGCACACCTCACCAACACTGCTGGAAATTTCCAAGTTTGAGTACATCCTTAACCAAGTGCACACGCATACAAGCACACCTCACCAACACTGCAGGAAAACCCCAACTTTGTGTGGTGGATGGTGCTGAACGCAATGTTTGCGTACCTCACCAACCTGTTCAACTTTTTGGTCACCAAGTACACCAGCGCACTCACACTCCAGGTGATTGTGTGTGTGAAAGTGTGTTTGTGTGTGCGTGTGCGCGTGCGAGCGTGTCACGCATGCGTGTGCGTGAAATTATGTGCAAGTTGCGTGTGTGTGTGTGTGTGTAGGTGCTTAGTTTGATGTGTCATGTGCACTGCAGTTGATGATAGTTTGATGTGTCATGTGCAGCCCATGATAATTTGATGTGTCATGTGCAGTCCATGATAGTTTGATGTGTCATGTGCAGTCCATGATAGTTTGATGTGTCATGTGCAGTCCATGACGTCCAATTAGAAAACTGACATCCTATTGTAAAAGAGTGCATGTGAGTGTGATTGTATGTGCAAGCTTTCCCCCAAGCTTGCAGGGATGATCCTTGGAGGTTGAACGCCCACCGCATAATCCACTGCCGTGACACAATCATGCACACACACACATATGCATATGCATAACCTACTGCCGTGACACACTCATGCACACAGTGCACTGCACACTGTGAACACGCTCACACACACACACGCACTCTCTCTCTCACACACACACACACACACACGCACACACACGTACGCATATGCATGTGGTGAACATACATGTACTCATGTACTCGTCTACGCACGTATAATATATTAAACATGTATTTATTCACCTACGCGTGCACAAAGATATGCGTGCTCGCATGGTCACACACACACATAAATATAACACACGTGCGCAAAGATGTTAAACATATATAGGGATCGGCGTATAGCGCTATATAAGACATTTCTATAGCGCTATATAGCGCTATAGCGCTATATAGCGCTATATAGCGATATAGCGCTATATTGTGCTATATTTCAGCCGCTATATCTGCCAGAACTCCCCCTTGCCGAAGGAATTTCGGCATCGGATTTGGAATGCATGCAGGGTACCGTGCACAATGCTCCCTGGCAATGAATTAATTCGGAAATTTGGTTTTGTCGGGCTCTGGCGGTATTTAGGTCCAAAATATAGCGCTATACCTGTGGTTCTGTGCCACACACACATGTGGACACAGGCAAGCCTGTAGAACAGCATGTCCCCTGGCCAAAGTGTTGGACCAAGACTGAGCTGAGCGTGCTTATGTGCGTGTGTGCGTGCGTGCCTAAGCCTGTGTGCGCGTGCATGCGTGCGTGTAAATGTGTGTGTGTGTATGTGTGGTGTGTGTGTGTGTGTGTGTGTGTGTGTGTGTGTGTGTGTGAGTGTGTGTGTGTGTGTGTGTGCGTGCGCCGCGAGTGCATGCGTGCGTGCGTGTGTGCACGTTCGTGCGTGTTTGTTTGCGTGCATGCATGCATGCATGCGTGCGTGCGTGTGTGCGTCTGCGTGCGTGCACGTGCGCTCGTGTGTGTGTGCGTGCGTGTGTGTGCGCGTGCGTGCGTGTGTGTGCACGTGCGTGCGTGTGCGTGTGCGTGCGTGTGTGCGCGTGCATGTGTGTGTTTGTGTGCGTATGTGTGGTGTGTGTGTGTGCGCGCGTGCGTGTGCGTGCGTGTGTGCGTGCATATGTGTGTGTGCATGCATGCGTGTTTGTGTATGTGTGTGCGCGCGTGCGTGTGCGTGCGTGCGTGCGTGCGTGTGCGTGCGTGCGTGCGTGCGTGCAAGCACTGCAGGTGTGTATGCCAGCACTTGTGTGCAAGTGCAGGCATGCCTGTGCATTTGTTCCTTGTGGTGCTCAAGATGTCTTGGATGGTACAATACTGGTGCTCATGATCCCCTGCGTTGGTCCTCCCATGTGTGGTGCCTACAGCACTCCATAGGGTACGTGTTTGTGTTCTATGGACGCCCAAGAACGAATTTGAGCTGAGTTTGAAGCGTGGGCATGAGCCGTATTGAAGCGATTCGGATATTTCAATTTTGACACGCGCTATATTTGAAAAATATTATAGCGCTATAAGCAAACGCCGATCCCTAAACATATATTTACTTACCCACGCGTGAACGAAGATATGCGTGCTTGCATGGTCACACACACATAAATGTAACACACGTGCGCAAAGGTTTGCATGCATGCATGATCACGCACATGCACGCATTGCCACCTCACACATGCACTCACATACACACACATTACACACACACACACATTACCAACACACACATTACCAACACACACACACACATACACACACACAGGTGCTGGGTAATGCAAAGGGCGTCGTGGCGGCCGTAGTGTCTGTGCTCGTGTTCTCCAACACAGTAACCTTACAGGTACGTACACGTAGGTGTGTGGGGGCACATATTTGTGAGTGTGTGTGTGCATGTGTGTGTGCGTGCGTGTGTGTGCATGTGTATGTGTGTGTGTGTGTGCGTGTGTGTGTGCTCATTTAACTGTGCGAGTAGGCATGTCAGTGTGTGCACGGGTGTCTGGAGTGGCACATTTCTAAGACTCGCCAAAACCATATATGTAAGGTATTTTTGGCAGCGAAATTACCGAATGTACGGTCATATACAGTGTATATATATGATTCTGGCCGACCCTACACGTCTCGGCACTTCCCACATTGTGCCAGCAGTTACGTGCAGTGTTTTTTTTTAACCAGGTGTGGCAAGATCAGGCAGGTGTGGCAAGATCAGGTGTGGCAAGATCAGGCATGTGTGGCATGATCAGGCTGGTGTGGCAAGATCAGGTGTGGCAAGATCAGGCAGGTGTGGCAAGATCAGGTGTGGCAAGATCAGGCAGGTGTGGCAAGACCAGGTAGGTGTGGCATGATCTGGCAGGTGTGGCAAGATCAGGCAGGTGTGGCAAGATCAGGCAGGTGTGGCAATATCAGGTGTGGCAAGACCAGGTAGGTGTGGCATGATCTGGCAGGTGTGGCAAGATCAGGCAGGTGTGGCAAGATCAGGCAGGTGTGGCAAGACCAGGTAGGTGTGGCATGATCTGGCAGGTGTGGCAAGATCAGGCAGGTGTGGCAAGATCAGGCAGGTGTGGCAATATCAGGTGTGGCAAGACCAGGCAGGTGTGGCATGATCTGGCAGGTGTGGCAAGATCAGGCAGGTGTGGCAAGATCAGGTGTGGCAAGTGGTCGTCGGGTGGCCTGAACAAAAAAGTGTAATGGATGAGCAGTGAAGTGCTGAGCCACGCAGTTACTGCTGCCCGGCAGCGATTTCAGCTGAATGGTCGAAATGCTGCTGCGCAGAGAGTGCTTCTCTGGAGAGTGCTGCTACATTTACCAGTGATTCATGTGTTGTGACATGCTGCTGCTACATTTACCAGTGATTCATGTGTTGTGAACAAGTGTGTGTGCTGCAGCTTACCAGGCAAAGCAATTCTGCTGCAATCACGCAAGTGCTGCAGATGCAGGTGGGTGCTGCAGATGGAGGTGGCTGCAGCTGCAGCTGCAGCTGTGTGCTGGAGACTGATGCACACATACACACACACACGCACAAACACATATACACACACAACATGTTCACACATACTGCTGGTGACTGATGCACACAGACACACACACACACATGCTCACACACACCACGCTTGTAATCGCACAGGGTGGCTTAGGGTACGCGCTAACCTTTATGGGGGTGTGCATGTACTCTGAGGCCAAACGCCGCTTCAACCTGAAACGGGAAATGCACATGGAGGTGTGTGTTAGCAATTAAAAAGGGAGTTGCTGGGTGGGGTGTGGGTGTGGATGTGTGTGTGGGGCTGGGGGTGGGGGTGCAGGTGGGGTGTGGGTGTGGGTGTGGATGTTGGGGTGTGTGTGTGGGTAGTTGTGTTAACTTCATTTCATTGGCTGTGTGTCCATCACATCCTACTGCTTCGGTCATGTTTGTGCACTATACATTAGCACACAGTACACCAACTGACATGTGCACTTGCGCACACACATATACACACTCCTACACGCATGTAAACACACACACACGCGTGCATGTGCACACAGGCCATGAAAGACGGCATGTGCACTTGCGCACACACATATACACACTCCTACACGCATGCACACACACACACGCACACACACGCGCATGTGCACACAGGCCATGAAAGACGGCATGTGCACTTGCGCACACACATTAACACACTCCTACATGCATGCACACACACACACACACACACACACACACGCATGTGCACACAGGCCATGAAAGACGGCATGTGCACTTGCGCACACACATATACACACTCCTACACGCATGCACACACACACACGCGCATGTGCACACAGGCCATGAAAGACGGTTGGAGGGCCCACTGAAGGCTTGCAGGCGGTCAAGGGGGGGAAGCTCACAGCGGCGCAAGCCACGGGGCACCACACACCGCAGACCCACACAGCGCAGCACAGGAAACGAGCATAGGTAGGCACATCTGCCCACAGCATCTCATAGGCAGTGGCGTGCAGCAGGCAGCTAAAGGCGTGTTTGGCGTGCAGCAGGCAGCTACAGGCGTGTGTGGCGTGCAGCAGGCAGCTAAAGGCGTGTGTGGCGTGCAGAAGGCAGCTTCAGGCGTGTGTGGCGTGCAGCAGGCAGCTTCAGGTGTCGATGGCAAGCACAGCAGCAGCAGCAGCAGCAGTAGTTGTAGTAGTGGTAGTAGCTGCAGGAGTAGCAGCTGCAGCAAGGAGGGGAGCGAAAATAGCAGCAACTGCAGCCGCAGCAGTTGGAACAGTGAACAGGAGTGTGGTGGCAGCAGCAGCAGCAGCAGTAGTATCAATAACGTTGCTCCATTGGCACCCAGCTGCTACGGCAGGGGGGACGGGCTTGCGAGTGTTGATGGCTGTCTGCTGGCTGTAAGTCGCAGGGGCAGTGGCAGGCTAGCTGCACCTGCGTGTAGGTTTGGGAGGCGGCCTGCAGCCCCACTCCGCGTTGCGCCTGCTGTTATGGTGCAGCATGCATGCTGCCGGTGCCGTGCTTTTGTTTAGGCGGTGGCGGCCGGGCGAGGGTTTGGTACTGTCAGTCGCGTTTCAGGTTAAGGGAGTCGATAGGGGGGCTTATTTTTTGTCAGTCGGGCTTCAGGTTAAGGGGCATGAGGGTTTCGGGTTAAGGTTGAAATGGGGGGAGTGCGTGTGTGTGTGTGTGCGTGTGTGTGAGTTTGCTCCAAAACCTTTGACTGCCTGCAGTCCCTAGTTCTCACGCACAAGGACATCACTGTCCTCTGCAATTTACCTCGCAGCTTAATTATATCTGCCTTGCAGTCCTTGCTTTCCGTGGCTTGTTCTCTTTTTCTTCGGTGGTGGGGATGAGGCTGAGAGGCAAGTCTGCATTGGCAGCGTGTCATGCGCAACCAGGACTCGCATTCATATGAAGGATCCCTCCTGAGTACTTAATTTACCGCCTGTGATATTCACTAATAATAAGAATGGCTGCAATGGTTGCAGTAGGGGATGACCTTGGTCAGCAGCAGCAGCAGCAGCAGCAGCAATTGCCAAGTTGAAGTGGCTGATCGGCCGCTGACTGGTCTCCGCCTGAACTTATGGGGGTGCCCCAACCAGAGCTGATTCTGAGAGGCTGAACTGTCGCACTTTTTTTGGGGGGTTGCTATTGAATATTTTAAATATTGGACCAGACCGATGCTATCTATACTCCTGTGTATTTTGTACATGACCGGCTAAGTTGTGATTCCTCTTGTTTTCAAGTGATCATGGATGTAAGTTGCAATTCTAATTGCGCCTCGCAGAGTGGTCATAAGCAATGACAGCATTGTGCTGCGTGGGTTCAGTGAAAGAAGTAAGTGGGGTTGACCTTCAGCCAGATTGTTGGCCGATCAGTATCAACCACCGGAGGGTTCGTTGTAAAATTGCCTTTGCTTACTTTCTTCTAAATCTCATCAAGAGGTATCTAGTCTGAATGCGAAAGTGGTAACACCCCCGGAAAATAAGGTGAAAGCCCACGCTGAATCAGATAGATATTAGCATCCCTTAGGGAAGGACTTGCAATTTGTGCTCATATCGCTCAAGATCTACCAGAAGACCCTTCATCATTCTGGGTGTCAAGAAAACTACGCAGGCAGAAACTGCTCCCCACATTAATTAAGGAATGCTGTTAAAGCAAATTAGTACAAGACCCGGCACAACTGCTTGATTAATTAATATACTAAGGTTAAGGTTAAGGTTAAGGTTACATCACTATATATGCCTCAGAGGGCATCTCAGCGGAAGCTTGAAAAAAGCCTGTAACCAATCCTATCTAAACAAAAGACACAGAAGCTAGAGGAGACATGAAACTGATGTATGCAGAAGAGAAAAGTGTATAGAGAAAGACGTTTGTTTTGAAGAAGCGCGAAGAGAAAGCATCAAGGAGAACGAGAAAAAAACTGTTGATATGTCTCAGGATGTGTGTATAAGAAGCCTCAGTCAGAAACAGGAAACAAGAGGCTGAAAGAGCCTCACAAAACCAGGAGTGCCAAGAGAACAGTGCAGCGGAGCAGAAGAGAGAACAAAGGACGCATGCAGCCCCCAAAAACAGCTCCTCTCCTCTCTAGCTGCCCACCCCACCAGCTCACCCAACTACAGCAGACCAGTCCGATACTGTCCTCCACAACTTGCCAATTGAAACCGTGAGCCAGGGCATGCCTGGCCGCGAAGGGAGCCGGTGCCTAACTCGCCATGAGCAGGTTGCAAGCTACAGCCGGGCCCTGGTTATGACTGTTGCCACGGCTACCACGCTGAGGGCCGTGTTGCTCCGCCGTATGAGTCTTAGCCGCTCCCGAGTATTTCCGGGCGATAATTAATACTAAGCTCTGCTTTGGGCCTGAGACTCTTTCTATGTGTTTCTTCTCTTCTTTGTCTTACATTGTGGGATGCTGTATGGCTCAACCCATAAAAGTGTTCTTTCCTAATCTTGCCGGAAGTGTTTACACCAGCCACGGCTTAAGAAGCTCAGCACTGACCAGTCACCTGTCCAAAGTGACGGTGGCCTGGGTTGTTCCTCAAGCTCTGGCTGACTGGCTTAAGGAACAATGCATTGGCCTAGGACTTCGACACACAAAATCTTAGCAAGCATGTATGTGTTGCTTGTGTATGTTGCTTCTGACAAACGTGTCAAGAATGATCAACTATGGACTGGGAAGGGCCTGGCGTCCACACTAAGTTTATTTATTCAAGGAATGCTGATCGTGCTAGGGCCTCACCTTGGGCAAAGGTTGTGATGACACGCGGATCTGATTGGCAATTCTCTTCTCTGATACCACTTCTATTCCAGCTTGGCATCACAACAATGACATATACTGTCACACACATACACAGGAGCTTTATGGCACTCCCACAAGTGGTGCCCAAATTTGTCTTCAGCTCACCATGTCGATAGTTTTTTTACCATTGTATTCCTAATCCCTAATCCTTATCCTTACAACCACCAAATTACAAGCCAGACACATGACACCAGAGCACAATGCTTGTGATGCCATGATCTTGTTGCCTCAGATATCTGCACAATTAATAACAGTAAAGGCCAAGCTGATACGTAAAAAGCCAATGCAGCGTTCCTACTAGGGTTCAAAAAACAGCAGACGTAATAAACGTATAAAAGGCAGTTATGAACACATCCTGCGGCTTTGGGGGCACTCTTCAAACTATCACCAGTTTGACTGTGTCACTTTGGTCGTCGTCCTCTGGGACAGACAGCCACCAAAGCCTCTAAATGTAGGCATCGTGTAAGCCACTGAATGTAGGTAACGTGCCTACTAGGACATCACTCGTCCTCTGGGACGACCACGGGCACGGGCTTGTATGCAGGCAGCCCACATAATGCGGGGCTGTATACTACAAAGATGTAGGAGCAGAAATCAGGCTCACGCACAAGCAGGTGCACACGCTGATCTGGAGAGCAAGCGATGCGGACCTCTGTGTGGCGTGTGGCCCTGCGCCCTCTGGCTAAGAAGCACTCATCCCCTGCGAGAGTGAGGGATAGATGGATGATCGACCTCTGTGTGAACTGTGGTGTGTGGCCCTGCGCCCTCTGGCTAAGAAGCACGCATTCCCTGCGAGAGTGAGGGATAGATGGATGATCAACCCCTGTGTGAACTGTGGCGTGTGGCCCTGCGCCCTCTGGCTAAGAAGCACGCATTCCCTGCGAGTGTGAGTGTTTGGTGGGTCAGTGCCTTTCTGTGTGCGATGTGCGGCCTGGCGTCGTATCCGCTGGTTAAAAAGCAACAGTCATCTGCACTTTTGAAGATGAACAAATAAATGAATGCCATTGTGTGTGTGGCGTGTGGCTTTGCTCATCCTCTGGATTTAGCCAGCACTGGTTCCCTGCGAGTGAGAAGATTCGATGGGTCAGCGCCTTTTTGTGTGCGGTGTGTGTAGGGTTGGCCAGAACACTGTATATTTGGTGATATTCGTGCCAGATATACCGTATATACACCGTGTATGTCCTGGCTTCATCCGCTGGCAGTTAAGGAGGAACTATCGTCGAGGTCACACAAAGAGAAATTATGACGCACGTCTCTGAAGCTAATTCCCGCAGAACGAAGAGGAGAAGGTCTATCACTTTAGCACAAGCACACACACACACACTTACACACAACTTTGCACACTCAAAACTTCACACACTCTCAAAACTTCACGCACTCACACAAAGGAAAACCCTGTACCACACCTGCTGTGTATTGCTGGCTGATGTACGGCCAGTGGTGGGCGCGCATTGTCGTGCCTACTACTAAAGGCAATAGGTCATTTTCCTGTGTGGGTGGTTGTAGTGGTAGTGTGCATTCCTTAATATTTGTGAGCGTGTATGCACGCACGTTTGTGTGTTTGCGTGAGCTTGCATGTGTTTGCATGTGTATGGTTGTTTGGGCCAGTTATGTGTACGTTTGTGGCATTTTATGTGAGGTCACCCCATTTCTCAACAGATGCAACAGGAACAGAAAAAGGAATCCCCTCCTCTTCCCCCTTCTAAAACACGAGGAGTCATTCCTTCCTTCTTCCCCTCTTTGAGGATGCGGACGCGTTCTTAACATCCATATTTTTGTCCTCCTTGAGGAGGAGGACTCCTGCCTTAAGGAAAAGGAAAACATGCACAGGCGGTGAAGACCAATTCCCACGTTTATGAGGAGGAGAGTGGGGCAGGAGGGCGGTTGCCCAGTCGCAATTCGATGCTGTGGGAGATGTTCCTCACCAAAAATGACAAACCATGATTAAGTATTGCGCGTAAAAAAGGGCTCGGACGATATATTCCAGTTGAGGAGGCGTAGACGAATGTGTGTGCATGGTCCAGTTGAGCAGGTGTGGACAAACGCTTGTTTGCGTTTGTGTGTGTGTGTGTGTGTGTGTGTGTGTGTGTGTGTGTGTGTGTGTGTGTGTGTGTGTGTGTGTGTGTGTGTCAGTGAATGTGTGTGTGTGTGTGTGTGTGTGTGTGTGTGTGTGTGTTTTTGCGTGTGTGTGTGTGTGTGTGTGTGTGTGTGTGTGTGGTTGTGTGTGTGTGTGTGTGTGTGGTTGTGTGTGTGTGTGTCTGTGTGTGTGTGTGTGTGTGTGTGTGTGTGTGTGTGTGTGTGTGTGTGAGGCACGGGAAGAGGAAAATGATGTTTCCGCTAAAAGTACCCCCCTTTCCTTTCAAAAAATGGAAGGTGCCGAAAAGTGGCATCCAATCTCCTGCATTGGTTCCATCCTTTTGGCCTAGTGCTTCTGTGATGCTACACTTGAAATCCAAGCAAGGAGCATGGCGTACTACCACGCCCATCTCAACACGTGAGGATGCTATTGTGCGTCGCAAGTTGCGGTTTGCAACGCACCCTCCAAGCCTTTCGAGCTTTGCCTGAAAGGTACCACGAACACCAGCCATGACTATGACTGGCTGCAGATTCTGCATTTTTGGTTGAAACTGCGTGCTTTGTATTCTCAGCAACTGCAGATTCTGCCTTTTTGGTTGAAACTGCGTGCTTTGTCTTTTCAGCAACTGAACTGGATCGAGTACGCACCAGAACAGCTCGTTTAACAATTGTGGCACTTCTTTCCATTCATTGAATGTACCATCCTAGCCCCAACATCAGTGGTCATTGCCTTTGCATCCACAGGCCCACACAAGTATTTCCAACAACACCTTCCTGACAGCAATGCTATCAGTGGTCATTGCCTTTGCATCCACAGGCCCACACAAGTGTTTCCAACAACACCTTCCTGACAGCAATGCTATCAGTGGTCATTGCCTTTGCATCCACAGGCCCACACAAGTATTTCCAACAACACCCTCCTGACAGCAATGCTATCAGTGGTCATTGCCTTTGCATTCACAGGCCCACACAAGTGTTTCCAACAACACCCTCCTGACAGCAATGCTATCAGTGGTCATTGCCTTTGCATTCACAGGCCCACACAAGTGTTCCCAACAAACACATTCCTGACAGCAATGCTATATTTCAGGGAGTACCAAGGACATGGAGTGGCTGGCACATGCACACCTGTAAGTGCTGCTCAGGCATTTTGTTCACGTCCACAGGCAATTTGTTCACGTCCACAGGCATTTTGTTCACGTCCACAGGCAATTTGTTCACGTCCACAGGCAATTTGTTCACGTCCACAGGCATTTTGTTCACGTCCACAGGCCCTACGCAAACTTTCCGAGGAGGTTTCCTCAAGCTACAGCCAAAAGCCTATTTGCAGAGATTGACGCATACTCACACACCTGTAAGCGCTGCTCAGGCATTTTGTTCACGTCCACAGGCCCTACGCAAATTTTCCGAGGAGGTTTCCTCAAGCTACGGCCAGGGGCCTATTTGCAGAGAATGACGCACACTCACACACACCTGTAAGCGCTGCTCAGGCACTCCGTTTGCGTCCACAGGCCCAAGCAGCCTCTCGCTCTCAAACGATCCCAGTGCCCAGTCTTCGGTGAATTTAGAGCCCCCTGCGTGCCGCAAGCGTACACACAGGTTGGTCACACACACACAAAGACACACAAGTGCACCCACAAGTGCACCCACAAGTGCACACACAAACACACAAGTGCACACACATGCACACACATACACACACAAGTGCACACAAATACAGGCATGAATACACACCCAAAAGTGCACACACAAATATACACACACACAAGTGCACACACATACACACACACAAGCGCACACAAATACAGGCATGAATACACACCCACAAGTGCACACACAAGTGCACACACAAGTGCACACACAAAACACACAAGTGCACACACATGCACACACACACAAGTGCACACAAATACAGGCATGAATACACACACACACAAGTGCACACAAATACAGGCATGAATACACACCCAAACACACACAAGTATGCAAAGCCCTCTACATACCACAAGCATACACACAGGTTGGTCACACATATGTGCACACACACAAACACACAAGTATGCAGAGCTCTCTGTGCTTAAAGGCAACCAACACACACAGATCATTCACGCAGGCACAGGCCTGCACAGACACACACACACAGGTTGTATGCAGAACTCTTTTCGTTTCAAAGGCAACCAACACGCACAGATCATTCACGCAGGTGCACACAGACACAAGCCTGTGCGCATGATAAGGTGGGCCAGGAATCGCACGTACTTCACGATTTTAAACACTGTTTATACCGCATGTATCTATTCACATGTAGGAATGTGTGTGTGTTACGTCATATTTTGTATAGACAAAGAATTAAAACCCCTCAGAATTAATCACGATAGGCTCATCGTATGGCTCTTCAAGAGCTGCACACCTGCATCCAATTTTTGTTCGCCAAGAATCAAAGTTTGGAGGGCGAGGCCTGCCCAAAGCCAGAAGCACCACAAAAAGCCATTTCCAGTACAAAAGGAAGCCCGACTGCTCTAACCACCAACATAACTTTGTGTCCAATTCCAATCATGCATTCAAAAAAAGATGGAAAGCAAAGGGGGTGCTTGCTTAATTGAGGCGCAAAGAAAGGGAAATTTCCGGGAATATTTGACCAAAAAGAGCAAAAAGGACTGTTGTTGCAGGGATTCGAACCTGTTAGCCCGGGGTGTACCTCCTGAAACACGGTTTTGCACCGTACTTCTATACGTTATTGCGACAACCAATTTTGCACCGTATTTTTATACGGTATTGCGTATTGCGGCAAGTAGTACATATACCAAAGTACGGCGCGCCTGTAATTATGCCTATGATTTTTTAGTATGGAATAATACGGAATACAGATACGATCCACCCCCCCCTGTACAATACCGTGCTGTATGATAGCTATAATTATACATACTGATAACACACACGGTTTTGGCCCAACCTACACACACAGGTGCACACAACACAAGCTCACACACACACACACAAGATCACACACACGCACGTCTGATGCATACACAACCTACCTTTTACCAACGCTATCTCTTCGTGGTACTGCCGTGTGTGGTTCTTGTATAGGAACTCAAACACAAAAAAGTCGGTGGGAAGACGTACAAACTGTGCATGTGTGTGTGCGGCTGTGTGTGTGAGTATCAGACGTGTGTGTGTGTGTGCGTGTGCGTGTGTGTGTGTGTGTGTGTGTGTGTGTGTGTGTGTGTGTGTGTGTGTGTGTGTGTGTGTGTGTTGTGAATGTGTGTATGAGTGTGCGTGAGTGTGTTGTGTGATGCGGCAATTTTGTGTGCAGTTGTGGATGGTGCGTGCGGTTGTTGCATTTTTTTCCTGTGAGATTCTGTGAGAAAAGGAAAAGTGCAAAGAGAAAAGGTGAGTAGGTGTTGTTGCGATTGCTGCTTCTGTTTCGTGTTTGAGTGTACGCCTACACATACACACACATGTAAGGGTGGGTCATGACCTCGCCGAGACTCGCCGAGTGTGAGGCTCGCCAAGCCTTGGCGAGCCTCTTTTCCGGTGTGGAAGACACTCGTCGGCCAGCGAGGGTGTCCACTTTTTGAGCGTAATCAGCCCCATCTCACCAGAAATCACCAAAAATTCCCAAATCCGAATTTTTTGTGGCTGAATCGGCTGACAGGCCCATCTTATCAACCAAGTATCTTCATTAATTATATTATAACACCAGGAAGATTTAAAGGGGTGTGCAACAGGGGGAGTGGTAAACGAAAACCGAATTTCCTGGCTCACACGCCCATTTCCACCCAGTCTCAACGTTAATGTTCATTAATATATATAAGTGAACAACAGAAAAAGTTTTGGCTCAATCCGTGCAGATTTGAGAAAGTGATTTTCTAACCATAATGCACCAACTAGGGCCTCCCCAGCGAGTGCCGAGCCTTGTTGAGGCTTGCCGAGCCTCGCTGGCAAAACCAGACACCCTATTTACCCACCCTTACAAACATGCATACACACACAGAGGACTAGGGCACGCGCACAACATACATTTGTAAAAGCGAATATGAATCAATGCACGCAATGTTGACCTTCCCCCCTCTCCACACACTCGCACATCTATCCACACCCATAATTTCACCCAGGCCCCCACCCCCACCTTCACCTACACCTTCACCTACACCTGCACCTACACCCGCACCCACACCCACACCCACACCCACACCCATATCTACACCCACATCCACACCCACACCTGCATCCACACCCACTCACCTTTTCTCCCAACTCCTGGCCCAGCAGCCTGTCTACATCCTTTTGGATCTCTAGCTCCGGCTCCCCACCCCCAATTATTTGCTGCTGCTGCTGTTGCTGTGCTACCCCCACCCCCTCCCCTCCCCCGTCGACTCCTTCCCCTTCCTCCTGCTGCTTCTGCTGTTGTGTGTGCGCCTTCTGCTGCTGCGCACGTATGACCTGGAGAGAAAGAGAGAGTTTGTGTGTGTGTGTGTGTGCGCACTCATCTTTGTGCATGTTATTGTGTGTGTGTGTGTGTATGCTTTAGGATGTGCAGAAAAGCGCATTGCCTGGAAGTGCGTCCTGGTTACTGAAGAGGCAAAGGAGCATATGCTTGAGTGCAAAGAGACTACTGAATAAGAAAACTGACAAGTACACCCACGCCCACACATCTTATCCACACCCACCTTTACACCCACACTCACACTGACACTGACACTGACACCCACATAACTGCCACACCTAAACCCACAACCACACTCACACTGACACTCAATCTCACACTCACATCTACACACCCACACCCACACCCACACCCACACTCACACCCACACTTACACCCAAACCCGTACCTACAGTCATACTCACACTCAATTTCACACTCACATCTACACACCCACACCCACACCCACACCCACACCCACACCCACACCCACACCCACACCCACACCCGTACCTACGGTCATACTCACACTCAATCTCACACTCACATCTACACAACCACACCCGCACCCACACCAGCACCCACGTCCACACCCGCACCCACAACCACACACCCACACCTACGGTCATACTCACACTCAATCTCACACTCACATCTACACACCCACACCCGCACCCACACCAGCACCCACACCCACACCCACACCCACACCCACACCCACACCCACACCCACACCCACACCCGTGCCCACAGTCACACTCACACTCAATCTCACACTCACATCTACACACCCACACCCACACCCGTACCTACACACCCACACCCACCTGATGTAGGACCAGGTGCCGTAGCTCTTTTGCATCCAAGCTTACAAGCAAGGGGGTTCCCCATGAAGGTTTGCCCAGCACAAAACCGCCACTTCCTGTACGTGTGTGTATGCTTGCGTTGTGTGTGTGCGTGTGGGTGTGTATGTATGTGTGCGTGTGCATGTGTGTATGCATGTGTCGTGTTTGTGCATGTGGTTGTGTGTGTGGGCGTGGGCGTGCAGGTGCGGGTGTGGGTGTGTTTGTGTGTACGTGTGTGTGTATGCATGTGTCGAGTGTGTACGTGCACTTTTATGTGTATGCGTGCGCTTGTGTGTGTACGTAAGCATGTGTGTGTGTGTCTGTATGTATTCATAGATGAACATGTGCGTGTGTGTGCATGCGTGTATGTGTACGTGTGTGTGCGCTCAACACACCTTCATTTGTCTGTGCTTGCACTAAAGATGATTGTGTCTGTGCCTGCTGGGACAGAGGCGTGTCTGGCAGCAGCAGCTGCTGGATACCTGAGCTCCCTCCCCCCCCCCCCAGCACCAATCCTGCTCCTCGGCTAGTGGTGCTGTGTGCAGAGATGCACGACTTAGTGCCGGACACACACACCTCACTCTTCAGAACCTGTGCGTGGTGCATGTGTGTGAGAGTGTGTGTGCGCATGTGAGCACATGCGTGTGTGTGTGTGTGTGTGTGTGCGCGCGCGCGTGGAGCACGTGTTTGTGTGTTTGTGTGCATGCGTGTATGCATGAATGTGTGCACGTGTGCGCATTTGTGTGCATGTCCGCGCTAGTGCATGTGTGCGTGCGTGCGTGCACGCAAGCGTGGATACAGAGCAACGGAGCGTGCAGATCTGCACCAGTTGGTGTTGCTGCCTCTGTGCTTCTTGGTGGGTATTTGGCTTCCTCGGTCGAGAGTAAGTCCTTGTGTGCCATCTCAACCAACTCGTCGACCAAAAGCTGGAATAAGCAGTGGTGTGGGCTTGTTTAAAACCTGGCTAGAATGAGCACTTGTTTGCATCCTCTGGTCCATACAACCTGGCGGGATCGAGCACTGTTGTGTACAGCGTCTCAAACACGCCTCACAATTGGATGCAGTGTTTTACATACGCAGCCTAGCAGTCGTACTTTTGGACTGATGGCGTTATTTGTAACCTATTCGTATCCTACTTGTAACCTATTTTGTATAGGGTAACTGCTCGGCTCATATTAACCTATAATGAGCACTTTTGTGTAGTGAGCACTGATGTGGAGCCCTTGCGTTTTGGTTTATTTTTCGTTTATTTTTGGTTTCTTTTGGTTAAATTCCGGTTACTTTTCGGTTTAGTTTTTGGTTTAGGCCTGGCTGGAACAACCCCTTTTGTGCAGTCTTTGTACTGGTCTAAACCCAGCTTGAAATCCACTTCTGTGCAGCTTTAAAATCGACTTTTGTGCAGCCTTAAAAATCCACTTCTGTGCAGCCTTTAGTCGATGCCTAGCTACGATGACCTCAAGTGTGGAGCCTTTGCACTTGGCTGATGCTTATAGCTACTTACCTTACCTTACCTTACCTTATAGCTACAACGACCACTGCTGTGGAGCCCTTGCGATTGGTCTAAACCTGGCTGAAAATTATCTGAAGTCGGATACTTGATGCTTGCGACTATGACCACAAGCCATTCTACTAGGTTGATGCTCATAGCTACAACGACTTACACTACACTGTGCAGCGTTACTTTCAACCGATTGCTGATTCTCTTTTCTCTGTATGGAAAATGAACCCCAACCAACACGCACTCTCAAATCCTTGGCAATGCCTATCTTCCCTCTTAAACCGTTCCACTGTCCATCACCACCTTTGCCAGTATACACAACCTGCAGCAGCTGTCACTTTCATCTTGGCTAACCACAAAGCCACCCTTCACACATACCATAATGAGTCGGTGACTAATGCTTGCTTTCCGTTGTGCTACAACCTGCAGCAGCTGTCACTTCATCTCGGCTAACCACAAAGCCACCCTTCACACACACCATAATGAGTCGGTGACTAATGCTTGCTTTCCGTTGTGCTACAACCTGCAGCAGCTTTCACTTTCATCTCGGCTAACCACAAAGCCACCCTTCACACGTACCATAATGAGTCAGTGGCTAATGCTTGCTTTCCGTTGTGCTACAACCTGCAGCAGCTGTCACTTTCATCTCGGCTAACCACAAAGCCACCCTTCACACGTACCATAATGAGTCGGTGACTAATGCTTGCTTCCGTTGTGCTACAACCTGCAGCAGCTGAGCAGCTGTCACTAGCTGTCACTTCCATCTCTGCTGACTACAAAGCCACCCTTCACACGCACGTACCATGAGTCGGTGGTTGACGATAGCCTTGAGCTGTGCTAGGAAGCTCGCATCGACGGACAGCCCTGCGCATATATACAACAAGCCCCGCACACATGTAGACAGTGACGCAGAACCTCACAGATTTTTGTGACAGAGGAAAGCTACAGACAGCTAAAAAAAAGTGGAGTGACAGCAGGATGCCTTTTGATGATGGATTTCTTGCACACTTGCGGCGGCAATTGATGGTGGACACTCAAGAGTTGTACTGAAGACGGAGAGGCTAGGGATTCAGGTTGGCCGGAACCAGACATACGCACGTATTTTTGGCACGTACACGGTATTTCAGCAGGGAATCCACCATACATACGGTCAAACACAATGTGTGTGTGTGTGTGTGGGTGTGTTTATACAGTTTTGGCTTACCACCTCTGCAAGATGAGTCCCCCTGAATTGTGCCCGCTCTACTCCTCACTCTTATTTCGCATTCTCTAATCCCCAACCAATGCCCGGGCTTCCTAAGCCGCGCAACCTTTTCTTTCTTCACCTGTGTTTTGCACTCTCTGTGTTTCTGTGTTTTGCACTCTCTGTGTTTCTGTGTTTTGCACTCTCTGTGTTCCTTTGTTTCGCACTCTCTGTGTTCCTGTGTTTCGCACTCTCTGTGTTTCTGTGTTTCGCACTCTCTGCAGGAGTTCAGGCAGGCAAGCAGCTACTTTCCTGGTGTCAAATGGTGCTTTTACGTGCCGGCTTTCTCTCTCTGTTATGAAAACCAGCCACGACAAGACTCTCTAACCCTCGCCCTACCTCTTTACCTCCTGACCGCTAACTGAAGTGTACCCTCTCTAACGCTCACAGGGATGATGCACCTCTTACTCTCATGGTGACTCTTCTTTTAGTACCTAACATTAGGATTGGCCAAAACCAAAAAAGAAAAAAAAATATATATATATATACGAAGTATAAACGGTATTCTTGCAGTGATTTCACCAAGTATACGGTCACGTCTCCGGAAACGCGTTCGTATAGCGTGCGAACCTTACTGGAAAGAGCACTTACTGCGCATACACACGATTCTGGCCAACCCTACCTGGCATTGACCCTTTAATCATACGTAAGGGTGGGTCATGACCTCGCCTCTTTCCCGGTGAGGAAGACACTCGTCGGCCAGCGAGGGTGTCCATTTTTTGGGCGGAATCAGCCCCATCTCCCCAGAAATCACCAAGAATTCCCAAATCCGAATTTTTCGTGGCTGAATCGGCTGACAGGCCCATAACAGCATCTTCATTAATATTAATTATTATATTATAACACCAGGAAGAGTTAAAAGGGGTGTGCAACAGGGGGAGTGGTAAACGAAAACCGAATTTTCCTGGCTCACACGCCCATATTTTCCACCCGGTCTCAACGTTAATATACAATAATATATATAAGCAAACAACATAAAAAGTTTCGGCTCAATCCGTGCAAATTTGAGAATGTGATTTTCTAACCATAATGCACCAACTAGGGCCTCCCCAGCGAGTGCCGAGCCTCGTTGAGGCTCGCCGAGCCTCGCTGGCAAAATCGGACACCCTATTTACCCACCCTATTTACCCACCCAATCTACGTAATATCGATCCAATATCTGCATTTTCCAACCCAAGCGTCGTTTCTGCACCCACCCTCACGCACCCTTGCTTCCGCTTGGTGCCCTAATCAACAAGACTCTGTGCTATATATTCTCCACCCCACACAAAACCACGCTCCGTGCTATATGATTCCCACCCCACACGAGCCCACGCTCTGTGCTATATAAACCAAATCCCACACAAACCCACGCTCTGTGCTATATACATCAAACCCCATAGAAATCCACGCTCCGTGCTATATAAATCAAACCCCACACAAACTCATGCTCTGTGCTATATGATTCCCACCCCACGCAAACCCACGCTCTGTACTATATGATTCCCACCCCACACAAACCCACCTCCTCCACACCATCCCTCCCATTTGTCGTTTTCTTCTCCTTTCATTATCCTTCTGTCCATCCTTTTCAAGCCCCCCTCCGCCTTGTTGTCCACTCCTATTGTCTTTCACAATCTATGGCTCCTCTATGATAAATGCGGGGAGTGGTGTTTCACTGCCTGCGCAGCTTTTTCTTTCCTTCCTCTTTTCTTTTCGTTTTGTTTCTTTCACACCCCTCTGCATGCGCTTACCTCAGATCATAAACCGTGCCTTGTTAACGCCATTCTGCTCGACCCTGATTCTCTTCTACAACACCCACACACCCTCCAAATTAGCACCTCCACCTCTTCACACATTTCACCTTTTACACACACATGCGCGCACACGAATGCAAACACATGCACACACAGATGCGCGCATGCACACATACACACATACACACGTATACACACGTACACATGCGCGCACACATACTCACACATCACACACACGCATTAAAATTCAAAAGTAGAGCCTTTAGCAAATCCCTACCTTCGCCCTCCTCTTCAAGGCTGTTTTCATAAGAGGAAGGAGCCGGACTGTATGTGTGTGTATAATTGTGGTGTGTGTGTATGTGTGTGTGTGTATGTGTGTGAAAGAGAGTATGTGAGAGTTTGTGTGTGCGTGGCTGTGTGAGTATATGCGTGCATACGTGCGCGTGGGATTGTAAGACAAAAGCATGAGCGCTGTGTGTATGCCTTTGATGAGGTGACTGTAACTTTTGTGATGGGCTTTGGCACCACACACAGTCACACACTCACGCACACATGCACATGCAAACAAAGATAAGTTATACGCACTCACACATGCACACAGTATTGCAAACACAGATGCACACACAGATATGCGTCTGAACTTACACATGCGTGCACAGTCAAAGCCTCTCATGCACTGCCTTGCTGGCCACACAGGTAACCAGTCCCCCCCTTCCCCCCACACCAACACCCTCAAACCCACCCACACCCACACGCCTGCACATAGCGCAGACATGCAGACCATCTCAGGCAGTGCATATCCTGGTTTGCTTCAACGTGCTTCCCATGTACGTTTTGGAATGCCTGGGATCCAATCATACATCATATGATCAGTGCATGTGCTCTCCCATTAAGGGAGGGTCGGCCTCACTCACTCACTCTCTCACATACATACACGCACTCACACACACTCACACAAGCACATCGCACACGCCTGTACACACACGCACATGCCTGCACACGCATACGCCTGCGCACGCCTGCACACGGCAAAGGGATTGCCCTCGCTGCACAGCTGCGCTGACCATGTAGAGGGATCAGCCTCACGCACACACACGCACACACAGATACACAAGCAAACACACACAAGTGCACACACGCAACCACACACACACACTCTCACACACACGCACACACACACACAAACATAAATACACACGCAAACACACACAAGCGCACAAACACACAGACACACACGCAAACACACAGATACACACGCAAACACAAAAAAGCGCACAAACACACACAAACACAGATACACAAGCGCACAAACACACACACACACACAGGTACACACGCAACCACACACACACACACACACACAAACACACACACAAAGATACACACACAACCACACACATACGCACACACCTGCACATAGCACAGGCCCTCAGGCATTGCCCCTGATGCACAGCTGTGCCGACCATGTAGGAGGGGTTGGCCTCGCACTCCCCCTCGTCCGCCCACGTTTCGCACATGGGGTGTAGGTCCACGCAGTGCGCATCTGTGCAGCCAACGCAAACACCAAGGTGCACCAATGCAGCCAACGCAAAAACCAACGTGCACCAATGCAGCCAATGCAAACACCAATGTGCACCAATGCAGCCTTTGTGTGTAGGGTATGCCAGAACCGTATGTGTCCAGCCTGTATGACCGCTTACATTTGCACACACACATAAATAAACACATACGCACACACAAACACTCAGCCTCATCTGCCTGTGCCTCCCTCCCCCCCCCACCCCCACCCCACACACACACACACACACACACACACACACACGCAAGCACCAAAACATTACACTGTGTGTGCGTAAGAACACACACAAATTGGCAGGGTTTTGTGTAAAAAACACAAACAGCACCTACCGTCATCTTCATACTCGTCCCCCTCTTCCTCCTCCTCCCATCTCCGCACACGCAAGTGCAAGCCCTCTGGCTGAGCCTCGATGACCAAGCGCCGCAGCATTCCAGCCACCTAAAACGCAACGTTCATCACAAAAGCATGCGAGTGAGCAGCCACTCTAGGCAAACCGTAATGACCAAGCGCCGCAGCATTCTGGCCACCTAAAACGCAATGTTTGTCACAAAAACATGCGAGTGAGCAGCCAATCTAGGCAAACCGTAATGACCAAGCGCCACAGCATTCCAGCCACCTAGACCGCAACGTTCATCACAAAGGCATGCGAGTGAGCAGCCAATCTAGGCAAACCATGATGACCAAGCGCCGCAGCATTCCAGCCACCTAGAACGCAACGTTTGCCACAAAGTCATGCGAGTGAGCAGCCAATCTAGGCAAACCGTAATGACCAAGCGCCACAGCATTCCAGCCACCTAGACCGCAACGTTCATCACAAAGGCATATGCGAGTGAGCAGCCAATCTAGGCAAACCATGATGACCAAGCGCCGCAGCATTCCAGCCACCTAGAACGCAACGTTTGCCACAAAGGTATGTGCATAGCGAAATTTACGGCCCATCAACCAGGGCCGTAGTGACCAGGTGCCGTAGCAATGCTGCCACTGAGGCAACCTAAAACGCAACGTGTGCCACAAAGGCATATGCGAGTGAGCAGCCAATCTAGGCAAACCGCAATGACCAAGCGCCGCAGCATTCCAGCCACCTAAAACGCAACGTTTGCCACAAAGGTATGTGCATAGCGAAATTGACAGCCCATCAACCAGGGCCGCAGTGACCAGGTGCCGTAGCAATGCTGCCACTGAGGCAACCTAAAACGCAATGTGTGTCACAAAGGCATATGCGAGTGAGCAGCCAATCTAGGCAAACCGTAATGACCAAGCGCCGTAGCAATGCTGCCACTGAGGCAACCTAAAACGCAACGTGTGCCACAAAGGCATATGCGAGTGAGCAGCCAATCTAGGCAAACCGTAATGACCAGGTGCCGTAGCAATGCTGCCACTGAGGCAATACCAAAGATGCTTTCAAAGCGTTCAAAGCGTTATGGAGATCCTCTGGCCGAGTCGTAGTGATCGTGCGGTACGGCATCGGCCATCAGTACCCGCTAACCAAACAATGAATTATCAAACGTGCACGCACGCACGCACGCACACACACACGCATGCACACACATATGCACGCACGCACGCATGCACTCATGCATCCTCATAGAAGCACACACACATACACACACCTTTCCTCATGCCCTGCTGCGTCTGTGCCTCTCACACACACACACACACACACACACACACACCTGTGTCTGACTCATGCCCTGCTGCGCATCAATCTGTTCAGCTCCTTCGTCTCCGCTGCCAGCTTGCAGCGTCAAATCCTCGCCCTCCTCAATCCCCTCTTCCTTCCTGGCGACTTCAGCCCCACGCTCCTCCTCAGCCTCCTCCTCCTCCTCTTCCTCCTCCTCTACAAAGACAGCGATTAACCACAGCAAGTTTGAGTTCCTCTGCCGACACAGAGACCGGAAAAAAGGCAGACACGGCTGCTCCTTTCCGCTGCCGGCACAGCCACCGGTTAAAAGCACAACAAACACAGCTCTTCCTTTCCTCTGCTGACACAGGCAGCACGGACATCATGCAAGCACTTGTAATTAAACCCTGTAATCACGGACATCAGGTATCAAACCCTGTAATTAAACCCAGTATTCAAATCCATTGCAAGAAATGCACGTTACCAGCTGTGCCAGGTTTTTCCACTCACTATCCCACCTCTGCCTCTCCCACCTCCTACTCATTCGCTGCAGGGGCTCTAAGCACACTATTTAGGTGGCCGTGCATGCATGCAGCGCATTGCCTTGATTCTTCTCTTCTACTATATGGAACGCAACCGTAACAGCACAAGCGCCGTAAGAAGACATTATAAACGTGTGGTCTGCTATTAATCACATATACACATACACATGCACACACTCACACCTACACCCTGTACATACGTAC
>Ga0307947_1000794_pt1 | contig 23502 bp, 20 predicted proteins | sample OrgLakmetagen232_FD_201840 | JGI IMG/M metagenome (GOLD analysis project Ga0307947, IMG submission 201840) | Saline water microbial communities from Organic Lake, Antarctica - #232 | ecosystem: Environmental > Aquatic > Non-marine Saline and Alkaline > Saline | place: Antarctica: Organic Lake...
CAACACACACACATCAGCCACCCACCATTATTCACATATACCGCACAAGCCAATCACAACACACACACATCAGCCACCCACCATTATTCACATATACCGCACAAGCCAATCACAACACACATCAGCCACCCACCATTATTCACATATACCGCACAAGCCAATCACAACACACACACATCAACCACCCACCATTATTCACATATACCGCACAAGCCAATAAACACACATCAACCATTCACCATTATTCACATATAACGCACAAGCCAATCACAACACACACATCAACCACCCACCATTATTCAAATATACCGCACAAGCCAATAAACACACATCAACCACCCACCATTATTCACATATACCGCACAAGCCAATCACAACACACACATCAACCACCCACCATGCGTCGCAGCAGCACCCGTGCATGGGTTGGGCACACAAGATTCAGGGCACGGGACTGCAGCGCATCTTCAGGTGCCCCTGGCATATTTTCCACCACCACCAGCACACGTTTCACCAGAGCCTACGGATACAGATACATGAAAGACTTTGTGGTAAGGCAACAATGCTGTGTGAACTGGTAAGTAGTGTAATGTTACTGTTTACATTTTTCTCGGTGACCATGTTAACATGTTGAGTGGCATACTACATGGCAAAAACCTTGATAAACGACAGCAAGCCACTGACGGAAAAGGACTTGTGCCTGAAGTACCATTGTGTCAAATCATGCTGCTGGGATGTCGTTTGCTCACTAAAACTGCAGTCTGACGACAGAAACGTTGCTCTTTGCCAATAAATAAGCAACTACAGCTCACCAATATCTGTGCTGGCTGAACAAATGACAGAGCCTTGCTGGAAATTGAGCACGTTGCAGAGTTCATCGTGCTCATTGTAGATACAGCATAATATTTTATTGGGAATTCTTGACAGTTATAAACCGTGTACACAACTTTGGTGTATGACTCCTATCGTTTTTTAGTTGTGCAAGTCGCCACGATATCCCAAAAACACTATGACCGTGTTGGTGCAAGCAGAGGGGAGAGTGAAGCAAGGGGGACAAACACACCTGCAAGACTCATAGTGTTGGGTTTTGGCCACAGCAAAATAGTGTGTGTGTGATTGTCTGAATGCTAAAACACAGCTGCACGCTTAACACAGGCTGCCTTGAGCAACGGGTAGAGCAATAGGAACAAATATCCTTCATTACTCTCAGCAGTTGTACAGCGCCCCACACCTGCAGAAAGTCCACATTCACACCCACACCTACACCCACACCCACACCCACACCCACACCTGCAGAAAGTCCACATTCACATTCACACCCACACCCACACCCACACCCACACCCACACCCACACCCACACCCACACCTGCAGAAAGTCCACATTCACACGTCCTTGGCCGTCGAGCCACGGAGCTTGGGGCACTTCCACACACTCCACTGCACCAGCAGCACCAGCAGTAGCAGCGCAGCGTTGATCCAATGGTACACACTTCCCAGCTGCAATGCCAGGGACAGCAGTGCGGTCCACCTCCATCGGCTCGTGTATTGCAGGCGGCAGTTGCTGCTGCTCCTGCTGCTGCTGCTGCTGCTGCTGCTGTTGCTGCTGTTGCTGCTGCTGCTCTTGCTGCTGCTGCTGTTGCTGTTGCTGCTGCACCCTCTGAAAACGGTGCTGTCCATTGCCGGACAGAGGCACGTGCACCACCAGCTGCTGGGAGCAATCACTGGCCACAAGAAACCCAGAGTCGTAGGCAGGCAGTGCACGGGCAAGGCCAAAGCGAAGCAAGCATGCTGCAAGGAGAGAGGCAAGGTGCATGCATGTGTGCTGCTCCTGCTGCTGCTGCTGCAGTTGCTGCTGTTGAGGGTGCGGCGGCTGTTGCTGTTGCTGCGTGGGGTCTTGCGGGCGTTGCTGTGCTTGCTCCATGTCACCTGCCGATGGAGCTGACGGGGTTGGCGCGGGTTGAGGGGCAGAGGGCTGCATCAAGACAGATGCTTGCGGAGGCCTTTTTGAGCATGGGCTTACGCCAGGGCTCAACAAGCCACAAAGGGGCAGGCCTTTAGTGCCCGCAGCCCTCAATCGCTGCAGCGCAGCAGACAGGCCAAAGAGGGGCGATCCTTCTGAAGAAACATTTGCGTCTCTGCTGTGACTGCTGCCAGAGCTAATTGCTGCTGCAAAGGCCTGCGGGGAGTGTGCTGGGACTGGCGCAGTCAGTGCTGGTTCTGCTGGTCCTCCGTGTGTTGCTCCTGCTGCTTTGGGAGAAGCTGGTGCTGGTGGTGTTGTCTTTTGGAGAGCAATGAGGGTGTGCTCCAGTTGGCGAGCGTGGAGCAGGCAAGCGTTTTGGGCAGCTGTTCTACATGCGTCGCCCCCTCCCACCTGCGGCAGCAGAAGGGATGGAAAGCACAGAGAGTGCGTGATAGGCAAAAGGCAAGAGAGGTAATCAATTCAACCATGGGTGCATTTTTGGATGTGTACGTGTGAGAGGCAAGAGGGTGTCAGATTTAACCATTGGTGCATTTTTGGATGTGTACACGTGAAAGGCAAGAGGTCGCCAGATTTAACTATCTGTGCATCTTTGCGTGTGCTTGGATTAGGTTGATGGGCAACGCATGTTATGAGCAGTGCATGGTAGTGCAAGGTGCCAAAATCACTTAAGTGCCAAAATATCTTACCATGCGCTTTGATTAGGTTGGTGAAGAGCGCATGTTACGAGCAGTGCATGAAAGTGAAAGGTGCCAAACAAATCACTAGGTCTTTGACTTTTGAATTGCATCGTATACCTGACACCTACTCGCACGGTCAGAGAAGAGCAAGAAGCAACGTGCACAAAGTGGCCGGGCTTTGCAGCATTGAAGAAACGCACCTTGAAGGGTGAGAAGGGAGGTACAAGCCACTGTTGTGCAGGGGGTAACTCCAGCATATCACCAGCGTCAGCCAGTAAGCTGCCTGCAAGCTGTAGGGTTATAGCACTTCCACCATCAATGCCTCCACTCTCTTGTGCCAATGAGTGGCTTTTGTGGGGTGTACCTGCTCCCATCAACCGGGCTTCTGGTTGCTGCTGCTGCTGCTGCTGCTGCTGCTGCTGCTCCTGCAGTTGCTGCTGTTCTTTATGCGCTGCTAGCTGGCCCTCCTGTTGCTTTTCTTGCTGCTGCTGCTGCTGTAGCTGCATGGTACGCAACCACAGCTGGTGAGGTTTCAGCTGCACACGCATCGCACAGATAGCACCACCTCCGTCAGCTGCCGCTGCGGCTGCTGCGACCGCCGCACGCTGTGCCGCGCTGCCACAGCTGCCGCCTTGACAGTTGCTGCTGCTGCTGGGTAGGGCAAGGTTGTGGGAGGTGCTGTCATCTGTGCCTTGAACCTGGGGGGCCTGCAGAGCAGGCAAGAAGAAAGCAAGTCCCGGTAGTTGCATTCCCAAGATTGTGTGCTGCACGTCTCAGACTGTGTTTGCAAACTTCATCTTCACGATGGCGTGCTGGTACCACACACACGGTCTGACCAACCCCATCTTGCCGCTTGAGGTGGTTGGTGCGATGGACACGCTCTAAGGGAGGCGGACACAGGTGTCTAGTAGTTCTGCCCAATAATACACTCATGCTTTGAGCAAAGAGCGGTGCGGAGCACATGCTGTGTCTCTCAGCGGCGCAATTTGACATGGTACTTGAACTTGGATGTGCTGGCAGGCATGGGTGTGCATACGTGCATGTGAAGGGTTGGCCATAACCATATATACATGGTGTATATACGGTATTACTGGCATGGAAATCACCAAATATACGGTCATATACAGTCATACACAGTGCATATATACGGTTCGGTTCTGGCCAGCCCTGCACGTGTGCATTACACATCACATTTGCTAAACAACCCCATCCCTCCCTGGCACACACACACACACACACACACACACACACACACCGCTAATGTCATCCCGGGCCGCAACCCATCAAACGAACACAGGCCTCATCACATAGGCACCATATCAAGGATGCATGACACACAAGTGCACGCCATCTTCCCCCAACCAAACCCAACCACCCGCGCCTACACCCGCACCCACCAACACCACACCCACCAACACCCTCACACCTGAGGCCACATCTGCAAGCCCCCTTGGGCCATGGCCGGCAGCAAAGCCGCCACCAATGCACTGGGTACGGCAACCCAGGGTGATGTAAGGTCCAGCGTAGCGCCCTCTCTTCCCTCACACCCCTCTCTGCCCTCACCCCCGCCCACCCCGTCCAGAGCATCGGATGCCACTTCTTTTGCTCCTACACCATCTACCCAGAGGTCGCCCAGCACGGCACGACCCTGATGCTGCATCTCTTCTGTTGCCTCACTGTCATGGGCTGCTCCGTCGTAACACAGCTGTTGCTGCTGCTGCTGCTGTTGCTGCTGCTGCTGCTGCTGCTGTTGAAGTTGCTGCTGCTGTTGAAGTTGCTGCTGCTGCGGCTGCTGCTGCTGTTGAAGTTGCTGCTGCTGCTGCTGCTGCTGTTGAAGTTGCTGCTGCTGCTGCTGCTGCTGCTGTTGATGTTGCTGCTGCTGCGGCTGCTGTTGGTGTTGAAGTTGCTGCTGCTGCTGCAGCTGCTGTTGATGTTGCTGCTGCTGCGGCTGCTGTTGGTGTTGCTGATGAGGCTGGAGCTGCGTGGCTTGGCTGCCCATGTGATGCTGCTCACTGCTGCAGACCTGTAGCAACATGCCTGATGAGGGAAGGCACTCATTGGGGGGGGGAGGGAGCAGAGCAGCAGGGGCCGAGGCAAACCTGTATAGATGATTTGGCAGGACTGGCAGGCCCAGTTGCGAGGTGATAAATGCATGCACTGCGCGCGTTGCCTTGCTGACAGATGCGTAGATCCTTGGAAGGGTCTTTGTCAAGCTACTGCCGCTGCTGCCGTCAAGATTATTGCTGCTGGGCACACTGCGCGAGACGCCCTGCATCCCAACAGTCGCAAGGCACGCGCGGAAGTGGAGAGACATGCGCCACACCAGAGCAGGGGCAGGAGCAGGGGCTGGCTCCCCTGCAGCACCACTCCCTTGCACTGCTCCTACTGCCGCCTCTCCTTCTGCTTGCCTTTCATCCAACATTTTTCTTCCTCCTGCTGCTCCTCCCGCCCCACCAGGCAACGCAGCCAAGAAGCCCCCAGGAGCAACGCCAGAAGAGGTAGCTCTCTCAACTCCGTCCGCTCCATGCCCTGTTTCATTGCCTGCAAAAACAAAGGAGGCAAAGCGTGCCTCAGCGAGTGGTGTGTATATGTGGTGTGTGTGCGTGTGTGTGTGCGTGTGTGTGTGTGTGTGTGTGTTCCCTTCTGTCCTTTCTTGGTTTCACTTCCTACGCCGCAAGAATTTCAGAGGAACAGTGAATGAACTGACTGCCCTGCTGCACCCGCCGCTTTTTGTGAAGCAGCACAAGGCCTAAGGTAGGCCGCTCACGCCACCCAACACCCAGTTGGCTGAGGATAGCTGCCCTGAAAGCCTAGCAGTCCTTCGTCGGGCCAAAATCTTAGGGATTGTGGATTCCAATCCTCCTAGGTATGTGAGTGAGTGGCTGCTCAGTTGCAAAGTTTGCGTCCTCACAGCCAATGCTTGGGATGCTATCATCGTTGCGTAGTCCATTTTGGGCCTTTGGTGTAGGATCTTGATTCACTGCTTGTGTCATGATTCATTTTGATGTTGCTCGTTGGGAGATATACTGCCCAGCACAGGCAACGGAACTCTTTTCGTGCAGCACAATCAAACTTATTCGTTAATGAGCTTCACGTCCATTCACGGCAGTAGGATTGCCTGCACTAATGTTGCACGAAGTAATGGTTGTGACCAGGAGGATTCCTCGACAATATTGGCGATCACACAGTGCACGTTCTGCTCTTGCCAACCATAGCTATCTGGGCTGCACATAGATTTCCAGATTATAATCTACACTCAACTATTTCGGACAGATCACACCACCGCACGTACCGTTGCTGCTGATGCCTGCGGGGATTTCAAGGGGCTGCACAGACACCCAGCCTCCAACACGCAGTGCGTGCAGAGCAGCTTGCAAGTCGGGAGAAGGAAAACGAGACAGCAGGGCTTGGACTTGGGAGGTGAGTAGCCCACCACCGTGCACGTTGCACCTGTTCAGCAATAGAGGAACACAGTTGCCATTGTTTAATGAGAAACAAAGGAAGGAGCGTTAGATAAGAAACGAAGGAAGGAGTGTTTAATAAAAACGAAGGAAGGGGTGTTAATTGAGAAACAAAGGAGCGTTAAATAAGAACCGAAGGAAGGGGTGTCAATTGAGAAGCAAAGGAGAGTTTTATAAGAAAGGAAGAAGGAGCATTAAATACGAAACGAAGGAAGGAGTGTTTAATAAAAACGAAGGAAGGGGTGTTAATTAAGAAACAAAGGAGTGTTTAATAAGAAAGGAAGAAGGAGCGTTTAATAAGAAACAAAGGAAGGAGTGCTAAACAAGAAACGAAGGAAGGGGTGTTAATTGAGAAACAAAGGAGTGTTCAATAAGAAAGGAAGAAGGAGCGTTTAATAAGAAACAAAGGAAGGAGCGTTAAATAAGAACCAAAGGAAGGGGTGTTAATTGAGAAACAAAGGAGTGTTTAATAAGAACCGAAGGAAGGGGTGTTAATTGAGAAACAAAGGAGCGTTAAATAAGAACCGAAGGAAGGGGTGTTAATTGAGAAACAAAGGAGCGTTAAATAAGAACCGAAGGAAGGGGTGTTAATTGAGAAGCAAAGGAGTGCTGAATAAGAAAGGAAGAAGGAGCGTTTAATAAGAAACAAAGGAAGGAGTGCTAAACAAGAAACAAAGGAAGGAGTGAGGCAGGGCTTAGACATGGGAGGTGAGTGGGCCTCCCTCAAGTTTGTCTCGCCTATGGAGATATGGAGTGAGACACGCACGTCCACAAGCAAAAGACACAAATGTAAGGTAGTTAACTCTGAAGAGTGTGACAAGGTTGTGTTGAAGCTACACCTGAGCAGAAAATCATGAAGAGGAAGAGATCTGGAGGCAGCGAGGGTCCGCTGAACAGCTTCCTAAAGAAACTTCAGGTAATCGCACATGTACACACACAAACGCTTACATGTACACAAACACACACACACAAACACACCTGTGCATCACCATCAGTGAGCGGATGAGCTCCATGGCCGCCACAGATGCAGGGGTTAGACGGCTGGTCTTGTCAGCTGTCAGGCGACCTGGCATACGACCTGCAAGGGCAAAACGCGTGAACACACAGACACGTCATGGGCATAAGATTATGTGCAAGCATAAAATTGACAGGGTTGACAGAGTCTGCACAGAACTCGACAGCACGATATCCAGCTGCAAACAACCAGCAAGCACCCGGCATGACCGGCAATGACGAGACATGTACCTCCTTATATGTAGAGGCGCGGGCTGCAAGGATAATGCACGTATACCGACGGACGAGCGCGCGCAATGTAGGGAAGCGGGGATCACATTGTCATTGTTAGGAAAGAGTAATTGCATCTGTGTTGCACTCAAACAATGCTCGCTAGAAACCGCGCAAAACCAAGGATGCAAGCACAGTTGCACGAATGAGCATCGAAGGTTGAAACACACAGATTCATACACCAATGCAACCTCAAAGATGAAGCACGTGCAATTCTCGAAGCAAGAGCATCATGCCGCGTCTATGAAATTCACTACAAAACATTCTAGTAACTAACGTTTTTCTTTGCCACTCACATTAGTACACGGGCAGATGCTTTGTTCTGTAGTGATGCAGTGGTTGCGTCCTTGATGCATAGGGCCTTTCATCAAAGCCACCAAAACACACACCTGTCTGCTCAAGCGTGCGGTGTAGGGTGCGCAAGCCTGCGCTGCTAGGGGCAGCGGCCTTATGCTGTTGCGCTGGCTTTGTTGTGCGTTGGGGGGCCCCGTTCTCTATCTCAGCATCCTCTGGAGGTGAAAGGCTTCGCTGTGGGGATGTTGCTCTGTTGGGCCTTGTGTTGAGCCTGTTCACGCCTGTAGAGACGTGTGTCATGTGAATGTTGTTACCTATGTATATCAGTTGAGTATAGGTACAAAAATGTGTCATATAAGTGTACAAACATGTGTTATGTAAGTGTAAGCACAAATGTCTGTCGTAAGAGTGTAAATATCAATGTGTGTCATGTAAGTGTAAGCACAAATGTCTGTTGTAAAAGTGTAAATACAAATGTGTGTCATGTAGGTGTAAGCACAAAAGTCAATCGTAAGAGTGTAGGTACAAAAGTGTGTCATGTGAGTGCAGGCACAAATGTGTGTCAGGTGAGTGTAGGTACAAAAGTGTGTCATGTGAGTTTAGGCACACATGTGTCATGTGTGTGTAGGCACAAAAGTCAGTCGTAAGAGTGTAGGTACAAACATGTGTCATGTGAGTGTAGGCACAAGTGTGTGTCATGTGAGTGTAAGCACAGATGTCTGTCGTAAAGAGTGTAGGTACAAATGTGTGTCATGTAAGTGTAAGCACAAAAGTCTGTCGTAAGAGTGTAGGTACAAAAGTGTGTCATGTGAGTGTAGGCACAAGTGTGTGTCATGTGAGTGTAGGTACAAAAGTGTGTCATGTGAGTTTAGGCATACATGTGTGTCATGTGTGTGTAGGCACAAAAGTCAGTCGTAAGAGTGTAGGTACAAACGTGTGTCACGTGAGTGTAGGCACAAGTGTGTGTCATGTGAGTGTAAGCACAAATGTCTGTCGTAAGAGTGTAGGTACAAGTGTGCGTCATGTGAGTGTAGGTGCAGTATTCTGACCAGCCTTTTGCCCTGACGCCAGTATGCTAGCCTTGTCAGAGCACAGTGCGTTCATGCCTGTGTGTATCTGTGTGTGTATCTGTGTACCTGTGTGTACCTGTGTGTGCGTGTGTGTGAGTGTTTGAGAGCGTGTGTATCTGTGTGTGTAGCCTGTTCAAGGTTCGGCCAACCATGTGATGTCTCAATTTGGCAGAGCACCCAGTTTGCCAAAGACCATTGCTAGCACTCAGCTTACACATAACCTGCTCTGTACCTTGTACATCGTAACTGTGGAGAGTAGGTGGAGGGTATCTTTGCCCAGGCTGAAAATAGGCAGGCCAACCAACTTTCAGCTCCTCTTTAAATCACCAACAGCACTCCACGACCCTGCACCCACACGGTGCTTTCACTCTTACCCACCTGATGGATCATCGTGATCTGACGGAGAGCTCCTGCGTGGAGGGTGGGCAGGCTGGCCATATTTTGACCTGCGCACTGCCACTTCTGTGAGCAGCACTTCCACAGAGCCCTCCAGGATGGGGCGTATTAGGTCGGACAGCACCTGCGTTTCAAAATGTGTGTGTGCGTGTGTGTGTGTACATTCGTGCGAGTGTGTTTGTGTGTGCCCATGTTATTTTCCCAGCTCCCTCTCCTTGTCAGAGCCTCCCTGTCCCTCCCCAGCACTTACTTTGTGTGTGTGTGTGTGTGTGTGTGTGTGTGTATTTGTGTGCAGATGAGAATAATAGGAGCGGGAAGAAAGAGGTGAAGGAGAAACAAAAAATACGGGCAAGAAGGAGCGAACTACGATGCTGCAAGTATGCAGACATTTTACTGGGAAATGTTTTTGCTATTGTTTTGTGTGATGGAATGAAGTTGGGGTTCTTCCGGACCCAACAAAACTCCCCTTGTTGCACCTTGAATAAAAAACACCAGCATTAAAACCTACCATCGGAGGCAATCAACGCTTCAGCTTGTTTGCCACCAATTAAAGCACATGGATGCAACACACACAGCACACATGCACACATGCACACCACAACTTGGAAGCACATGCATGCAACACACACAGCACACATGCACAACACACATCAGAAGCGTCCACGTTTGGCTCCATCAGAGCGGCGCGGTATGCTTTGTGTGCTGCATCCACTTGGTCGTGCACGATGTCCATTTGAAGGGCATAGCCGCGCCTCATCCACGACATGTGGCTGTTACAGATGCGGCGAGAAAAGGGCAGGCTGCTGCGCCTGCGCACGGCATGTGTGTGTGTTATGAGTTAAGGAAACCGGGGTTAAGAAATGTAGTAAAAATACATACTGTATAGTTGATGCAGAATGATGTGAGGAGAGCTCATGTGCAGTACAGTTTAGGGTTCTATGGAAGTCATGCTCAAGTAAAAAGGTGGGACACTGAAGGCAAGACGAGCAAAGAGCAAGCAAAGACCGCAATTATGGTGTGATGAAATTGCAAGAGGAATCAGGGTGAAGACATACTGTAGTCATCCTCCTACCAGAAGCACTTAGAAACTCAAATCCGATGCATGAGGCACAGACAACAAAGTAGTGGTGTGTGTGTGTGTATGTGTGTGTGTGTGTGTGTGTGTGTGTGCGTGTGCGTGTGCGTGTGCGTGTGCGTGTGTGTGTGTGTGTGTGTGTGTGTGTGTGCTCTCGTCGTTTGTTGCGCAGCCCTTTACTCAGGCGCTCACCACCAGCAAGTGCAATAGCGTGACGTGCCTGCTGAAAAGAAATATGTTGTGCCCTAAGAGAGAAAGACAGTGCAGGGGAAAAATGTGTACACAAATCATGGGCACTTGTGATTACGCAGCTCCTTGCCCTGTGCCTTGGAAGATGCAGTACGGACACAAATTGAATGAGTTGCAGATGCACAGCCCCCAGCCTTTCAATAGGCCTTGGAAGTTGCACAAAAAGCACACTTACGGGCAGTTGTAGTTTCGCATCCCCCAGCCTTGCTCTGCTCGGGTGTGCACCCACGCGTGCATCATCTTGCGGTCATCTTCAATGCTGAAGCGCAGCGCCCCTCGTCCGTCCGACTTCTTTTTGGGCTTCTGTGTGCATTCGGTTGGTTGCAAGTGCTGGTCTTGTGCGGCTTGTGTGGGAGCTGCGTTTTTGTGTGCATTCGGTTGGTTGCAAGTGCTGGCCTTGTGCGGTTTGTGTGAGAGCTGCGTTTGATTAGGATGAAAGGATGCTTCTTATCCAAATTCCAGCTCCGCAGAGACTCTGTTCGCTTTTCTGTGTCAACCATTCCCTATAATTGCAAAAGTACCAGAGGTTTCAACGGAGGAAATGCCTGAAAATGTGCATTTTTGCATTCAGAAGGCAGCCACTCACAGCCACTTCATCTGATCGACACCATCTTAGTACCAAAGTGTAGCTGGCATTGAGAGCTACCCGAGCATGTGCCCAGTTTTATGTGGGTCGCTTTGCGTGCTGAGATAGACTGGATTAAGCACACATGGTGCATGTAAACCCTAATGTGGTGATTTCCATGGGAAAATGGCTCAAATCCTCGTACAACACTAAACACTCAGCTGTTTTCTTTCATTTTTGTTGCAATGGTATTTTCTAATAAGGATTCTACAAACATTCCAGATTGGTGCAGTGGGTGATTTGGTGTGAAGCATTTGTGGTAAAATGTTGGGTTCACGCCGCGGGCAATTAGGCACGTGCACCAGTATTGGCAGTTTTCAAGCTCAGGTGATATCAGCAGCTACCTCTGGGTACTGAGCTTAGAAACTGCCAGCTGTGGTGCGCATACTCTGGGAACATTTCAAGAACACCCCCTTTCCAGTCCTCCGTCGACCATCTCTGCAAAAGTATAGTGCACCACAACCAAACCTGTTATACGCTTTTGACGTCACACCAAAACTTGGCTTGGATTTGTTTTATTTCCCACAGGTTTGTTGGACCAGACCCCAGCACAATTTCCACTAAGCCTGCAATTTGTTCAACGCTTTTTCCACGGTTTGTTGGACCAGACCCCAGCACAATTCCCAACAAGCCTGCAATTTGTTCAACGCTTTTGTAATGCCATCGAACCAATACGGTCTACTAGTATGTCAGACCCAGATCCCTGCGCAGCTTTCAAAAGAACAATCTGCTGCAAGGAGCGCCACTCGCGCTCACCTCTAATACAACTCCAACCCTGAGTGCAAGATTCAAGGCCCGTCCCTAAATTACCTTTCTCGTTGCCTTGAATTTCCACCCACCCACCCAGTAGCAAATTTAAGCCTTGCCTGTGCAAATGATGACAACTCAAAAATTGACGTGGGCCCTTCTCTGCATTTCAGTCATCTTATCCCTCAAACTGTTCACAACCCTGTTTCCAATCACCTGTGCATTTTTCTTGCTTGTGCGTTGGGGGGCAAGAGCCCTCTCCTCGTCAGAGCCTCCCTGTCCCTCCCCTGGGGCATCTGACAGAGCACTGCCCTCACTGCCCTCTACCTCAGAGTCATCTCCATCCGTGGCATCCTGTGTGCACGCACCAAAAGGAATGAGCTACATGATGAATGGGTGCAGATGTATGCTGGAATAACAACTGCACCAATGAAAAACGAGCCTTTTGCGCTGGCTTCTTGCATCAGAGTCATCTCCTGTCCATGGCATCCTGTGTGCGCGCGCCAAAAGGAATGAGCTACATGATGAATGGGTGCAGAAGTATGCTGGAATAACAACTGCACCAATGAAAAACGAGCCTTTTGTGCTGGCTTCTTGCATCAGAGTCATCTCTCGTCCATGGCATCCTGTGTGCGCGCGCCAAAAGGAATGAGCTCCATGATGAATGGGTGCAGAAGTATGCTGGAATAACAACTGCACCAATGAAAAACGAGCCTTTTGTGCTGGCTTCTTGCATTAGAGTCATCTCCCGTCCATGGCATCCTGTGTGCACGCACCAAAAGGAATGAGCTCCATGATGAATGGGTGCAGAAGTATGCTGGAATAACAACTGCACCAATGAAAAAACGAGCCTTTTGCGCTGGCTTCTTGCATCAGAGTCATCTCCCGTCCATGGCATCCTGTGCGCGCGCGCCAAAAGGACAGAGCTCCATGATGAAGAGGTGCAGATGTACGCTGGGGTAACAACTACAAGCGTAAAATAATGGGCCTTTTGCGCTGCCTTCTTGCATCAGAGTCGTCACCTGCCCGTGGCGCCTTGTTGGCAAGCGATTAGAGAAGTGTTGTTAGAAGCCATTACTGACCAGGGATTCTCAAAGAAGGATTGTAACAGTTTGCACTCATGAGCTCATGAGTTGAGCGTGCGGTGAAGAGACAAACTCATGCTTGCTTAGGAAGAAGTCAGTATAAATAAAAACACGAGAGATTACCAAAAAAAGTTTCACTACTAGACTTTCCAGAAACGCCACGCACAGAAAAACGCTCTTCACAATGTAGGATCTACAAAACCATCAATTACCATGCCGACCAACCTTATCGAGCATACATTAACCAGAGATGTCGTGTCCTACTTTAATTGAAGTAATTGCTTTTTTAGGCTTGAAGAAAAACCGTTCAGATATATTCAAATTAAAGTGGGACACGACATTTCTGGTTAATGTATGCCTATTCTAGGCTTTGAAGAAGAGCCCTCCACCAGAAAACTGTTTCCTTGATACTTCAACCTCCTTACATATTCCCGCAACAATTTTCGAATAACATTTGTGCGAATTAATCTTTGTGTCAGTTAACAGTGGGCGCAGAAGCGACGGTAGGCACAGAAAGGGAGGGCAGTGATAGGGTTGCAGCAGCGCTGTGCCTCCCTTCCACTTTCTCCCCATTCTTTGCCTGTAAACATCTAAAATAATTCTTAATACTGAACAATGACAATAAGAAAATACGCAGGCGGTAAAGCCCCCCCCTGGGGCTTTCCTAAAACAAAGCTTCCTGCTAGACCTAATTAACAAATTTCTCCTAGATCTAACCCAGTCACAACTCCAAACCAGTTACCATGTTCCAACGTTTGTGCAGTGTATAGGAACGTGCATAGGGATTTCCGTACACCGTATATACACCGTATATTTAGGGTTGGCCAGAACCATATAAGTACGGTGTATATATGGTATTTCTGGCTGGGAAATCACCAAATATACGGTCATATACGGTGTATATATACGGTCCTGGCCAACCCTACGTATACACACCGTATACACGTATCAATCGTGTATAAAGCCGTATAAACAGTACATAAAAAACTGGACCTCTTCAGAAATAATTTGCCAAAGTGTTTGTAGCTCAGAAAATGAACTCTGATTGCATAACCTAACTTTTGTTACCCAAAATTTAAAGGTGGGGGAGTAATGCTTGCTCGAAGAGGTCCAAGACTTTGAGCACAAGACTTTTTCATCAATGGTCTTCAGCGTATACGTCTGTATTTTCCAGTATAAACTTGGCTTGGTAAACCCTCCGCCTCCTCTAAGTCCTTCCCCTGACATCCTCTTTTCTCCTCCTCTCCCTCTTCTTCCAAACTTCATCAAATCAATTTGTGTATGTGTATGTGTTGTGCGAGTGTCTGTATACATACGAGTGTACGTTATGTATGTGCGTGTATGCTCATATGTGTGCATGCTTATGTAAGTATGCATGTGTGAGTACGTGCATGTACACGTGTAAGTGTGCGTGTGTATGCAATTGCATGTGTGCATGTGCAAGTGTATGCGCGTGTGTGTTTGCATTTGCATCTGTGCATGTGTGTATGCGTGTGTGAATGTGCATGCAGAGGTGCGTGCATGTAAATGCATATGTATAAAACATGTGTGTGTGCATGCACTTGCGTGTGCATGTGCGTGTGTGTACGTGTGTGTGTGAATCTGTGCGTGACTGTATATGTGCCGTTCTTGCTCCTGCATTTTTCCCCCTTTAAGCACCCTTGTTCCTATAGCTACTGGCTTGCATGGGAACCCTCTCATGCTCAAAACCTGCTGCTGCTGTCCTGCAGCATGCCGTGCGGAACATTCATTCCCTTGCGTCATGAAAAACAAATAGCAAATAACAAGCTTATACAAACGCAGTGATTTTCAAATTCAAAGGCCCCCTGAAGGCCAGTCAAAAGTCATTTTTGACCACTCATTCATGCCATTTATACACGCCGATCTAATACTTGTGTACAGTCATACGGATATGGTGAAAAACTGTAAACATCCATATATCATATGTAGATATAATGCACATGCTTACTCACAGGCTCACGCACTGCATTTAGACCGCAGTAGACATGCGCATGTGCGCGAGCGAGTGTGCACACACGCACACACACACACACACACACACATACGGTGCGTATGTATACTGATGCGGTTCTAGCCAGCCCTATACAATCATGATAAAACAAACTGAATTAGGCAAGCCACTGCAACGCACCGTGGCTCCTGCATCTGTGTCACTGTCTCCCCCTTCCGTGCCAGTGCCACCCTCTGAGACAGAGCCAGCCGCTCTCTTGCGTCGCTTCCTCGAAGATGAGGATTTCTGGCCAGATGCTGCGCAAAAAGAGGCACACGTAAATTTGTGTATTTAAACAAAATAAGCGTGTACGTGTGTGTGCGTGTTCCTAACGTAAATGTGTTTTTTAAAATGAATAGCAAGAGTCAGTGGGAAAGATGCGCCTCATGTGTTGGGTGCAGATGCCAATCAGGATCTAATGCAGGAACGACCAGACTGATGTTTTTAAAATGTCAGGGCCACACATGTAGCTGACATCAACCAAGATCAAATCTAGACCGTATGAGCCTGAACGCCTTACCTTGGTTCCCAGACTCACGTGCAGCCCTTGCCAAGGGAGTGGCAGCCCTGCATGGGCACCGGGACATGAGCTGGAACTTTTGACGATTCAGGTGAACTTGAATCGTTGTATCAGCTGAACTCAAAGCGGTATGGAGGACACATTCTTAGGGTTGGCCAGAATTGTATATATACACCGTATATGACCGTATATTTGGTGATTTCCCTGCCACAAATACCGTATGTACACTGTATATGTATGGTTCTGGCCAACCCTACACATTCTGGATGGTTGCTGCAAAGGAGGCGCTGGAAAGTGACGCAACATGAAAGACACACTTCCCAAGCCTGCTGCAAATGAGGGCAAGGGGTGCTTCAAGTAATCGCAATATGAAAGACACACTTCCCAATCTTCTGCAAAGGAGGGCAAGGGGTGTTACAAGTGATCTGCATGAGTTGTAACTATCAACAAGATCAAGGTATTACGAGGAAACAGCTCTGAAGCACAATTTTCAGTGAACTTCAAATACACGCGTCTCAGGAAAAATAAAGATTTAGAATCAAGGTTTCGTGTGTCAGTCAAAATGGCTTTATTTTGTCGCCAGGCAAATGCGACCAAAAGCGCGGCTCACTTCATAATGGCCTCGCACCTAGTTTCAATGGCTTCTTTTAGCTGCGCGGCCTTGGCCACTTGGGTGTCGTAGTCCGATTGAAGGAGGCCTCTGTACTGCTCCAGTCTCTGCACTTCTGCAGCCTTCATGCTCACCTGCAGCAACACAGCTCACAAGGAGAAAGCACACCCATAAGATGGCACACGTATCATATTAACATGCTCACCTGTAGTAAAGGAGCACGGCACACATATTACAATGAGATGACACACAGATCACAATGAGATGGCACACATGTAACAATGAGATTGCACACAGATCACAATGAGAGATCACACGCATTAGACGGCACACGTATCATATTAAGACATGTAACATAAAACAATGCTCTTACACTTATACCACCCTTTACGATCACAAGCAGCAGGGGGGTAATTATCAACGTTAAACAAACATGTTTTGACACAGAAATGTATGAGCCCATCTGTCGAACGCCATCCTTAGGGTCGGTCGGAACCGTGTATGTATACCTAATATGACCGTATGAATGGCGATTTTGCTGCTGCAACACTGTATGTGCGCTATACATACGTATGCATGTATGGTTCTGGCCAACCCTAATCATACCCTCCATAACAATGATGCACGCACAAAACAGAGTGTTTGTCAGCCCACACACAATCCAGGTCTTTAGGACATGTATGCCTGTGTGTACGTGACTTCCAATGGAAGAGCTTTCTGGAAGTTTGACCAAAAATCTTTGCTTTTGCGCTGTGTGAAAGGGGCAGAGAGAAGGACCTGTAACAAAATAAAGTTTTAAGCCGTCAGTAATGTGCTCCGACACACTGTTGTGTAGCTGACTGCTCCTTACATAGTGAGCTGCTACCACTGTTGGCACGAACGGCTGCTACTTCTATAATATACCTCATGGCTATCTGCTGCTATTACCTACAGCTGCTACTTCTGTAATGTACCTGTGTGGCAATCTGCTGCAGGTCGGCAAATTGCGGAGAGGAGGGCCGCCTCCTTGGGTCTACCACCACATCAGCAGGGGGCTACGAAGAAGAGCAAACCGTGCAGGTGCGGAGTTAGGTTAGAGCAGATACACGAGGACAAGAGCAAGAAATGGATGCTGTATTGAATAGAGGCTGCAACGAAATACACCGCACAAAAAAGCAAACCGTGCAGGTGCGGAGTTAGGGCAGATACATGAAGACAAAAGCAAGAAACGGATGCTGCGTTGGATGGGGGCTGCAATGAGAGACCAAAAAGTGGCAGTTAAGCCACAGTTTAACTCACAAAATTGCAAACAGAGGCTTAACCGTGGTAAAAACATATAAATTTTTACATGTCTTTTGTGGCTCATTTGCAAAATGCCCCACTGCTAAAAGAAATCCTAGTAAAATCCTGGAATGAGCTCTCGTGACCTATGCCTTCATTCATTGAAGCAGCTGCTTCCTCACACAGAGGCGTTGAGAACGCAAATCTCCTCACACCAAAACACACCTGGGCACCAGAGAGGACAGACCCGACCACCTGCAGCTGCCCTTGCACATGCACAAGCTCCGCCTGCAAGTTATGAGTGCACACATGTGTGTCTGCATACGTTTGCTGCGAACATGATTTCTGTAGATCTCACATAAACATTAAATATTAATAAGGCTCTTTTTTCCAAAGTGATGCGGGGAGTGCCTTTCAATGTATGCACAGTTTTAAGTTTGCTTCCTTTTTCCAGTCCTGGAGCTTTTTCTTGTGTAAATCCAAGTTTTCGCTTATAGGCGTGTCTGCATCGCATTGCTCCTGAAACTCAGCGCAGGAAATTGTCGTAGCGATGCACATTCATCCACACATCATCGTATTTCAATCTCAATCGTATTTCAATCTCCATCGTATTTCAATCTCCATCGTACTTCAATCTCCATCGTACTTCAATCTCCATCGTATTTCAATCTCCTTCTGACAGCCATTCGACACACCTTGCACGTTTCAACCTTGCGAAATGGAGCTGGATGCAATATAAAAAGGGCTTCATGCTAATATGCCAAAACCATGTCAGTACTTGCTACCTATTTCGAAACAAGAACAGAAATCAATTCAGCTCATTGTTGTGCGTGTATTTAGCAGAAATGTTTATAGAGGTGGGCGTTTATGGTGTGCGCATATCACACACACAGAATTACTGCACAAACCCACCTTCGCACGCATGACAGTCTCCTGCGTAAAAGCCAGCTGAGCCGCAAGCCGAGCCACCACAGCGTTTTGTTTCTCCTGCTGGCGAGCCACACGCAGCTTGCGTCGAGTCTGGCGAGAGTGGTTCCTTTCCTCCCTGCGTGCATGATTAAGGTGCAAATATTTTGCTGCAGGTATTTATATTTTTGGCGAAGCCCCCCTTGTGGGGGCGTGAGCCCTTAGCGTTGACTCCTTCCCACCACACTTCACACAGGCCTCCCTAGGCCCACCCAGGCCACTCCACGGGCTGAAACTCGACATAGGCTCCTTAACAAGAACTTCACCGTGTCATATAAAGTATGGGACCCTGGGGTGTGGTGTGTGAAGATGTAGAGCAACATTTTGCTTTGGGGGGGGCCAGACCTCCTCCCCAGGCCCACCCAGGGCACTTCCCGGGGTGAGACTCGACATAGACTCCTAAACAAAACTCATACTGGCCCAGATAAATTCTGAGACCCTGGGGTGCTGTGTGTATAGTTTTGGAGCAGAAGTTTATGTTTAGAAGCTCCAGGAAGCTGCCCAGGATTCCTCAGCCAGGCCCTCGGACCACATCTTGCTGGTGCAGTACCCATCAGCACACTTCACTGGCTGTGGATGCTGCGTCAGAGGCCCTTGTTTGTGTTCCGGCTGCAAGGTTCACGGTTGACCATGCAAGCAGTAACAAGTACCGTACCTTGGGGATAACACCCCGCATAAATATCTTTTTTGCCCTGCGGGTTGACTGCGGTAAGCTTTAATATGTATTAATTTGACCCTGCAGGGTTGTGCGGGGATGGTGAAAATAACACTTTTCGGATCGCTGGCAGACATGAACAGCGAAAGACTACCGTCACGCCCCCCCCTGATCCCCCCGCCCCAGCAGCACCAGGACCAGCCTCAGCAGCCTCAGCCCCAACACTGGTTGCTCTTGAGGGGGAATTCCAGAAAACATTTGCCGCGGCGACAGTTGAGCAGCAGGGCAACCGTCCAAGCCGGCAAGCAAAAGCGGAACGGGCTGAGCGCTGAGGCAGAGGAGGCAGCCAACAAAAGGCCGATTGGCAGGACAAAGAAGGATTGCTACGGTCTCGCAATTTAGATGTGGGGACACCTCAGGGGCACAGCTGTTATGCACAGGCATTGGCACGCATGAGAGGGAAGATGTGTGGCAGGGGGACGAGTGGGAGGAAGGCATAGGGGTTAAAGGAACAAGCAGCAACACTTGCACACACAGGTGGGGCAGACAAGACCAAGGCTGCCCGCACCCAAGCAACAACAGCAGCACGCACAAGCAGGTGCAGCAGCAGCAGCAGCAGCAGCAGCAGCAGCAACAGCAGCAGCGACAGTGGTTAGAGGAAGAGGAAGTAAATCCTGAGATTCTGGGCAGTAGCAGAACAGAGAGCAAACTTACATGCAAAGAGCATGTTTCTTTCCTTTGCCCTTTTACGATGTTCTCATTCATTGAGGTTGTTTGTGAAGCTTATTGGTGCCGAACCAGGCTAAAGGCCCTGCGGAATTGATGCGAGAAGGGCAAAAATATACATTCTGGGGGTGCGGGAAGGTGCGGGATTCTACTAAATATTTCTGAAATTTGGGGTGCGGGATGAGTACGCTAAGGTACGGAAAATTCTATTTTCAATGGGCTATATAAATTAGATGTCAGATGTTCATTGCGCGCGGAAGAATGCTTGGACGGGACCCTTCAGGTATGCGGTCCATGTTGGCTTGGGCTGTTTGCAGGGCGTGGAGCGCACAGTGCAGTGCTTGCTGCGCACTGTATGTTGAAGCAAGTTCAGAGAGTTCAGACATCGTGGCCAGCTCGGGCACCATGCTTGCACCTGCCCTCTCAACAGACGGGGAACAGGAGCAGCAGCACATCCTCACGCCTGCTTCAGCAAAGACTGCTCCAGCACAGCGTCATGCACACCACTGCAGCATCTGTGGGGCAGTAAGGCACACACACATACAAACACAAACGCGCGCGCGAATACACACAGGTGCGCACACACACATACACATGTACACGCACAAACACACAGACACACGTGCACGCACACATACACACACACAAACACACAGGCACACATGCGCGCACACACACACACGTGCACGCAAACACGCACGCACACATACGCACACACACATGCATATGCACGCACACATTGTGCGCGTGATGGGCTTCGCCAATTTTTCAACGTTGCTAGCGACGCTCCCTCACTTGTCCCTCTCTCAGCCTACATGCTACTGTGCAGAATTAGTGTGGCTAAAAATAAAAGTTTGCAGCTCATCGTCCTTGCCCTGTGTTTGTCACAACAAAGAGACAAAAAGTACACGAATTCACACACAATTGAACAAAGTCAAGTACTTAATAATTATCAAGCTAACGCCCACGCTCACATCCAACCCCTCTTCCAAATAACCGACAAAAATAATGTCATTGCCAGCCACATATATGTGAACCGATTTGAAATCACAGCCAAGATCTTTCATTGTTGTAGGTTTCTTAAAATTTCAACATCCACAAGTCACACAGACAAGCACATACCTGCTGCGTTTGCGCTCTTCTTGTATAGCCACCTTGGCCTCCTCAGGAGCCATTTTCGAAAGCTCCTGGTTGAGACGGCGGCCCTGCTTTGGCCGACGGGAGTTCAGCTTGGTACCAACACGCAAGGAATCCAGTGCAGCTGCAATACTGCCAGTCTGGGATCCTTGTCTGTTCCTCCCCCTGCCTGATTGCATTGCTCCTGTGTGGCTGGGTTCGCTGTTGAGGCGGAGGAGCGTGCTTGCTAGTCTAAGGGCCTGCAGCATGCAGACATGCAAGGGCAAAGGAATGAATGCGTGTTTCTTGCAGCTTTGTTTTTTTTGCATGGGTCTTTAGAACGTGTTTAGGAACACGAAGGCCCTGGCACAAATTTGATCCCAGCAAAGAGGCCTTTTCATTTGGTTTAAAAGCTTGTATTAGTTGGTATTTCAGAGCAGGAGGGCGCTTGATGCCTTAAGGGTTGACAGCCGGGGCATGCACCAGCGTGTTGCAAAGAAAAAAGCAAACGGGCAGGAAGACGTTGGATACCTTGATGGTCGACAGCAGGCATGCACCAGCAATTTGCGAAAAAAAAATAGCAAATTATTCCGAGCCACAACGCAAACAGCTGCAAGCAGCTCCAAACCCTCTGACTCACATGCAAAAACAATTGATAGCTATAAACCCACCAAGGAGGGATCCACTCCAAGCTCCTTTGCCAGCTCCTGTGTGCTGGCAGAAGTCAGGCCTGCTTCTGGGATGCCTTGGTCTTCACTCATTGGCTGGACAGCTTGTTCACTCGCCTGTGTGCGCATAACGTCTAGCCGCTTCACCTGTATCAGCGGCAAATGAGTGCAAACAAATGAGTAATGTGAGTGCAGGCGAATGCAAATGAGTGCAAGCAAATGGGTGCAGGCAAATGAGTAATGTGAGTGCAGGCGAATGAGTGCAGGCGAATGAGTGCAAGCAAATGAGTGCAGGCAAATGAGTGGTGCGATGGAAATAGCAGAGTGAGTACGGAAAGTGAGAAGTACGGTAGAAATAGCAAGGGCGCTGAGCACAGCGTGATCCAATTATGTGCTCACACTAATTATGTTGTGCTGCAATAGGCCATGCTGCAATATGCAGCTCGTCATGCGTGCTGAACTAGGCAAGGCTGTTTAAAGTTTTTGCATGCGTGCGTTTCTTTAAGAGTGGCAGTCACTTTGCCCTTGCTCACATTCAATGGACAGGCTACACATTTTCAAACCTTATTTTCAGCAAATGTCACATTACAACAGCAGTGAGGTACGGGCAGACGTTTAAGTAAGTTATAATCTCATCAGACAGGAAAGCAAAGGAATCCACAGGGGAGCTGAAGCTTGTGAAAAAGAAGGAAAAGCTACGTAGACAGTGAAACCCCAAACCCCACATAAATCAAAGAAAATAAGCCACTCTGGTACTGAGTACCGTAAAGCGCTCCACAACCACAGAAAAGAAAGATGAATGTGAATACAAGTACAGAATACAGAGCAATGCTGCTCCAGGAATAACTGACCAGGCGGAGGAAGGTGATGGGGTTCACGAAGGTGCGGTCGTGCTTCCATGAGGTACTGGAAAAAAGCTCGTTGACATCTGTGGGATGACAGGGCAGCACAGTGTTGTTTGTTGAGGTCTGAAGGTGTGTGTATGTGTGAGTGTGTGTGTATGTGTGTGTGTGTGTGTGTGTTTGCTGGCGCTTTTGGTAGCAACTTCCACGCAAGAACATGCACGGCACGGGCATAACAACAAGCATGGGAATAGCACAATGTGCGTGCTAATAGCCAGGCACTAACACTCAAATCCTTGATCGCACTCAATGCAGGCAAATTGTTTTTTAATCTCAGGCAGTGTGTAACTCGAAGATCACAGAGTAGGGCAATGTTTGAAAAAATTGAAGTGAGATGAAAACACTTTATTCAGTCAGGTCTGGGCCTCGCAGCTACCTGCAATTAAAATGCAATAGTTTCTAGTTCTGCTCTCGTTTCAGCTTCAGCCACACTTGCGCTCTTGTTCTTCACCGTCAAGAAAGTCAAACACCGTTTTTCTTAGTGGCAACTCGGTTGCCAACGGATGAATTGAAAGCACTGCTCGGAAGAATGAGCACCCTCACGGCAGCAATGCAACTTAATGTGCAAAGCTTTGTTCTGAAGCGCACATCCTTACACATAACATTACAAACATTGTCCTGTGACTCACCAGACCCTGGGAAACATTGGCCCAAGACGTGGCCACTGCTCGTCCTCAAAACCAAGCTGCATATGCATTGTGTAGTTTTGTTACTGACAAAAAATCACCCACATGAGATCATTTCACTTGCATCAGAATGGAGGTATTGGGGTGTTTGATGACAGTATCCATGCTTTTTTGAATGACGAAGCAACAGAGCTTGCCCAATAACTTAGCACTGTGGCTATTGGAGCAAAGCAGGGCTAGAACTAAGGCATACCTTTTCTCTCACTCTATCACGCAAAGGAAACACAAACTATTTGGGAACACAAACCATCTGTCAGACCATGCGCTTCTGCATACGTACACACCCCTATACCCCCCCCCACCCACTTTGAAAACAGCTCCTCGAGCCGCCTCCAGTACCCTCCCAGCTCATGCACACTCCGCATGTCATACACACTGCGTGAGTATCCCACCAGCACCGGCCCCCCCCCCCCCCCCCGCCCGGCCCCGGCCACGCG
>Ga0307947_1000795_pt1 | contig 23483 bp, 25 predicted proteins | sample OrgLakmetagen232_FD_201840 | JGI IMG/M metagenome (GOLD analysis project Ga0307947, IMG submission 201840) | Saline water microbial communities from Organic Lake, Antarctica - #232 | ecosystem: Environmental > Aquatic > Non-marine Saline and Alkaline > Saline | place: Antarctica: Organic Lake...
CATCTTCAAAATCCCCACACAGTGCAGGTATCTATCTGCAATCACATCTTCAAAATCCCCACACAGTGCAGGTATCTGTCAGCATGCACAGTGTCAGTGCATCCGCACACAGCGCACATATTTGTCGTATCAGCAATCACATCTTTACAATCCCCACACAGTGCAGGTATCTATCTGCAATCACATCTTCAAAATCCCCACACAGTGCAGGTATCTATCTGCAATCACATCTTCAAAATCCCCACACAGTGCAGGTATCTGTCAGCATGCACAGTGTCAGTGCATCCGCACACAGCGCACATATTTGTCGGCATGCTCATGCTCATGCTCATGCTCATGCTCACTCTCACCTGGGCGAAACCGTTGCATGCCTCCACCATCTCCACAAAGTTTTTGTAGCCGTGCAGCTGGTTCACATCTCCGTTGCGTGCCTTGATCAATACCTCGCTCGGGTACATCTGTGGCGTGTGAATGTGTGAATGTGTGTGCGTGTCTGTGTGTGTGCGTGCCTGAGTGTGCACATTCCTGTTGTGTGCCTTGATCAACACCTCGCTCAGGTTCATCTTTATTGTGTGTGTACGTGTGTGTGTGTTTGTGTGTGCAGTTGCATGCAGATACACGCATGCAACCTGCCCTCTCTCAATCCTAGCGCAGGACACATACACATGCACGCACACTCACACGCATTGCCACAGCAATAACGTTTATGTGTGCATAGTCACACACCAATAACGTGTATGCATACACACAACAAAAACGTGTATGCATAGTCACACACAACATGTGCATGTGTGGCAATCGTCGTCACACTCAAATGCACATGATCACAAGCGCAGAAACACATGCAGCATGCGTGCGCATCCTTACCTCAGTGCCCATGCCAAGCATTTTTGCAGTCTCTTTGCCGATGAGCAAATGGTCGCCTGTGATCATCTTGACTTGGATACCCTGCACGTGTGTGCGTGTGTGTGTGTTGTGTGTGTGTGTATGTGTGTGTGTGTGTGTGTGTGTGTGTGTGTGTGGCATTTTTGAGCATGTGTGTGTGCATGTGTGAGTGCGTGAGTGCAAGTGTATGTGTATGCATTTTTTGATCCTAAGAATGTAGTGTGCCTGGAAGATGATGAATGAAGCCTCCAGCCAATAGGACGAGCGTTGCCAAGTGTGTGTTGCTGCCACGACAACGTAGAACGAGCGTTGTCATGTGTGTGTTGCTGCCACGACAACGTAGAACGAGCGTTGCCATGTGTGTGATGCTGCCACGAGAAAACAAAAAAAAGTGTGCACGAAGGCCGATTTACGCAACCCCTCAAGCCGCTTGAAACTGCACGGCAGCGGATCTAATGGGAACAATATAATTCAGACCAACGCCCTGCTTATACAAAAAGAGAGGGTGGCATGACACGGTCTTGTTAAGCTGATACAACAGCCTGAAGCTGCTCCAGGGCTGCAGAGTGCCTACACTCACATCAGTCCGTGGCGAGACATACAATTGCAACCAGCCACGCGTGCGCACGTTTCCTCATAGGTTGCTAGAAACACACAATGTGGTCCTCTTGGTGTTGTGCCGAAGGGCGCCAAAAAGGAGCAGCAGTGCCTCAATACTTACGTGCACACATAGGATCATCGATGCAAGGCAACCACGCATGCATGGTACACCGGAAGTCAAACACACACACACACACACACACACTAGTAGCGCAATACTACCACGCACGCACAACACAACAGAGCTTGTACCGCACCTGCTGCTGGCAGCGTTCTATGGTTTCCTTGGTGTCGTGACGTGGGGGGTCAAAGAGGGGCAGCAGTGCAAGCATATCCCACTTGGTCTGTCCGTCCTTGCCATCGCCCTCGGCCATTGCCAGACCCAAGGCACGGAAACCTGGGGGTGTGTGTGTGCGTGCGTGAATGTGCGGGTGTGTGCTCATGTGTGTGTGCATGTCCGTGTGTGCGTGCTGGCGTGTGTGCATGTGCATGAGTGTGTGTGTATGTGCGTGTGTGTGTACTGGCGTGTGTGCATGCGCATGTGTGTGCGTGTGTGCTAGTGTGTATGGTAGTGTGTGTGAGTGTGTGTGTGCATGTGTGTGTGAGTGCGCACGTACCGCGGTTGGCAAATTCCACCATCTTGCCGTTGACCACGGAGTCTAGGGCATCTGCGTTCCAGGCCTTGGCCAGCACCACCTGTGTGTGTGTTTACGTGTATTATTGTTTGGGTGTGTGTGTGTGCGTGCGTGCGTGCGTGAGCGTTTTTGTGTGTGAAATCGAGTTTAGGTGTACGTACGTGTAAGCTAGATTAGGTGTCAGTGCGAATGTGACAGAACATATGTGAAGCTCTGTTTTTTGCTGCGATTGCAAATGTGACTTTCTGTTGATTTGAGGATGGTTGTCAAAAGAAAAGAAAAGAAAAAACGCTGGCAGTGTACAACCACTTCACACATTAATTATGGAGAAGGAGCCACTTTGGTACTGGGAACCGTCGAAAGCTGTCAAAGAAGGACTGTCCCCCAGACAATCAAACTTTTGTCCCTCAACTGTTGGTCATTTATGGTTCTCAGATGTGCGCAGAATGCGCAACCAGTTGCTTGCCAAAAACTCCATACAAACTCAGACATTCTACTTGCAATTAAACACTAGTCACATACATTAACACACACAAGCACACGCCTGTGGCGACCCCTCGAGGACACGGAGGGGCGTGCGCACAGTCACGCGTAAAAAACGACGTAGCTTCAATGTGCCTTTTGTTCACACACAAGCATACACGTCTGAGGCAACCCCTCGAGGACACGGAGGAGCGTGCGCTTAGTCGCGCGTAAAAATGACGTAGCATTAATGTGCCTTTTTGTTCACACACACACACACGCACGCACGCACGCACGCACACACACGCCTGTGGCGACCCCTCGAGGACACGGAGGAGCGTGCGCCCAGTCGCGCGTAAAAATGACGTAGCATCAATGTGTCTTTTGTTCACACACACACACACACACACACACACCCACACACCTGTGGCGACCCCTTGAGCACACGGAATGTGCGCCCAGTCGCGTGTTCCAAGCAGTACGCAATGGTGATCTTGTCGTTGGGGTTGAAGGGGAAGTACTTCGTGTGCTTGTACTGCGTCTTCAGCGCGTCCTGCAGGGGAACGAGCAAAGTGCGGGCGTCCTTAGTGTGATTCTGTTACTTAGTGTGCTTGTACTGCCGGTTACCCCCCTTTGTATACCCTTAGTGTGCTTGTACTGCGTCTTCAGCGCGTACTGCAGGGGAACAGCAGAGGGAGAGGTGAAGTTTGAAGTCAGCTCTTGGCGGCGACTTTGTCAGTTGGATGGATGGTGGCTACAGGTGCTCAAATGCTGAGTCTGAAGTTGGCTCATGTGGTCAGTTGGATGGATGGTGGCTTATAGTGCATTGGAGCAAAGTCTGAAGTTGGCTCATGTGGTCAGTTGGATGGATGGTGACTTAGAGTGCATTGGAGCAAAGTCTGAAGCTGGCTCATGTGGTCAGTTGGATGGATGGTGGCTTAGAGTGCATTAGAGCAAAGTCTGAAGTCGGCTTGTGTGGTCTGTTGGAAGGATGGTGGCTTTTGAGTGCACTAGAGCAAAGTCTGAAGTTGGCTCATGTGGTCAGTTGGATGGATGGTGGCTTATAGTGCATTAGAGCAAAGTCTGAAGTTGGCTCATGTGGTCTGTTGGAAGGATGGTAGCTTTTGAGTGCATTAGAGCAAAGTCTAAAGTTGGCTCATATGGTCAGTTGGACTTGGATGGAAGCTTAGAGTGCATTAGAGCAAAGTCTGAAGCTGGCTCATGTGGTCAGTTGGTTGGATGGTAGCTTAGAGTGCATTGGAGCAAAGTCTGAAGTCGGCTCATGTGGTCTGTTGGATTGGATGGTGGCTTAGAGTGCATTATAGCAAAGTCTGAAGTCGGCTCATGTGGTCAGTTGGTTGGATGGTAGCTTAGAGTGCATTTGGAGCAAAGTCTGAAGCTGGCTCATGTGGTCTGTTGGATGGTAGCTCAAGTTGCTCGAGTGCTGCTACCTGTGTGTGCTTTGGTGCCTTTGGGTGTGCTTTGAAACTGTTGAGTGGGTGTGTGGGTGCTTTGCTACCGTTGAGTGGGCCAAAGCAAATGGTCAGGAGTGCTGCTGCCCGTGTGCATTGGTACCTTTGGGTGTGTGCTTTGTTACCTTTGGGTGTGTGCTTTGTTACCTTTGGGTGTGTGCTTTGTTACATTTGGGTGTGTGCTTTGGTGCCTTTGGGTTGAATGTTTTTGTCGGTGACACCTCCTTCACAGAGTGGATGTGCGTTGGTACCTTTGGGTGTGTGCTTTGGTGCCTTTGGGTTGAATGTTTTTGTCAGTGACACCTCCTTCACAGAGTGGACGCAGACTGTGTGTGCCTGAACAAGATGCTTCCGTGTGAACTCACCCTGCCACTTAATAATAAACAATACATAATAACAATCTTGGCCACAACCGTACATATACGCCGTATGTGATTGTATACCTTGCGATTTTCCAGCCAGAAATATCGTATATACACCGTATGTATAAGGAGACACAACGTATGTATAAGGAGACACACCGTATGCATAAGGAGGTAGGAATGATTACACAGGTAGGAATGATTCCAATCTGGCTCTTACCTTCCAATCTCAGTATAGTTCTGGCCAACCATACTTATCAAGTGGCTTTGGGGGGAGGGGGGGTGCAGATAGTTGATGCGTAGCAGCGCTTGTCCACTCGTGTTGCATACGCATTTACAGTTTACACACGCACACGCGCATGTATGCACACCCACAGGCACATGCGCATACACACGATCACACACACACACGAACACACAGGCACACGCGCATACATACATCCACACACCCACATACACACGCACACATACAAACGCACACACCCGGTCAGGGTACGAGTTCCACAGCACCATGTCGATGGGCTCCTCTGTGATTGTGTTGGCTGACAGAGCACCTGGGTCATTAATGTATAAAAGTGTGTGTGTGTGTGTGTGTGTGTGTGTGTGTGTGTGTATTTGTGTGTGTGTGTATTTGTGTGTGTGTGTGTGTGTTTGTGTGTGTGTATATGTGTGCGTGTTTACAGGGCACCTGAATTAATTGAAAATAAGCCTGTGTGTGTGCATGTAATATTGCAATTGGATTATGCCCAAAATGAGAGGCGAACCTTGCGGCGTTCAGCACACTGAAAAGTAAAAAATCAAGCCCACCACTGAGCCCACACTGAGATACCTCCCTGCAACAACGAGACTCGACCGAAAAATGCATGATCACCGGATGTGGATGGCTATCCATACATTTCTTCCAGTTGGGAAAAATATAAGTTAGGTCCACCTCCTGCACAGCTCTGCCTGCCTCATTGCACGCACCCATTTTCATGATCTCTGGAATCGCCATACTGCCCACTGCCATGACACTCTCTGACTCAATGGACAGCTTGTTCAAGGTCAGCGTGCCGGTCTTGTCAGAGCACAGCACGTTCATGCCTGCGTGTGTGTATGTGTGTATGTGTTTGTGTATGTGTGCGTGTGTGTGTGTGTGTGTGTGCGCGCGCGCGTGTACGTGTGCAATATGCATGTGTGTGTGCAGTATGCGTGTGTGCATGCGCGCATGCATGCATGAATGTGTGTGTTTCTATGTGTGTGGTTATGTGGTTGTGTGTGAATGTGTGCACATGCGCTTGGTGACACTTTTTCAGAGTCAGAGCGAGGCACATGTGCGTGTTTCAATGTGTGTGGATTTGTGTGAGTATTTGTGTGTGTTTGCGTTTGCATCACCATAACACTCTCTGCCTCAGTGAAGCATTCGTTTAGAGTAAGTGTGTCACAGCATACGCATGCATGCATGCACGCACACACACACCCATGCAAGCTCGTTAGCCTACACAGCGGAACACATACACACACCTGCCATTTCTTTTAACGCCATGTGACGATAGCGCGCTCACATGGGAGCGTGTACGCTGTACGCTCTTACCAACACACAAGCACACACACACAAATACACACACATGCACACGTACACATACACACACACTACAAATACACACACCTGCCATCTCCTCCACAGCACTCATACGTGTGACAATAGCGCCCTCGCGTGCGAGCTTGTACGCTCCCAGTGCCAAGGTCACGGACAGCACAGTGGGCATGGCAATGGGGATGCCGCCCACTAAGACCACCAGCATGTTGAGCAGCGTGGGGCAACCCTCTGCATGCACACAAGTGTGGCGTGCACGTGTGTGCATATCAGTGTGAGTGAGTGTGTGTGTATGTTTGTGTGTGTGCGTGTGTATGTGTGTGTCAATTTTAAGTGCATGTGAGCGTGTGTCTTTGTCGAGACCATGAGCATGTTGAGCACCGTGAGGCAGCCCCCTGTGTGCACACAAGTGTAGGACAAAAACATGTGCATTAAAAAGCTCATTCAAGCGTGTGTGTGTGTGTATGTATGTATGTATATGTGTGCAGTCGTACGTCCGCATGTGTCAGAAGGCCCCCTGCATGTTGAGCGCTGTGAGGCAGCAGCGTGCACGTCTAACAGCACGAACAATGATTGTTTGGACGACTCATAATACTCTTATTCACGCATGAGTGCGTAAGCAAGAACCAAATTGAACACACAGTTTTGCTTCTCGTAGCATTCCCCATGATCATGTAACACACACACTCACGCACCCACACCCACACCCATTCACACGTACGCACCCATGCACCCGTGCTCACGCACCCACACCCACAACCATTCACACACTCACACTCACGCACCCACACCCACACCCATTCACACGTACGCACCCATGCACACACACTCATGCACCCACACCCACACCCATTCACACGTACACACCCATGCACACACACTCACGCACCCACACCCAATCACACGTACACACCCATGCACAGAACACCCACACCCATTCACACGCACACACCCATGCACACACACACACTCACACACCCACACCCATTCACACGTACACACCCATGCACACACTCACGCACTCACCTTTCCCAATTACAAAACACACACACACAAACAGACACACAACCACTCATGCCGTTCTCACCTATCTACCCAGCTTGCTGGGCGCTTACCTTTGCCTCCCACACATTCGTGCGTGTAGTTGCCGAACTGCACAGCTAGCTCCACTACCACCCACAGCAAGATGGTGATGATGCAGATCGCACTGATCTTATTCATCACAATCTGTGTGAGGAGCGTGATGGAGGTTGCCAGTTGAGTCCATTAGTCAGAGCAGCAATTTCTCAATGGCTCTTGGTAAAAGGCCAAGAATAAATGAACGCTACATGCACTTGCTCCCCCCCTCCTGTTAAGGGTCGTACGCACATACACATATTTACACGCACACATAAATTCACACACACTCACATGCCCCCCCCTGATAAGGGTCACACACACACACAAACACATATACACACATGCGTGCACCAGCTAACGTCAACAGACACACGCACACGCTTCTTTGTTCATGGATTTGCAGTAAGTTGGTGCAAGCCTACTCAAGGAGTGAATGCCCAACCCAGGCTCGGCAGTGCAACGTGGAGCGGTCAGCCAAACCATGCGGTCCAGAAAAGAGCGCTATTCATGCGCACACCCCAATAATTAATGCACGAGCTAATCTATCGATCTGTGTTCCGTTGTTAGCAGCAGCTGTGCATCAAAGGTGCGCACACCACCTTCATACTTGCGCACGTCCACAACATCCCCCCCCCCTGCCCACCGCATGAACAAACACACAACACATTCACACAACAACAGAGCAGCGCCTTCTTGTCATGACAGAACCCCACCTGCAGGTTGGCTGTGTTGTGGGTTCCGCTGATCAATGCTGCTGCACGTCCGAAGAAGGTGTTAACCCCGGTGGCGTACACCACAGCATGACGCTCTCCCTGCAAACAATACCACAAAAGAATGGTTCAATAGCGCGCCGCAGTTGTTAGAACAATATCGTGCTTGCTTGCTTGTAGCTGCATGATGACAAAAGTGCACGTTGCTATCTTTGTAAGATTTGTTGGAGCTGAGATGCAGTTTGTATACCCTTCCCACTGTGAGCACAACAAGTGACAGCCCTGTTTTGGCATTACACACACACACACATCAATTCCTGTGTGTTTGCTCCTGCTTTGTGTACTGAACATGGGCTGCTTAACACAAATAAAGGCGGAATGAGGCAAAAAAAAACATGGAGCGACAAAAATTATCAGCGCTACGACTTCAGACCACATGTTGCAATGTTTTAAAAAGGAGGTAGAAATGTCTGCGCACACACACACACACACTCACACACATGCTTGTGCAGATTCTCATATTAGCACGATCACATGCATAAGTTTATGCACGCGCGCACACAGACACACACACACACACACGCATGCACACACAAGCTCACCTGCTTAATGCTGGAGCCACTGAAGGCCACGTGTCCAGTGAATTTCTTGGCAGGCAAGGACTCCCCAGTAAGGGCAGCTTGATCAATCTGAGTGTGTGCGCATTTGTGTTTGTATGTATGTGTGTGTAATTTATTGTGAGGAAGGTATAGGCAGCAATGTTAAGGCAAGAAGCCTTTCCAGTTTAGGATAGCACAGTGGTGTACGCACATGGCCATATAGGCTGTGTGCACATGGCAGCGTGCACGCCGTTTAGCTCTCTGTACCAGCCACGCTTACGCAAAACACACAAACATGCAGTACAAGTCCTCATGCACAAGTGCACACACACACACACACACCAAACGTGCAAACACACAGCATACACACACCTGCAACAAACATATGCGCACGCACACCTGCAACACACACATGCGCACGCACACCTGCATCGGCGCTTCCTGTTCTCCAGGCTCCCCCCCTTCTTCCCCCAGCAGCTTGACGTCGGCCGGCACGATGTTGCCCAGACGGATTAAAATCACATCGCCAGGTACTAAGTTCACAGCGTCTATGGTCACTATGGCACCATCTCGCAGGGCCATGGCTTTGGGTGCTAGGGCGGCCGTCAAGGCCTGCAAGAGCACGTGCATGTTGTGTGTGTACATATGTGTATGTGCGTGCAAGTTTTCTTGCAGGTGCGTGTGTATGTACATGTATGGATCTGCGCATATATCAAAGAGAGAGCAAGGTCAGCAGCAGCAGGGAACAGCACGCTTACAGAGGCGCAGCTGGGATGAGGAGGACAAGAATGGCAACAGGCCGAGACGGCGGCACATTCCCTGACCGGGCTAAGTCTGCCTTCTCAAAGCGCGTTTACTCGGGAAACAACGACCCCGCCTTGAATGCAGCGTAGTTTAACCGTGCCTGATCGTTAAAGTATTGTGGCAGCGTGCCTGGAGCGAGCGTCGTTGGAGCGCGTGCCTGGTCGTTAGAGTGTTATGGCAGCGTGCCTGGAGCGACTGCAGCAGGGCGAGCAACTACACCAGGCCTCCTGCAATGTTGCTGTTCATCTTAAGGTAGCTCTGACCCCTGTGCCTCCTTTGGGAAATCTTACTCAGTGTCTAGGCAACCAGGGTGTTGTTGCAGCGTGTGCCTGGATCGACGACGCAACTGATCTACCTAAGGCCCAAGGCAGCAGTTTATTCTCTATAACGTAGATTGATAGCACGCCGCTCAGGCCTCTCAACAAAGACGACACCCTGGTCAACGAGCAGGCGACATCGAGGCAGCCCACCTTGATGGCCTTGTCGGCGTTGCTCTCTTCGTAGTACGAGATCACAGCATTGATGATCAGCAAGCCCACAATGAGCACAAAGTCCGGCACGTCCAGCAGGGCAATGGAAATGATGGCGGCGGCTTCCATGGCCCAAGCAAGGGGGTTCCACATGTACCTGGTGTGTGTATTATGTATGTGCATGTGTGCTTACGTGTGTTTGAAGATGCTCTCAATACCAAACAGAAGGGCAGCTTGCACTCTCACACCTCCGTGTGAGAGCAACAGGGAGCGATGGAGCAGCACCAAAGATAGAACCAGGACCAGAGGCACAGGGAGCAATGGAGCAGCAGCAAAGGGCAACGACACATGCGTCTGTTATACAACGCTCTACACTACTCTCCCCTTGTCCAACCCTCACTCAATCCTCACTCACCCAATGAGCACGAGATGGATCACCTATTTAGGGAGCACCAAAATGGCTCACTCACCTGACTTCCCTACACTCCAAACTCAATCACCCAAGATGAACCGCTAAGCCAAGGAGCACCAAAATGGCTCACTCACCCAAGGAGCACCAACCAAAATAGCTTGCTCACCAATGAGCACCAAGATGGATCACCTACCCAAGGAGCACCAAAATGGCTCACTCAACCGACTCCCCTCAACTCCTCACTGACCCGAGATAGCTCTCCCACCAACGAACACCAAGATGGCTCACTCACCCAAGGAGCACCAAAAAGGATCACTCACCCAAGGAATACGAAGATGGGGTTCCTTGTGGAGTCAGGGAGCTTGTTGGGACCGTGGATTTGCAACCGCGCGGATGCGTCTGCGCTGCTCAACCCGTGGGCGGAGCACTACAAGTGCAGGTCAGACAACAGACAACAGACAATAGGATTGTTTACGCAGGATGCAAGGTTTACAGGGAGCACGGTGTGCAGGCCATTGTGTGCTCGGTTGTGTGCCTTCTGCGGAAGTGTGTAAACAAATGCGTCGTGTGCTTTAATTTGCAGTATTGTGCAGTTGTGTACTGCAAGTTGCAGATCAACACTGGTCACACATGGCCGCCTCCTCAACCAGCGGCCTCAGCGAGATGCGTGCGGCACTCATTACGTGAGCCCTGCTCAAATAAATGCTGTATGTCCGAGCAGAGTCTGGTTGCCTTTGATGCCACTCACGTTCAAATAGCTGAAGGCATCATCCAGCCCAATCTTTTCAAAGTCCACCTCATCAACCCCTACGTCTTTAGTCAGGGGCTCCTTCATCTCAATCTTGATGTTCCCTGCAAGAAGAATTTGAGGAGCCAGGCACCCTCATGAGCATCAAACCAGTAAGGCGGCACCAACACTCATCAATGCTTCCGTTTTGCGTGTGCATGAGTGCGTACGCGCGCAAAAGCGAGCGTGTGTATGTGTTTGCATGTGCGTGTGTGTGCGTGTGTGCATGTGTGTACGTGTGTGTGCGCACGAATGCAAGCGTGCGTTACTCACGCGTATGTGCGCATGTACGAGCGTGTGTATGTACGTTTGTGTGTGTTTGTACATGTGTGAATGAGTGCGTGCACGTGCATGTGTGTGTGTCGTGTGACGTGCATATATGTGTATATGTGTGTGCGTGTGTGTGCGTGTGTGTATGTGTGTGTGCGTGTGCGTGTGCGTGTGCGTGTGTGTGTGTGTGTGCGTGTGCGTGTGTGTGTTTGTGTGGTGTATGTGTGTGCGTGTGTGTGTGTGCGTGCGTGCGTGCGTGCGTGTGTGTTTGTGTGTGTGTGTGTGAGTGTGTGTGTGTGTGTGTGTGTGTGTGTGTGTGAGAGAGAGTGTGTGTGTGTGTTACTCGTCCTATCATCATCCCTAGGACTCCGAGAGAAATTGGAGTTCAGGAGTGTCGACGGCAGCTTACACTTTTAAGCCCGACTCGCGGATTTCCCTCTGATGCTCTTGAGTCGAATCGTTACCTCCGTTCTCTTCCTTTTCCTCTGCCATCCTGCTTGTATGACGGCTCTCAGAGCTCCTCCTGTCCTCCTGACGCTGCGACCTGGAAACGGCTTAGCCCCGCACACAGTTTATTACAAACTCACGCCGTCAAGGAATGCAGTGTGTGTGCACGTTTGGCTCCATCATTGAAACGAGTTTTAATTACTTCTTGTCTTTCCAGCGGACTTTGCGGCTTCACTTTTTTTATCACGTGTCCAAAAATGGAAGGCTTTGGGAGTAAAATTTGGGAGTAATTTAAATAATACTATGTTTAGCTATGGGTAAAGGGGGCGAGTAATGGCGTGCCTTCAACATTTGACAAGTACAGCTGGTGTGAGTGCTTGCATGGGCGACAATGCACACGCACACCTGCACACGCACACACACACACACACATACACACGCACACGCACACGCACACAGGCACACAGGCACACACGCACACACACAGGCACACACATAACATACGTGCACAAAGATACCAGAGGGGGCTGACTGAGCCCAAAAAAAGGGTATTTTTAAAATGTGAAATGAGCACGTGCGCTTCCTAAACCCTAAACCTTAACCCTAAGTTGCTATGTTTAAGTTTAGCACCCAGAGGCAGGCGTGCTCTGAATTTTTATTTGCACCTAAGCTTGAACTTAGCAACTTAGGGCGCACATGTCTGATTTCCGTGGCGTGGACCCCACTTTTCACCACAACATATTTACAGCAGATCACCCACTCCACCAAATGGCATACTTTCGTGTGGTATGGAGTTGTTGAAATATACAAATATGATTGCAAAAAAATCAAGTGAAAAGATGAGGTGCATGGTAATGTGGCTCAGCATGTGCTGTTTTCCCATAGAAAGGCACCAAATTAGGGTTTGGGCAGTCAAGGTGAGCTTTGACCCCCGTCAATTTGCGCACACTGTGACTTACATGGATATAAGCACATCCTCGTGCAGCTTACAAATCGGCTATCATTTAAGGCCAGGATGGTGTCAGTTGGCTGAGTGGGCAGTGAATGGCTGGATTCAGAGTGCAAGAAGGGCACATTTTCAGGCATTTCCTCAGTCAACCCCCTGCAAAGATACGCTTGTATGATAAGCATGAGCTGTGCAGAAAAATGGATTCCTGCGATTCTCTCCGATCGTTTTTTTCCTTTTCCTTTTCTTTCTCCTGCATAACTTACTGCGTTGAATGTTGCATTTCCGTAGAGCGAAGTGTGTACGGCAGGCACCCGAGGCACTCCTGCTGGGAACCGAGCAAAGTCTTGGCACTTGGCATGCTTCTTTTTTGCTGCAAAACAATATAGTATTGTATGACCTGGATGGTGAAGTCTGGGCCGGAATGGACATCGTTGCTGGCCTAGCGAGTGCGTAGCATGCGAGTGCGTAGCATACTTGGCAGAATGTACGTATTGAGCCACCACGCTTGAACCAGAGCTTACCCCCAAAACGCCGTTTCGTTTAATGCCATAAGGCAATAGGTAACGCAAATAGTAGGCAAGTCTAAGCCAATTTGCCCTTGTGCTGACTTTTAAAAGGGAATGCCTGGAAACACATTCACCAACCACGCACTGGGTCTTTTCTATCAAGTTCGGTTATGATGAGTTGTAGTAAGCTTCTGTCTTGTTACTTCAATCTTTTGCAACAACCATTTAGTTGTGGAAAGGACTCTTTTAAGAAGAAGATATAAAGCTGCAGTAAGTGATCTGTAAGTTTGGCAGTAAAAAACCCACGCTGTACCTGGCATGTGGTCTACTGTTTTACTGTGCATGTTCACCTTCATTGGCAAGGTTCAGACACCAGTGCTCTGTACAGCTGCATTTTGATGCATTTAAAGCTTGGAAATTGCTGTGAATGCGGGGAGCATGCAAAATACATCCCTTAATACCTTTCAGTCCTTCCCCTCTGATAATTTATGCCAGTATTGGAAGGTAAAATGCCAGAATTGAAAATGAAGGCTAAGGTGGAATTCCGTGCCACAAGGTATAAGTCCCTGTTGCTACATCAGTAACAACTTTGGCAGCCATCTCGTTGAGTAATAACATAGCTGTATTGGCCTACTACCTCATCTCGTACACCATAGACCGTGCCATGCTGCCCTCCTTATCTTCAGAACTACATCTGCTAAGAGGGTGGTGCCTGCCTTGCTTGCCCCTAACCTGCGGTTAACGGTCAGAGGGAGAGGAGATGCAGGGATGAAGGCGTGCAATGGACCCCCCAGAGCTAGGAGACGTGTCATCTCATAGTTGAAGTGGCATTTGGCCACCACAGAGACATGACGCACGACCTTTGAGATAGCACATGATTGTACAGGAAAGCTTTGAAACCATCTAGATGTAAGTTGCAACTATGGGCAGGCTGTGGATGTTGCAGACAATTAGCGACTGATCAGCCACAAGCTGTCATTGCATATTTCATGTTCCGGCTTCCACAGATACAGCAAACGGAGGGGTTAGATTTAGCAAAGGCCTGGAAACGCTCCTGTTTGTATTCAAGGCGCAGCTACTCACACGCTCTTTCCAACTAACTAGAGCAATTCCAGGGATCTTCATTTGTTTTAATACTGAGAAAAAGGCGACACAGAATGATGCACCCACACATCATCTTCAGTCGGTTGACAGCAGGTTGTTAAGATTAGTGGCTGGGAAGTGCCTCTACAGCAGCTTGCATCTGCAGTCTGATTGTTGGTTTCCAGCTGCTTTGCTTGAGGAGACTGCACCAAGCTTTTGACATGCAATCAAAATACCAATCCACAAGATAAAACACCAGCAACAGCAACAGAATTAGTAAAGAAACCTAAAGGGGGATCTGGTAAAGCGGCTGGAATTAGGAGGACGAGACGCAAACCAAATTGCATGGCTGACAACTTACTAGGTGGTCATCGACTTTGCTGGCTCTCATCTTGTGACAAGTTGCAACACAATTAAACACATTTTACCAAGAAATACATCAGCATTGTCTAACATATTGGCTATTACGTTGCAAGGTACGAGGTTCTGAGTTTTTCCTTTACACGTTTGCCCCTGCCGCTTCCCTTGAAGTCTCTCTGCCTCTATAGAATAATCTTTCCCGCAGGTAAGCAATGGTGTACCTGGAAAGGGCGCCCCAGAAACATTGTCAGTCGACTGACGCAAATGCAAAAATCAAATCACAGCTCTGCATGCACTAATTTTGAGATTGTACATGATACATAATGAACCAAATGCAGATGAAGGCAGACAAAGGTATTTACATCAGGATTTGCATACAAATGATTCTTTCAAACCCTACTCCTATGATCTATTATCACATACAACTTCATTTGCTGATGGTTTTGTTCTTACGAAGTAGCAGCGGAATGGCTTATATATAACAAGAGCGTACGCTATGCAGCAATTATAAAGGATAAAGAGCATAAGGGAAGGTTTCACCTGGGACTTGGCGCAAAACGGCTGATCACTGCAGAGCATAAGCATTTACCTTTTGCATTATCATGTACCTCTGCCAGTGCTGCCACTTACATGAGGGCGAAGCTAAACAAGATCATCATTGCAAGCACGACGTAAAACACGGGGGCCAGCTGATAAGACCAGGACAACCGGTCGTATACCCAACTGCATGAAAGGAATGTTGCCGAGGACAACTTTTTTGAAATGTTACAGTTGCACTCCGCTTGAACACCTAGCTTGCTGTTCTACTTACAGGCATGCTGAGAAACTGTTCTGTACATATCTCCTCAGATTGCGATATGGTCACATGCTATGCTGTGTGGGTTCCCTTCTGTTTTGTTGCCTACGGATCCAACCTGATTGGCAAAAAGTGGTTAAAAATTTAGCTTTATGCATGCACACCTTTCGATGGAGTAGATAAACATGAAGACAGCATACGCTGCACGTGTTCACAGGGAAAGAGTTTAATAAAGCAAGTTAGGTGTGAAATAGAAAGGAATGTTTTAAATGGAGTAGATAGACATAAAGACAGCGTACACTACACATGTTCATAGGGAAATAGGTTGGAAAATCAAGTAAGGCATAAAATAGGAAAAATGCTTTCAATGAAGTAGGTAATCGCTGCAGGTGTTCACAGGGAGAGAGGTTGGTCAAATAAGTAAGGTACGGAAAAGAAAGGAATGCTTGATCAAGATACACATTCTGGGTTATAGCACGGCAAACGCACCTGTGTGATACAGCACCACAGCAAGAAGGTGGTGCACTAAAACTGGGAGGCGTGCCAGGCACAGATCAAGCAGCATCAAGAAAAGATGGCCTCCGTGTCTAAGGATGTCATCAGCAAATACAGGCCCAACAGAAGAATACTCAGACGCCCTGGGAATGGTGATAACAGTTAACACAATAACACTGAACAGCAATCTTGTCTTGCAAAACTAGGCTGCATTAAGGATATATTTCAGTAAGACCAGGAAGGGGGCACTCAGGGAGGGTAGACACTTTTTGACTCAAACCCCGTGGCAGCGCCTGTTCTATAGGTGAATAAGCTCCACAGTATTCACTTGAGCAAACTGCTGTTTTGCTTGACAGAGGGAGAATACTTTTCGCCTACTTTATCACAAATACTACAGGTCTCGTACCAGTAAAAGACTGTGGACACAAAAGCACCACAGAATATTGTCGTGAACAGGAGCAAGTACAACTTGTCCAGTACACCATAGGCTCGTTGCTGCTGCTTCTGCTGCTGCTGCTGAGTTTGCTGCATGGTTAGACCCTCAGCTGGCACAGGAACGCCTTGCCTTCTCTCTTGCTGCATCCCTACTGATACCTCTCCCTCATCTTTGCTCCCAGAAGTTCCGCCTCCCTCTTCATGCATGACCCCTGCCGGTGCGTGTGCTGGTTTGGACATGGGCTTGTTTCCAATCTGCAGCCACAGACTGCGCTGTGCTTCCTGATAAGTAGGCAGAAAGTAAAAGAACAAGATGCAGGAAGCAATAATTTTCAACCATATATTTCCTTTGTCACATGCATATTCATGCCCCCCGGCTATGAAGACAAGAGACAAACGCAACATACATCTGATCTAAAGTAAGTACTGTGTAGACCCTTCCCCTACCCAACAAGCAGAAAAGGCACGAAAACAACATAAGCTGCTAGTGTTTCGCTTATTCGGACACCGTAAAACCCTCAACACCATCCTGCAAGGAGCACCATCTGCAGCAGCCACACAAGGAACCCACTCCACAGCCTCGGAGTTACTGGTCTACATGCCACAACACTCGTGAAGAAATTAAGGCTTAATGCAATCAGATCCACAACAAAAATCATACAGATGAGACGAGACATTGAACACAACCCCCACAAATATCTGAGCAATACTTCTGTTGGTGTGTAGGCTTCTCCCTCCAACCACCTGACCCCCACTAAAAAGCTTCTCTTATTTTTATTCTCCAGGTGGGATGTTGTGTGTCTCTGCATCCATTGGTTGGTGCACACAACAACATCCTTTCCTATCCATGCCAATAGTGTTTACAATATCTGCGTTCTTTTTTCCCTTTGTCACAGCAGACCACAACAGGCCCAAGCAAAGGTTGAAGGTTGTACACCCAGACACACTACATATCACGCAGGGGGGGCATGAAAAGCGTGTATTGCCTTAACATTCATTGCGCTGATCTTCTATGCTAAGCATTGAGCTCACCATGCCCGCCAGATAAGCGCCAAAGAGAGCTTGCAATCCAAATCCTGCATTGATCACCATACCCATTCCTTCATCAAGCAATTCAATTTTGGCAGCTTGCATTAGTGTGCGCATGACGACCTACCCATAAATGTCCAGTTCCTGCAAAATTGCAAGGGGGAAAAACGAGTGTGGCTGGGCCATTTTCCATGTGATATCAGAAGCATGCATGTATTGATTCGTCACTTCTCTACTCACGTAAAGAACGTCAACCAGGATGGTTCCAAGGGCCCCGAAAAGTCATCACTACCAAATGCCTGTTAACAGATTTACGGCACTGAACATTTGAGTTTTTGCAATCGATCAGATCTCGTACATCAACTTAATTAATGCGCTCCGGTATGTTTTTGGAATCACTTACCTGGAAAAAGATGACAAAAGCAAAGACGGCTATGCTCAGGACCCGTAAAAAAAACAGGCCCCTAGGTCCGACCGCTCCATGCACCTGTGTGTGCAATCATGCCATTATAAGTATAAGTAATGGACAGTGGCTCTGATCCACGGTGGCAGGCAGCATGGCAATCTTGTTTACACGAGTTTTTGACCAACCAGTCGCTTTGCATCCAAGTCGTGGAACCCCCAAAAAGAAGCGCCTCGCCTCCTTTTTCTATACTTCGTCCAGCCTTGGGGCAATGAATGGGATGGACAAACAAGGAAGGCTTGCACTGGCGGCTGGCTGCGCTATACACACAACTCTGTATTGCGTGTCCAAAAGGCACCAATTACCTAAACCCACCATTGAATGTCACAAGCACCACATTAATGGCCACGAGAATAATAATGACCCCAACGGCAGTGGCAGCTTCCCTACTCACTCCCATGCGCAACCAATGGATGTTTCACACGGACGTTTTTGCTTCCGACATAAAATAAATTAATTACCTAGAGGCATAGGCATATTGGAGATGATGAAACAGGTAGTCGTTTAATTTCTAAGTGTAACCATTTACCACTGATTAATATGTAAAAACGAGTACATTATGAAATGAACACTCCCTGTTCCAGCCCTTTGGGCGTGAGTAGCAGGAGGGTGCCGCTGTCATTGAGGTGCCGTGGTCCCACACGGCCTTGCAGGTAGGGAACAGGTCTGGTGGTCCAGCTGCTTGCTGAACCGTCATTTTATGGCACATGGCACTTTCTGTTGCATTGCATAGGGCTGCGGTGCGTAATGAAGGACAGCCACAAGCACATCAGGCACCGGCCGATGGCAGCGTTCAAGGGGAGCCAACACCAAGAGCGAGCCTCGCCCCGCGCCCCAAGCAGCACAGCAGCAGGCTCACCATCAGAAGCAACAGCAGCAGCATGACTAGGCGCAGGAACAGCCCCGAAAGCAGCAGACAGGGTCTCAAGAGCGTTGGAAACAAGCAGCAACGCAGGATTCCTACGGCAGGGGTTGCTACCGAAGGGAGTGCCAGAGAGGTCACGATACAGCCCCTCACATTAGCAGCTCAGTCCATGGTGTACGAGGTCGTGGAGGAGATGAGGCAAGGCCACAGCGTGGTGGCATGCGGCTGCCCTCCTAGTCCTACTCGCGCCATGGTGTGCCTGGTAGCAGCTATAGAGCGGGTAAGTAGGGGGGGGGTGGCAGCTGCTCCTGAATGTATGGTGTGTGTGATGTGTGTGCGTGTGTGTGTATGTGTGTGTGTGCGTGAGTGTGTGTGTGTGCTGCGTCATGTGTTAGTAAGTGTTTCGTGTGTATGTGCTGAGTGAATATTGAGTATGTGAGTATGTGTGTGTGTGTGTGTATTTTGCGTGCGTGCGTGTTGCGTTGTGTGTGTGTTTTGTAAGTGTATGGTGTGTGTTGCAAGTATGCGTTACGTGGTTGTTTGTGTGTGTGTATGTGTGTGTGTGTGAAACACTGAACACCTCACCTTGGCACCGCAGGGTGCTTTCCTAATCCTAGGCCAAAAGCTGCATTTGCTCGTGAGTACGTGCGCACGCCCTACTCAACTCCTTGCACGCCTGCCGCACGTGTTTTGTCACGTTAAAGAAGCCTTTCTCTGTAAAATCCCCACAAGATCCCCCCTCTTTCACCCAGGTTAATTGGCAGGTGGTAGGTGTCAACCCCTCACCTCACCCCTCCTCCTACCCACTGTTGTTAGATGCGCGTCACGTGTGCAGGTGCTGGTTCAGCCCCCTCCTGCAGATCTGGTGGCGTCTTCGCCCCTGTATGCCATTGGGCCTGGTACCCCCCCCAGAGTACATGCCATCCTGGTTTGCCCCACACACCAGCTGGCATCCCAGGCGAGTTTAAGTACTTTGTTTTTTTTTGCTGTGTACTGTTCGTGCCTTGCTGTCTGTAATTTTTGTGTTAGTGTGTGTGTGTGTCTGTGTGTGTGTGAGTATGTGTTTGTATGTGAAATTGTAGGTGCGTGCGTGTGCACATCCACAAAGCGTGTGTGTACTGTACAGCTAACTGGTCATTGGTGAAGACACTTGTGCTGACCTGCACGCATATGACTAATTGTGTATATCTGTATATGTATGTGTCCTTGTGTTCAGGCCCACGAGATGGCACACGATTTGTTATCCCTGGGAGACCATGGTGCTAATGTGCAGGTAGGTGCTTTTGTGCGCAAGGGCTTTGTCTTTGAAAACGGTGTGGTTGTGGATGCGAGTGTTTACGATATCAGGGCTGTGTCTGAAAAAGCGGTAGGTCGTGCAGGTAGGTGCTTTTGCGCACAGGGGCTATGTCTGTAAAAGTGGTAGGTCGTGTAAATGGTAGGTTGTGCAGGTAGTAAGTGATTATGCATGCAAGGTCTGTGTCTACTAAAATGGTGCAGTCGTGCAGGTAGGTCGTGGAAACACTGGGTTTGTTTACTCCTGCAATGCCTGCCTGCACATACACACAAAAAAATTCTCTCTCACACACACTCTCTCTCTCACACACACACACTCTCTCTCTCTCTTTCTCTCTCTTCCACAGACACACACACACACAACACACACACATACACAGCTGCTGCCTGCATCTCCTGCAGCCTACCTACTAGCAGGCCAGAGAGTGCATGTGTCTGCATGTGTGAGAATACAGACACACACACACACACTACACAGCCTTTGCGCTGCCTTTTTGCAATCGCCCCTGAATTGTTCTCACGAGTGTGTGTGTGTGTCTTTGTTTTCACAGCTCATGCACGGAGGCTCTTCTGTTGAGCAAGACCTGCTTGCTCTTCGTACCAGCTGTCCTGCCCTGCTCGTAGCCACGCCTGGCAGGCTCATGCATTTGGTTTCACAGGTGTGTGTGTTTGTTTGTGTTGTGTGTGTCTGTGTGAGTTTATGTGAGTTTGGAGTGCGTGTGTGTGAGTTTATGTGTGTATGTGTGCACGTACGTGTTTGTGTGTGTATGTGTGCACGTACGTGTGTGTGTGCGTGTGTGTGGTATGTGTGTGCTTATATGTATACATGTGTGCGCTTGTACCTCTGCCCTACTAGTAAGCTCATGCATTCAGTCTCACAGCTGTGTGTACACTGTTTATGTCTGCATTCAATCTCACGGCTGTGTGTACACTGTTTATGTCTGTCGGCGTTCTGGGGTTATTGTTGAGGGGGGAGCGACAAGGCAGGGCAAATACTTGAATGGTAGTTTGGATGTGAATGTGGATGTGGATGTGGAAAATTTTGGTGCAATTTTTTAAGATCTCTCTCAAATCGTGCACGCTTAAGTGCAACCAGGCCAAGCAAAACACCGCACGCTACCTTCCAAATCGCCCACTATTTTCCCCGCGTCTTGTACTTAACAGTCTCCATTCGTGGAGTCAGTGCTCACCAATTTGCAAGCGCTCACAATGAAGTTTTTGCTGCTCTGCTTAATTTTAGCTGTTAAGCCAATGTTCACAATTACCTACATCATTGCTCATATACAAACCATGTCACAACTTTCAGGGAGCCCAAGTTCGTCTGGAGCATTTGCTTGGTGGCGTACGACTGGTTGTGCTGGATGGCGCAGAAGAGCTCATGACTCTGCCTGCGATTAGGTGTGTGTGTTTATGTGTGCGTATGTGTACCTCTGCAATCAGGTGTATGTGTCAGTGTGCACGTGTGTGTAGTAGTGAGTGTGGGTGTGATTGCAAGCTTTACAGTGTACGTGTGTGTCTGTGCATGTGCATGTGCGTAGTTAATTGTATGTGTATGTGTGCTGGGTGAAGGTGTGGGTTTGGAGCAAGGCTTGCCTTACTGGACGATGCAGAAGATCTCAGGGCCCTGACCGCAATCAGTGCGATTGTGCTGTATGTATGTGTGTGATTTAGTGAGTATGTGTGCATAAGTGAGAGTACGTGTGCTTTAATATGAGTACGTGTGCATAAGTGTGAGTATGTGTGCTTTAGTTTGAGTATGTGTGTATGTGAGTATGTGTGCATAAGTGTGAGTATGTGCGCTTAGATGTGAGTGTTTGTGCATAAGTGTGAGTGTGTTTGCGTATATATAGTGTGAGAATGTGTGCGTTTATATATATGTAAGTAGCAGGAGGCGTCAAGGATCATAACTTGTTGACGTCACGTGCAATTGAGATATAAATTACATATTCAGGATCCTGACGTCAAAAGCTATTGATAGGTTTGTAAATGAGTCGATTTTGAGGGGGTAGGGGGGGGGTTTCCAGGGGGGGGCGGGGAATTCAGGGGGGGTGCTCCAGAATTTTACTGAGCCCCTCACACGAAATATTAAATCTATTTTTGGGTTTCTTGGTTCAAGCTCGTTTGATTGGCACCCTTATTGGGTGATTTGATTGAAGGGTGGGGGGGGGTCAGGGTGCCTGGTCACAGAGATGCAAGGAATGCCCCCAAGTAGGCCGCAGGGGTGTGTTCAGGCAAATTACCAGCAATTGATTCCAAACTTGCAGTCCGCGCATTGCACTATGCATAGGTTGCATGAATGAAGTAAAATAGTGCTTTGGCAAAGTTTTTGTCTGGATTTGTGCACTTAACAGGTGATCAGTGCAAGAGCATGCGCATATCAGTGTTTGCTCTTTAGCTCGTCAGGTATTACATCACTTGGCGTGAGAACTGTGCAGACAGATATATACTTAAATTTTGAGCAGATTAAAACCCATTTTATTAGTGTAGGGTGTCAGGAAGGGGATTCGGGGGGGCGGGGGGGCATTTTGGGCCTGAGGCCCAAAATTGACACGTGACTGTCATTAATTGTTTTATTATGCAAACAAATTAACACACACACACACAGACATCAAGTTGAGGAAGCGCTGCGTGGCCTCGCAGCAATGAGCGGTGGGAGTCGGTCACGTGTGGCCCCTCGCCGCCCCAACGGCCGCCAGCTGCTGGTTGCAGCCGCTGCCACTGACCTTATCCCACGCGATCTGGCACCGCCGCCTCGCCACGGTGCACAGGACCTGCAGGAGGGGTCTAGCAAGGATGAGGGCGGTGATGCCCCCACGCAACAGCAGCAGCACGACCGTGCACACCAGCAGGAGCACCAGCCTCCACGACAGCTGCAGGCCACGTCGCCCAGTGCCGTGCAGATGTGGTCGCACGTGGCTGATGCCGTGCGCACGTTCACAGGCAGCGGCGTGCCGTCTGTGCGCGCTGTATGTGTGGGGGGAGCCATGACAGGCCTGCCAGGCAGCTCAGATCTACTCAACGTCGGTGGTGGCGTGTTGGGAGCAGATGCGTTGGGAGCAGGTGCTTTGGGGGCAGGTGTTTTGAAGGGCACGGCACCACGCACGCCAGTTGAAACTGGCGCTGCTTCTTCTTCGGCAGCAGCAGCAGCAGCAGCGCCTGCAGCAGTGCACGACGGCGACAAAACTGCAGGGCACGGCGGCGACAAAACTGCAGGGCACGACGGCGACAAAACTGCAGGGCACAATGGCGACAAAATCGTGGCTCCAAAAGACCACGCATCAGCAGCTGTGCCAACACTTACAGACCATGCACTGGATGTGCTGCACCCCCAAGCACACCACGCAGCCCCCTCTCCTCTCCAGACACACCAGACACACTCACCCCTCAAGGAACACCTTGCCCACTCCGAACACAACACACACGCACCACCCGTCCCCACGGCCCCTTCCCCTCCCACCGTGCTTTGGCCGCCCACTTCTTCTGATCGCCTGACTTCTTGTCCCCTCCCCTCCCCAACCCCTCTCCCCATTCCTTTTCAAAACTCCTTCCCTTCTCCTGCCTTTCACCCTACATTCCCCCTCCCCCCATCCAACTCCCTT
>Ga0307947_1000798_pt1 | contig 23473 bp, 30 predicted proteins | sample OrgLakmetagen232_FD_201840 | JGI IMG/M metagenome (GOLD analysis project Ga0307947, IMG submission 201840) | Saline water microbial communities from Organic Lake, Antarctica - #232 | ecosystem: Environmental > Aquatic > Non-marine Saline and Alkaline > Saline | place: Antarctica: Organic Lake...
CCCCCCCTCACCCTTCAAATGATGCTCAACACACACATTTAGCCCCTCCCCAAATCACGGCTTATCAGCTACTAAACAAACCAAACTTCCTATTTTTTTTGAGCCCCAGCTAGCTATAATTTGCTCCAACTGCGTATACAGGTTAAAAATCAGGACTCATGCCAGCACAATCTTTCTGCTTGCCTTCAGATGTTTATCCTTTTTAGCCAGCTGTGTTGCAACTTTGCATAAATAACAATAATCCAGCCTCAACAAAGTGAAACACACGAAAACGCTAGGCTATACTAGTAGATCCTCACACACTAGAGGAAGCACTCCCTCACCAGCCCTCTGGGTCACCATTGCCTGTCGTGTACGCCTGAGGTGCATTTTCAAATACTCCCATCCCTTGCACTGACTGTTTTTGTCTGTGCATGCTATCTTCTGACTGCTGCCCCTTAGGCACATCCAACTTCTCTACTTCATCACAGCAGTGCCCCATTCCGGCCGCACCCCCTGTGTTATAAAAGGGGAAGCTGTCCACAAAGCCTTGCTGGCCTTGACTGCCACCACACATTTGCTCTCCTTGCTGCTCAAGGTGATGCTGATGTGTCATTGCCGGTGAATGCTTGGCAACAAGGTGCGGTACGCTGTGTACCGATCCAAGAGGCGGAGTGGAACGGCCGCGTACCTGAGCAAATGAGGGCAGAATCAATGCAGAAGGCGGTGAGAACACAAGAGGCGAATACCAAGCTCATTTTTGTGTGAGCAAAAAAAAGGAGGAGCTTGGTACCTCTGCACTCGTGTGAACGTCTGTGAATAGAGTGCAGCAGCAGCAGACCGAGGAGGTGTTGTGCAGGAATTGGTGCGCTGCAGCTAGAGGCGTAGCTTCACCCTCAAAGGTGCGCAGGTGAACAAGCACAGTTAATGGAAGTATGTTTGACAAAGCACACTGAAGCATTGCACGCAAGATAAAAGATCGCCAGTATGACTGCGCAACGCAGGGACTTGTTAAAACGTATTCACATGCGTACAAGTGTAAATGCTGTATTAATTCATCATCTACACTACTTAGCTATTATCATTTAGCTAAAAGACGAAGAAACAAAACATCCCTCACCGGCCGCTGCTGGCCGCTAGGAGAAGGCAACTTATGTGCACGCCCAGCACTTGAGCCTGCCTCTGGGGGGGTTGGTCGCAAAGGGGATACCACTGTGATGCGGCTGGTAGGGTCAATGGTGACTTCTACGCGCCGGTCTGTCAAGGAGCTTGAAGCAGGACGGTCCTGTGTGTGTGTTTGTGTGTGTGTGCGTGTGTGTAGGTGTGTGTATGTGTGTGTGTGTGACTTTGATCGCCTGTGTGCGTGGGTGTGTGTTTTGTGCATGTGCCACTCACTGCTCATGTAATGCCAATTATTACTACCCAACGCTGTGTGCAACAAGCAGGGCATCGCTACAAGGGTTAGCAATGGGCAGCGCCACGGACAGTGTTTGTAAGCACAGCTCTCTGCGTGAACCTGTCTGCAAAACGCTGTGCCCAAGTACGCAGTATGAAACAAAAGTGCGCAGTGTGTTGCTGCCGCCAGACTCAACGTACCAGTTTGCTGTAGTGGCCCTTATCCAGTCCAGGTAAAGAGGCATGGCCATGGTCCTGACTGACGCCAAGCTGTGACATCTCAGCAGCGCCCCTCGCGCTTCCTCTAGCGTCTGAAAGCACGATGGAACTGCCTGAGAGCCCTGCCACCGGACCTGGCTGTGAGGTGTTCAGGCTGGGATTGGCACGTGTTACACGTCCGTGGCTGCCAGCGAGACGCGATACAACCTGCACGTAACCAATCATAGCACACGTGAGGAACGTTACTTTACAACACTATTTTGGTGGCGCAGTAGCTTCTGTAAGAGCCATGGGAAGGCTTCACTACCTTAACATCGCAGACGGCGGAACGTGTGCTCTGCATTTGCCATGCTTGGCAGAGTTGAACATGCATGAGTAGCAGAGCCAGGAAGAAAGCCCACGAGACTACTAGCTTGTGTAGTTACATCCCTCTCAATGTTGGAAGCAAGCATGAGCCTTCGACTTTCAAATCAAAATTATGTTCTTATATCTTCTTAGTCTTTACCATTGTAGCAGTATAGTCATGGACACAAGGGAAGGACATTCTAGTGAGCACCCTCTGCAAGCAATTAACCCTGATGGCGTCTGACTGGGAAGCATCGAGTGCCAGTCCATTGTTCAACCCATTTATATCGTAGATCATATTCAATGATTCGATCTACTGCTTAAATGAAATGCATAAAACATGCTCACAAGTACCCCAATGCCCTGACTCTACAGAGCAGGAGAGAAAGAGAGAGAGAGAAAGATAGATAGATAGAGAGAGAAAGCTGCAATTCACATGCGTGTGACAAATGTCAGAACCAAACTTTCTTCACAGCCAGACACCTCACCTTTGGTGCTTGGGAGTAGGATACCGAGACTTCTGCGGGTCGGACGCCCCTGGCGTTTAGTTCCAAAGGGGCTGCAGCTCGCACTCGTGTAGGGTACGCAAATGGGGAGCTGGTATCTTGAAAACTGTCGCGGCTGTTGTACGCGTGGGCGGGGCTTTTTGATGCAGGCCCAGCGTGCATGTACGGCACTGCAGGGTGATAGAAATACCACAGACAGGTGGTCGGGTTTTGTATATTGCTTGTCTTAGTCAGCAGGCGTTCTGTGCTTGTTAGTAGCTCATGTCGAGATGGGCACGCAGTTTTACAATTTTGCCTGCACGCATGCTGGTCACCGCCAGCACGCCAGACCAAATAGGGAGCACTCGTACAAACTAAGATGCGAGCGCAACCTTGCAAATCAAGAACTGAGCAACCTTTTGCACTGCTTGCTGTGTTCAAGGCTTGTTTAATAAGCCTTTTTTCTATCCGGCCCAGCTCTGCCTACAAATCTCAAAGTGCTCCACCAAGATTACAAACACACACATAAGGTAGCAGCAAATTCACACTCCTCACTTTAAGAAAGACTGCAAGGGTCAGGTCGTGGAGCCTGGAAATACGCAAGCCATCCTGCACGATGACCACCTCCACCTAAACTTGCCCCTTAACAAATGCCAACCAAAGCCTGCGCTCACCTGCAGAGGGCTCTGTGCACATGCCCCCTAGCATCCTGCCTTTGCCAGCAATCATGCCAGGGTGGGCACCCCCTCCCTGCAGTGTGTGTATGTGTGTATGCATGTGTGCTTGCTTGTGTGTGTCACACGTGCATGCTTTAATGCATGCAAAAAAATGCATGCAAAAAAAGTGTGGGTGAGCGTGCACCACTCATTTGCACAACAACGATGGTACTCCCACAACCCCTCCCCCTCCCCACACCCACTAACTCCTACCACACCCACACCCACACCCACACACCCCGCACACCCACTCCCACAACCACCCCCCCACCCACCCACTAACTCCTACCACACCCACACCCACATCCACACCAACACCCATACCTGTCCTAGTATTCCTTGCTTGCGGTGCATGGCAGCTAGCTTCTCCTTGTTGAGAGCGATGGTCCAAGACGCCATGCGCTCCACCTCTGCCTCGTCTTGCTCCAGGGCTTGGACATCAATGTACAGGGAGCTGGGATGGGCCTGTTTACACAGCATACCCAAAGCGCAAATTTTATAGAGGGACACGCGTATGATGCCAGTATGCAGCAAGTCCATGGCGCACAATTTATAGAAGGACACACGCATGCTGTTGCATACGCAGCATGTTTACGGTGCACAATTTGTGCAGGGATCCACGTATGAGCGCCCGTCCAGGAAGTACACCCCATGCGGGGCTTGCGACATTTGACTGGGAAACAAGTTGGTGTACGTGTGACTAATTTAAAGTGACAATAAGCAGAAATGCACACTTCAAATTGGAGCATGAACAAAGGTGCAGCCGCAAGCATGTTACGTAGCGGTGTGCAATAGCGTCAATGCTTATGGTAGGTTGAGTGTGACCGCACGTGTGTTGACAAGACTGTGTGCGACAACAGCGCCACTGCTTGCAGGTAGGTGCAGCAGCTTGTATCTTTATATGACCGTGTCGCCATTGTATCTTGACATGACCGTTGTATCTTTACATGACTGTTGTATCTTGACATGACCGTTGTATCTTGACATGATCGTTGTATCTTGACATGACCGTTGTATCTTGACATGACCGTTGTATCTTGACATGACCGTTGTATCTTGACATGACCGTTGTATCTTGGCATGACCGTTGTATCTTGACATGACATTGACATTGATTCTTTACAGATCTGGCTGTTGTGCTTGGTAATTCTCATCCCAGAATGTCGAAAAGTTGAAAGTTTTCTTACACTCGTGCAGTTCGCGCATGGAATCACGGCAGGTTAGAAGGGTTGGCCAGAACCGTATGTGTGCATACACCGTATATGACCTTGTATGTAGAAATTATCCTGCTAACTATGCCCTGTGTAAACACAGTAGATGCGTGTATAGGTATGGTCCTGGCCAACCCTGTTGATGAGCCTACTAGTTTGCTGTGAGAAACACGCACAGCACACCTGTGTTTTATTTTCTCCCCAATGTGCAGCAATAGTCTATATCTGTTGTGAGTTTGTCAGATAGGAGCCTTTGCTCAAACTGCACAACTTTATTAGCAAACATTACCACATCCCCGCCAACTAGCATACCCTCCCCTACCCCAACCCTCCCACCCACCTACAAACAAATGCAGGCACACACACATACCCCACCCCTTTGCCACGCACCTTGCTCCTGGGAACCTTCCTTCGTGCTTCAAGTAGCGCAAGGAGCCGCTCAGCAAGGAGCTCGTTACCCTTAGGGGGGAAAAACTGCTGCAAATGTCGCTCTTGCTGCTGCTGCTGCTGTTGCTGCTGCTGCTGCTGCTGGAAGCCTCCCTTGCCCATAGAAACCACCGTGAACGGAGCAGGAGGTACTGTGAGAGATCCAACATCCTCGGCAACAGTGCGCTCCTCCTGCTCTTGCTGTCGCTGCTGCTGCTGCTGCTGCAACTGCCACAGGCACTGGCGCTCAATGTGCTCAAGCCCTGGAGCCTGCTCACAGAATTCGGCAGCTGCACGCGCACGTGCACTTTTGCTGCGCTGTTTCTGGGTGATAGCAGCACGAGGGGTGTCGTCTCTGGGCTGCAAGCTGAAGGATGAGCACATGTCCTTGATCACACCACCATCCTGCACAGGTGAGAAGGGGGTTGAACAGAGGCAGCGGAAGTCCAAGGTATTGGGTGTGCGTAGAACAAAGAAGCACCCTTTTTCAGAAGAAGAAGCGGGAGAGAGAGGGGTAACAATGCACCATAATAATATTAAAAACTGTTCCAAGCTGTAGCGCCCACACTCCCCCCAACTCACCTGTTGGGAAGCTGGCCTGGTCGCCCCCAGTTCATCTAACCATCCCCGCTTTGGTGTGGCTAGGACAGAAAGGGCACCAGGGGACCATCCCTGAACGAAGGCAACATTGATAAGTTTGCCAGGGGATTGAAAAGGTTAGGGGACCATCCCTGAACCAATGTAAAAAAGGGAAAATATGCCAGAAGCTTGAACGAAAAGGTTTTGTAGAAGGCTTCCATCAGATGTCAGCAGCCCCCCTGATAAGGTGGTTTTGCATTTGCTGCTTTCCCAGGCAACATGATACACCGGATCTCTTAAACAGTCGGCTTTTGACATCGTTTCAACAGTGACATAGAAGGGCTGTGACCTGGAAAAGAAACCGCATCTCGTCTCTCCAGCCGTCTCTTTGCGTTTGATTGACCTTTGATGGTTGGCTGCCAAAGAGCCAGTATCCAATAGGTGACAAGGGTTTTGTCAGAACCATGACAAGGGTTTTGTCAGAACCATATTTGCAGTGGTCGTAGGAGGGTCAATTATTTTGGTCTCAGTCATCCTGCCTCTTTGCTGTTTCTGTCTTATTATATTTGTGACATGTCTGAGCCAAAAAGCAGTCCATCGGGCAGCCAAGCCCCAGCTCCACCCTGCCTCCTCACGCAGGTGAGGACACAAGTGCCACCACCTGTGATGCAACCCTCCACACGCACATGCACAAGCACGTACATGCACAAGCACGTACATGCACAAGCACGTACATGCACAAGCACGTTCACGTACACAAGCACGTACACAAGCACAAGCACGCACATGCACAAGCACGTACACAAGCACAAGCATGTACATGCACAAGCACGTACCTAAGCACAAGCACGTACATGCACGCACACATCACAGGCACAAGCACGCACATGCACAAGCACGTACACAAGCGCAAGCACGTACATGCACGCACACATCACAGGCACACTGCACCACCCTGCCTGTTCACCTGTGTGACTGGGGCCAATTGCAGACCTCCAACAGCCCTCTGCGGCTTTTGTGCAGCATGGTCAGCTGCCTGATCCGGGGGAAAGAAGCCAGACGGACCAGGAGCAAACCCTGAAGGGTAAAGGAGGCCATGGACGGGTGTGTTGTTCAGTTAAGTGGCTAACACATTGCTGGCGTAGCGGCACACCACGAAGAAAAAATGAAATGATCGAAACATGAATTAAAGTGAGGCACTCACTCACCTACACATATACACATGCACATGCACACGCGCACACAGAATCACACTCCCAGGCATGTTAGGATCCTGGCTATGGCGAGTCTTTTATTGGTATGCCCAATAACTAGGGTTGGCCAGAACCATATGTATACGGTGCATATACGGTATTTTTGGCAGGGAAGTCACCAAACATATGGTCATAAACGATGTAATATACAGTTCTGGCCAACCCTGCCAATAACTGAAGTCAGTGCAGACATTAAGTGCTTCCAGGCATGCATGCCTTCTGAGTAGCGCATGCAGTCACACACTACGGCGTGATGCTTGTCGTAAGCCAAAGCAATTCAACCAGTGAAAGGTACGGGTAAGGCACACAAGCAGAGCCCCTGTTGCCCCCGCATTCATTACCTGTGGTAAAGGTGGCACCCCACGCAATGTCTTGAAGCTGCTTTTCGAGGGAGCGGTCCTCCATGACCCTGGGAGCATAACGTAAGGCCAAAATGCTTTGACAGGCGGCTAAGGCCAAAAAATGAGGTGCTTTGAGTGATGGCTTTGGCCATTATGATCAAGATGCCGTGAGAGCAGCTAAGGCCGTAAAATGAGGTGCTTCGAGAGGTGACATACGCCACGATGAGAGAAATGCTTTGAGCGGCGGGCTGGGCTTGACAAAGATGCAGTAGGGGAGAATTTCCGCCTTCTGTTATTAGTTACGCACTCGCCTGGGCGATCTGAAGCCGTAATTCAGCCTCATAAAACTGCCAAATAATTGCAGATTGACTTGCATTTGAACTTATAACTGCCGTTCTTTTCAATAAGTTACTCCCCTGAACACCAATCTGTCCAGCAACTTGACACCCCCCTTTTCAGGGAGTGCAGCAGCTGTAGTGGTGGATGCCACCGCAGATGCGAGAAGCAAGCACAAACTGTTTTCTGCTTGATCTGTGCCTCATGCAGCACCGCATTCGTCTTCACCAACCCGACCCTCCCTCTAGAAAAGAAGTGTGCAGTGCCACCAATTGTCCAAGGTCACCCACCACCACGACAGCAACCCACGACAGCAACGACAGCAATTCTAGCTGCAAGCAGCTAAAATTCCTGGGCAGGGATCGTACTGTACCCTACACATGCTGTCCCGCCTCGTACCTGTGCTTGAGCTGCGCCACGCTCTGCACTTTTTTCCAGAACATGTACTTGGTGGCCATGGGTGCCACCACAAGCCTGGCGACGAGGTCCATGAGGTCCTCATTGTAACGCGCCAGGGACAGACCTGCAAGGTGATCGAGGAGCTTTGGCTGGACAGGTTCGTACATGCTGGGTTCATACAGCTAAAATAAGCGCAGCAGAAAGTAAGTCAGGTTGCAGTTCAAAAATAGGTCAATATAAATGTGAACGTGCAATGCTGAGCAGAGGATTGATTTATAATTACGATTGCTGAAATACATGTGCGCAGGTGCTTGAGGGGGATTAGACCAGATTCCATATAAAGGTGGGCTCATCTGCTGTCATTAGCGTTGAAAGGAAGTGGAATTAAGGAACGAAACTGCCGCACTGGGGAAGTGGATGCAGCTAGACGGAGGCAGTCGTTGTTGATGCATCAGCACGGGCATGCAGCTTCCTCTGTTCTCTGGCCAGTAGCTTATGACTGCTTAAGGCTCTAGCAAGGCAGCAAATGTAAGCACCACACCACCATAGGAGCAAAGCCAAATTTGCACCCTTACTGCACCTTAACAGGTCAAGCGAATTGGCTTTATGATGGCTACTGCACCGTGCACATCAGATCTTGCAGTCATGCATGCACGGACACAAAAACCTTCTTGATAGCACAGACTAAAGGACAGGCATCACTGCACGCCTCAGGCATTACCAGTCAGAGCTTTTGGCTCAATGACGGCTGCCACATTGTGCTCCAGGCTTTCCAAGCCACGCTTCAGTGTATGAGTCGTAGTGCCATGCTGCGCTCCTGTGCTGTGGATCGTCCCTGACATTGGATCAGTGCCGCCCCTGCTCCCTCCCAGCTGCCTGCTGGAGATGGAGGACTCACACTGCAAGAAAGAGGGAGGATTTGTTGAACTAATCGAATGAAAGCAGGGACGATTAAACAGTGAGCTTGACGGAATATGAACAAATACAGTGCCCCCTCTGCGCTAACCAGGCCGCCTGCTGGAGGCGGAGGACCTGTGCTGCATAAAAGAGAAGATTAGGTGCAAGGTGTTCCTGTTGAGGATTTTAGAGAAGAGCATTGACTGCTTCAAGGCACTGGTAACCTCGTGTCTTGAGTGCACATAAAAAAGTGTACCTTCAGGCCACCTAGAGCCGTTCACACACACACACACACACACACACACACACACATACACACACGCACACACACACGCACTGCACGTTATCATTGCCTGCAGGAGCTATGGTTTACTTTAAAGTTACCGGAAGTCGTTCACACACGCACACTGCACGTGATCATCACCTGCAGGAGCTACAGTCCACCTTCAAGTCACCTAGAGTCGTTCTCACACACTACACGTGATCATTGCCTGCAGGAGCTACATCGGTGTGTATCCCAGGATGATCCAGCACACATACACACATACAAACCCTCAAAGAGGATTCCAGCTCATGGTCGGTGTCACTTGCTACAGCTTATGTGGCAATACACGCCCTCACCCATCCCCCTACTTACGAACATTAAACACACACACACTCTTACACACACACGCATATACACACCGGTGCTGTCACTCTGTGTGCAGTGCCCCAAGCGGCAGCTTCTGCAGTACCAGCAGTCGTTCCTTCATGCCCCCTTTCATCTGGTCCGGAGGACGGCTGCTTGGCCAGGGCAGACACCAGCTGCTCCACTAGCTGCATAGCTCCTTCCTCGTACTGTAGCCACTCCTCCTAAAGAGTGCAGTGCGTGCATGGTGGTGAATATTGATTTCATCAAGGAGCGCATGTACGAGTGCGTCTCAGATGCTCCACTAGCTGCATAGCTTCCTTTCTCATACTGTAGACACTCCTCCTAAAGAGTGCACTGCGTGCACGGTGGTGAGTATTGATTTCATCAAGGAGCGCATGCATGTGCACGTTCAATTGCATACTATGTACCTGATATGCACAGTAAATACAGCATGAACTATCCTTGTCTTTGTCACTATTGTGCAAAAGCTGTTCACATCCATTACACGTGAGTAGTGTTTGCTTCCTTTGAGGTCGCACTTTCCAAGATATTGGCAAAGAGTAAGCTGCAAATCAAGCCCCCCCCCCCCCCCACACACACACACCTGAGCAGCGTGGTCAATTAGTGAGGTCATTGCTGCTGTAGCTGTGGTCTCTGTGGTGCTGGCTGCACCCTGCTGGCTATAAGGTGCAGCACACCACATGGCACGCAGAGCTTCCTGCTCAGCTGCAGCAGCTGCATTGCTCTCCTCATCTCCATGCACCACACCCTGCGAGCACAAACAGCCAAAACAAGTAAAACATCAGCAGCTGCCGCTTAGGTCGTCCGCTCCTTGCGCAGGGCGTTCTGCTCAAATGCCTTGCTGCGTTGCGCCACTATTTGTTTTCATGCACGACGGGTATTGCAGGTACAAATGCAAAACAAAGCAAGCATGGCGTTGGCAGCAGCAACTAGGCGTCCATGCACGCGAGGCTTCTTGTTGTATGTACTGCAACTGATGTGTAGCGCTCTTTCTGTCGTCATGCACACCACAATACGTAAGCACAACATTACTTGTAGGTGCTGGAATTGTAGCGCTCTTCCTGTCCTCATGCACACCACAATATGTAAACACAGCATTGCTTGTAGGTGCTGGAGTTGGCACAGAAAAAATCGAGCGTGCACACTTGCAGAGGCACTGTCTAAGCAAATTTCCTTACCACGTCCATCACGTACACTTGTGTGTGCAATAAAGGCTCTTGCTGCTACATCATACTGATCAAAAAGGACTCTTGCCGCCACATCATAAGCAACAAGCGTGCAAACCCTCCTAGTCACAGATTTGCCCACTCTGTTCATACTCTTCCTTACAAGACGCGCTAGTAACTTCTCATTCATCAACAAATTCATTCATCAACAAAGTAAATGGCTCATGTGAAACCGTTGCCTGCGACAACTACGCCTTTGGCTTTCTGCGCACCTGTAAGTCCAGAGGTCCCTCTTCCTGCATACCAGCAGGCAGAGCCTGCTGTTGTTGATCAAAGGCTTCACCCTGTGGGTAACCAGGACCTTGCCGCTGCTGTGTTTGTGCAGTGAGGCCTGATCTGATGCTCTCTGGAGCTACAGAGCCTTCAGGAGCTGAACCAGGCCTGGGCCTGCGCGTGTATGTGCATATGCCTCTTTAGAATCTCACAAGCCAGATTGACTTAGAACCTCACATGCCAGTTTGACTTCAATTCAATTCAAAGTTGTCACAGGCTCATTTCAAGTCATCCTGTTTGTGAGGTCCAGGCAACCCTGGACTTAAATTTATAGGATGCGTATGAAACAGAGATTGAGGGTATCAATGTTTATGGGTAGACGTGTATGTGTGAGTGTAATGTGTAATGTGTGACAGTCTATGGGTAGACGTGTATGTGTGAGTGTAATGTGTAATGTGTGACAGGCAATGCACTAACTAGGTGCGAGTTCTAAATACACGCACCGTGCTTCAGCCCCTGTAATACCAGGGAGTGCAGTTTGCTCTAGCACAGGGGAAAGAGGGGAGGGAGCGAGGGGCGGAAATGGTGCCAAGGAACGAAGGTTGCCTCGACGGCATGCACGCAGGTGGCCCGGACGATGGGCAAACATTGCCCCTGTGAGTGTGTGGGAAGAGTAGGGGATTATGATATCAATTACTCGGTTTTGAAGGGTGTTGGTCTGCTGGACTTAATTAGCACACAGTGACATTGCACAGCTTTGCGTTAGCAAGCGCACAAAATTGAAACCCCGTGTTGGACTGGGTTGTGGAAAAAGGGACTGTGAGTATCAGTACGTGAAAGAGGCCGACCGTAGGTACTCACAACACGATGGCAAAATGCACACACGACGGCAAAAGGCACACACAACACGATTGCAAAAGGCAAGACACGATGGCACATATATAGGGTTGGCCAGAACCGTATATGTACGCCGTATATGACCGTACATTTGGTGATTTCCTAGCCAAAAATACCGTATGTACACCGTATATATATATATATATATATTTATGGTTCTGGCCAACCCTACACATATAAACACAGAGTACAAGCCCCCCAAAAGAAGGATGACTTAACATGCGTGTACCAAACCCGTCACAGTTTACTTGTACGCATCTATCACAGGTAACACTTGGAACAATGCCAAACCTAAACTACACCTCAACATTAAGTTGCCTCAAAGGCAATTAAACAAAAGCTGTGGCTGGTGGCCACTCAAAGACATAACGCACCTAATGCAGCCTGACTGTCAGAAGAGTCTTGCCCTGAGACGTTGCTCTTAGGGGTGCCAGGCTCATATTCCATGCTGCCTGCACTCTCCAAGCCTTTGGAGGACCAGGCTGAGATCTTGAAAGCCTGCGTGCCAGGTAACGTACATGTGCATTTGCTGGGTTGCTAGTATCTTCAGAGGCAAGTCGAGACTTTGAGTGCCTGCATGCCAAACACGATTGCTTTAGTTAGTTAAGAAGGTCTTTAGAAGCAAGCCAAGATCCTGCATCGCCTTTATTGGTGCTTGCATTTGGTCAGTTGCCTTGCAGACTTGCTCTCTTTCCAATTTCATCAAAAGGCAAGCCCTCACCACTCCCATGTACGCAAGTAGCCCTTGCAAAATTAAGTGATTTATAACCGCAGATTCAGGCTTGAGAATCAGGCTCTGAAATGCCACCCCCCTCTGCACGAATATCTAAACATGAACGAGGCCCAGGAAGCACAGGCAGGTAGGTTGGTTCGCAGGGCATGACCTCTAGTCGACTCAGCTCCCACAACATCTGCCCATACACTACTTCTAGACCCTCACGCGCATTGGCAATCCGTATCACCTCGTCCCTTCTGTACTGGCTGTCCAATCCTGCTGCTGCAGTCGTGCTGCTTGCCAACGAGTCTGCATGAGGGCACAGGGAAAATGTACAATTGTGTCAGAGAGAGAGAGAGAGAGCGAGAGAGAGAGAGAGAGAGAGAGAGAGAGAGAGAGCGAGAGCAAGAGCGAGAGCGAGAGCGAGAAAGAGAGAGAGAGAGAGAGAGAGAGAGAGAGAGAGAGAGAGAGAGAGAGAGAAAGCGAGAGCGAGAGCGATAGAGAGGCGGGTCTGCCAAAGGCAAAAAAGGGAAGGAAAAAGAAGGGCACTTTTTCGTAGAAACTCAGTCAGTGGCACTGGATAAGAGCTCAAGAGGTAACAACTGTGCGTTCGTTCTTTGTGATGAAACCTTGGACACCTTGGACAACAAACAAAGAGAAGAGGCGTTGCGTCACAGCAAAACGGAAGAAACCGCCTAGTTATTTACATGGAGACTGTATGCCCTAATACGCAGCATTAGCACAAGACCAGGAGGCACATTGCCTTGCCACTTTTATTTCAAGGATGAGCGTGAAGCATACCTGGGTAGACACTTTGAGTTGTGCTGTCAATAGTGCTGGGCCGTTCTGGGAAAATGATGGATGCATCTTCGATAGCTGTGCTTCTTGGTGCGCCTTTCTGCTGCTGTTGCTGCATCTGTGTGTGTATGTTTGTGTGTGTGTTTGCGTGTGTTTGTATGTGTGTGCGCTTAGGTAGGGTTGAGTATATGTGTGAGCTTTGTGGTGCTCATGCGCTTTGTAGTCTCCAACCTGTAACAGTGCAAGCAAGTTGCGCAACTTATGGGCATAGCATCCAAATTACATGTGAACACTTGCCTCGTTTAATCCTGACCTGTCGCATGGAGTGTGATCTCAGATCAAGGGAGTGTGATGTGAGATCAAGGCGTGGAACCACTATACGCTCCCTACCAACTCACCTCGCCTGGAGAGACAGGCAGAGGCTGCGGGGGGAGAAGAATCGGGGACTGATGTTGCAAATTGGCGTGGGCAACTTGGTTGAGGCCCTCGGCAGAGGAAGGGGTAGTCTCCTGTGTGTGTTGAGTGTGTATGTGTGAGTATGTGTGTGTGTATACAAGTGCGTGTATATGTATACACATGCAAGTGTGTGTGAGCATTTGCATGTGCGCGTGCTTGTGCGTATTTGTATATGTGTGTCTGCTTTTCTGTATGTGTCAATGATTGGCTTTACTTGTTGGCACCAAAGATTCAAGACATGCCAGGAATTGACACCAAATGTGTGCCCCACAAAACAACAAGCTGACAACAAATTTCTTGCACAAAAATTGTGCTCAAAGAAATATAAAGCACTTGATCGAGGGTGACTGCCGTTTAAGCGTCAAGCATTCCCACTTCCATACATGGCTGCATCAGTCACATGTAAAGAAAGGACACCCACCTGAGCAGCTTGCCGCTTCAAATGCTCCATCATCTGACTGAAGCTACTGCTGCTTCCTTCCAGGCCTCCTGCAGACGTCTCCTCAGGTACGGCAGCAATCGTGGAGGGCTACAAAGGAACCAAGGTAAATTGAACAAAGGTGCTGAGATGGTTGACCATCAAGAGCTGCATCTGTAAACGCAGAAAGGCTCAGTGAGCAAGGTTGCCGGAATGGCCAACAATCGAGGGCTGCAGGTGAGAGTTGGAGAAAGGCATACGTAGGAAGACCTCATTAAAAAGATGATAACGTTGGCGAGCATTGAAGCATTACGGTTTGTGAGTATTGACAGACAGCTGCTGGGGACTGCAGGCAACATTGCACAGAGCTCACACCTGCTAGCAGCTACTAACACAACAAACGTCATGGAAGCACATGGAGAAGCACAGAGCACACGAGCACCATGGAGAGCACCTGCCTGCCAGCTGCAACAAACAGACGAGCAGGCAAAGAGAGTGCCACTAATGGCACAGAACTCCCCACCTCAGATCCTAGTGCACTCCAAACACTGCTCTCAGTTGCAAGTCCTATTCCAGTGATCATGTCAGAGGCCTTTCGTGGGCTGTGCAAGGGCTGTCGTCTCTGTGTGCAAGCAAGCATTTGTGGTGAGTGCACATTTGCTGTGAGTTGGAAGAAGCTGTGTATGGTGTACTCATTGTATGCACTAGCTGTGGATAAGAAGGCATTGTTAAGAAGCGCCGCTTCACGTGAGTAGGTATGTAACGTATGCATATGCTGTGAGCCTTTGATTGCAGGTATGTCTTATAACATCTGCATTAGCTGTCAGTAGAGTAACTGTGTGTTGTACCAAAAGGTGCGTACCTGTTGTAAGTATTTGCTACGGAAGCCTTTGTACCTAACTGGTGTGAGTAAAAAGGCATTGTCCATGCAGTATGTCTAAATGCTAATATGAGATGAGAATGAGTGGGTGCAGGGGTAGTATGAGATGTTAATAAGGGGTGGAGTGCCCTTCAAGATAGTGCACATGTCATTTTTTGGCCTCTAACTGAACCCCAACAACATGTAGCCGTGCCACATAGCTGTAAGAGGACGCCCTCATTCAAGACACAGCACACACATGGAACTTGCTGCACTGCTTAAAGAACATTGAATGCTGGCTATCACAACAGGCCTGTAGCTCAGAGATGCACATGGAGGCCTGCTTTGCCCGACGGCACTGTGCAACAAAGGAGACAGTGTGCTTTGCCCGACGGCACTGTGCAACAAAGGAGACAGTGTGCTTTGCCTGACGGCACTGTGTAACAAAGGAGACAGTGTGCAGACTTAAATGAAAGAGGGAGTGGCTTACCGGGCTGCTTGATTTTGAGCGGTTGGGGGAGATGGCCTGGGGGACTCCAACAGCAAGGTTGGGAGGCTGGCGAGGTACCTTTGGGAGCTCACGTTCTAGCCGCTCCAACTCTGTGTTTGCGGCGCACGAGTGTAACAGGGTTGGAGTGCTGGCAGGTGGAGCAAGCAGAGCATCTAGCTGAGTCCAGTGATGTCTACAAACCAAACTGGATCATCTGTGCACACACAATTCTAGGGGGGAAGTCCTGAGCCAGTTGGTGGCTATACCGGCTAGACATACAGGAAAAGGGGGATTATTTCTGTCACCCCCCAGTTGTGTATAAGCGCACAACCAGGAAAGTAAGCCTGAAGCCCTTTGCAATGCACTTCAAACTGGATGGCTTGACGTTTCCCCCGAATTCAGCTTCTTCCTTATGGCACATAAGTTTGTATGTAGCATCAACACGCCACACCTGCTCGGACTGCACGCTCTTCCTCAGCCGACAGGTCACGAGCACCAAACAGCACCGCTTCAGCTCCTGCTAGAGCCAGGGCAGAGTAGTCACCATCTCCTGCACGTATGCCGCTGTCTTCTGTCTGGCCCTCTTGTAACAGCTCACGCAGCTCATGCCGCAGGTCATAGCCGTCCAGGAGGTGCGTACGGCGATGGGAATCACTATGTGTGTGGGCAGGGGTAGGGCGTGGGGGTTTCAGGGCACAGTGAGAGGTGGTGTGTGTGTTTGTGTGTGTGTGTGTGTGTGTGTGTGTTAAGAACGGTGTGGTTTGCATTTTAGTGTGCATTGAGCAAGGTAGCCACTGGTCATGCAGTAGTGGTCACACATGCTCGGCGTGGAGATCATAAGATCATAAAGAAGTCAGAGTTTTAATTACGCAATTTAGGTGGTCATACATTGGGGTCACTGCAATGCGTGGTGTAAGGTTTGCAGGTTATAAAAGTGATTCCATTCAGCAGTTGCAAGGGGGTCTTGCAGCAAAGCTGCTGCATGCGTGGTGTAGAGTTTGGAGGGCAATGAGGAGAATTGCATCGAGCCTAAGGATGGGGAACTAAAGTGATTGATTGAAATGGGAGCTGTTGTGCATGTTGGTGTGGGTTTGGTATTGGCGGTCATAGATACGATCAACCATCTTTCCGTGCTGTTTGGTAAAAGGCATGCATAGAGTAAGGATGCAAGGAGGCCTCTTTTAATTCTGTCCAGTAACTGGCATACATGGAGTAAGGATGCAAGGAGGCCTTATTAAATTCTGTCCAGTAACAGGCATACATAGAGTAAGGATGCAAGGAGGCCTCTGTTAATTCTGTCCAGTAACAGGCATACATAGAGTAAAGATGCAAGGAGGCCTCTTTTAATTCTGTCCAGTAACAGGCATACATAGAGTTAGGATGCAAGAGGGCACAGCACAGTGCATGACGGAGCTGATGTGGTTTGAGCTTCGGCAGTATAGAATACGACCCACCATATTTTCATTGCATCATTCTGTCCAGTAACAGGCATACATAGAGTAAAAATGCAAGGAGGCACAGTGCATGATGGAGGCACGAAGCGTGATGTGGATGGTGATACAAATCCAATGTTTGCAAAAAAATCACTTAACGTCATACACACGTACACATGCACACACACACATGCAGCCAAACCCACACACACACCTGCGAACCACTCTTGAGGGGTCAAACACCGCCTCAAACCCCGCACTGCTGCCCCCATGAATAGGACTCCACTGATCTTGCAGCCCTGGCACTGCTGCTGCCTCCACTTCTTGCACACCAGCACTGCTCTCAGGTTGTGCTGCTCGCCCCTGGTCACCCACTCCTCTATCAGCACCTCCAGCATCACCAGCCTCTACATCAACCAGTACTGTGCTCAAGAATGGGGTGGCCGAGCTTGCCTCAAGCCCCTGCTGCCCTGGCGCACCTATACTTGCGCTTGTGCCCTTTTTGCCCCCACCCACGTGCCCGCCCAGAAACACATTGAGCTGGTGGGCGGTGACCTGGGGTAAGGGGAAACAGAAATGCCACAAAAAGTGTGAGAGCCGGCGAGCTGGAAGAGGGTGGGCAGAGGCCTTGAAGAGGGGGAGCAACACTGCCAGGGACAGCACGATTATTGGTGTGCTGGAAGTGAGAGGAAGTGAGAGGAAGTGAGAGGAAGTGAGAGGAAGTGAGATATTGGTGTGCTGGAAGTGAGAGGAGAAGAACAGGGAAGAGTGGCTGGCGTGCAAAGCACGTTTTGCGGGCGGTGACCTGGACATGAAGACGCAATTGAAACATCGGCCGTAACCGTGTGCATGTTGTATTACACAACTGTTCCAGGCATACACATGCTTTTGGCAGGATTTTCTTAATGTACAACTTTGGGACGCATTTGAAACATCGGACGTAACCGTGTGCAGGTTGTAGTATTCAAATCTGTTCCAGGCATACACATACTTTTGGCAGAATTCTCTTAATGTACAACTTGGCTGACCCTGATGGCAGCAGAACTAGCATGGCCAAGGACGGGCCGGTTACAATGTTGCGTACGCATTTCTCCATCTGAGAGCTTGTATTTCATTAATTATCACTTAAATCACCTGCCAGAGGCTTGTAAGGTTCGTTGACGAAGAAATGATCATGAAGTGCACAACACGTTTGTGGCAAGTTACATTCATACCTGGCTGCCAAAGTAACACTCACACACATGCACGCACAAAAACCCATTAACACACGCACACACACACACACGCACACACACACACACACACACACATGAACCCAAGTAGAAGAGGAGGTAGAAGAAAATACACGCAGACACACAGACACTTCCACTTCATACACGCACGCAAAAGCACGCGCACACACACGTACGCAAAAGCACGGTACTAAGCACAAAACGGTTTGTCAATACCGTGTACCATGCATCTACATGCACACCCACATACACTCACATACAAACACACCAAAACACATCCACACCCATATTCCTACCCACACCCACACCTGCACCAGCATGTAACCACCTTAAATTGCGACCCACACCCACACCTTCACCTGCATGTAACCCACCTTAAATTGCGACCCACACCCACACCTTCACCAGCATGTAACCACCTTATATTGCAACCCACACCCACACCTTCACCAGCATGTAACCACCTTAAATTGCGACCCACACCCACACCTTCACCTGCATGTAACCCACCTTAAATTGCGGCCGCGGAACAGGGGGCCTCCGTTTGTAGTGTAGCGAAGGAGCCCAAGACTGTGCTTCACTCTCTGTATGTTTCACACTGCTCCTGTCTTCATCCGTCAGCCCACTGTGCTGCTGGCTATGCTCCCTTTCGTCCCCTGCGAGACGTGCAACAGGTTCCTCAAGCACGCCAGTCGAATGATTTCAGTACCTCGACTTTAAGACCCCACAAACATCCAGTGGGATGGCATTTTTCATGGACTTACACATTCTTGCAATCAAGCTGCGTGCTTCTCTTCAAAATTTCTCTACAGAGGCTGTGCTGTTTTTGGGTTGTGGTTTGTCCCCCATAAAACACAACCGCGTACAACAGTGCACACATATACACACCTTGCTGCTGCTCTGCGCTGCGTCCCTGGGGAGCCTCTTGAATTCCAAGCTTATCCTTTGACTTCCTCCCAGTAAAGGGCACCTCCTTCTCACCCTTTCCCACAGCAGAGGAGACCCTGAAGCTGGAGCTGCCAGCAACAGGCTCTCCAGCACCAGCTTCAACATCTACCTGTGTGTGTACGTGTTTGTTGTGTGCCAGTGGGTGTACGCGTATATAAGTGTGCGTACGATTATTTGTGTGTATGAGTGTGGGACTAGTCCTTTGTCCTTTGTGCGTATGGGAGCATGTGTGCATGGTGTACTTGTGTGTGTGTGTGTGCGTATGGTGTGTGTGTGTGTGTGTTTGCTTGTGTGTGTGTGTTTGCTTGTGTGCTATTAATGCTAATTTTCTCACCTCAGTGTCTTGCATGCTCGCGCCTGATGCTGCCCATGATGCGTCTTGGCTGAACTCGTGTCCCGCAGGAGGGTTTCCTGGCTGCCCTCCTCGTTGCTGCAGCACAGCAGGCAGGTGAAACGTATCAGCAGTTAAACACCAGTGGCATCGTACGATGATGCACAGACGTACACAAACATGTATGCACTTGCCCACACCCACGCACGAACAAACGTGCACACACGCACACATACACACACACACACACACACTTGCTTACGTTGTGGGGTCTGACCATTCGTTACACAGGACCATTTGTTTACAAACTATGGCATACACACATACATGTGCACAACCGCACACACATATACAGATATACTTTGTGGGGTAGGACCATTTGTTCACACATTTTGGTTACACACACACACACGCACACATTGCACAGACATGCGCCCTCGAGCGGGTGGTCACACCTCAAGGTGAAACAAGAATCCAAAAATGCTTGGACAGAGCACCAGCCATCAATCTGGCAAGGTAGCAATCAAACATGCTTTTGATACCCTTGTATTAGACCATCTAAGCGCCAGCCACACTCTCATTTCCAAAGAACAGCTGTATTAATTAAATGGCGACTGGGTGCATTCCTGCATCTTACATTTACTCGCTTTGGTCAGCTAGGGCTGCTGCACGTCACCCTTAATTGGTTTGAACACCTCCACACAACTTCTAGCTGTGAACTTCTAGCTGTGAACACCTTCACACAACTTCTAGCTGTGAACTTTACTGTATAAGGCAAACACAGCTTCCCTCTTTTCTACAGACTCTAGTGTGTGCTGCATACAGACTACAACCATTCAGGACCGCACAAACTCCTTGACACACAGACACACACACCTGCAATTGCAAAGCCAGCTGCTTCTGCTCTTCTCTTGTGTACTCATCCTCTCCTGAAAGGTTTCCACTGACATGTGTGCGGGTGATGGGGTTGCTGCCACTGCTGCCAGGGGTTCTTACAAGGAAGCGGGATTCCATGTAGCCCTCCAAGCCCTGATTACAAACAGTGACACATGTGTGTGTGTGAAAGTGTGTGTGCTTGTGAATGTGTGTGTGCGTGCTTGTGTGTGCAATTGTGTGCGTGCATGCTTGTGTGTGCATTTGTGTACAGGTGCTTGTTTTGTCTAATGGCGTGTGTGTGTGTGTGTGTGTGCAATGAGTGCCTGCACAATCAAATAGGGTGGGTTTGAGGCAGCATAACTAACGTGTAAGTTCTATGTTATTTGACACAAGCCACGATTGCTTGGCTAAAGCAGCTGGGCCTCTTTGATCCCGCGCAGTTGCACCAAATTACACCTTTGCAACTTCGGGCAGTAGATTAGACCAAAATTTTAGAAAAGGCACATCCACAGATTCAAGCAACACGTAAATAAAAAACAAAAGAAATTAAGCACATACAAGTTGCACACGCAAAACACGCACGCTAATGTACACGCACACAATTAAGTGCGCACGCATTCAACCAATCACCCATTTTTCCACCCACACCTACACACACGTGCGTACACAAACACACACACACACACCTGTCTCAAACGATTGGGGCCTTGCTGGTCTCTCTCCACAGCGTACGCAGCATCCTGATTGACGTATTGCAAAGCCTTACGCATTTCTTCTTGGGCCTAGATGCAGCCGAAAAAGATGGGATGCCAAAAGGTGAGGAAAGGCTTTTGGGTGTCGTTTCAAATACACGAAGCTGTTTAGGGTGTGCGTCTTGAATGTAGGGTTAACGCAAACATGTCTACACTTCCAAGATGCATGCTGATGTGCTTCACAAATTTGCATGCAAATACAGGAGCATTTGTCAGAGACGGATTTTTGTTACGTCACAGCACGGAGGGCATTATTGACGTATGCTGGCTGAAGAACATTGTACCTTTCCTTTAACACCCCGCATAAATATTGTTGTTTGCCCTGCGGGGTGACTGCGGTATGCTTTAGTATTTATCTTTTTTGACCCTGCGGGGTTGTGCGGGATTGGTGTAAAAAACTGTTTTGGGTCGCTGCAAGTCACGAGCGACGAGAGGCCCCCCGGCCTCCTCCCGGCCCCCCCCGCCCCAGCAGCAGCAACAGCAGCAGCAAGTGGAACGGGATGAGCGACAGGTGCAGGTTGCAGCGATGAAGAGGCCTTATGGAAGGCCAAAGAAAAACCTTGGTTTCAGAGGACCAAGCTGCAATGCTTGCGCACGCAGAGCAGATTAGAGCCCAGCAGCTAACAGATGAGCAGGTGGAGCAGCTGGTGCTACAGATGAGGTAACGCACCAAAGCTGCCTGCACCCAAGCCGCACCATCAGCATGCGCAAGCACAAGCAGCAGCAGCAGCAGCAATGAGGAGAGCGAGGAGAGCGCCAGCAGCAGTGACAGAGGTCAGATGAAGCAGAAGCAGGGGGAAGGGCAGAAAAGGTTTAGGGCAGGAGAACAAAGAGCCTTGCATACAGCATGGTGACTTTCCTTTTCCCTTTTGTGACGTTCTCTTTCATTTCAGGCTAATTCGTGCCGAACAGGGCTAAAAGCCTTTCGGGATGACAGTGGTAAGGGCAAAACATATTTATTTTTGGTGCAGGAAGGTGCGGGATTTAACAAAATATTTCTAAAACCTGGGGTGCGGGATGAGTACGATAAGGTATGGTATACATTTCAAAAACTTCAATGGTGTGTGGAAAGTAAGGCAGAAAATGTGAATGTGACAGCTTAGTGTCGCTATGAGCTTGCAAGCGGTGAAACAGGGGTTGGAGGGTTGGAGTGAAGAGTAAAAAGTCACAAGAGAGAGAGAGAGAGAGAGAGAGAGAGAGAGAGAGAGAGACAGAGAGGTGTGTGAAAAAGGTGTAAAAGGTGAGAGGGCTGAGCAGCAGCCATAAAAGTACAGCATATCGTTAAATCTACTTTGTCTGATGTCAAATTCAGAATAAGTATAAGCTCTATCCCCACGCGTAAATTGCTGTGGCAATCAGGGTATTCACAATTTTAAGAGGTTCCCCATTAACTTTAGATTATAGTCGAGGAAAACAATGTCTCTTTTCATATGATATTCTTGTATATCTTTTTGCTATGTTTATTGGAGAATAGCACGTTACAATGTTGCAACCTTGATCAGGAAACATCAGATTTTCATTCCTCCGCGCCCCAAAAAGCACACCCAACCCCACACCCACACCCACATCCGCACTCGTCCCCCCTACACACACCCACACAAGCACATACACAGGAACACACACGCACACCCAAAACGGTCACAGGATTTTTTTTATAGTTATATGTAGGTGCCGTTTAAAATGAAGCAATGTTGACAAAATTTGCTTTACCTACTCCTGCTCAAGCAATGCACCAAGTGAATTTCTCCAAACCTCTGAGCTTTTCAGTCTGAAAATACTGTTATAGTCTAGCACCAAAAGCTTATCTGGCCTCGTTAGCAAAATCGTACTCCCTGTTAATCCATGCTTAGCTATGGCTCATTATGAATTTTTAAGCCTATATCACCAACATTCACATGTACGCATTTCCACGCCTAAACCTACACCCTCACACAAAAATTACCCGCACCCACACCCACACCCATCCCCACAATTGCATCGACACCCACACCCACACCCATCCTCGCTCCACCCAAACACACACAAGCACACACACAGGCACACATACACACACCTACCTGCAGCGCCTGTAGCCCTGTCATCTTCTCCTGCATTACCGGCACACCACTCTCAGACCCCCTGCTGTTGATAACACGGGGTCCAGACTGGCGCAGGAATTGAGACTTCGGAGAAGAACCAGAGGGGCGGCGCGACAAATCTCCCGAACTGTACATGTCGCCCACGCGCATACCATCAGTACAAGCATGGCTGCCTTCTGCATTGGGAAAGGTTCAGAAAAGGAAGTAGGTACGATAATTGCGGCTGGTTCGGTCAGCAAAGCAATTACCGAGAAGTACACAAGTTTCCCAGACGTAAACACACAAACACTCACACTTTGCACTTTCACACTCGTCTCAAAAAGCGCATTCCTTTGCGCATACCAAAACCACACACATTCAAAGCCTATGTTTACTGCCCTGCAGTCAGGGATCCAGGGAAACAATCAAACACATGCATGCACACATACACATACACACTCATATCATACCACCATCCACACCAGCAGCTCCACAGCCACAAAGAGAGAGAGAGAGAGAGAGAGAGAGAGAGAGAGAGA
>Ga0307947_1000799_pt1:0-7500 | contig 23464 bp, 25 predicted proteins | sample OrgLakmetagen232_FD_201840 | JGI IMG/M metagenome (GOLD analysis project Ga0307947, IMG submission 201840) | Saline water microbial communities from Organic Lake, Antarctica - #232 | ecosystem: Environmental > Aquatic > Non-marine Saline and Alkaline > Saline | place: Antarctica: Organic...
CGATGGAGATTCGGGTGTGACAGCTGCTTTTTGATTTGGTGCAGTGATGTAAGGCTGTCTGTGGCTATATGTGTGTAGCCATGTATGACTGCAGCTGCTATAGCTGCTAGCTCTGCACGTGAGATGGCGCTGGTTATACACATGCCTTTTGGGTTTACATAGTGGGAAACATTTAAGTGAGGGTGGTAAACGCCTGATCCGGTGTCTTGCCCTACTTCATTCTTTTGGAGGCTGCCATCGGTGTATGTCCAATCCCGCCAATCTTTTCCCTTACGGGTTAGGTTTTGGCTGAAGCTGTTTTGGGGTGCTTCATTGATACTACAATTATGAGGTTGGTCGGTGCTAATCAGGGCAATTGTTTTATCTGGGCTTTCTGAGGCTTGAGGGTGACGTGGTCATTGGGTAGCTTATTAAATTTGTCGAGTCCTGGGTGTTGTCCGGAACCTAAGGCTGTTTGATAGGGATGGTTATGTAAGTTTTGAATTTCCCACTTTGCCTCACGGATTTCTTTGGCAAGTTCTTTTAGCCAGTCTTTGTTGTGAGCATTGAGGCAGACACTGCCCTTGGTGTTCCATATGGCAATGACCTTCAATTCCCAGGTGTGTTTGGAAAGTGGTATTTGTATATTGTTCCAGAAGGGCACTTTCGCATATTGGAGTTGGTCTGATGGGATGGTGCCCAGGAATTTACACATGTGTGGGTATTTGCGGCAGAGTGATGCATAGGGATTTGTGGTCGTATTTTTATTCCAGGAAGGGAGGAGCATGAATGTGGCTGTTTCCTCTGTGCTGACAGCAGCAGAGTAGATGGCGTGTCTTGTTGCTTAGAGCATGGTATTTTCATGGTAAATGGGATGGCAGATGGAGAACCCAGAAAAACGGGAGGAGAAGGCATTGGTGTTTGCCTCAAACACTTTGTCCCTTGGGTGCTCACTCCAGTAATGGGGGAATTTGGGGTCGTGGTCGAGGGGGGATGCCATTTTTTCTTTAGTGACCAGGGCCCAATTTTGAAAGGCGGCGGTGATGTGGGAGGGGAGTATCCGTGCCAAAGAGTCTTTTATTTTTTTGTTCATATTTTTAGAGGCAGAGGTGTCTTTACGTGCAATGAGGCCTATAAGTTCTGATGCAAAGCTAATGGGAGGAGATTTGACGTGATCGTGTGGACCGCTGCATTTTGCCCTGTGAAAGGCCTTTCGTATTATGTTAAGGCGCTCGGGAGTAAGCATACCTTTACACTTTCCGATCAATGGTTGTGATCCAGTACTCACAATGCCCTGTGGCCGTAATGTCAGCCTGTGGGTTGGTGGGTTGGTTGTCGGTTGGTGGGTTGGATGTCGGTCAATTGGTGGGTTGGTGGGTTGGATGCCTAATGGCCTAAAGCCCCTGCAACAGTTCCATGATGAGGAAGGTTTTGCAAGCTGACATGCAAATGAGCTGGTCCTCCCACATTCTTTTAGCCATGGAAAGCCTTTTACCCATCCTCCTTATAGGCTTCCCAGATACATGCTTCTTGACCTACCTCGAGATCATCATGATGTCATTCTTCACAGTGTGGCTGGTTTCAGACTTCGTGTCCACACCCTTCGCTTTGAAACAGCAACTTTGAATTCCACCTCTTCCCCTACTTGCGACTTGTGTGAGACTGATGATGATGTCCAGGATAAAAAACATGTCCTCTTTCGCTGCACGCACCCTCAGATTCTCTTCGCAGGAATTACGCGTTATTATTTTCACAGACAGGATTGCACCAGGAAAGCAACATACTCCATTTTAAATTTGTTACTTAACATTATAAACAGGCGAGCAGTCATGCTTCTTGACTGAAAGCCTTTTTATGTAAACCTTGTATCACTTGCATTATTGCCTAGCAATGTATGACTGATGCCTTTATGCCTACAATAGATGGTGTGCATTACATCAAGAAAGGCTATGGCAACTTATTCTCCTTACAGCCTTCCCAAATACATGTTCCTTGACCTCCCTCGAGATGTCAATTGCAGTGTTGCCCGTTTTCGACTGCGTGTCCACACCCTCCGTTGTGAAACAGTGACATGGAACCCCAGGAGATTTGCGTCCTATTCTCAGAGACAAGATGCAGGACGTGTTTGCCTTTTTGCACCAGAACAACAACAAACTCCATTTTTTCTTACACTAATTGCTTTTTATGAGCAGGCTAGCAGTCGAGCGTATTGACTGAAGGCCTTTTTCTTGTAAACCTTGTTTGTTGGGCTCCTTTTGGGGCATTAGGCTTCTTCAGACTTACTCCTCGACCTTAGGATAGATGGCAGATTGATTGCATGCTGGATCAGTTTGAGCGTAGCCTTTATGTGGAGCTTGCGGCCAAGTGCTAGGCTAATGCATCCACACACATTTCATCTCGTTTACAGCCTGTAGCAAAGTCAGTAATCCTGACTGTAATAGAAGGCACCAAGAGACAGGCAAAAGGAGAAATAGGGTTATTGACTAAATTAACCTCATTTTCTTTAGACAATGGAAAACAATGGTAAGGCAACAGGCACTTTCTTGGCGGTTTTCATCAGGCATCTTCAACTCTGCATGCGTGCCTTTTAGCCCACAGTTTTAACTTCACCATATATAGCGATGTAACCTTAACTTCACCTCCTTTCACCAATGGAATACACTTGTTCGAGCTCCTGGAGTACCAAATTAGATAAAGCATCCCTCATACAACATAACTTGCTCATAACTTCCTTGTCTCTGTGCAATTTCTTGATCATTAGCTAATCATGCATCAGACAAGGCACCTTTAATCCCTTTCAAGCACGCAAGACGATATGCTCAAACACAGCGCATAGCATAAAAATACATGAAACCTCTTATTATCCGCTTGCAACCTCATTTGTCTTCCAACTTGTCTGCTGCCTCCTGCAACTGCCGGACCAGATCAGCTGCATATTACATGTGTGTTTGTGTGTGTGTGTGTGTGTGTGTTGTGCACAAACCAGAATAAACATCCTGCCTCCTACTGAGAATTATGATCTCGTGATGAGAGTTGGGCAGACAGATATTGAGGATGAACATATACATTCAGATGTAAAGAGGGCCTTGCGTCAAAACCTTTTCAGCAGTTCACAGGGAAAAACCCTTGTCGATACAATGCAGGTTTCTCGGACGAACATGTTTTCAACCAATTTTCTATCAAATTTGTGTGGTCTGCCGTTACCTACTCTTTTGAAGGGATTCAATAGCGTGCTTACTGCGAGCAAGTGGTCCAAAAAAAGCCATCAAAAAGGAGAAGTATCAAATATGCAAATATGAAATTGCTGTCTGCAGCCTTGTTGCCTGTTGCGGGACAGGCACGCACCGTCAGACGCAACATTGGGCTTCTCTGCCAATACTCTGCATGCAGTCCTGTGTGCACATGTGTGTTGTTTGCAAATGCTAGTGTGTGCATGTTGTGGTTTGCGAATGTAAAAGGAGTGCCTATTCGGACTGGTATACAGAATAATACATACTGACAATGACCAAAAATATGTACCCTCAACCTGCTAAAAGGGATAATCCTGACTAGTATAAATCCCATTGCAGCTCCCAACTTCATGATTAGAATTCGATGGTGTATGTAATTTCTGTACCATGTTAAGCAAGTAGCCAAAGTGGGAAGTGAAAGGCAATTTAGCCTTGAGTTGTGAAATCTGGGAGTCAAATACACTAGTCATTTACCCCCGGCCAGGAAACCAACTCTCCTAAAACAGGGTGTGAGCCGGTGAAGTTCAGGGGCTTTTTCATGATTGCAGATGCCCCGCAAGCAAAGCTTAGTTATTTGCAATTGCCCGCACAGGGTTTTAAAATGTATGCAGTTTTTAGGCAGAAAGGTCTTTGGTGCCTGGGGCTACAGTCCTAGGCTACAGCCCTAGGCGACAGCCCTAGGCGCGTTGCGCTGTGTTATGGTCTTTAAATTTAGCTCAAATCAAGGACGGAAGACACTTCATATCATCAAGCAGCATGCAGAGCTTGAGCTTGCAGGTGCAGGCTCAGCTGGGAGGGGGAGGTAGCTCTAAGGAGCACGCTAGGAGGGGGGAGCAGGGTCCTCTAAGTATGGGCCCTCGCATCATGGAAGTCCTCTTTCCCTGCCAACCCCAGCAGCTGCATCCTCCTAAGCAGCCTCCTCCAGCAGGCTCCTCATGTGCAGCAGCCCAGCCTCCTCCAGTAGGCTCCTCACGTGCAGCAGCTCAGCCCCATGCGCTTCAAACTCAAAATTACCCTCATCATCCGACAGCATGAATGCATGCATTAAACGTGTCCAATGCTGCTTGCAGGGTACAGAGGTAGCCGATGGAGTGGCTGGGCTAGCTCCCCTGGCGCGTGCCTGACAGGCGCTCTCATCCTAATAATTCTTACTTTTGGCTCTGCCAATGCCCGCAGCCCAGAACCAAAGTTAAATTAGTTGCGGGTAGCCCGGGATGACGGAAAACAATTCCGGCTTTCCCGGGCCTTGTGCGGGGCGAACTTCACTGCTGTGAGCCGACCATTTCTAAGAACTGGCCTTATCGGTTCACTGTTCAAAATGTAATGCTGAACAGCTTCATCAACTTCCTTTTAAGTATGGGCACCTGGGAAATGTGCAGTCTGCCAGTATCTGGCTTTTAAGGTCACGTCAGAAACATGCAGCCCGCTGGTCCGATATATTAACCGTAGGTTTTGTGTAATAAATTACGATATCTGGGTCTAATGTGGCGGCAGGAAAGCCTGAAAATGGGTATACAAGGTATCTATCGGTGCGACCCTGTGCAAGCCCTAGGGAGAATATGTACATGTAATAATGCACTAGACAGATCTAAATTGCAGGCAAGGGTGCAACATGCAGGCTTGTGCGAACGACTACGCCGTACCTGAGCAATTTTGATCACAATTACGGTACCGTACCGTATTACGCCGTACCGTACTGAAATAAGACGGTGGAGCTGACTAGTATGGTCTCGAATCGTTCAAGACGGTGGTCACCGTTCAGTGTGATTTTGGCAGAGGTGGTCAACTGAGCCTAAAAAAGGGTCTTTTTAAAATGTGAATTGAGCATGGGCGCCAAAGTTTGCTATGTTTAAGCTTAGCACCCAGAGGTAGCCCTTTTGACAGCACATGAGCTTGGACATAGCAATTTACAGTGCACGTGTCTGATATTCCGGGCCGTACTCATAGTACCGTACCGTCTGACCGTCTGAGCACAAGCCTGGCAACATGTGATTCGTGGGCACATCCTTATCATGTTTACAAGCAGATGTAACGGGTGACCTGTAGCCTATAGGCGCTTTCATTCACAATTGCTGCAAATCCCTGTTGTAATTCAATACCGCGCCTCCACAACCACACACGTGCATGCTCACGTGTACACACGCACAACTGACCTGATTATGAGCGCGTGGTCAAATGCAATGGGAGGGAGGTCGTTCAGTGGGTACCAGCGCGCGTCTTGAGCATCATCCTGAACAGCCACAACATGCGACGATCTTAACACAGGCCGTCCTTTAACTAGAGAATTCAAGGACAAGTCGGTCGTTGCACCCTTTTTGCATTATGTACGCACGGAGGTGACAGAGGCAGGCAGAGATACAGCAGCTGGCTCGCAAATAAAGACTGGCAATATGTCTGTATGGTCAGGATGTATGGTGCAAGCGGCCCACAACCCACGGCCTAAACAATAAAAAAATCCTGTGCAACGAAAATGCGCAGCAAAGAACAACAGCTCAAAAAGAGTTTGCAGACACTGTTTTAATTTTTGTGCACACTGCGCACCACACACTTTTTATACGACAAAAACTACCGCCATTGATGTGTGATACGCAGCATCACACTCAAATAAAATCTACTGTGATAACAGTGATAAAGATGCGACAATGCTTTTGTCTTACCTTGAGAGCTGTACAGCTGTTTTATGCATGACGAAGCCGTATTAGAATGAAGGGTGCTTTGCAGTAAGGTAATTCAGTTCGTTTTTTTCCATTTTAAGGTTTGCAAACTTGCACGTATTTTCACAAACCCTTAAAATGCCGTTTGCAAATTAAATGTCCGCCAAATCCTAAGCCGTTTTAATAATGTTTGGGCCCAAAATTGCAGTCCAAAATGCAGGAAAGAGCCTTGGATGGCCGAAAAACGGTCTGACTTCTCGACTTCTCGTATACCGTAGAGACAGTATATCACCGCGTATCACGAACGTTTCTGACCCCCTCGCGGTTTGTCGGGAGCATTTAATAACTAAGTTACAAGGGCCGCAAAGCTCGCATTGGAGTTAATTAATTAATTCTGAGCATGAATGGGGACAGGCCGGGAAAGCCTCCCAAACCGCCCCTCAAGAGGCCTCCAAGGGGGACAAACAGCTTGGAAGGTCTCCAAGGGGGACAAACAGCTTGGGAGGCCCTCTCTTGGGGAGGAAGGACACAGAGAAAGGACGCCTTAAATCCCTTCACATGAGCATGCACTCACACGTACGCGCGCACACAAACGTACCCGCACGCACACACATGTACGCGCGCGCGCACACACACACACACACACACACACGCACAAGTAAACAACGCTTGCACACACAAACGTTCACAACCTTATACATACGCACGCACGTACACAACGCACGCACTCACGTACGCACACACATACGCGCACGCACGCACGCAAACACACACACGCACGCACAAGTACACAATCATGCACGCATGAACGTACACAACCGTACACACATACACGCACGTACACAACGCACGCACACACTTATGCGAATGCACACACATGCACATACGTGCTCGCACCTACACATGCACACGCACGCACATGTACGCGCGCACACGCGCGTGCATGCGCATGTATGTGCAGCTCAGAGGGCCAAAGGCCTCTGCATTGGCCGCATTGGGGTGAATAATTAAATATGTACCCCTCGCATAGCTCGCATTGGAGGTTTAATAAATGTGTTTTTCAAAAGTTGTTGGTCACAAGTCTCTACGGTACTTATTAATCATAGTACATGATGTGAATTTAAGACACTGCAAGCATGTTTTGGCGGAGCGAAACAATGAAAACCAACAAAACCATCAATTTCGACTTTAATTCATAAAAGCCATCATCAAAAAAGTAACGAGCCAAACAACCCTGCTTTGCACACAAACTTGCCACTCACCCCAGCTTTGACAGGGATGGTGTTTGGTATGATTGCCGCCTGCATACACGAGCGTGTGTGTGTGTGTGTGGGGGGGGGGGGATTGCGTGTGTATGTGGGTGGGTGCATATGTGCGTGTGTGTGATAGGCCACATAATTTATGTGTTGTACGGTGGCATGTGTGCTTCGAGTGTGGCAGCTAATAGGCTGAAAGTACAAAGATTTTCGACAAGTTGCATCTAGAAAATGAACAAACAGTTTGTGGTGTAAACACCATCACAGGCCGAACTAGAGCGCCCACAAATACAGGCCCTCACCGTCACAATCACCACTCCCAATGCACGATCTGCTTTGAGGAACTACCACTATGAATCAAGCAAAAAGTGCAAAGCAACT
>Ga0307947_1000799_pt1:12500-23464 | contig 23464 bp, 25 predicted proteins | sample OrgLakmetagen232_FD_201840 | JGI IMG/M metagenome (GOLD analysis project Ga0307947, IMG submission 201840) | Saline water microbial communities from Organic Lake, Antarctica - #232 | ecosystem: Environmental > Aquatic > Non-marine Saline and Alkaline > Saline | place: Antarctica...
AACCAACTAGGAAACATTTGCGATCGTGTTTTTGCTTTCTGCTGCACAACGCTGCAGCTTCATTGTGGGCACAGTGTTATGGCATAATTTGAGAGCTCCCTTTTTAAATATGTGCGTACATTATGTCTTGACAGGCAGGAAGGGCAGAACGGTTGAAGGGCTTGAAAGAAGCAGCAGAGGATCTGGGCAAGGCACACTCAATTGCGTTAGTGGGCGGAGGTACAGGTGTGTGATTGTGTGTGTGATCGTGTATGTCTGTAAGTCTCGTTTGTAAAATTGGTGTGTGCAGGTAAGCTGTTAATTGTTGTGTGTGTGTGCGCATGTGCATGTGTGTGTGCAGGTAAGCTGCTTATAATTTCAGTTTTGTAATGACTCGTGTGCTTGGATGCAAGAGGTGAGCCTCAACTGTCTTGCAATTTAGTCAAGCAATTAAATTGGTTTATGTATTTCTGTAAGGGGAAATGTGTATGACCACTGCCTACCCTCATGTATCTGGTTGTGTGTATTGTGCTTGCAGTGGGGGTTGAAATGGCGGCTGAGCTAGCCGGGAAGTACGGGCTTTCAAAACGCATCATTCTCATCACCACAAACGACCGGTGCGTCTCAAACAATGGTCTACCGCTGCCGCAACTTATCGCCCATTGGCCCAAATTTGCGTGATAGTTCAAACTGAATAGGACAGGATTCGAAATTTGCCTATCGGTGTAAGCCCAAGCTTACATGAAATATTTACATTGCAGAACCCTGCAACAACATGTTAAAGCTTGAGTTTGTTGTCGCTCTGTGTCAGAGGAGCAGAGCTAGCAATGTAGCTACAAATGTAGGGGCAGCCTGCCCTGTGCATTGCGTCGTTTGAGTCGGGTTGTTTTGCTGCAGCCCTGAGTGCAAATACCAAAGGAAAGAAACGGAAAGGAGGGCAAGGCAGTCAAGTCAAGCCTAAATACATGCTTGGTAACCAAAAATTTCACAACGTTTTGTACATGTATTTTATGTGCCTAATGTCTTCTCCGTGCTTTCATCTGTCCACTTAGTTTCCAAGTCTTTCTTTACGTCTTTCTTAATGACTCACCAGAAACAACCGCACCAAGTCCATCAAGCCTGTGTATGGCTGCAAGCAAACTACTGCCTCCATTTAGTAGCTGAGCTGTAGCTGCTGCGAAAGCGTCACCTGCCTGTTGAAGGCAACATCTGAATTATAAGTCTGATTTACTTCATGTGTACATATCAGCTTACCGTAGGGACATGTACTCGTCCCGCACCCCTCAAAAAAAGAGTTATTTTTACCCTGTCCGCACCAATCCGCACCCCTCTCAATACATAATTTAGCGCTTGCCGCACCAATCCGCAGGGGCAAAATGCCCTCAGAACCGCACCAAGGGACTCAGAGGTGCATTTCATAACACATTAACATGGCATTTGTCCAAGTGCACTGAGAAATATCAAACTGAGTCTGGTTCTGCTGAACTCTGTCATTCATTGTACATTGTACATCAACTGGCACTGGTTTTGTATTCTAATCTTTTTTAACTCAAGTATCATCACCATCATTTTCCCCAACCCTCTCCTCACTGCCCCCCTCTTCACTGCCCCCCTCCTCACTCCCCTCTGAGCAACACCTGTGCAGCCAGCCGGCACCAAGATGATGCACAAATGGGAACCGCTTCTTCAGCCAGTCTCGGAACTCAGCAGCGATGTGCACCTTGCAGGCCCACAGGGGCTCTCGGGGGCTCTGTCCCACTCATGACCCGTCAAAAACTCAAAAGTAATTATTTAAATTTAATCCTCACCAATCCGCACCCCCTCAACTATTTATATATTTCAGGGGGTGTGAGCTCGCCGCACCCCCCAAAAACAATATTTTTGCGGCGTAATATATTGTTCGTACGGTATACTTTTTTTCTTGGGTGTAATGTTATCACAAGTATGTGCAAAACACAGGCTTCTGCCCAGAGTCCCTTTCAAGGCAGGATACACGGCATCGTACTGGCTCCGCCGTGCAGGCGTGGAGATCTATTTTGGGGAACAAGTGGTGGCCTGGCCCGAGGTAGGCGCTGCTTCTCATGTCCCACGTGCTCTGCAGCTCACTCAGTGCTTGCAAGTACGCACACAGCGGTGTTCTGGGTGATGGAGTTCCAACACTCACCGCAGAAAACGGTTTGATGCTTGTAGAATCTTTTTGCTGTGTGTATTCTGTGCGTGCCTGTTGTCCTGCACCTCGCATTCACCGGGTTCCAAGCTTCGTTTCAAGGCCTTCTTTGTTCACATCTAGCATGACCAACACGCACCTGCATGCGGCTACCCGACAGTACGCAACTACATGCGCGCACCCTGTTGCTATGTTCTTACACCCTTGTTCACGTAACTGCCTATCAGTACCGGCTGGCAACTACATGCTATATCCTGTGGCAGTAGCAGTTGTGATAACTAATAGCTAACCCTGGTGCTTGTGTGCTGACACTTTAGCACACACACACACACACGCACACACACACATACACACACACACACTCACACACACATATTCACACAGGGCAGTAGACAGAGAATGTGTGGCGGTACCCTGCTCACCCAAGCACAGCCTCATACCAAAGCCATGGCTTTCACTGTCGACCAGGTCATTGATTGTACGGGAACAGTGAGCAACACAGAGCTTTACACGAGCTTAGTGGCAGCTGAGGGCCAAGAGGGAGTTTTTGATGTGGCTTCTGGGTACCCGGTGCACCCAACCCTTGAGGTGCGTCCTTTTGCTACGTGCTCTGGCATCCTGCTTGCGGACCGACCAAAGTAGGAATGTTAGATCAAGGTTGTTGTGGATAAGAGCTATTTAGGCTTGTTTCTTCCGGACAAGTGAAGGGTGCACTTTCTGTGATGAACTGCAATGTAAGGTGTGGATGAGTTTGGAAAAAAAGGATTGAGAGTGACTCTTTAAAAGGGTGATGCTAGAAGTATTTGCCTTGTGCTGCCTCATGGAGTAGGCTGGGGTGTAAATCATTGTCAAAAATCTAAAGGGTTGGTTGCCGCCTCTGCACCACCCTCTGCTCAGCCTCTAAGCCCTTTCACCTCGAAAATCCCCTGCTGTACGCCTAGCGGATCACGACCATTTTGATGACGCTGTCTTTCACACTTTGACCTGTGTCCTGCTCTGTCAAATGCCCTCTCAAAATCACGCTGTGTACCCACTGCATTCCCCTTTAGGTCGTTGGTTGTCCAGGCGTGTTCTGTGCTGGTGATGCAGCAGCTGTGGGCTGTGAACGCACGGCTTACACCGCAGGTGGGTTTAGTTTTCCCCTGTATCTGGCTGATGAGGGCACTGCACTTCTGCTTGCCTAAACTTGCATGTGGCCCACTAGATCTTCACAGTGAATGGTCTTGCTTTCGTGTGCATTGATCTATCTTTCGGCTTGACAGATATTGATGGGGACTATTGTGGCAAAAAACATCGCGGCACTGCTCGAGGGTGCCCACATTATTTTGCTTACGACCACTGCAGATTTGATGGGGACTATTGTGGCAAAAAACATCGCGGCACTGCTTGAGGGTGCCCACCAAGGCAAGACTGCTCAGCTCCACTCATTCCCAGGGGTGAGCTGCTCTGTGCAATAATAAGCCATTTTCTCCGGTAGCCTCATGTACACGCCAGGAGGAGCTGTTGCTGAGCAGTTGCCCTTGCAACTTTTTCTGATTGAATGGAGGCCACACGACTTGCTCACTACAACAGACGTATGTATACTCTATGCGTATGTCTGTGACTGCGTGTGTGTATGTATGCGTGTGTGCTTTTTTGTGACTGGCTGTACTAGTAACAGCAAAACAAATGGTGGCATGGCTGCATCAGAAAAACTTTGTAACGTACAATGGGGAGAACGATGGTGGGAGCTTGTGTGACATCCAGTTCCCAACCTCCCTTCTGTGATACACCCTGCGCCATCGTGCTTTGCTTGGTTTCCCCCTTTTGAAACAGGGAGCAGTCACAGGTGTCAAGTGGTTGGCGCAGAGCTTAAAGGAGGCCCCGACAATAGCAGACATCAGCTTGTACAAATACAGTGGAATCCTGCAGGTGTGCATCTTGTGAAATGATGATTAAATAAATTATGCAGAATGTCTAGTAGGATTAACGGTGGGCGCTGCAGGCTTGTACTCACAACTGAGCCAATCCGTGAGGCATCACGCACGCAGGATGGTGTGAAGCAGGTTGCTATTCTATTTCTGGTGTATACTAGTAGTAAATTTGAGCGCAGGACACGTTTTGATATAGCAGCACAGATAGTCAAATGTTGCATAGCATAGACAGAGAACAGTTTGTGTAATTCACAGCTCAAATCATTTATGCAGAATGCCTAGTAGGCTGCATAGCGTAAGAAAGAAAAAGTGAATAGTATTCTGGTGTGTGTGCGTGCAAATTGCAGTTCAATTCTCTAGTACTGACGGGACCTGTGGCGGCACTGGCCAAATTGGCCGTGGAGTACTTTCAACTTGGTATTGCAAGGAATGACCCGGTCTTGACAAGGTAGGTATTGCATAGAAGGTATTGCAAGGTAGGTATTGCAAGGAATGACCCGGTCTTGACAAGGTATGCTCCTGCTGGAAAAAGGATTGCGAGAACAAAATTATTTGGCACTGGCCAAATTGGCTGTGGAGAACTTTCAACTTGGAATTGCAAGGAATGACCTGGTCTTGACAAGGTAGGCTCCTGCCGGAAAAAGGATTGCGAGAACAAAATGATTTGTTCCTCGTTGCCTACTTACATATGGACAATGATGCTTGCTGCAAATGAAAGTGACGCAATGCTGGCCACTGCTGTACATTACTTACAAAATGCGACGCGCATTCATGCAGGATCTGGTCCTTTCTGGAGGCCACAAACACAGCCCTTGCAGCCGTCCCTATTATGGTTAGTTGCAAGTGGAAGGAGGTCAAGGCACTGGCCGCTGCATACAAATTGTTCTGATAGCAGTTGCTGTATCTATAAGCACCTTCACGTGAGGATTGTGAAATTAGTGCAGATGCAGTATTGTTCGCTCAAAGAGGAAGGCAGGAGAGAGAGACCTGCATACTTATATCCCATCTATAGATGATCAAGAGGGCTGCTGTAGCAGTCTCATAGCACTCTGTTGCAGTCTTTTTGTGAGTATACACCCAGATGTGTGTAAGAAAATTTGGTTTTTGGTGTACAGCTGGAAAATGTATTTATTGCTACCTACATAATGTATTTGAAAAAGGAACCTGTTGCTGGCATCCTTGTACGGAATTTCCCAGTTTGTAGCTGTACTTGACCTTCAAGCTTGCGCATCTTTGTATCAACTGCGTTTTGTTGTAACTATGGCAAGAAATGAGGCAGCATGTATTAATTTATGACGTGAATTCGTTTTGGTTTTTATTATTACCTCATACAAGATCCTTTTAGGGCCAGTAGGGAGTAATTTAAGCACTTACACTTGGTGGTATTAAAGGAAAAGGAGCCACTTTGGTACCGGGTACTGTAAAATTCCTCCGCCACAAAGACTGGGAAAATTTTTCAACGGGGATCCTCAGCAGGAGGGTTGTAGGCTTGACCTGAGACCAGGTCCTGATGAGAGTTAAGAATATTTCTGGAAAGGGCACGTCTGGTATGGACAAGTTTGGCAGCGTAATTGACAGAATGAACATGAAGCTTGGAAGCAAGTTTCTGAACTCTCTGAGCATCAAGATCCAGCTCCTCAAAAGGCTCCAGTGTGTGAATGTTGTAGATGGTGCCATCCATTCCCAAAAGGATCGTGTGGAGGTTAACGAAGACTCCTTAAGGATGGTGCAGAGGCTTTTGTGCAGTTGCTGCGCGGCGCTCAGCTGGTTCTGCAGTCTAGTGTCCTCACAGCTACTGCACTTGATCTTGAGGTGGACGTTGCGATGAAGTATGCTGAGATCTTTGGATCGATGCTGGCTGGGGAAAGTGGATCTGCTGGTGGCAGATGGCGATGCTGCTGAAGTGGTCTCCCTCAGTTGCTCCCTGCCACTCCTAAGGTTTTACGCCCCTCTTCATTGCTAGTCTGTTGCTTTTTTGATTTCACGGAGATGGAGCAACCAGTACAGCATCTGGACGCCTGAAGGTGAACCTGTTTTTGTCTGAGAAGCGAGGTGGAAAGAGCTACTTTGGTATAATGCTAGTTTCAGCTGTCAGGACCCTAAAGACTTTGCATGATAGCCAGCCCCTCACTGCTGCCTATATTCATGGAGACGAAGCAGGATCCTAGGGAGCCTTTTTTGCTGATGGCTTTCATGATCATGCTCCATGCTAGGTTGTGCCTTGTTAGAAACAATTGATGCCATAAAGGAATAGCATAAGGATCCGCCACCATTCTTCACTGCACTATTCTTCAGGGCCTTTAACTCATTTCTTTCCACTTTTTGGGTTTTGTGACATAGTCTACCTACTCTCACACTCTCAAGACATTTAAGGAACCGGTCGCTTTTGATCCTCAACTTGTTGTCAAGAAGCTTGCCTCCAAGCTCCATGCCATCCCAAGTGTATTTTTCAATCTGTCAACTATGCTGCTGAATCTGCCCATATCAGACGCTTTCTGCTTACTTTGGGCTTTGGGCTTTGGGCCTGAGACTCTGTTTCTTCTCTCTTTTGTCTGACACGGTAGGATGCTGCTAAGACGGCTCAACCCGTAATAGCGTTCTTTCCTATTCCATGCATGCCGAAAAAGTTTACACTAAGGTGTCACGCCCATTTGTTGGCAGTGACGATTCGTGTGATTTGGTTAGTTGATTTTCAGTTGAGGTTATTTTGCCGAGTCTAATAACTAACACGCTATACGAACATGCAGAGGTCGACTCCCTTCTCAGCAACATGCAAGCTGGCTTTCGTTAAACACGACACAGTTCAACAACTCCAAAATGTCCTAATGACTCTGGAAGATGCAAAGCTTTATAAACAAGACATCAATGCTCTCATTGTATACTTCACCTCTGCATTTAATACCACAGATCATGACAAACTGCTCATTATGATGTTTGATCTGGGATTTCCAACAAACGCCATAGATGTATTAAAAAACTCTACTATCAAGCACACACCAGGATCAGGCTGCCTTCGGGCTGCACACGGGAGACATCCCAGTTGAAAGAGGAACAATTTAAGGAGGCACACTCTCTCCATTCCTGTTCCTGATATACATGGAGCCGCTGCTTCGCTGGCTCCATGCAGGCAACAGGGGATACATGCACGGCCATGCTGATACCAACACACCCAACACCAAAGCCATAAACTGCACCAGCAGTGGGGCTTTTGCAGATGACCTGATCTGTCTCTCCGGCTCCTACCAAAATCTCCGGCTACAAGCCATTAAACACACCCAATACGTAGATTGAGCTCACCTCATAATCTCAGGCAAAAAGACGAAGGTGACTTGCATGTACCATATCGATGAGAATAAAATTCTGCGTGGCAACACTTCAGTGGCCGACTTTGCACACCACCAGCTGGCCAACAAGGTCTTAGTACAAGGCCAAGCAGCATAGTTCCTTAAGCCTGACGATCCTAAGCTATGGATGTGCACTTCAACTGCACAGCTCCGATAAGATAAACTACAATACGGCTTGGGATGCTCTTTCTTAAGAATTGAATATCACTACAAAAACGCCCTTGCACTTATCACTAGCCTGATTAATAAGGCAAAGCATGGTAGGCTCACCAAAGCTCTCCTCAAGCGTCAAACTCAGCAACTAAAAACTGCGGCACAAGGCCACTTGGGATCTCAGTGTCAAACACCAGGTTACCTTCAAAAGCAATTACAATATATGTTAAGAGCGCAGCGATACGTTAGCACCCATGATAGCAATTTGCGTCTCACACTCCAAGGACAACCCATTCTCACAGAAAGTTACGACAGTATTACAAACGCACTCTGGGCACCCAACCTGCCTACTCTGGAAACCCTAATTAACCACATTGCATTCTCTTTTATGGACTCCGAGATCTCCAGCCTTTCAAGGCTACTTAGCCTAGACGGCACACACATACTATATGGCAACAACCTCAAATTCAAGTGTGGCAGTAAAATAAAAACGGGACAAATTCTTGCAATGAACAGGCTTGCCTCTCTGTAGCTCAGGGAATATAACCCCCCAGCTCAACAGTGACTTACATAAAAACAAGGACACGACACCTAACAAAGAAGAAAGGGTGAGGAAAATCAATGCTACTCCTTTAGATGCAAGTAAGGCTTATACTCCCATGGGATGGGCCTGGTCAAACGTACAGGTTTTGCAACGCCAACAGATTTAAACTCTTGCTCGGCGAACATTCTCCACAAGGAGAACGAGATACACAATTCAGAGGCAGACAGAAAGTATGGACATTGATCCAGGCTGCTTTAACACGCAACCCAATAATCAATCCCGCCAAACACAAACCAACAACAACCCAACATCACAACCTACCAAAAGACAGAAGAGGAATCCCGTCCACTTCATGGAACTCAATGAAAATCCCACTGCTTCAATACCTAATTCTCCAGAGCCTCTGCAACCAGATGAGACTGCGGCAACCAAAATATAAGTTATAAACATTGCGACGCGGCTCTTTTTGGCAATGTCAAGGCCTGTAACACAACTCTCAAGTATGACTAGCAGATTCAGGAGGTGTTGGACTGGCAGCAAATAAGCAAACCTAAACGTAACACCAACGCAACTTCACAGACGCAATACAAAATCCAACTACAACCTGTCACTATTGAAAAATGGGCGTTACCCTTGTTCCAGAGCACAGGGCTGACAGCAGCAAAAACAGAGCCCTTTCCAAGAAGCCAAAAGGTAGACGATTGCTGCCAAATCTGCTGGAGCCTGGTCAGCCGAGAGCATCCAGAAAGAGAGGAAAGCTATGATGATATGCCACAATGTGATATTGCCAACGCACCTACCATTGGAAATGTCTGACCGATCTGAGTGCTTGCTCACACACTGCAAGGCAAGCCGCTGAAAATAGTGGACTGGCACTGTCCAGCCTGTACTGACCTAACCCAAGCGGAAAAGGACACCAGAAAATCCTTTGCAGAAGAAAAAGAAATGATAAAAGTGTTCCGGCAACCCACATGGGAAGCAGCAGAACTGCTTTTAGCCAACCCTGACTTCAAAGCCTATGTAGATAGCTATGAAAATGCTGATACTAGCACTCAGCTAAATGCCCAATCAGAAGACCAAGAATTTGATAATCTTACAAAGCAAGGCTATGATGGTTGTACCCCCAGCAATTTGAAATATGTGTGGGACTCGTTGCAAGGCCAAGACATCAGAGACAAGGCAATCTTTGTCATGAACACTGTCAATCCCCAAGTAGACAAACAACCCACCTGGAAATGTGAGATCTGGGTGCGGGATGTTGATCTCCAGAAGCCAGGATCCAATAAAACTCAGAGAGTAAACCCAAAATCCCTGAACACATAACCCGCTACAGACATCGGTAATAGCGATACCATCACTATCAATCCTGGAGGCAGCGGCCCCACACTCACCATCAATAGAGCTGAACTTGCAGCTGTGCTAGTAGCGGTACAATAAAAAGGCCACACTGAAATTGCAACAGACAGTGCCTCATCTCTCTTCCAGGTTAGAAAACAGCTATTGAACCCAATGGCTGTACGCCACCACTTGCACAGGGAACTACTCAAGGACATTGTAATTCTAATCCAATCCTCACCTTCTCCGTCACTTTCTACAAGGTGAAATCTCACTTTGGTATTATTGGCAATGAGGGTGCAGACCACCTAGCACACAAAGCAGCAGTCAATCAAATTTCTGACATTTCTCTCTCCCGCCAGCTACTGACCCCTTCTACAACCTGTTCTGGCTGAGCATTCCAAACAAAGTTGGCTCCCATGCAGAAGAGCTACGAATTTTGACTAACCTGCAAGACAAGTTAAAACATCACATGCACGCCCACCATTACCTTGGTGAAGCTAACACGGATACACTGCTTTACAGGCTCTGGCACAAATTGTATGATACGCCCGAGCGTGCAGCACAGCCCGACTCTCACACGCAGCAGCCTAGTGCAAAGCCCCTTGCTCAACTCAGTAATACATTCTGGTCCATGCCAAATGTGACTTTTAAGGAGCAGGAACAAGTTCTTAAGTACAGGACGGACACGATACACACAGACAAACATACCAAACGGTTTGGCCATACGACAGGGCCTGCCACATGCCCTTTGTGCGGAGGATCAGACAGCGCTCCACACATACTTCTTAGGTGCAACAACCATACTCTGAAACGAATGCATATAAACCGACACCACCACGCAGTTAGCCTTTGTGGTGAAGAGATCAGTAGAGGCAAGCTGGGCTCAGCAATTGTTACAATGGATGCTTGTAACAGTGAAAAGTTATCTGACCTTAACATTGAACCCCCCGACGACATTGAAAGAAACCTTCCTGACTGGGTTTTCCCAACACAACAAAACCTTCCACATAACATACATCAAAGCCGTCCAGATGGCGTGTTAGTTATGCCCATTGAGGGAAGAGGCAGGCATTTGGATCCCAAACAGATCCCCCCAAAGGACAGAGACATACATCTTGTAGAATTCAGATTCTGCTCAGACATAAACCCGCAACATACAGACATTAGAAAAAGCGCAAACCAGCATCAACCCCTTATCCAGCGTCTACGAACAAGGAGCCTCCGAGGCATCTCTCGAAACAACCAAGTCACACTTAATGCTATACTTCTTGGGGTCGGGGGCACAATCTATAATCAGTACACCGTAACTCCTCTACTAAACTTGGGCATCCCGACGCACAAATTGCACCAACTAGCTACTAAATTATACTGCCATGCAATAAAAAGCTTAAACAAGATCAGGGGGGCGATGTATGAGCACCTCCGCGTGGTGCCCCCTGGAAAACGCCTTCGTGTGCCTTCGTGCACACGCCCGGACATACTCGGGAGCGGCTAAGACTCATACGGCGGAGCAACACGGCAGCCCT
>Ga0307947_1000801_pt1 | contig 23455 bp, 29 predicted proteins | sample OrgLakmetagen232_FD_201840 | JGI IMG/M metagenome (GOLD analysis project Ga0307947, IMG submission 201840) | Saline water microbial communities from Organic Lake, Antarctica - #232 | ecosystem: Environmental > Aquatic > Non-marine Saline and Alkaline > Saline | place: Antarctica: Organic Lake...
GGCTGTAAATTGAAATCAGCCTGGACTACCCTCCGCAAAATGTCACTATTGGTATTAAGCATACTATTGAAAAGCTTGACAGCCGACCGAAACCAGTAGAATTGCAGCGGTTCATGTCCACATTCTGATGGATACTGCACCATCAGGAAGTGGTCCGGGGGCCTGGTTAAAGAATCCTGGGCAGCTTCCTGGAGCTTCCAAACATAAAAAATTTGCTCCAAAACTTTACACACAGCACTCCAGGTCTCAGGTTTCATTCAACACGGTACAAGTTAAAGTTAGGAGCCTATGTAGAGTCTCAGCCCAGGAGGTGCCCTGGGTGGGCCTGGGGAGGAGGTCTGGACCCCCCCAAAACAAAACATCTCTAACACTTCACACACCGCACCCCAGGGACCACAAACTTTTCTGGTGCGGTCAAGGTTTTGGTTAGGAGCCTATGTCGAGTTTCAGCTTGTGGGGTGGCCTGGGTGAGCCAGGGGAGGCCTGTGTGAAGTGTGGTGGGAAGGAGACAACGCTAGGGGCTCACGCCCCCACGAGGGGGGCTTCGCCAAAAAACCTCTCCCTTAGTTGATCAAGGAAAAGGAGCCACTTTGTTACCGTGTATCAAAATACTAGACACCATGTTTTAGAGCAGGCAGCACCCCCAGAAGGCCGCAGCGCTGACTTTGCTATGCAGGAAGCTTGTTTCATTTTTGGAAATGTGTCCCAGCAGGTGTGGTTTGGCTTCAGCTGCTCCGCTGCTTTGTATGCTCGCAGGACTGGCAGCACAACCTATTGCAGAGAGCTGTAGAGCTGGCCCCTGGAGGGCGCCTCATCATTGTCAACTTCTGCATCAGCCCCGATAAGCACTGGCTGGGGCACTCAGATGTGGGTATTAGGCCATGTTCTTGATCTTGCTGGTGCCGTGCACTCAGCCCCCAACCACACACACACACACGCACACACACACACGCTCATACACACATTCACAGGTGGGGCCATGCATGTATGGCACCATGCTGAAGCTGTGGGCACAAATGCGTGATGAGGGGCGCATCACGCAGGTCAGGCGCTCGCTTACATACATACACACTTTCATATGCACATACACGCACGTGCACGTGCACACACGCTTATGAGCATGTACGCACACACATACACGCACGCGCACGTGCACATACGCTTATAAGCATGTACGTACGCCCACAAACTCTTGTTAAACCTGGGCGGCCACGTGAGGCATGAATTATGCAGAGCACGGGCTTCTTACTTTGCCAAAGATCCTGCACTGTTTTTTACGACTCGCTTAGGGGTATGTTTGACTGCACCTGAGCTGATGCTGGACACCATTACAAAAGCTGTTAGCACTGCTGACTTATACCCATAAGCACCACTCTTGCAAACTTAAATATTAACTCAGGCGGAGTTTGAGGAGACCACCTTCATTAACTACTACCGTACGGAGGAGGAATTCACACGGCCATTTAGCCCTGGTGCACCAGGTACTTGTGTCGCTTTTAATTTAAATTGGTTTAGTTTGATTACAAAGGCCATTCAGCCCTGGCGCACCAGGCACTTGTGCTACTTTTAAATTAATTTGGTTTGGTTTCGTTATTTCACAAAGGCCTTTCAGCCCTGGTGCACCAGATACTTGTGCTGCTTTTAGTTCGATCTAGGTTAGTGTAAGCTCGCATGTATATTGTTTGTGCGTTACTTCCAGAAAACCTGCAAGTCCATGCCGCATGTTTGCATACCTCTGAGTATCCAGAATTCATGAATTCATTGTGTGTACACAATGAGCCTGGCCGACCTTGACTACGTATCTGTTTACAACCCAACATCCACGGAAGGCAGAGAAAATCATTTCCCACTTCCCACAGTGACTTAAAACAAGGTTATCCTGTTGCAAAGTACAGCTTTATGGTCGCGATGTATGAATCTAGCCTGTGGATGGTGGAGCACAGATTCGACCCTGCAGCAATGGTTTTGCAGTGTAATGTACTAATACGGCAAACATTCGATATACGCATTGTGGCGCGCTTCGGTGGCCACCATGCTCAAAATCTGGGCCTGCGACTTGCAGAGCACAAGTTTGACTCTTCAGCATCGATCCTGCAGCATACCGCACTGACCCGGCCTGCTATGATTTAATTAGGGTTGGCCAGAACCGTATTTACACACCGTATGTGACCGTTTACCTGGTGATTTCCCTGCCAAGAATACCGTATAAACGTATATACATATATACACCGTATATGCATGGTTCTGGCCAACCCTAAACGATATGCCTATGTGTGCCGCATTTTGTTGGCCACAGTGTACAACGCGGGCCTGCGGCTGGTGGAGCACAAGTTTGACCTCGTGAGGTGTCCTTTCAGAGACGCCTACATCGCTAACAAGGGTGACCCTGTGAAGCACGCCAAGGTCAGCGCTTGGTTGTGCAAGTGCCCTGTTGTGGGCTGCATAACACAATGAATACCAGCTGTGGAGTTGCGCCTGCTGTGTATGCGGAGCTCGTATGTGCACATGAGTTTGAAATGCAGTGGAACCTTCCTGGGCTGAGCTTGTTATTGGAGCGCATACATTTTGTTTTACTGTGACTCTGCAACGTTGGCCACGTCGCGCACACTGCTCAATAACACACACCTTTACCTTCATATGCCCTCACCCTTCACACGGTGCTCATGTATATGACCCTTGGTGTATGGGCCCACGCTCATGTTCACCCTGTGAATGTACCCACTCTAAACATAGCGACCCGTCAAAAGGGCATTCACCATTGGGCTCATTGGCACTGACAAATGTGGTTTACCTTACTGCAGTGGTACGTGCCAACCTTGCGCACGTGGTCTAACAGCACGTTCACCTCAGCACTGAGTGACTCTCGCTCAACAGAGGAGAAGGACAAGCTTGCAGACGAGCTGTTTGGCAGGTACACGTAATGGGCGTTTCAGACCCCTATGAGTGTAGACCACACAGCTTAACCTTGCATTCAGTTGGTGCCTTGCACGTAATGTCATCCCCACTCCTGCGCTATTTGAGATGCTTTGTTATTCAGGTGCTTCGTCTTTCTATGAACCTTGAAGGGCGTGTGGCAAACAAATTCAATGCGCTTCCTTACGCCTAGGTACGAGGCTGAGGTGGCCAAGGATCCTGAGGGTCATGGTATGGACTTTGCTCACTGCTACCTGCATATCCAAAAGGCTGCTGCCAAGGACGAGTGATGACTTCTTCCAAGGGACTCCTAACGATCAACATATTTAAACATTTACGGGAATTTATTTCATTTTGACGGAAGCTAGATGAACAGCGAGCGAATGAGCGAGTGATTTTTGAGATCTGCTTTCTTATCAGTTTGGGCGCAGGAGGTGTCAAGTATTACAAATTTTGACGTCACGTGTCAATTGAAATACAAATTACATATTGGGAATCCTGACGGCGAGAGCTATCGATTGGTATATAAATGAGTCAATTGTGAGGGGTCGGTTGATGGGTGGTTATTTGGGGGGGGAGCTCCAGAATTTTCTAGACCAGCAAATAATAAATAATTTTCTGGATTTCCCAGCTTGAGCTCCCCAGTCGACTATCTCCCTTATTGGGTGATTTGATTAAAGGGGGGGTCTGGGTGCCTGGTCATAGAAACGCATGGAATGTCCTCAAGTAGGCCGCGGGGTGTGTTCAGGAAAATTACCAGGAATTAGCTGCAAACTTGCAGTTCACGTATTGCATTATGCATAAGTTGCATGAATGAAGTAAAAAAGTGCTTTTGTAAAGGTTTTGCCTGGATTTGTGCACTGAACAGGTGGTCAGTGCAAAAGCGTGCACATATCAGTTTTTGCCCTGCAACTCATCATATGCATATTACATAATTTGGCATGAGACTTGCTGGCAGGCAGATAGCTGCTTAAGTTTAGAGCAGATTGACACCCTTTTATCAGTGTGGGGGTGGGGGGTCAGGAAGGGGGGTTTGGGTGATGGGTAGCCATTCTGGGCAGGAGGCCCAAAATGTACACATGACTCAGTTTTGTTTTTACTACGCCTCCTGCTGGGCCCTTGCTATCTTGGTTTTTCCTCCCTCGCTCTCTACAAGCCTTCCAACTAGTCAAGCTTCCTTCCTCTATAAAGTCTTATTAACCTGGAAGCATTGAATATGTTGAACATTGCCCGTGCCTCTGGACCATGAAAAGCTTCCTGCAGAGTAGTGGGTATGCCGCATAGTAGTAATGCGGCATTGCTGGTCCCTGACTTGCTGTAGCTATTCATCTGTCTCCGCATCTGTTCTCTTTGCTCATACGTGTGGTGCGTCTATCTCTGCCGGTGCTTCTTATATTTGAGTGGCTGCCACGGCACCGCTACGCTGCTCCTACCTGCTGGAGGTGAGGCATTATATTGATTGGACATTCTTGGTCTCATAGCTTTTTACAATACCTATTACATTTATACAATACCTATTACAAACAATGGACAGATACTAGGAGCAGAACCTAAACATTCTCCCTCTTTTGGAATCTGAGTGCTTTGGAATCTGAGTGCTTCCTGTCGACCAATTACTGATGCATACCATGAGATCCAAATGCACGGCAAAGAAGGTTTGCAATAAGACTGACACATGGATGCTGTATGGCTCAACCCATAACAGTCTTTTTTTCCTAATCCCTGCCGGAAGTGTCTACACCATGGCGTCATTTTTACTTTACAATAACACTGGCACACAGGCCAGCATGCATATCAAACAAGACAATAGAAAGAAAAGAAAAAAAAGTGTTTCCTCAGCTCACAAACTCGATGGTCTTGGCAAATTAAAAGAGCATGCACCTCGTTCTGAACATGTTCATCTTCACCAGGACATTGGTCACATACGCAAGAACCATCTTCATGCCACGCTGCTGCCTCAACTTTCAAAGTATGCGCATGCAAGTGGAATCTACTTATATTGCGCATAATATGTGGGCAGATCAAGATGAAGATACCGTGGTACATTATTTGGCATACGCTCATTACTAGAAAAAGGGATGGCAAACCAAGAATGATAGGTGGCCAGTTTGTTGTTGTGCGTGTTGGGGTCCACCAACTCAACGTCTCTCCAAACACCTCTCATCCTATGCTTCAAATCTGCAGTAAACTCTTGCATGGTAATAGCATGCCCAGTTTGAACAGCTCTTACATACAACTCACACCCACGCAGTCCCTGAAAAGCGCTCAGCAATTAAGCTGTCCAGCAGGCACTTGAACGAGGCTGTAAATTGAGATCAGCCTGGACTACCCTCCGCAAAATGTCACTATTGGTATTAAGCATACTATTGAAAAGCTTGACAGCTGACCGAAACCAGTAGAATTGCAACGGTTCATGTCCACATTCTTGGAGTACAGCCCAAGCACAAGACAAGTAACATTTGTTGCTGCCGCATATTTGCCGGGGCAACTTTGCTACTTCTGCATCTTAAGATCATTAAAGTCTAAAACGAACAAGGAGCCTCCGAGGCATCTCTCGAAACAACCAAGCCACACTTCATGTTATACTTCTTGGAGTCGGGGGGACAATCTACAATCAGTACACCATAACTCCTTTACTAAACTTAGGCGTCCCCACGCACAAGGTGCACCAACTAGTTACTAAACTGCACTGCCATTGTAACATGCATAAGTAAAGTAAGATTTACTTATCGCTCATTCATCCGGTTAACCATTTTGGCCACTACGCTACATTTGGCTTCGAAACCGGAATGTAACAGCGCTAAGTGTAGTACCGACAGTAGTACCTTAGGCTGTGGAAAAATAAGCGGGAGGACACGGGCCCCAAGCTCGCCCGTGTCTGTGAGCTGCTGCCTACTAGCAGAGAAATCAGGAAATTGTGTGATTTCTATTATACTAACTCTGCTGAAATCAGTTTTCCAGGAGTAATATCCCCTCCTTGCAGTAAGGAGTTAGGCTAACTCCAGTACCACACATAATGTAACAATGCTTGTGATTAGGTCGCGTGTTTAATTGAACCAATGGATTGTGATCAGTGATGACAGTAAAAAGGGGGCCTTCCAGGTAGCAACGCCACACTTTGAGAGCGCGCTCCACAGCCAACAACTCCTGCTCGCCTGTCGTATACCTCACCTCAGCCGGAATAAGCTTACGACTTTCATAAGCTATGGGTCTGCCTTCTGTAAAAGCACTGCACCCAACCCTTGAATGGAAGCATCACAACTTACTTCAAAAGGTTTAGAGAAATCTGGTAAAGCCAGTATCGGTGCATGAGTCAAGGCGTGCTTAATTTCAAATGCTTTTTGGCAGTTTGCAGACGACGCGTAGGGTACATCCTTTTTTGTGAGGTGAGTGAGCGGAGCAACCATTGTAGAGAAATTTGCAATAAATTTCTGAAATAGGTTAAGCCCAAGAAAGATCTGAGAGGAGAGAGACTGTTTGGAACTGGCCTGTTTGAAACAACTGCTGTTTTTGAGGTGTCCACCTTAATACCATGGGCACCTACTACATGTCCCAGAATCTTTACTTCAGGCTTTGCAAACTCACATTTGGGGAGCTTGACTCGGAAATCCTGGTTCTGCAAAATCTGCATGACTTGACGCAAATGTTTTGCTTGTTCTTCATGTGTTTTGCAGAAAACAAGGATGTCACCACTACGCTACTTTGGTTTCGAAGCCGAGGTTCTCGGTTCGAGTCCTCCGGCCCGCAAAAACGGTGTTTTTTGCGCACGCTTTACACTTCGCCGCATAACCTCCGAGTGGACTCCGTCTAAAATTGAAAGCCTCTATCATGTATAAACCGTACAGGTTTAGGTGGTTGTGATATGCTTACGAGGACGCAAGCACTTCCTCCCACCAGAGATGCGTGCGCCAACATGGGCGTGCTGGTTGCTGTGGTCATACATGTTGAGGCTTCGGGAGCCTGTCTTGCCTCTGAGCTTTGGCCCACCGCGATCAAGATGCTATAAGCAGGAGGGTGCAGCTAACTTGAAATGTATATACATGTTCTAAAATTGGAATGGAAGATTGCTTGATTTAGATATTCCTGCCTTTCCAAATTCCTTTCACTGGAAGGCATGATAGCGTTCACCTGGATTTCTTTTTGTGAGCAAGAGTTTTGGCTTAGTGCATGGATGGATGCAGTGTGTTTGGTGTGCATAACACACAGTATTCATCAAAGCCATTGTAGGCTTTTTATTTATTAATATGCGCCCCTGTTTTTGGGCACTCACAGTTTTGGGCTTAAATGGAATGATGGATGATTGGAGGTGCATGGAATTAAATTGCGTAATATTAAGCCTGAAACTTGTCAAGTTATGGTACCTTCATCGGTACACACAGCATATTTTTGTCTTCTTTTCTGTTTTTTTCTGTACTCAAGTCCCATGTGCTTGCAGCCGCCTGGATCTCCCTCTTCTCCGCAATCTACCTCTTCTAACATCGCATCACACCTACAGTATAAAAGCAAGGCACCCTGTCGCTTGAAGTTGTTGAATTTAACGGCGGCAAGAAATGACTGGGAGCCCACCAACGGAAATTCTGCAACGCGGCGTACAACACTTACTAGTGGTTGGTTCTTGATCGTCGTGGACGACACCAGGACTCCTCCTAGTGTACGCTTCATCACCTGAGGCATGAAGAGCGTGTAATGCACTATTCTCTTGTGCGTGCTATAGGCTGCACTACACATGTGTGGTTTAAATTAATTCATCTCCGCGGCTGTCACTACCCCCTCCCCTTTCAGGATCATTAAGCCGTTAATGCTGACTGAATGCCCCACTGCGTCCCCCGAGCATGCAACACATGTTTTTATGTCCCATGCATTGAGTCTTGCTGATATGTAGGCATCTGGTGGCACTGCGTGCAGCTGGATGGCTGTTTTACACCCATGTTGGCAGGAAAAAGGTGCAATTTCAAAGTTGCACCAAAGCAGTACTTCAAAAATTAAGCTGCTCTTGAGTCGACATATGATGTTGCAATGTCAGCGCGATTTGGCTCACTAGCTGCAGAATGGGAGCCAGTTTGCTGAACCAACAAATTCCAAAACTTCCCTGCAGCCTAGCCTGCCTGAAAAGAAGCTGTCATTTGGGTGAAATGTGGTTGGCAGTTGAGGGGTGCGAGCAACCTGGACCTGCCAGTTCGCCTATCTAGGGGACCCCGAAATTAAGCATCCTGTGTTTTGAACTATACTGAGTAAATCTATGAATTTAATTCAGGAAAAGGCGTCCTCAAACGGTCCAGAAACCTGCAGATATTGCCTCTCTTTCACTCAAACAAGTCTAGCTGCCCCGTTCCTCAAAAGGACTGTCTGAAAATTAGTGCGTGGGAAAGCTGGCTTCAATACGCGCCCAATGGTGTGCTCAATGTACGAAACGGTGCCTTCCAAGTCGGTGAAAGAGGGAAGTTGTGCAACTAATATCTGTACCAAGCGTGGGGACTGAGTTCTCAGAACAGTTCCAACGCCTATCTGTTCCAAGTCAGTAATTGTTAATCAAATACCAGCCAGCTACTGTCAGCTTATAGCACCGACCATGAATTGAAATACAAGGCAAACAAGGCCAGGGTAAATATTGGCACCAATGGATCAGGATCAATTCCTATTCTATAACTAGCTACAATAATAAGTTATAAGTTGTTGGTTGCAGGAGCCCAAGTAGAAAAAACAGTCACAACAGCTTATAGCCTTCGCCGTGCGCATTTGGCATTCAAGTCGGCCACCACTCTTGAGGTGTCTGTCATCAAGTCACTCCAAAGATCATCTGCTACTTCCAGCTTCAAATTGATCTCCTCCTCCTCTTCCATTGCAAACCATGCACGGTCTTCTTCAACTGCAAAAAAAGGGCAAAGGAGGAGCAGTTTAAAGAGTTGCGAGGCAGGCCTGTGCAGAAGGGTACGACTTTGAAATAGTTAATACAGGAAAAAAGCATGACGGTACCGACCTGCTGCAGCTGCCAACAGCTTCTGCATGTTAGCCTCCCCTTGCACGTTTGCACTCGTCCAATCCAAAACCTGAGAGGGTGAGGAAGGAGGTAGAAAAAGGCGTAAGCACCTTTTGCGTCATTGCTGTGCCTAGATTCTAGCGACAGCAACAAGTGATCTGCAAGCACGAACGCATGTGCAAACACACACACACGCACACACACATACCTGCTTCTTCACTTCAAACACTAGATCATCCTGTGATGGCATCGGCCTCATGACTCGCTTTCGAGAACTCGTCATGGGCACCTGCAATGGAAAGTAGATTGTAAGTTTTAAAACATCGGCAAATGTCATCTCAAATCTCGGTAGTCAAACACCTTTGTGGGCTTCATGCCGCTTGCTGTGCTGCTACGTCTTGCTTAGGGATGTGCGCTTCCCCGTTGGGAACCGCCCTCTTGCTCTCCAAGACACATACCTTGACGCGATTGGCCATCTTGTATACATTTGTGAGGGCCTCGTTGGTGGCATCGTACAGCAGCTTGTTGGCAATGTGTTGGGCGTCTGTCACGTCCAAAGTGCGCTCCTGGGACAGGAAACTTTCTAAGGATAACGGCTCCTCCCCGGATTGCAACACCTGCATGAAACACACAAACATCACAGACAACTGTTCCACCATACCACCCAGTAAGCGATAAAACTGACGTTCCAGACACCCGAGAAACAGACCATCTGGACAACAGCGGGACTGTGTTTGTCATGCTCATTGCCTGAGGCTGTCTACTTGTAACGTAGCTTTTGACTCAGAGTTCTGGATAGGGGTTTTGGGTAAGACGGGCTTTCAGGTTCTTGGGAATGTCACACAAAGGATTTGCCTAGGACTAGCATTCAAGCCTTTCGTTATCCCCAATCATTGGCCACAACCAACGTTCCGGTTGCGTTGAATGATGCACAAAACAGTAAATTGAAATGCACGTTCCTTGACATCATATGCTGTTAAAGCGACTCTGGTGGGTGCACCGCAGAACCTACCTCAGGCAGCTGTCCTTCCTGCATGATCTTGCGCATAACGCGCTCCACATAGGCCTCCACGGTGGCAGGGGTGGTCACGACATTGGGTGGCACCACAGCAGCAGCAGCAGCTGCGGCCTCCGCCTCTGCTGCTTGCTGTCGGAGGGCCTGCAGCGTACCAGAAGAGTGTATATGTGTGAGGGTGTGTATGTGAGTGTGTGTGCATAAGCGTGTATGTGTATGTGTGCGTGTGTGTGCGTGTGTGCGCGCAGTGTGAGCAGGGGATCATTGCGCAATGTGAGTGCATAGCTTTAGAAGCGACCATGCAATGGGTTGGAGTATGCAAGCTCTGTGTGTTGTTTGACTACCACACACTTCGTGAATAAGTAGTCTGCTGCAGCAAGGAACTCTCGTGAGAAAAGATCGAAGCAAGGAGGAGAGGAGGTAAGGCGCTGTCGTCAAAGGGGAGGGAGTCGAACAAGGGTTCAGGATAACTGAGAGTCCTCTATCTTTTTGATGCGCTAGCTTCATGAAAAAGTGCTTGCTACCACATTTGCGTACGCAAGATCCAGTACTAGGAAAAGACCAGTTATGATTATAGACCAGATCGAGGGACCAGGTGTGCGCTGGCACCATAATACATTCTCTTTGATGTGAGCACCTTTTTCCCACGCCTTACGTATCAACAGCAATGTAGAAAAGAGAGGTGCAAAGAAAAAAGAGGTGCAAACATGGGGCAGGGTGGCTGACACGTGCTTATGGTTGCCAGCAAGCCAGCATGCTCTGCTTATCCTTACCTAACAAAAACTCTACAGCCAATAATTATAAATTCAAAATGTGTGCATACAAACACACCTGCTTGTGCTTGTAGGACGACAAAGTAGCAAAAGGTATGCATGCAAAAACACCTGCTCGTGATTGTAGGACGACAAACAAGCAAAAAGTATGCACGCAAACACACCTGTTCATGCTTGTAGGACGACAAACTAGCAAAAGGTATGCATGCAAACACACCTGCTCGTGCTCTGGCACCAACATGCCACCCACGTTGACCTGGAAGTCACCAAACTCCTCTGCCCCCTCCATGCCCCAACTGCAAAGTACACACACACACACAAAGGACGCCAATTGGGATGTCAGTCAGTGGCTAAGCAGACCTGAAGCAATAGGTTTGTTTGCTGCAGATCGGGAATAGAACAGGGTGAGGGAAGGAAAGATAACGAGCAGCTTCACGGGTCACAAAGGAGAGGATGACTGTTTGTTGATGAGCTCAATTCTAGAAAACTTTTTTTGATGAGAAGGTTGTGTGGCAGCGGCAAAGCCAAGCCATAATATGGCAGCTACAAAGCAAAGCCAATAACCGCGCAAGCATGCATCACCAGCCAGACGCACGCACACACCAGCTGATGAGACCGCAAACAAACCAAGCCAGCAGAAACAGACTCACACACGCTCCCACCAGAGCCTGACACACTGTCTGCACACTCACCCCAGGTCCTCATCACTGTCATCACTGCCTCCTGCGCTATGGCTACTGGATTCAGGGTGCAGCTGTGGGGCCTGCGGCTGTGGCTGCTGCAGCTGGGGGGTGCCCCAGGCAGCACCTTCACCTGGAGGTATGAGCACAGCACAGCATGTCAGCCTTTGCGGATGTTGCGGTGGCTGTGGCTGCTGCAGCTGGGGAGTGCCACAAGCGGCACCTTCACGTGGACATGGCTACAGAATGGTAGCAGCGCTTAATCCATTGAAAAAGTGCTGTGTACCTGTGGCGTTTGTATTTGGGGTGTGTCCCAGCTACAGCGGCTGAGCAGCACCTCAATGCAGATTGTGGCGTTTGTATTTGGGGTGTGCTCGCTACTCAGCTACAGCGGCTAAGCAGCACACCTCATTACAAAGGTCTGCCTCAAAACACAGTTTAAACAAACATTGAAAAGCCACCCGACTTTTCTGCTCGCTACTCAAGCGGAGATTGTAATAAAAACTCCTTGCCTACACTTTCTATCCTTCAGCAGGAATCTCAAAGGCACGCACCCCAGCTGTCAGTGATGCGTAAACAGGACACTCAAAGGCACGTACCCCAGCTGTTGGTGGGAGATGCAAAAACAGGACACTCAAAGACACGCACCCCAGCTGTCGGTGGGAGATGCAAAAACAGGCCCCCTGTGCTTGTGAGCCCCATCGGGGGAGGAAGAAGCAGGAAGGGATGCTGGACCGCCTGACACTCCCACCATAGCCTGCATTTGTGCATGTAAATGCTTGTGTGTGTGTGTGTGTGTGTGTGTGTGCAGAAGCTCAAACGCCTGTGCTAGCTAGGCGTATAGGATTTTCTATGGCTATTTCTATGGCTAGGCGTATAGGATTTTTTATGAGTCAGACGGGCGTTTCCTTATGAGAGGTCAGCAGGAGGGCAAATCAAACAGCCTGCGTCTTCAGTATTGTAGCAGAAGGTGCAACAGCTATGCTGCTCATGCATTCACTTTTGCACCCATCAGCACACCAATAAAATGCTACACCGCACCTCAACGCTGTCACTGAACACACGCCGCATCGTGTCCTGTGTGATCTGCTCCGCGATCTCAGCGCTTGACGGTGACGGCGGCTGTGGCGGCTCTGCGCCGGCTGCATCCACGGGTGCTCGCCCACTGGTGGCTGCATCTACCTCGTACTCCTCATTCTCAACGCCATCAAAGCTCATGGAGTAATCGCTCAGCCTGGTAGAAGCCTTGCTGCTTGCTTCACTGCCCCTCCCACTCTTGCTGCTGCCGCTGCTGCTGACTGTAGGAGCAGCGATCTCGCTCTGCTGCTTGGCCAGAGCCCCAGGAGCCTCGCTGTCTGATGTTTGCAGACCAGGCTGTGTGATCTGAGAAGCTGAGGTAGGCAATGGCTGCGGCTGCTGCTGCTGCTCCTCTTTCTCCTGGGCCTGAGGGGAGGGGGGTGCTGGAAGGCCTTCAGAGATTGCTGACTCAGACAGTGTGAATGCGTCTACTGCCCCTTGGGAGTTGGGGGGCAAGCCTGAGGGGCGTCCCTCCTGCTCTTCAGCAGCAGCATCCCTGGTGTGTGTGTGCATGTGTGTGTGTGTGTGTTTGCATGCATGTGTTTGTATGTGTGTGTGCATACGTGTGTGTGTGTGTGTGCATGTGCCTATTTTCACTGTATGGACACTGTCCACAGCACACACACGCTGCAGGGAATCACGCCCTCACCTGTGCACGGCTAGCCCACTGGTGGGGGTGTCTGGCTGTGCTGCAGAGGGAGGGAGGCTGGGTTTGGCCGGGGAGCCAAACAGCTGGTGCTGGTCTCCAGTGACGCTACCCTCCTCCCCATCCACTTCCTCCACACCCTCTTCCTCCATGATCGACGCAGAGGACGCCTCTGAGGCAGATGCTGCAGGCTGGGAGGGCTGTGACTGCCGGGGAGAGGTGGCTGGGGCAGCCTCTGTTCGGGCAGTCACCGAGTCCTCGTGTGTGGGTGTGTCTCCTCCTGGCTCTGGCCTTGCCGCAGGGGCAGAGTGGCCGGAGCTTGCCTGCTGCTCATCGTCACTGCTGGTCACGGCGTCGTCCTCCTTTGACAACACCTGTGTGTATATGTGTGCGTGTGTTTGTGTGTATGTGCGTGTGCGGGTGCACTCATTTGTGTTGTGTGCGTAGGTGCTTGACTAGAAGCAACAAAAGACCTGTGGCTCCATGCGAGCGGCAATGATCACAATCATGCCCAGGGCAAATGCATTTGGCCAGGTTTATGGTGCACACGCTGCCCGTCACTTATGGAAAGCCCCTTCTTGTCATACAAGTAAGCAGTTTCCATAAGTAAGCACAAGTAAGCACTTTCCATAAGAAAGCACTTATGGAAAGCCCCTTCTTGTCATACAAGTAAGCAGTTTCCATAAGTAAGCACAAGTAAGCACTTTCCATTAGAAAGCACTTATGGAAAGCCCCTTCTTGTCATACAAGTAAGCATTTTCAGTTTTTTTGACACTGGAATGCATAGGCCAGCTCATTGTCCACTACCAAGGCCATTCAACTTCCCCCTCATCCACTTCAAAGGCCGCTCCTTCCCACTCCCTCCTGTCCAACCAAGTTTTCTCCCTCGCCCTTCCTCCTAGATTGCTTGATGCTCTCCATACCACGTTCCAGATCCTGACACTCCGTCTCCTGTCCTGTTCCCTTTGTATCCAAACCGATCACCAGCATCCCAGAGGTCCCTCGCTGTGTGTCCTCCCCACCTCAATTTTGGCACGCCCCCACCCTCTGTACCACTCTTGGCACGATCCCACCCTCTGAACCACTCTTGGCACGCCCCCACCCTCTGTACCACTCTTGGCACGCTCCTACCCTCTTTACTATTCTTGGTACGCTCCTACCCTCTATACCACTCTTGGCACGCCCTAATCCTCTATACCACACCTGGAACTGCTCCAGATTTGAGCCGTGATCTGACGGCTGAGCAACTTGCAGTCCAGAGGCGGTTGAGCTCACGCCTTCAGCTTCATCATCTGCAACCAGGACGTGAGGATACCATTAAGTGAGTGACTGGGTTGTGAGTTGGAGTGCCGTTTGCTAAGAGGGACGTCTTAACCTGACTTTGGGTAGATTACGGGTGCAGCACCTGTACTCCACAGAGGTGCGCTGCTCTGTGTGGTAGCCATCCTCCTCGCCATTGTAGGGCAAGGGTGAATCTAGATCGAAGACAGGTGAACAGCCGTGGTCTTCTCATCTCATTCGCACACAGACCAAGGACACCACTTTTCAGACATGGTTTCTAAGCCTGTCGACCCCTCACGACACACACATGCTGGTTAACATGCAAGCACAGACTACTAAGCCCATCAACTCCTGTTGACGCTTCGTAACAAAACGCACATTGCAACAAATTACTAAGCCCATCAACCCCCGTTGACGCTTTGTAACAAAACGCACATTGTAACAACACTCCCCCAAACACACCCACATTGTAATGCACTTGTAATCCGATACTTCTACCCCACCAAGGACCCATTTCTCATTCAGCTGCAGCGGCAGTGACCACAAACAACCAAATTCCTGCTGCAATTAGCAAGCGCATGCCAAGCACACCTTCCAAGCCCATCGACCCCTGGTTGAACGCTGTCTGCACTCCCTCCAGGTCCGACAGCTCCGAGGAGTGTACACTGAGGGCGTGCGCGTGAGGTCCAGCTGTCTCTGAGTCCTCTGCAGCCGCACCACCACCACCCACTTCAAAGCCGCCACTGCTCTCTCCAGAGCCTTCTGCCAAATCTTGGGCCTGTGGGCAGAAAGTGCAGGCATGCTTTTGAGGAGGACCCTTTTTGCGCGCGTTCTGAGGAGCCTTTCTGCGCGTGCAATCGAGCATTTTGTGGCGATGGATCTTAAGAGGCCACTGCGGATGGCTGTTAAGAGCAAACAACAATCTGAGAGCGAGGTGGAGAAGAGGGCACTGGCACACCACAACGGAGAAGCCCAAGCCAGTCCAAGCCCAGACACGTCCTCCTTGCAACAGGCTGCTGCAAACTGCAAACATCGACCCACCTCAAAGCCCACGTCCTCTTCTGAACTCTCAGGTGCCTCAAGAGCCCCACTGCTGCTCCCTCCTGGAGATACAGGCCTGCTGACAGCCTCGTCCTGCTTGCACACAAAATACAGTTGGCCACGTCAAACTCCGTCGTCTCATTGCGTTGCAGCAAACACACTACACCTGCATAGAACCCCAAGTCATTGACACCATGTAATATGTAATGTCCGTGATTCCTATGCAAGGGACCACTTACAAATCACGCACTAGGAGCACACTTCTCGAATATGGATCAGGCCAAACCTACCTGAGAAGCCGTTGGTGTCTCCACAGCTGTGCCCCCCCCTACAAGTTTATTCCCTTCTTTGCCATGGGGGTAGGTCACTTGCAACTCCTCGTGCTGCTGCTGCTGCTGCTGCTGTGAGGCAGCAGGAGATGCCTGCTCCACCTCTCCTCTCGGCTCCCCCTTCAGATCCTCTGTCACCCCTCCCCTCGCTATCTGTCTTGACTCCTCTTCTTGCTCCTCCCCTGCTTCCTCCCCTCCTGCCAGCCCTGCAGCACACTCTCCTCCCTCCTGTGCCACTGCACGATCGCCCTGGCCCTTATCTTGGGTGTATCTTGAAGCCGCTACGTGTCCCTCATCTGCCTTGCTCTCTGAATCCCCCTCATCTGCATGGGACACCCCTGCCTCTTCTTCGTCCATACTGTACTCCTGTGTAAAGCTCTGTGCTGCTGCTGCTGCTGCTGCTGCTGCATCGGCATGTGCTCCTGAAGCGTCCAGATCGCTAGGGGCACCGCCGCTCTTCTCAGCGCCGCTTGTTGGGAGGTGTTGAGGGGGCACGGCTTGGCTCTGAGATTCTGTGTGGCTGTCCCCTGCAGCGTGACATCAGCGTGTGGTTTGTGTACATGAGTACATGAGTGCATGAGTATACTGTGTGGTTTGTGTACATGAATACATGCCAAAGAGTGCAGAGGGACTACTGAATCGACCGTTGCGTTTCTGTCGAGATAATTTTTATTTCAGGCTGCTGAAGAAGGACACATGTTCACCCCCTTGCTCCATGGAAACTATTCTTACGTTGTTCGCCACTCCAGGAGTTTCACACCCACAGTTATTGATATGGACCATGATGAAGCTGTGTGACTATACATGGGCAGCTGTGTTACTGTACATGAGTAGCTGTGTTACTGTACATGGGTAGCTGTATTACTGTACATGAGTAGCTGTGTAACTAGACATGGGTAGCTGTGTAACTAAACAAGATGTAGCTGTGTCACAATACATTTACTCTCCAAACGTCCAGACCAGTACCTCAGACTTAGACGTCTACTTTAACAAGCGGTTGATGCTTGCAACTGACCTTGGATGGGATGGGAGTACGGAACCCCAGAGTCGGCCAGCGTGGTGTAGGCCTCTGACTCTGCCCCATCTCCTTCTTCGGGAGCGTCCTCCCCTTCATAGATGGACTCCTGTGGGAAGCAATGGTGGCACAGGGCAGGCAGCACTGAGGATTGCCCAGACGGTATTTAATGCGCTTGGGGTACAGGAGGGTCGGCCATTATTGTTCGCGTGACTACACCTCACCTCACGCAACATACATAACATACATTATACATGACGGACATAACATACATAACATACATGATGCATGACGGACATAACATACATAACATACACACATAACATACATAACATACATAATACAGACGATATGATTGTTGATTTCCCTGCTAAAAGGACAGGCAGCATGGAATTTTTTTGGCCCAGACAGTAACCAAATTGCGCTTACGGTAAGGGAGGGTCAGCCATAAATGTTCACATGCTCACACAGCACAGGAAACATGACGGTACGGTTGTCAGTACCCCTGCTAAAAGGACAAGTGAAAATTGTCCAGGCAGCGGTTGGCTTTAGGTTTGGGAGGGGGGGGTTGGAAAGGAGCGTTCACATTACAACACCTCACACGATGAAGGATGGTTTCATTGTTGGTCTCCCTGCTCATTGTTCATACAGTAAGACCTTGCAGCTGGAAACCACATGTTCGCACCTGGATGGATGGGGTAGACGAGGAGGGTGAGCGAGAGGAGTGCCTGTGGGTGTGGGTCGAGAATAAAGCATGAGTGAGTGAAAAAAGTGAGAGCTAGGAGGAAAAGAACAAGTGTGTGTGTGTGTGTGTATGTGTGTGTGTGTCTGTGTGTGTGTCAAACATTCGAGCAAGGCTTTGGAGCTTGAGTGCACGCAGAGCAGCAGGGAAGCAGGGCCAAGCAGCAACTCTCAGCAACTGATCTCAGATCATCCCATCCTCCTTTCTGATTCCAAGTGTCCAACAACCCACGCACAAGACCTCCAAACGCTATTAGCATACCATGTAACGGGTATGTCTGAGTGTTTCTAAGTTTGCAGGAGTGCATGTGCTCACAGCCTTGTCGCCCAAAGAAGGCACATTTTTTTAACGCACACCCACAGACCCATAATTACAGGAACACCTATTCTAAGCACCCGCGCACATACACACAGGCATACATCCGCACAATTACACACACCCTCACTTACACCCACCCACCCCCGCCTACCCACCTTGAGGACCTAGAGGAGGTGCGTGACCGGCGCGAAGACTTTGAAGATTTTGAGGATGAGTGTTTGCCAGAGGAGCGAGCAGAAGAGGAGGCGGAGGATGGTGACTTGGAGTGTGTGGAGGAAGAGCCTTTGGCGTCCTTGGAGTGCACAGAAGCTTCTTTGGAGTGTTCAGAAGAGGCTCCAGAAGGAGGGCTTGCAGGGGGCTTGGTGTCGGTGGTGGGCAGGGGTCCTGACTCCTGTGGCTGTGGAGGAGACGGACGGTGGAGTTCAGGTCATTTACTACTGGTGTAAGTGCGTGTAATTGCGTGCATATATATATATGTGTGTGCATATATATGTGTGTGTGTTCATGCGTATACAGATGGCTTCACAGTTTGCAGTCAAGCTGGCACTTGATGAGCAAGGCTCATGTAAGATCAAGCTGGAGCAAACGTATGCACACGCGCCCACACGCTCATACATCCGCTCACACACCTTTGGATGCATGGAGAGGCCTGAGGAAGACAACTTCCGGGCTTCCTGGGCTGTATCAAAGTCCTCTGAGTACGCATCCTCCTCACTCCCCACCTGACAAAGGACAAGAGCAAAAGCATCAAAGCATGCACTCAGCGGGAGGAAAGCACACTCTGCAACAGCTGCAAACCCAAATTGCACGAACAAGCAATATCAGGGAATTGCGCAACTCAGTCATCATACTTACACACTCAGCAAGGAAAGCAGCACGTGAGTGTGATACAAACTCCTGAATGTGATACAAATTCCTGAGCGTGATACAATCTCCTGAGTATGATACAAACTCCTGAGTGTGATACAAACTCCTGAGCGGGATACAAACTCCTGAGCGTGATACAAACTCTCATTCTCTTCACAACATTGTGGTCCTTTATCCCCCAAACAGCGTCAACAAGCATAACCCGACACTGGTAAAGCGACATTCCCACCTGCCCCACTTGGCAAATTGCAGTCCTGGAAGCTGCCACGCAGCACCCCTATCTCGCTCCCTTAGATCATTCGAAGTCAGAAGTACAATCAACCAAACTATTACATTCCCCTCTCAATTACCAAGTCAGCCGCACACTGCACCCCTATCTCACTCTCTTAGATCATTCTAAATCAAAGGTGCAATCAACCAAACTACTACGCATCTTCCAGAAAACAAGCATCCTTCACACCCTCACCTGCAGACCAGACTGCTGCCCTTCCTCCTGCACACTGGACTCCCCCCTCCCACTGTGCTGCTGCCCCTCTTCCCTTCTGATGCTGCCACGGCTATTACCACTGCTGCTGCTGCCAGACTGCTGCTGTTGCTGCTGGGAGCCTTCAGAGCGGATGCTGCTGATGGGATGAGCCTCTAAGGTTTCTGGGCCGTACCCTGCCTCAGTGCTCACTGTGGTGTGTGAGCCCTCCTGCTCTTGTTCGATTGAGTGGCCCTACAATGCAGGCACGTACAGTGTGTACGTGAGCACGTGTTCAATTGAGTGGCCTTACAATGCAGGCGCGTACAGTGTGTACAGTGTGTACGTGTTCAATTGAGTGGCCTTTCAATGCAGGCGTGTACAGTGTGTACGTGTGTACGTGTACAATTGAGTGGCCTTACAATGCAGGCACGTACAGTGTGTACAGTGTGTACATGTGGTTGTGTGTACGCACGCTTGCATTCAAACCACGGATCATCCATGTCCAGCAGCACCTTGCATGAGCGTGTGCCAGACCCGGTAGGGCGGCCACCACACACGCGCACACACACACACCAGAAAAGCATATAAACGTCACGCAGCACCACGTGGATGTGTGGACCAGACCCAGAAAAGCGGCCACCACACACACACACACACACACACACACTTACACACAAACACAAACACACGCGCACACACCTGTAGATCATCCATGTCCAGCAGCACTTCGTGCGTGCGTGGCCCAGACCCAGCAGAGCTACCACTGCTTGCCTTGCTGCTTGCCTCCTGGCTATACTCAATCTCAACGCTGCTTCCCACACTCCCAACACTGCCGCGACTGCCCCTGCTGGCAGCCTGCTTGCTGCCCTCGTCCTGGCTGTACTCAATCTCAACGCTGCCTGTCTTGCTGCTGCCGCGGCTGTCCCCCCCACCACTCCCATCCTGGCTGTACTCAATCTCAACGCTGTTTGTCTTGCTGCTACCTCGGCTGCCAACCCCCCCGCTCCCATCCTGGCTGTACTCAATGCTCCCTGCAAGGCTGCTGCTCTGCTGAGGGCTGCTTTGGCCACCCTGCGACTGATGCAACTGCTGCAACTGCTGCTGCTGCTGCTGCTGCTGCTGTTCGTCCTCTTCCTCAACAGCAGGCCCGCTGCTGCCCAAACCACTGCTCCGGCCTGCTGTACCACCACCTCCCTCCTCTTCCACACCACCACCTGAAGGGGCATCATCGGACACGTCACAAAAGGATTATAGCATGATTAGTGTGTTAGAAGCATGCAGCCGCGGCCTGTTGTACCGCCTTCTCCCTCATGCTTCCCCTCTCACCACCCATGGGGTTGAAAGTGAGTAGTAAATGGACCAGTGTGTGTGACTGGTGATAAGAAGCATCGGTGTGGCGTGTGTAAACTGCAAATGGTGGTCCTGCAAATGGTGGCGTGTGTGGGTGTTTGTTGTTTCACGTACCTCAGCTTGATTGGTGTACAAATAGATTGTTGTGGTTTTGAGAGTTGTAAACGGATAGTTTGATTACTGCGCCCCAGGCATGATACATCACAGCCACCCCTTCATCCCCTCCTCCCTCCTCTTCCACCTCACACCGACCTATTGAACCTGGAATCGAGTTTCCAACTGTGAGTGTGATTTGTGTGTCCCAATCCTACAGCCATGGCTTGAGGCGCCCCCTCTTCCCTCTTCCACCCCAATGGCAGCATCGATTCAGGTATATATAATGTAGACAAGTGGTACGCAGGAAAGCACATGTGTAAAGCTTGCAAACAGATGACTCAAACAACAAGTATGTATTGTACATAACAGCAAGCATGCATCGTACAGCAAGTAAGGGGTGGCCCAACCCATGCACATATGTGTTGTGTAACGCACCAGCTCTCGTAAGCAAAGCACACTCATGAAAAAGCCCTGAAACTCACAAAACGCCCTGACCCTAAACCCCAACCCTACACCCACCTGTACTCCCACTCGCAGACAGCCCTGTCTTTGCCAACCATTGGCCAGATCGCTCAAAGTCGTCACTGTACCCATCGTCCTCTGTACCGGTGGCAGATCCACCACTGGACTGCAGTGGGGCCGCAGCGCTGGCTGCAGCGGCTCGCTGGGTTACGGGGCCTGGTGTGGGGCGGGTGGGAGGCATGGGAGGCAGAGGGTGGCTTACATGTTGAGGAGCACCTGTGTGTGTATGTGTGTGTGCGTGTGTGTGTGTGTGTGTGTGTGTGTGTGTGTGTGTGTGTGTGTGTGTGAGAGAGAGGAAAAGGGGGGTGGTTAGGTGCTTCTCATTCAGTGCAGCGCGCCCCTGTACAGGCAGTGTGGCTCTTGCTGCAGGGCTGATACGTGATTCAGCGTGTGTTCTGGATGATTGACGCTGATAACGTTGGACACATGTACAGATGGCATGTACACAGATGGCATGTACACAGATGGCAGGCATGTACACAGATGCCATGTACACAGATGGCATGTTCACAGATAGTATGTACACAGATGGAATGTACAAAGATGGCATGTTCACAAATGGCATGGCTGTTAAAACAAAAGAGTGGCTCTTGTCTTATCACGTGACTCAGCACTGACTGTTTGGCTGCTGCTATGAGGTCAGCGTATGTCAACGCACAAACGGTATGGCTGTTGAAACACGAGTGGCAAATGTCTAACATGTGGCTTGCGGCTTTGCACAATTGGTGTGGGTACTGTTCTGAGGCCAGGCCGGCCTGCGCGTTCCGTCTGACTCTACACTTTTTTTGGGGGCATTGGGCCATCGCTCATGCACATAAACCTCAGGCTGTCGTAAGTATATCGTGCGAGACGGACTGAAAAGAGGAAAGAGTCACACAGGCTGTGAAGGTGGCAATGTTCTGAAAGCAGCTCACCTGCAAGAGTGCAGCTTCCTGTTGGAATGAAGCAGGAATCAACACACAGTGCTATCAGTCTGCAACAGCTGCAGCTTTGGCGCGCCACACGATAAGAACACATTGTCATTATCAGCAACAGCAAAGGGCCAGCAGCTTACCTCCTGATAAAGCAGCAGCCTTGGCAGCCTCGGCTGCTTGTAGCTCCTGCTGCAGGCGGGCACGCTCTGCTGCTAGCTGAGCGTGCGCGGCCTGTGTAAAGTGAACAGTGATAAAGTTGTTTGCTTGTGAGGGTGCTCAATGCTGCTAGCTGCGTGCGTGCACAAACCAAGCAAGGTATTAAAGTGCCTAGCACGTGTCTGCAAGGATGCTCTGCTGCATGTTGCTCTTGTGTGCGTGCGTGCACAAGGCGTACAAAGAACCGTGCTTGTCAGAGTGCTCTGCTGCTAGCTGCGTGTGTGTGTGCAGCCTGCACATTAGGGACAGGGTATGAAAAAGTAAAACGTGGCTAGGAAGAGGACAAGAAAGTGTGCTGGGGTTCCTGTACGTGGAGAATGCTGTACATTTAAAGCTGCAGGTCAGCAGTGGTACACAGAATGCATGAAGATACCAACAGCAGTGCCGCAATAGCCAGAGCCTCACAAAATCTTCCACACGCAATTGACAAATGGGTTTAAAAAGCGTGGATTCGGGACAAACATTACAAGAGCTGCACGTATTAGGCACACAACCGGCACACAGTCCTTGTTTCCACATCATTCCTACACTCATACCTTTCCTCAGCATAAAGCAGCAGCAGCCCCATCCCTTTCAAAGAAGTATTCAGCTAATGTTGGGAGGCAAAGTCTTGGTCCCTGACCGTTTTGATACTTAACACCTCACTACTTGAAGCTTATAAGGTCTGCCAAGCATCGGCACAGGCACTGCGGGGCTGGTCTTAAACTAGGACTGACCCACAGCTGTGACTACTCTGTTTGTACCTGCATGCACAAACACTCATTCACACACTCGCAACACAGACACACAGACACTCCCACCACGCACACAAGCGCACACACACACACATGCACAGTCCCCCTCACCTGCCGCTTTGCCTGCTCCACCTGCGCCTGCAGCTGCCGCAGCTGCTGCTGATCCAACTCCAGGGAGTCATCCCCACTGGAAGCATCTCCTTGCTGCTGCCCAGGCACCACCTGCTGCTGCCACTGCTGCCAGTTTCTGTCCTGCTGCTGCTGCTGACGAGGCTGCTGTGGCTGCTGTGGCTCCTGGAAATATGGGCACTAAAAAGGTTAATTTTCTTGACAGGGTGTGATAGTGTTACAGTGAGTTAGTTCAGCAGATAAAGCACACTGGCAAACAGAGCGTGAGCAGGAGGCTGTGTATGTGTTTGTGAGCTTGTGAGAGGGAGAGGGAGAGGGAGAGGGAGAGGGAGAGGGAGAGAGTGTTACATCGGG